>Ga0256839_1001266_pt1 | contig 31153 bp, 22 predicted proteins | sample 354166metaG_FD_185968 | JGI IMG/M metagenome (GOLD analysis project Ga0256839, IMG submission 185968) | Hydrothermal vent microbial communities from Mid Atlantic Ridge, Atlantic Ocean - 354-166 | ecosystem: Environmental > Aquatic > Marine > Hydrothermal vents | place: Atlantic Ocean: Mid... | reverse complement strand
AGCGCGGCAATCCAGTGGGGGATAGACAGTGACCCGCGTCCGCCCGGGGATCAGCACCGCCGCCACCACCAATCCCCGGCCACGTACCCCGTCCACCCGGGCGGGCAACAACGGACAGGCCGCATGTTCGGCCAGCCGCACCGCCCCCGGCTTGATGCGCGGCGCGACATCCCGCCCCGGCACATGGATGCGCCCTTGAGGGAAGATGGCCACCACCTCCCCGGCGCGCAAGGCGCGCAAGGCCTCACGCAACGCCGCCTCGGGGCGATGACTGCGGTCTACCGGAATGCAGCCCACGGCCCGGAACAACCACTGCAGCCCGAAGCGCTGGTATTGTTCACGCGCGATGAGAAAGCGCAACGGCCGCCGGGCGCTGGCGATGAGCAGCAACGGATCGAGCCCGGAGAGATGATTGGCCGCCACCACCGCCGGACCGCGCGCCGGCAACGGCAGAACGTCACCACGCAACCGGTGGTAACGACGGCAGAACACGCGGTTCAACCCATCGAGCCGATTCAGCCAGCGCGCCCCCCAATCGGCCTCGGCGAGCGCCTCCAGACGCCCCATGGCCCAGCGCCACCCCCACCAGACCACCAGCGCCGCCCCCGCCCACACCACCCCTTCCATCACACGACCGTCCTCTGTTTCCCTGCGGCGAGGTTAACAGGCAGACCCGCGCCGGGCATCACTCCCCTTGACCGCCCTCAGCCCCCGCTTCCGCCTCGGCCTTGGCCTCCTCGAGACGATCGGCGATGTCCTCGAATCCCGCCACCTGGGCGCTCTTGAGGGCATCCATCCCCTCGGGCGTGGTCTCGTCCACCTTGGCCCCGGCACCGAGCAACACCTCCACCACCGCCTCGGCACCACGGGAAGCGGCCAACATCAACGGCGTCAGACCGGCGGCGGTCTTGGCATCCACCTCCGCCCCGGCGGTGAGCAGCATCCGCACCACCTCCACCTTCCCCTGTTCCGCGGCCCAATGCAGCGGAGTATAACCGCGAGCGTCGGCCTGCTTGGGATCGGCGCCATGGCGCAACAACAGCCGCACCACATCCTCATGTCCCCCGGCCACCGCCAGCGCCAACGGGCCGCGACCGGTCACATCCACCGCCCCCACATCGGCACCGCTCACCAACAGCAGCTCCACCAGGTTCAAATCCCCCCGTTGCGCGGCGATCATCAACGCCGTGCGGCCACGGGCGTCCTTGGCATCCGGATCGGCACCGGCGGCGATCAAGCGCATCGCCACCCACTGGTTGCCGAAAAAAACCGCCTGCATCAGCGCGGTACGGCCTTTGGTGTTGGCGGCATCCACCTCGGCCCCAGCGATCAATGCCGAATCCACTCCCGAAAGACGCCCCCCCGCCGCCGCCTGGCGCAGACTGGCATTCCAGTCCGTCGGCTCAGGCGACTGCGCCCAAACCAACGAACAGCACAAAATCGACGACAACAACCAGCGACCTCGCATACACACCTCCTGGCCCCTCATCGACCAGACGACTCAAGGACTTGACCGATGACAACGAAATCCCGCTTGACTCCCACGCCCAATACACCTACAGATAATAGGAATACGGGCCGTGGGGGATGGATCATGAAACGGGGCGTACACAGGCTACAGCCGCGCAATGAAGGCAAACTCACCTGGGGAGAGATCAAGACCCTGCTGGAACAGGCCGGCATTCGCGACGAAGACGAGATCGACCGCATCGACATCTCCTGGGGGGCCCCGGAAGAGCTGGAATGCGTCTACGACGAAGACTTCGGCTGGCGCATCACCCTCTGAGCCCTTCCACGACCACGAAAACTCCGTGGTTGCCCCAAGCACCGTTTTCCGGAGGTGGGGCCATGCCCCCAAATCTGCCCCCGAATTCCTCCGGTCGTCAATGGATGCCCCCAGACATCACCGGACAAAAGAAAGGCCGGAAGCCTTGATTCCTCTTGGCTTTCCGGCCTTCTTCGGACGTTCTTGGATAAGCTGATGGTGGCTACGGGTGGACTCGAACCACCGACCCCATCATTATGAGTGATGTGCTCTAACCAACTGAGCTACGTAGCCGGATGGGACGCGGAATTCTCCCCACCCAGCCGAGGGTTGTCAAGCCCCTTTCCGGGGTGGGAACGGCTCGAGCGGCTCGCCATTTTCATCCACCTCCGGGTACTCCAGACCATGTCGCCGACAGTAGTCCACCAGCTCGGGGTGGGTCCACTCGAACAAGGTCCGCCGATAGATCTGCGGGTCCAACCGCGGCCGGTCGTAGAGACCGGCGGCCTCGCGCTGGCGCTGGGCCTCGTAGAGGATCACCGCGGTGGCCACCGAGACATTGAGGGAGACGATCATCCCCACCATGGGTATGGTGATGTGGGCATCGGCCCGGGCGAGAGCGGTCTCGGAAAGGCCGTACTTCTCCGCCCCGACGATGATGGCGGTGGGACGGGTATAGTCGATCTCCCGAAAATCCACCGAGCGCTGGGAATAATGCGCCGCCAGGCACTGGAAACCCCGCCCCTGGAGCTCGGCCATGGCCTGCTCCAGGTCGGGGTGGGTGCGCAGGCCCACCCACTTGCCACCGCCGGCGGAGCAATCGTGGTGGATTCCGATGTTGGGCGCAGCCACCGCGTGAACTTCGAACAACCCCACGGCATCGGCGGTGCGCATCACCGCCGACAGATTGTGAGGTTTGTGCACCCGGTCCATGAGCACGGTGAGATCGGGCTGGCGCCGGTCCAGCGCCGCCTTGAGCCGCGCCAGACGGCGCTCGGTGACCATCAGCCGTAGTAGTCCGGCTCGTTACCGGGCTTCCACTTGATGTTGCACCCCAGTGAGGGTTTCTGGTCCTCGGGGATGGGGCGGCCGGCCAGCAGGGCATCGGCGGCGGCACGCAGATCCTTGCCGGTTACCGGCTCGTCGTTGCGCGGACGGGCATCGTCGAACTGGCCGCGGTAGACCAGTTTGAAGTCGCCGTCGAACAAGAAGAAATCCGGCGTACAGGCGGCCTGGTAGGCCTTGGCCACCTTCTGACTCTCATCGAACAGATAGGGGAAGGTGTAACCGCGGGCCTTCACCTCTTCGATCATCTTCTCCGGGGCGTCGTCGGGATAGTTCTCCACATCGTTGGCGTTGATGGCCACGATCCCCAGGCCCCTGTCCTGATATTCCTCGGCGAATCGGGCCAACTCGTCGGCAATGTGTTTCACATAGGGGCAGTGATTGGAGATGAACATCACCAGCAGCCCCTTCTTGCCCTTGAAATCGTCCCGGCAGACCGTCTTCCCCGTGGCCGGCTCGGGCAGGCAGAAATCGGGGGCCTCGGTGCCCAGATCGATCATGGTGGAGGGCGTGCGCGCCATTTTCTGACTCCTTGACTCTGAAATCCGTGGAGGCGGCGATTTTAACATTCCGTCGGCGTGGTTCAATTGACCCCGCCCCCATGAAGCATTCCCCTGAGAAGGCAGGACTTTGTATCATGGGCCCTCATCCACGAACCCAGCAGGAAAGGCCCGGCCATGCACCGACTCAACGCGTTGATAATTATTTCACTAATCACCTTCAGCGCAACCGCAGACGAGCGCCATTGGGGCGTGGAGATCAACCCCTATCTGCTGGTAGGCAGCATCGTGGATGGAGAAGCGAACTGGCTCGCCGGCGGCATCTCCCGTTTCCTCCCGGAAAGAAAACTGGAACTGCATACACCCGTTTTCTACCACGGGCGCGGTGGGGATCACGACCTCATCCTTGGCTTCTCCATGCGTCGCTACTTTCCCAAAGCCGGACGCGGTCTGTTCCCCACCCCCGAGGAGACACGGGTGGAGTCCTGGTTCAAACGCGCCATGGAAACCCTGACAGGGCTGATCTTCCCCGGCTATCAGTCACCTGGCGTACGGCCGTTCATCGGCATCACCACCCGTCTCTACCATAGCCGCAGCACCTTCGAAGACGCCACCCGCCTGGGCCTCGGCGGCACGGTGGGTGTGCGCTGGTTCTCCTCCCAACACTTTTACTGGGGCGCCGACGTGACGCTCGGGCGTTACCTGGTGGGCGACACCGAGGCCTACGCCGCCGTGGACCGGTTCATCCTGCCCCCTTACGATGGCGGCAAGATCATGGCCGACTTCACCTTCTTCCAGTTCGGGTACCGCTTCTAGCACCGCACCCCATTCGGCAACGGACACCCCCTGGACATAGAGCACCAACACGGTATAATTTTTTACATAAACCCTAACCAAGAGAAGGGAACCACCGCTCTAGGAGGAGGAGACGTCGTGGCCTACTCCAGACGAAATCGAGTCGCACTGCTTGCTGTCTTCGTCAGCCTTCCCCTGGGTGCCGCCCCCACCGATTCCGGCGATTTCTCACCCCTGGCCAGCCGCATCGGTTTCGATACCCTGGCCCCCGGTCAATATCTCTCTGACCAGTTTCTCAATCGAGGGGTACGCCTCAGGGACACCACTGGACGTCCCCTACGGGTGATCTATCCCCAAACACTGGGGCTGGACACCCAGACTCCGCAAGGCGCAATTCAATCACGCTTCATCCTGCCTTCCCAAGGACAGGACCTCATCACCGGCCCCTCCTCCGCCGGCATCGTCATCGATTTCACCACCGGCCAGGACCGAGTGGGATTCTATTTTGCCGGCTACGACAACAACGCCAGCGGCGTTCTCCATGCCTACGATGCCGACGGTAATCTCCTGGATAGTGTGAGCGTCACCGCCAAGGACCCCGGCGTCACCAATTTCATCGGCATCGATCACAAACCCGGTACTATCCGCCGCGTCGTCTTTCAACAAAACGGCGTGGAACTCATCGACGAGCTGATCTTCGAACCCGGGCCTTCCTCTTCCGAGGAGGCCCTGGAGCAAGCTCTGGATGAGGGGCGCACACGTGCCGAGCGATTGGCCGCCGTGGACGAGCTCATGCTCTATCCCAGCCCAGCCGCGGTGGAAGCCTTGCGTAAACTGGCCAACGATGAGGACGACCCCGATGTTTACCTGAGAGAGCGCGCTGTAATCGCCTTGGAACAGTTGTACGCCTACGAGGCCCTGCCAGATCTGTTGCGACTGGGACGTCATACCCATCGCCCCCTGGCCCTGGCCGCCTACAACGCCGCCTGGACCCTCCGTCAAGCCTTCCCCCCACCCGACCAGCCCGAGCTGACCCTGGAACTGCTCAAAAACTTCCTCGATCCTGACGATGGCTACCTCAAGGTACTCATCCGAGGCGTCATCAGCGCTGGAACGCGCATCGAGGTAGAAGCAAGCCTCGCGGGCGGCAAAGGGGCGATCCAACCACGCCGGAACTTGGTCTTTCTGGATAGCAACGATGAGTTTCGCTATTCCGGCCCCATCACCGCCGGAAAAACGGTGGAAATGATACGAGAGATCTGGTTCGATGTGGCCGATCGTCCCCAAGATCCTCTGGTCGTTCAGCTGCGTCTCAAACGCATCATCAGCCCGAGAGACGACCAACGGATCGCCGATTTCATCACTCACCAGGCCCGACTGCACATCGACCCCAAAACGGGCACCGCAATCACCCCCACGGACGATCTGGCCCTGCCAATCCATGAAGTCCTGGGAGGGCCCAAACAATGACAGCGCGTCTGTACGCTTGTGTGCTCGTCCTGGTGCTCTTCGCGCCCTCCCTGCATGCGGTGGAATTCATTCTCAGTGGTCAAGTGGTCTTCGAAGACGGCCGCATTCCCGTTTCATCCGGCACCGGCCCGGGCATCTCCACTCTGGACCCTGACACCGTGGTACTGAAACCCGCCCGTAACATCAAAATCTGGGTAGGTGACGAAAATGGCGGTGCCATGGGGCGCACCGACAGCGAAGGACGCTTCCGGTTCCCCGTGAACTGGCCTGCCGGAACCTCCTTCACCCTGCGGATGGAGGTAGAAAACCGCTGGGTGAAGCTCTGGGCCGATTTGGACTGCGTCAACGAACGCTTCGTCTACCGACACGACGTCCGTGCCACCGCACCCACCCTTCCCAGCAGCACTCTCAACATCGGCATTATTCGCGTGGCCGCCCGCAATCAGTTCATGGAAGTGGGCCAGTGTTTCGGCAGCACCCACACCAACCCCGTCTCCTTCGCCGCTGCCTTGAACGTCAACGAAATGATCCGTCTATTGTTCGACGATGTACAAGCGAACCGCGACCCGGAGGAAGGCGACGACCTGGGACAGGTATGGGTGGAATACTGTGACAATAGCTGGAACTCTTTCAACGGTCTGTTCAACGAGATTTATCTCACTTGCGCCAACTACGAGGATGCGCGAGGTCTCGATTTCGGGTTCATCGATGAAACCATCGGTCATGAATACGGTCATTTTGTGGTTTCCGAGATCGGCAGTGCCGACATTCGCATCGACAGGAAACATTTCTTCTGCACCGAGATCGACACCACCTTCTCCAATGACCCTGAATTCGCTTGGTCCGAGGGCTTTCCCACCTACCTTGCCGCCCGCATCACCGCCCTCCAACCCGACATGAACACCCAGCGACGTGGACTCGATGCCACCGGGGTGGACCGCTTGTGCGGCTATTACGGCAGCGACATCACCTGGGTGGACGACGACGAAGAACGCTGGATCGCCGTCGCAGCCCACATCACCACCATCTTGTGGGATATCGCCGACGGCCTCGGCTCCGGTCTCGACGAAGGGCGAGACCTTATCGATGGGGCAGCCATTGATGGCCATCGACGCATTCTGCAACTGATGGATGACGAACTGGACTCCTTCTGGGACGCCCCCGATTTGCGGGACTTCTACCAAGCCTGGGTGGAAAAATACGGTTTTGACACTGAAGACGGCAAATCCCTGCTAGACAGCCTCTTCAACATGGCCGGCATCATCCCCTACGCCGATGACTGCCCCATTTGCTTGTCCACTCCCTTCCCCTTCGTGGAACCCAGGCCGCAACCTCCTCCGTTCACCCGACCGAGCAACGACGACACCGACGCCGGACGCCCCGGCCCCTGGATGCGATCCGAGAGTCGCTTCAATCCCAGCGACCAAACCCTGGAGCTGGATCTGGCCTGGTCGGCGGCCCATAACTATTACCGCTCCCGCGAAGGCTCGGCCTCCGACCCTTCCGCTCCCGGGAGGTGGCGCTTCAGACGCACCCAAACCATTCCCATTCACGTCGGGCTCACCAACCTCGGCGTACCCAACATGCCCACCGATTTCGATGTGGAGGACGGCGGATTCGAGGCACTTTCCCTGCGAGACGCTCGTTACCGTGCCCGCCTCAGCGATGAGACACCGGAGTGGATCAGCCTCGCCTTCGCCGAAGGCGAGCCGAGCGATGTCAGCCGCAGCCTCAACCCATTCGACTTGACCTTCGACGCCCTCCAGGCCAGAGCGGGGCGCTATGACTTTACCATCAGTGTCGATTTCACCTGGGGTAATGCCGAAGAACGCCACGAGAGCCGCTGGACCGTGCCCGTGCGCCTGGAGATCCTCGACGGTATCCACGACGACCCGGATAGAGATGGCCTCTCCAGTATCGTCGAAATCTCCCAGGCCCAACTCTCCGATGACTGCCTAGACCCTCTTATCAAAGACAGTGATCGCGACTCCCTGCCCGACGGTCTGGAATTGCGTATCGGTACCGACCCTTGCCACCCCAATTCGGACGGCGATGCCCTGGACGACCGCACCGAATACGAGTATTCACAGCGGGGCTGGACCTGTTACCGCCCGGCCCACCCCGACGACAACATCGCTCCCGAGGCCGACTACGACGGCGATGGTCTCAGCAACGCCGCCGAGATCCGGTTGTGGTGGGAGCAACGACGGCGGGGCGATCTCAGCGCCTCCAACAACCCTTGCGATGCCGACAGCGACGGTGACGGCATCGAGGATGGCGAGGACAACTGCCCCGTTCACCCCAACGCCGACCAAGCCGATCAGGATGGTGATCTCATCGGCGACCTCTGCGACGACGACCGCGACGGCGACGGCATGCCCAACACGGTCGACCGCGCCCCGGACGACCCCAACCAAGGCGGCCTGTCCTTGGGTGAGGCCGCGAACCGGGATGCGGGGCTCTTTTTCGACCTCCAGATCATCCGCCAAGGTGGCCTCGACCGCCTCCTCGACCTCATCGCGCCGGCCGCCCCCGACATCGTTCCCCCGGGCTCTGGCCCCGAGCCACGTCCCATGGCCACCACCCTCGCCCGAGACCCCGACGCCGAGGCCCTTGTGATCCTGGATGCCGACGGCACGGAGATCACCCGCATCCTGGGCAGTGACCTCGGACTGTCCCCAGGCAGCGGATTCGCCGCTCAGGCCTTGGTGATCGATGACCGCGACGGCGACGGCCTCTCCGAGCTGGCCGTCAGTGCCCCCCGCGCCGCCAATGATGCCGGCGAGGCCGAGGCCGGCATCTTGTTCATACTGTCCGGACGGGACCACCAGCCCTTGTTACGCCTGGAAGGCGGGATGAACGCGCGTTTGGGCACCACCCTCCTCGCCGACGGCGACCGTCTGTTGGTGGGTGCCCCCGGTGTGGGTGACACCGCGGGCGAAGTCATCGTCCTCGATGGCCTTGACATCAGCCGCCGTTGGCGCGCGGGCAAAGCCGGCGATCGTTTCGGTACCACCATCACCCTCTGGAGTGATGGGGTCGTCGCCGTGGGCGCCCCCGGCGACGATCAGGCCCGTGGCACGCTCTACCGCCTCGACCTCACTCAAGAAACGGCCTCTCCCACCCCCTTGATCCATGGTGATGCCCCAGGAGAACGCCTCGGCACAGCGACCGCTCCTGGTCCCGCCGGCACCCTTTTGGTGGGGGTCCCCGGTTTTCGGGCCAACCCCCTACAAAGTGCACCCGCTGCACGCTTCCGTCCCCGAAATCAAGACGATGCGCCCGCAGGTGCGGTCATCTTCATCGACGACAGAGGTAGGGAACAATGGCGCAGGATGGGTGCCGAGGGTGAAGAACTGGGCACCGCCCTGGTGAGTCTCCAAGGCCGAGGGCATGCCCCCCTGTTTCTGGTGGGGGCGCCTGGCGCCGACACCGAGGCGGGAAGCGACGCTGGCGGCGCCTATCTTCTGCGGTCACAAGACGGCGAGGTATTGGAGTTCATTCCCGGAGACACCCCCGGCGCGCGCCAAGGACAGCGCCTCGCCATCGCCCCCGACTTCAACGGCGATGGCCTACCCTCGATCATTCTCGGTGGCGACACCAACAGCCGCTTGCTGGAATGGGGCCGGCAACGGACCAAGGCCGACGGCCCGAACAACGGAATTGGCCAAATCCAAGTCGAAGACCCCCGCTGCTTCATCGCCACTGCGGCATGGGGCAGCAGCCAATCGCCGTACGTGGAGCTGCTGCGTCAGTTCCGCGACCGCTATCTGATGAGCCATACCCCCGGCCGCTGGCTGGTGGAGACCTACTACCGTCTCTCCCCACCCCTGGCCCGTTGGCTCGCCGAGCACGACGGTGCCCGCACCCTGGTCCGCCTGGCCCTGTGGCCGCTGGTAGGACTGGCCTGGCTCAGTCTGCAGCCATACGGTCCGCCCCTGATCCTCCTGCTCTCGGCCCTTCTGATCCTCAGGGTCAGCCGAGGATTTCGAATTGCTTGATAGCAGGTGGACCCGAGGAAGCCGAACGACGCCTTCGATACCTCTTTTTGCCGAGCCAATTGAACCTTGATCGACCATTTCACGACCCAAGGACGGACCTTCAACAAACCAACCCGAGGACCCCCCCATGTCTCCACTCCTGCGCATCCCCGTCTCGCTCACCGCCCTGGTGTTGGCTGCCTGCACCTCCGTCACCGGTGAGCAACCCTCCGCGCTCGGCAACGCCGTCGATGTCGAGATGCTCGAGTATATGAACGAGCACAACATTCCCGGGGCGACCGTGGCGGTCACCAAGAACGGCCGCCTCGTCTTCTGGAAGGGCTATGGCTGGGCCGACGTGGAAGCCAAGGTCCCCATGCAGCCCTGGCACAGGACCCGGATCGGCAGTGTCTCCAAGCTGCTCACCGCCATCGGCGTGCTCCAGTTGGTGGAGAATGGCACCTTGAGCCTGGAAGACCCGTTGTATGCCAGCACCATCTCCGTCGCCTGGACCGATGACGGCCAGCCGTTCATCGTCTCCAGCGGCGACGGAGTGCTGGCCGATGCCGGGATGTCTATAAGTGCCCTCGCCGAGGCGCCCCCCAGACTGGCAGCGAATCCGCCCTCACCTCCTGAAGACCTCCCCGATTACCCTTACCCCCCGGACTACATGAAACAAGGGGGCTACCAGCCGTTCTACCAAAAACACGTGGAGACCCTGCTCCAATGGGCGAGCCAGATTCAAGTCCAACACCTGCTGACCCACACGGCGGGCCTCCTGAGGAGCGGAGACGTCCCCAAGACCCAAACGTACTGGCAAGAAAAGGGGGAACTTCTTCCCGGGGAACTGCCTTCTTACCCCCAGATCCACGCCGCCATGCTGGCTGGTGTCAACGGCTACCCGCTGCTGTTTCCCGCAGGATCGTTCTGGAAATACTCGAACCACGGCTACGGCGTGCTCGGCCAAATCATCGCCGATCAGAGCGGCATGTCCTACGCCCAATACATGCAACAACACGTCTTCGCACCGCTGGGGCTGACCGAGATCGTCCCCGCCAATGTGCTCGATGACAAAGACGCCGTCTCTTACAAAGAAGACGACAACGGCAACTGGGTCCCCATCCCCACGAATGAAATGACCAAGCCCGTCCTCGGACTGGCCACCGGTGGCTGGGCCGCCAATGCCGGCGACCTGGTCCGCATTCTCTGCGCCATCGGCCAGATCAGCGACAACCGGCGGCTCCTATCCCCAGAGATGGCCTACCAGATGTTCATACCGCGGTTCCCCATGGCCAGCCAGAACACGCTGATGGGATGGGATGGCTATTCACCCACCGAGATGTTCTACACCAAGAACGGTGATACCCCCAAGCGGGGCGGATCGGCACGGGTCTCACATTTCCGGCCGGATACCTCGGTCTCCGTGGTGGACTCGGAGATCCAAGTAGCCGTGGCCTTCAACATCACCAGCGTGTATGACAAAGAAGGAAAGCTGCTCAAGAGCAAGGTGCCCTCCAATAAACTGCTGACCACCATCGCCAAGCTCATCGACAAGACCTCAATAGCCCCGTCCTTCGATCTGTTCCCACCCCAATCCCGCTGCCGGTGGAGCCCCGCCTTGAGTACGGAAACCTCGCCGCCGACCCGGGAGGGCTGAATGCACCCCCGCCCTTGGCCCTGGGCCAGCGGCGGGGGACGTCCCACGAAAGGCTCACCGAACGGCGGGGCGCCGCGTCCCTTCAAGCCGGCATGAGCGGCGGCTGATGGCGGTGAAGGAACCAGCGTTCCACCACCAAGCGGCGGTTGGTGAGGGGGGTCTCCAGGATCCAGCGGGCCAGGCGGCGCTTGAGGGTGGGGGGCAGCCAGGGAGCGGTGTCGGCGCCCGGCTCACCGAAGCGCTGGGCCAGACGTACGGGGTAGGCGGCCAGGCGCTCGGCGCGGGTGTCATCCACCGCCTCGAGGATCACCTCGGCGGCGATGAGGCCGGACTCCACCGCCGGGCGGATCCCCTCGCCGCTCTGGGGATAAGCCAGGCCGACGGCATCCCCCACCAGCAGCACCCCATCGGCGAACAGGCGCCTGTGTGCATGGCCGTAGAGGAGATAGGCATGCCCCCGCGGGCGGAGGGCCAAACCGGCGGGCAACAGCCCCTCGGCTTGCCAGCGGGCCACCAGCCGGTCCAGCTGGGCACTGATGTGATGACCGTTTTCCCGCCCCAGGCCGATATTGAGCCAATCACCCTTGCGGAACACCCAGGCGTAGCCGTCCAACTCGGCGAAGAAGCGCAGCTCGGGGGTATCGCCACGCAACGGGCTATCCTCCAATGCCTCCGCCGGCAGGCGCAGTTCGGCCTCTTGTGCCAATACGGTGGGCTCACCGCGCCCCGGACGCGCCCCCAGGTGACGGGCCACCGGGCAGAAATGCCCGCCGGCGCCGATGAGCCAGCGGGCCTCCAGGGTCTCTTGCTCGGTCTCGATGCGCCAACGACCTTGCCAGCGCCGAACCCGCCTCACCGCCCTTCCCAGCCACAGCGCCGCGCCGCTGTGGCGCAACAGGTAGTGATCGAATTCCCGCCGCAGGATGCCGTAGCTCACCACCTCGTCATAACGCACCTCCACCACCTTGCCGTCCACCAGGCCGCTGCGGAAGGCGGTGATGGGCTGCAACACGTTCCCCGCCGCGGCATAGGCCTTGGGGTCGATGCCGCGGGCAGCGAACACCGCCGGCGTGACCCAGCCGGCACAGACCTTGTCCCGGGGGAATCCGGCCTTATCCACCACCACCACCCGCAGACCGCCGCGCCGCAACGCCCAGGCGGCGCTGGAGCCGGCCGGACCGCCGCCCACCACGATGGCATCGATACGCTCATTCATAGAGGTGGGCACGACTCCAGGGCAGTTCCATCTGCCCACGGCGATGGAACACCACCTGGAAAAGCTGCAGGGACCCGGCCCGGAAGTTGGCCAGCGAGCCGTTGAGATAGAATCGCCAAGTACGCACGAAGGTCTCGTCGAACATCGCCCGGACCTCGTCGGCATGGGCCTCGAAGCGTTCGATCCAGTGCTCCAGGGTACGGGCATAGTGAAGACGCAGGTTCTCCACGTCCTCCACCGAGAAGCCGCTGTCGCGGAACAGGTCCATCATCTCCGCCAGGGTCGGCGGATAGGCGCCGGGGAAGATGTATTTCTGGATCCATGGTCCCAGGGGCTCGCCCCGGTCCTGGCCGATGGAGTGGATGAGACCCCGGCCGTCGGGGCCGAGTACCCGGTTCATCACCTCCCCGAGCGCGGCGTAGTTCTCCCGCCCCACATGCTCCAGCATGCCCACGGAGACGAAGACGTCGAACTGCCCGTGGATCTCCCGCCAATCGGCCTCCACGTACTCGATGCGATCCTCCAGACCTTCCTCACGGGCCCGCTCGCGGCAGTAGGCCAGTTGTTCCTTGGAGATGTTGTAGGCCGTGACATGGACACCGTAATGCCGGGCCAGATGGCGCGACAACCCACCCCAGCCGCAACCGGCCTCCACCACCCGTTCCCCCGGCTGCAGGCGCAACTTGGCCGCCACGTGATCCATCTTCGCCCGTTGGGCGGCCTCCAGATCCATGCCGGGCCGGGGATAGTAGGCGCAGGTATAGACCATCTCCTCGTCCAGCCACAGGCGGTAGAAATCGTTGCCGAGATCGTAGTGGTGATGCACATTGTGGCGCGAGCGGCGGGGATCGTTGCTGGGCGCGGAGCGCACCCGCAGCAACAGGCGTTGCCACGCCGGCCGGCCCTCGCGAATCCGGCGTAACTCAAGACCCCGATAGATTGTCTCGATGAGCGCGGCCAGATCCCCCACCACGGTGATGTCACCGCGGACGTAGTCTTCACCGAAATGCAGCAGGGGGTTGGCCACCAGCCGCCATAGGGCGGGACGGCGCTGAAACACCACATCGAAACAGGCCTTGCTCCCCTGGGGGAGGACGACACTGCCATCCCAGAGGACGAAGCGCACCGGTGGCTCGCCCAACTGTTGCAGCATCCAGCGGGCGAGCCGACGTTCCAGGGGGACGGTGGAGAGGGTGTTGGTACTGCCTGCGGGCTGTTTTTCCAGAGGTGCTGCCATGCCATCTTCTCCTTGAACGACGGGTAAGCAAACTGCCCGGCTGGTCCGCCGGCGTACCCTTCAAATGACCCTAGGCCAATTTCCTCTTTCCTGCCATGTCTTTCAAGGGCACAGATCGGGGGGGAGGGAAAAGCCGTGCAGGGCCTCGCGGTAATTGGCACGCTCGTAACCGCCGGGATCGGCGGCGCGCAGATAGGACATCGACCCCCGAAACGCATCGAGGTCGGGATGTTCGTGTTCCTGCATCCAGCCGTCCAGCCCTCGATGTACCTCACGCAGAGCCTCGGGACCACGTTCCAAGAGGGCCGAGGCCATCTGCACCACCTGGGCACCCGCCAGCAGGGCCTTTATGGCGTCCATGGGACGGTGGAAGCCGCCGGTGACGGCGATCTCCAGCTCCACCCGACCGGCCATCAGCGCCGCCCAGCGCACCCTCAGCAGGGACTCCTGAGGGTGGGAGAGCTGAATGCGCGGCACCACGACCCGGCGCAGCAGATCGATGTCGGGTTGATAGAAACGGTTGAAGATCACCACGGCGTCGGCCCCGGCCTGGGCCAGACGGCGGGCGAAATGCAGCGGTGCGCTGAATTGCGGCCCGATCTTCACCGCCAAAGGTAAGGTCAGCTCCCGGCGCAGGGCCCGGACCACCTCCAGATAACCGGCCTCCACCCGCTCGGCACTCACGCGGGGGTCGGCCGGAATAGCGTAGAGATTGAGCTCCAGAGCGTCGGCCCCGGCGCGGGCGATGAGACGGGCATGCTCCAGCCAGCCGGAAGCGGAGACCCCGTTCAAACTGGCGATCACCGGGATCTCCAAGGCGGCTTTGAGGGCGGCGATCCGCTCCAGATAGTCGTCCAGGCAACCGCCGCCGGCAGGGTGACGGCCCTGCGTCCCACCGCGGTCGATGTCCTTCTGGAGGTCGGCGGCCCGACGCCGGGCGTCCTCGATGACCTCCTCCTCGAACAGGGAGTCCATCACCACGGCCCCGGCTCCGGCGGCCTCCAGGGCACGGGCGCACGCCACCTCACGGGTCAGGGGCGAGGCGGCCACCACCAAAGGGCTGGGCAGTCTCAGACCGAGGTATCGGGTACGGAGATCGGCCATGCATGCGCCTCCTCTTCGTCCAGGGCAACGGGGCGAGCGTGGCGGGATGGCCGTGGGCCCGGCTCACGGTCCCATTGCAACGCCGTCCTCCCCACTGGAGATGGGAATAGGATAGCCGACACCACCGTGCTTCGCCGCCGGGTTTTCCCCACGCCGACGCCGAAAACGGCGAGAGACGCGAATTGATCGCCGCCGACCGATGGCGTACAGTGAGCTTCCGTCGCTTCCCGGCGACTTGGCGCATTCGGCCAGGGTTCCATGAAAGGCGGCCACACCAGAGACCTGCAACAGCGCATCATCCGCTTCGCCACCCTGGGGGTGCTGTTCGCCACCGTGGTGGTCGCCCTGGTCACCATCCCCACCCTCTATCTCACCAGCCGCAAGCACAGCGAGGAGACGCTGGCCTACGCCATCCGCTCCGAGGCGATCACAGTGCGTGAACTGGTGGGCAAGGCCCGCGACGTGGCCGAGCAGATCGCCAGTCGCACCCATGCCCGCCGCCTGCTCGCCGCCCATGACCGCGGTGAGATCACCCTGGACACCCTGCGTCGCTTCACCCGGCCGATCATCGAGGACGCCCTGGCCCATGCCCAGGAGATCCGCGCCTTCCAGCGTCTGGACCTGCATGGAGACCAAGTGGCCCGCGCGGGCGATTTTCCCGACGACATCACCGCGCCTCCTTTACCGCCGGCCCGGGTCCGGATCCACCCCTATCCCCACGACGGACAGTTGATGCTGCTGGTGAACACCCCGGTTTTGGACCGGCGCGAAGGCCCGTTGGGTCAGGATCTGGCCCTGTTCCACCTCAATGGTCTGGAACGTTTGATCCGTGACAAGCCGAGCGAGAGCCATGGCCGGTTGATGCTGGCCTGGCAAAGCGGGCATGGCTGGCAGCTGCTGGATGGCGAGGGTGTGCGCCCCGCCCCCCCCGCCCTGGCCGAACGACTGGACGCCCCCCCCCCACTGGAGCACGGCCCGCTGGAGTCCGAGGGAGAGAACAACCGCATCCTGATGATCCTGCCGGTGAGCGGCACCCCGCTCACCCTGATCCTGGAAGCCAGTGCCGCCTCGGTCTACGCCCAGGCCTCGCAACAATTACTGATCATCAGCGCCGCCCTCGTCGCCCTGGCCCTGTTCAGCCTCTGGGGCACCCGGCGCATCATCCGCCCGCTGGCCGGCAAGATCCTCATCCGCAACGACGAACTCAACCAACGCATCGCGCGACAGACCGCCGAGCTGGAGCGGGCCAACCGCATCCTGCGGCTGCACAGCGCCGCAGTGGACAGCATGATCCATGCTGCCCGCGAGGAAGAACTGGTGAGCGCGGTATGCCGGGTGCTGGTGGAACAAGGGCGCTATCACTTCGCCTGGATGGGCTATGGCGACAGCGACACCCCCTTACGCATGGTGGCCCACCACGCCCCGGCGGAACACGGCATCATCCTGCTGCCCACCGAGGCGGGCGAGGCAGCCCGCGAGGCGCTGCGCCGACGCGAAGTGGTGGTGGAACACCGTCTCGACCCCGCCGCCCTGGCCAGCCGCTGGCACCTTGGAGGGGCCTCCTCCGCTATCCGCGCCGCCATCGCCCTCCCCCTGCACCATGGCGAGGAAGCCTTCGGAGTGCTGGCGGTGTTTTCCTGCGAGGCCGAGGCCTTCACCCAGGGGGACGAGTTGGGGGTGCTGACCGAGATCGCCGAGGATCTGGCCTACGGCATCGCCACCCTGCGCCTGCAGGCCGAGCGTGCCGCCACCGAGCAGGAACGGCGCAAGCTCTCCAGTGCCATCGAACAGACCGCCAACATCGTCATGATCACCGACCGCCAGGGGGTGATCGAATACGTCAACCCCGAATTCGAGAAGGTCACCGGCTACAGCCGCGAAGAGATCGTCGGCTGCACCCCGGCGGTGCTCACCAGTGGTCGTCACGACAGCACGTTCTACGAACGCATGTGGAACACCCTGCTCAAGGGCGAGGTATTCCGTGAAACCTTCGTCAACCAGCGCAAGAACGGCGATCTCTACTACGAAGACAAGACCATCACCCCCATCCGTGACGAAGCCGGCGAGATCACCCATTTCGTCTCCACCGGCAAGGACATCACCGACCGCATCAAGACCCAGGAACGGGTCTACTATCTGGCCTACCACGACGTGCTCACCGGCCTGCCCAACCGCACCCTGTTTCGCGACCGGCTGGGCCATGCGGTGCGCAAGGCCGAGCGCAGCGGCGAGCTGGTCGCCTTGATGTTCATCGATCTGGACCGATTCAAACACATCAACGACAGCCTGGGACACCAGGCCGGTGACGAGCTGTTGTGTGAAGTGGCCCAGCGCATCAGCCAGTGCGTCCGCCAGGGCGACACCGTGGCCCGGCTAGGGGGGGACGAATTCACCGTCATCGCCGAAGGGCTGGAGAACCCGGAGAAGGCGGCGGTGATCGCCGAGAATCTCATCCAGGCCATCACCGCCCCCATCGCCCTGCGCGGCCAGGAAGTCTATGTCTCCGCCAGCATCGGCATCGCCCTGTTCCCGGACGATGCCGAGAACGTCGACGGTCTGCTGCGGGCGGCGGACACCGCCATGTACCGCGCCAAGGAAGAGGGCCGCAACAATTACCAGTTCCACACCGCCGACATGACGGCCAAGGCCTTCGAGCGCGTGCTGATGGAAAGCGCTCTACGGCATGCCCTGGAGCGGGACGAGTTCCAGCTCTGCTACCAACCGCGCATCGACCTGGAACAAGGCCGGGTGGTGTGCCTGGAGGCGCTGCTGCGCTGGCGCCACCCGCAGAAGGGCCTCATCATGCCGGCCCAATTCATCCCCGTACTGGAGGAGACCGGGCTGATCGTCCCCATCACCGAATGGCTGATCCACCGGGTGTGCGACCAGATCGAAACCTGGCAACAGGAAGGCCAACCGGTGTGCCGCATCTCCATCAACCTCTCGGCGGTGCATTTCCGTTCCCAGCGCCTGCTGGGTTTCGTGCGCGATCTCATCGCCCAGCGCGACATCGATCCCACCCTGCTGGAGCTGGAGATCACCGAGAGCATGCTCATGGAGGACCTGGAGGCCAGTGCCGAGGTACTGCGCGCGCTGCGCGACATGGGGCTGCACATCACCGTGGACGATTTCGGCACCGGCTTCTCCTCCCTGGCCTATCTCAAGCGCCTGCCCATCTCCTGCCTCAAAGTGGACCGCTCCTTCGTGCGCGACCTGCCCGAGGATGCCGAGGACCGGGCCATCGTCGAGGCCATCGTCTACCTGGCTCACACCCTGGGGCTCCGCGTCACCGCCGAGGGGGTGGAAAACCCGGTACAACTTCACCTGCTGCGGGAAATGGGCTGCAACGAGATCCAGGGAACATTGTTCTCGCCCCCGCTGGAGGCCGACGCCATCCCCACTTGGTTGCGCGAATCCGCCGCCGGGCTGCCGCTAGTGCAGGTGGTGGAAGGCGGTGAACGCGCCTGAGGGCCGTGACCGTCTTCAGGCGCAGGCCAGGGTGCGGTTGTCCGCCCCGGGATGGGCCGCCCGCCAGGCCAGTTTGCGCTCCAGATCCTCGATGATGGCCCCGGTGAACGATACCCCCTCGAGCTGATCCGCCCCCACCAGCGCCCCTGGGCTCTGGACGTTGATCTCGGTGAGCTTGCCGCCGATGATGTCCAGCCCGGCGAAATAGATCCCGTCGGCCACCAACTGCGGCCCCACCTGCTCGGCGATCGCCAACATCTCCTTGGTCACCGTCGCCTTCACCGACACCCCACCGGCGGTGAGATTGGAGCGGATATCCTCGTCGCCCTCGCGCCGACGGCGATGCACCGCGGCGTAACGTCCCTCCACCACCAACGGCCTGCCATTGAGCATGAACAGACGGGTATCGCCCTCGTGGGCATTGGGAAGAAACTCCTGGACGATCATGTAACCGTCACGGGCCACCGCCTCCATCATCTGGTGGATGTTGGGGCCGTCCACCGGGCGCACCAGAAACACACTGCGCCCGCCGGAACCGGACAACGGCTTGAGAATGGCATACCCCCCCTGGGCCTGGATGAAGCGCAAGGCCTCGGCGGGATCACGGGTAACCACGGTGCGCGGACGCACCGCCTCGGGAAAATACTGCAGATAGAGCTTGTTGATCCCCCGGGCCAGCCCCTCCGGATCGGACAACACCAGGATGCCGTTGCGCACCGCCAGGCGGCCGAAATCGATCCCGGCCATCCGCGCCCAGGGCCGACGCTCCACATCCAGGCTGGGATCGTTACGCAACCAGAGAATGTCCACGCCGTTGAGATCGCGCCACCCCACGGTGGCCTTCGCCCCGGTGAGTGCGGCGAGAAACACCTTACCGTGGCGGTAATCCCCCGGCGGCGGGATGTGGACCTTGGCGTAGAGATGATCATCCTCGCGCATCTCCAGATCGGCCAAAGACACATACCACACCTCATGACCACGGCGCAGGGCCTCCATGGCCAGGTGGGTGGTGGTATAGCCCGGGTACTCCCAGGCAATGTCGTTGACCACGAACACGATCCTCATGCGACGACCTCCTCCGCCAGTCGCAACACATCCATCCCCCCCCGCAGGCGCTCGAGCCGCGCCCGAGCCTCGGGACGTTCCAGGTGGTGCGGCCGCAACACCGGGGGAATGAGCACCTCGCGCCAGCGCAACTCCTCCACCAAATCGAGGAACTCCAGGCTCACCTTGCCCACATAGAGCAGCTCCAGATCTCCCCCACGGCCCAAGTATGCCAACAAGGCCCTCAAGCCACGGAGATAGACCACATCCTTGGTGTACCCACCGCCGCGGAACACCCGCAGGGTGGTGATGAAGGCCGCCCGCCCACCCTGACCATAGCGCCTCAAAAGACGGAAAGTCTCAATGAAATCAGCACCGCCGAGGACTGCCTCCACCGCCAACACCCGGGCGGCGAGCTGGAACAACCGCCCCGGCCCCAGACCGCCGACCAAGTACTCCGCCAGCACCGCCAGCCCCTCCTGTAACGGTTCGTAGCCAGCCATGCCCACCCGCAGCTCGTCCAAGGGCTGACGGGCACCGTTGTGATAGGTGAGACAATGCGTGCCGATCTCATGGGCCAGGGCCGGTGCCAAGCGGGCCTCGCTCACCCGGGCATCGGTGCCGACAAGGAAATTCCCCCGCGACACCAGGATGCCGGTGACATCCTCGCGCCGTTCCACCCGGGCAGCAAAGGTCGGATCTTGTCGCCGGTAGCGGGCCAGTTCCGCTTCAGCCCGGGCCACCACCTCATCCACCGGCAACGGCTCACCGCCACCCTCTTCCCGTTCGGCCAGGCGCTCGGCCAAGGCCCGCGCCAGGCGGGCCAGCTCGGCCTCCACCTCGCCGAACAAGGCGCGGGAGCCGGCGAGAAAGCGCGCCGTACCCCGATCGGCGTACAGGGTGATCTGCCGATCCAGCTCGTCACGCTTGGCCTGAAAGATGCGCCACAACGCCGGATCCTCCACCGTCTCCAAAGGAATCTGGAACAGGCGCCGCTTGAGCAGACCGGGATCGGCATCGCGGGGGCGGTAGAGGAAACGGGGCGGACGCTGGAAATCGCTGTCACGGAACCGGGCCCAGGCCTCGGCGGCATTGACCGGCGTCACATGCAACACCAGATCGAACTCACTGGCGATCTCCCCCAGGGCACGATCCACCCGCCGCACCTCGCGGGTCAGCGCCCCCGGCCCCAGTTGATGGATATGCAGCGGACGCTTCGGCGTGTAGTCGTGGGCGAAGACGAAAAAGGCGTGACGCAAGGCCTGACTCAGGTGGCGGTGGAGATGGGCCAGGACAAAGGGGTAGAGTCGCTCACCGCCCGGGTCCCGATACACCGGGCGCACCGCCAATCCCAAGGGAATGACACCCAAATCCCGGGCCTCGGCGGCATCCCACAACGGCGCCAATCCCGGCGGCGCGATGCCGTCACGATAATCCAGCGCCACCCGTGCGCGACATCCCCGCAGGCGGATGGTGAGCAGCTCGCTCTCCAGTACCTCCAGCAACCGTTGCGGCGGATCCTCCCGCGGGGCATAGAGATGGAACCCCGGCCCGGAATGGGGATCGGCCGGCGCATCGGCCCACAACTCCAACACCAGCACCGCACCGAAACGCGAACGCAAGGGCTCCACCACCGCAGCCAGCAGGGCTGCCACCTGGGAGGCGCGGCCTGGATCGCCCTCCACCAGCAGATAGGCCGCCTCCCCTTGCAACAGCCGTGCGGTACCCGGGTCATGCCCCCCCGGCGGGCGGCGATAGACGAGCAGAAAGGGCAGTGGACGATCCAGCTGCAGCCGCCCCCACGGCATGAGCCGACGGCGGATCCCCCGCCCTTCCCGTAACGCCCGCCCCACCTCGTGCAACAAATCAGCGCTCATGACAAACGCCCCAGACTCTCCTCCAACCCGGGAAAGGTGCCCCGCAGCGCCGCCCCCAGGGCCTCGATGACCTCCACCTGCCCCACCCCGGTCCACTCATCCATGAAGATCTTCTTGAACTCGATGGCCAGCACGCAGGCCTGGGGGAAACGGGCATGGACCCACTGGGCCAGGTAACGACCGCGGAACTTGACGTTCTCGCGCACATCCAGCGCCCGCCCATGGAGACCGAAATCACTCAGATCGGCCATGAAACGCGCCACCAACGGCCCCCAGCGGCGACGATCCAAACTGCCGGTCCCCACATTCACTTCCGGGTTGAACCGTGGATCCGCCGGTGCCGCCCAGGGGCCGTCCCGACGGTGGTTGTAACTGTGCAGATCGAGCACCACCACCGCCCCTTCCCGGGCAATCAAACGATCGAGCAGATCCCCGAGGCGGGCGTAGAATTGGGCATGGAGCGCCAAGGAACGCCTCACCGCCGCAGCGGGCAACGGCCAGCGCCACAACTCGAGCCCCCAGGCCATCTCCGGACGGGTATACACCGCCTCGCGCGGCGGGCGGTTGAGATCCACCTCGAAACGGGAGCGGCCCGGCAGCAACCAGGAAGGGGCCATTCGTGCCCAATGATCGGTATAGGGATCCTCCTCGCGGGCCCGCTCACACTCGGGGAGCGCCATCAGCGGCCGCAGCTCAGCACGCAGCTCGTGCGCATGGTGTACCGCAGTGGCGAAAACGGGCCCGCGCCCCAGACGCCAGCGCAACGGAGGAAACGGTCCTCGGACATTCATGCCCCTCCAGTATAGGCGCCTTCCCGGGCTGCGGCCCGCCCATGAGATGACAGCCTCCCGGCGGGCTTCTACAATCGCCAGCCCATCGCCATCAGGAGTACACGTGCGCCCCCCAGCCCATCCCCCACTCACCGGCCGATGAACCGTTATGCCACCCTGATCCTGCTGGGGCTGGCCCTGGGCCTCGGCATCCCGCTGTTGCTGGGCGGCGTCGCGGCCATGGAACGCCTTGCCCAGGCTCCCCTGTGGCTCTACCCCGCCGGCATAGCGATGGTCTTCGGCTGCTGGTTGTTCAATGCCGCCCGCATCCGGGTGATGCTCACCGCCTTGGCCCACCCCATGTCCCTGGGCCGATCCCTGGGGGTGATCATGGCCACCGATTTCGCCGTCTGCGCCACACCGGCCTCCAGCGGCGGACCGGTGGTCTTCGTCCACCTGCTCCACCGACACGGCCTTCCCGTGGCCCGTGCCGCCGCCCTTTATGCCTTGGGGCAACTGCTGGACCTGTTCTTCTTTCTCTCCGCCCTGATCCCGCTGACCCTCTACCTGTTGTGGCAACCCGGCGAGCTTCACGTCGCCTGGCCGCTGCTGACCCTGGCGGCCCTGCTGGGCCTCGGACTGGGATTGAGCTGGGCGGTGGCCCGCTGGTATCGACCGGTGCTGCTGTGGGGCGGACGGCTGCTGCGGCGACTGCGGGTCTCTCCCGCCCGACGCCGGCGGCTGGCCCGCGGCCTGTTGCGCTTTCGCGCCACCTTGCGTTTCATGCTCAGCCTGCCCCGCAGCCGCCTGCTGGGGCTCTATGCCCTGTGCGTCGGCCACTGGCTGCTGCGCTATTCCATCCTCTACGTCGTCGTGCTCGCCCTGGAAGAACAGCTTTCCTGGGCCTATGGCTTTCTCGCCCAGATGCTTGCCCTCTCGGCGGGACAACTCTCCCTGCTGCCGGGCGGCAGCGGCGGCGTGGAACTGGGATTCTCCGCCCTGCTGGCCCCTTACCTGGACGCCGCTACCCTGGGCGCGGTGATGTTGTTGTGGCGCTTCTTCACCTATTGGTGGTATCTCATCGCCGGGGCGCCGGTATTCGCCCATCTGGCGGGACGGGCGCTGTGGCGCCGCCTCAGCGGGCACATCCCTTGAGCACCGAGCGGGCACCCCACCGCAGAGAGGATTCCATCGATGCGGGGACTTCCCCGCACGGTCCTCGTCTTGGGTGCGGTGCCCTTCCTCAACGACACCGCCTCGGACATGATCCCCCCTACTCACCCTGACCCTGGGTGCCCGCCCGGCTGTGGTCGGTTTGGTAAAGGGTGTGGCCGAGGCCACATCGAGCCTCCGCGAACTGATCTCCAGCCGCTTGGCCGACCGCGGCTGATCGCCGAAAAGACTGGTGACGACCGGCTACGGGCTTTCCAATGTGGCACGCCCTCTCATCGATCGGGCCCTGGGTTGGGGCTGGGTATTACTGCTACGGTTTCCTCGACCGCATCGGCAAGGGGCTGCGCACCGAGCGATGCCCTCATCGCCGCCGTCACCCGGTGGCCGATCCGAACGAGGGTGGTGAAACGAGAAATCCAGCCGGCTTTGTTAGGATAGGCAAAGCCACCGAGGAACATGCATGCACCTGGATCCATTGCTTCTTCCCGCCGTGAAACTGCTACTGGGATTGACCCTGGTGGCCATACTCCTGCGCAGCCTGCACCAACCTCACGTCATCGCCTATCTGTTCGCCGGTATGGTGCTCGGCCCCTCCGGCCTGGCCATCGTCGAAGACGCCGCCTGGATCGAGCGAGTGGGTAATCTCGGCGTGATCTTGCTGCTGTTCTTCGTCGGCATGGAGATCTCTCCCCAGGCCCTGGCGGCCCGCTGGCGAGTCCCGGTGTTGGGCACCCTGCTCCAGGTGGCCGCCAGCGTCGCCTTCGCCTGGGGGCTGGGAGCGGCCTTCGGCTGGACCAGTGCCCAGATCGTGCTGCTGGGCTTCGTCATCAGCCTCTCCAGCACCGCCGTGGTACTGCGCTACCTCGCCGAACGGAGGCTGTTCAATACCCCCGAGGGCCAAGACGCGCTCGGTGTGCTACTGGTGCAAGACATCCTGGTGATTCCCATGCTGCTGATCCTGGAGCAAATGGGAGGGCCGAGTGGTGAGGGCGGACACGTGGGTCTCCAGCTCCTCGGCGCCACCGGCGCCCTGGCCTTGCTGATCTGGCTGGTACGCGGGGGACGGATCCACCTGCCCTTCGGCCCCTGGATCCGCAAAGACCATGAGCTCCAGGTCTTCATTGCCATCCTCATCTGCCTGGGCGCGGCGGCGGCCACCGGCCTGCTGGGGCTCTCCACCGCCCTGGGTGCCTTCCTCGGTGGGATGCTGGTGCGTGCCGCCCAAGAGACCCAATGGGTCCACCAAGCCCTGTCTCCGTTTTATTCGGTCTCCCTGGCGCTGTTCTTCGTCGCCATCGGCATGCTCATCGACCTGGACTTCGCCTTCGCCCATGCCCCGGCCATCATCGCCCTGGTCATCGGTGCCCTGGTGACCAACACCGTGATCAACGCCGTCATCGTCCGTCTCCTGGGCAGCGACTGGCGCCATGCCTGGTATGTGGGTGGACTGCTGGGACAGATCGGCGAATTCAGTTTCCTGCTGGTCTCCCTGGGACATCACACCGGCTTCATCGATGAGTTCACCTATCAGATCAGCCTGGCGGTGATCACTCTCTCGCTGCTTCTCTCTCCGGCCTGGATCGCCCTGACCTCACGTTTGGTGAAGCCCTCCTCGGCCAGTTGAAGGGGTAACAAAGGCAGGGCTCCCGGGCACGAAAAAGGCGCCCAGGCTCACCGCAGCCACGGGCGCCTTTTTCGCGCGTCTCGATGGAGTTACTTGGTGGGACTGGTCACCACACCGAGCACCACGATGATGAAAGAGATGATGAACAGAATCCAGGCCAGTTCCATGATTCCCCTCCGGGTTTTTCAATGAATGGGCGTTTGAAAGTGAGAAAATCTCGCCCACATTCTAGGGGAATAAAACCCGGAATGCAAAACCCCCTCCCCCCCTGCCGGGGCAGTCGCCATTACCGCCAGCGGCACCGAACTCAGCGTGGCCCGTTCAAGGCCCGTTCCATGAGACCACGCATGGCCTGGGTGAGGTCATCGTGCGTCTTGCCGCATTCGATCACCCCGAAGGCATTGACCCGCTTCGGCGGCAAACGATAGAACACCTCGGTCATCCCCTCGCCGCCACGGACTTCCACCTCGATGGGGCGCCCGTAGGCATCGGCCCACCGACAGCGTGAGGCATCCACCACCCGCGCCGGACTCTCCACCTGCAAGCGGATGACATGCTCACCGCTGATCCCCACCGCCACCGCGTCGTCCTGGCGGTGCGCCTGGAGACCGTAATGCGTAAACACACGGGTGATGCGCTGAGCCGTCTCTTCCGGCGTAAACGGGCTGTAGAGCGTCTCGGCGCCCACCATGCCCGCCAGCATCACCGCCACAAGCCCCCACAGCCAGGGAAAAGGCCGAGGGGCCGGGCGGCGAACCGCCCGACCGAGGTGCCACATGAGGATCAGGCCTTCTTCTCGCTGGCCAGGCAGACGGCCATGAGAATGAAAAAGATACCGAACAAGGTCCAAGCCACGCTCATCGTTCAACCCTCCTCGTCATCAGTTTGTGGTGGTTATCACTTTGCCGCAGAGCAGGCACACCAACGCTTGACACCGTAACAAATTGGTGTCTTATTCAGCTTATATTCAGTATCTGCGTGATTCAAGGGAAAGTGGCTCGATAAACGCAGCCGGCCCCAGGGGAGCTGGGGGACGGGGCATGACGCGCTGGACTCGCCTGCTCTTCTATCCCCCTGTCCCGGGTAGAGAGGGGGTGTTTTTCCGACCAAGGCACATGGGAGGGGGTAGAGGGCTCATCCCCGCTGACGCCCCAACAACACCTCTTTGGCCCGGTTGATGCGGGCGGCGAGCTGGGTGGATCCCCCCCGGTCGGGGTGATACTTCTGCATCAATCGACGATGCGCCTTCCGGATCTCCTCCGCTGAGGCGTCCGGGCCCACCCCGAGGATCTCCCGCGCCTCCTCCACGGTCATCGCCTCGCCGTTGTGTCCCGAATCGGCCGACGAGTGGAAACCGTGGCGCCATTCCGGACCGAAGCGGCGGTCGAGATAGGCCTCGAGCAGGCGGGCGCCGTCCTCGTCCTCCACCCGGCATCGATGCAACAAATCCAATAGTGCCGCCCGATCCAGCTCGGCCAGGCGTCGCCCCTGATAGGGCCCTTGGAGTACGACACCATCCAGGCGGCCGCTGGCATGATCCAATTGCATGCGCAACCAGCGGGTCTCGATGGTGGACAGTTTGGGATCGGGTCGTTTGCTGCGCCGCAGGCGACGGGCATAGCGCCACAGGTTCCACAACTGCTGTGCCAGCGGAATGAGGGCCCCGAAAAGGCCGAACAACCAATGCAAACGCCCGGTCACCGCCAGCACCACCAGGGCCACCCCGCCCCCCAACCACATCCAGCGGCGCAGGCGGCGGGCCCGCTGTGCCGGGGGCAGACGACGCAGGCTGCGACCGAGGAGATAGCCGGCCAGCAACAACACCAGCAGAGTCAGTAACAAGAAGCGGATCATGAAGATGGCATGGAATGGGAGTCAGCGCCGCAGCTGGGTGAGCAGGCGTCGTGCCGAATCGAAGCGCTCCGCACGGTCCTCCAAGGCCGTAAGTCCTCCCACGGCGTAGGCCGCCACTGCGGCGAGTAACTCGCCCAATTGAGCGGCGCTGCGCTGATCGAAGGGAGCATAGGCGCCACCGCTCAAAGTGGCCAGCTTGCGAAACACCTCCCCCGCCAGGGGATCGGCCCCTTCATGGAACAGGAAGGCCGGCAACCCCTGCAGTCCCAACAGGCCCGCGAGTTCGAACAATACTTCCGGCTCTTCTTCCACGCAATCGCCCACATAGACCAGCGCCGAGACGGGGCTGTGACGATGGGTCTCCAAGGCATGCCGCAGCACCCGCTCGATCTGGGTGAGACCGCTACGACAGCTCACCGAGGTCATCTCCTGTAACAATAGCGAGGCCTCGGCCGCCCATGGGCTGACATGGAACTCGCCGTAGCCGCGGAAATAAACCAATTGTACGTCCAAGGTACCCAGCCGCGCGGCCTCCTCGAACATCCGTGCCTGGAGGTGGGCCGCCTGGTCCCAGGTGGGCTGGCGGCTGGCGGTGGCATCGATGGCGAAGATCAACCGTCCCCGGCCACCGAGGGAATCGGCCCGCGCCGGGGTGCGCTCCAGGGCCTCCAGGAAGGCATCCACTTCGGAACGACGACGATCGGGCAAGGAATCCTTCGTGCTCATCTCACCTCTCCCACATGACACCTCATGAGATTATGCCCCACCGGGACGGCACACCCCTCCCCACGGGACAGAGAAGGACATACACTCTCTCTAGATCCGAGACGACGACCATGCCCGAGACCTTCTTCTTGCTCGACCACGCCTGGCCGTTGACCATCCGTCGGCGCCGCGGCCTGCGCCGGGTCACCTTGAGCCTGTCCCCCGCCGGTCACCTCAGCCTCACGGTACCGTCCCAGATGCGGGAATCCGAGATCCGTGACCATTTGACCCGCGCCACACCGTGGTTACGCGAACGGCTGGGGGAGATCCTCGCCCGGCGGGCCCGCGAACCGATCCCAGCCCAGCTGCATTTGCCGGCGGTGGGAGAGGTCAGGGAAGTCCGCCGCGAGACACGGACCCGCCACTGCGACGATGGCCACTGCCTTCGCTTGCCGGGTGACGATGAGACCGCCGCCAAGGCTTTGCGCCGCTGGCTCAGGGAATGTGCCCGGACCCATTTTCCCCCACGTCTGCACACTCTGGCCCAACGGTATGGATTCCGTTACCGCCGCCTTCACATCCGCCACCAGCGCAGCCGCTGGGGAAGCTGTTCTTCACGGGGGGACATCAGTCTCAATTGCGCCGCCATCCTGCTACCCGCCGCGGCCGTGGATCACCTCATGCTTCACGAGCTGTGCCATACCGTGGTCCCACACCACGGCACCGCATTCCGTACCTTGCTAGCACGCTGTGACCCGACGTGGCGCCACTGGGACACCTTTCTCAGCGGAGCGATGGCGGAATTGCCGTGGTGGGCCCTGCCGGAAGGAGGGAAAAAGCAACGGGGTGGGTGAGACCGGTTCAGTGGCAACCACCGCTGGCGCCACACGAGGCCTTGTCCCAGGTGCCACTATTGCGGAAGGTGGTCACCTGCAACCGGGCCTGGTCGTAGTAGGGGCGCTCGGTATACGGCGGGGTGACGGCGACATCGGCCCGGCCGAACTCGGACCCCACGGCATTCAGGTCCACCAGCAGGGCCTTGTTCTTCCAGCCATGGGGCAGGGCCACATGGCAGTCCATGCAGCGGGCCCCGGTGCCCACCCCGACGCCACTGCCCGCCGCGTTGCGCAGTGCATGCAATGCATGGAGGTTGTCGGAATAGCTCACGTCCGCCACCGTCACGCAACTGCCACAGCTGAAGCCGCTCTTTTTGATGATCGCGGGGGTGGGATTGGCGTATTGATCGTAATCGTGGCAGGCGAAGCAGAGGTCGTTCTGCGCCCCCCCGTCAACACCGGTACTGCTGTCCCAGTTGCCGATGAGGAGGCCGGCATGATTGGAGCCATGGGGTCCCTTGGGAGCAGTGGGATCGTCACTGCCGTGGCAATCGGAGCAATACATGGTTTGCACACCCAAGGCACCGGTGCTGTCCCAGGGGGCACGCCACAAGCTGGGATCGGCCCCGGCCCGGGTGGCGCTGTCGCGGCCGGTGGCGGCCATCACCGGATGCCAACTGCGGTGATTGGCCGCCGGCTCCCCTTGCTGGCTCGGCGGGGCCTGGAATTCCAGCGCCTGGTCGGTCTTGCCCTGGCCGTTGGCATAAGCCGAGTGGCACTTGAGGCACACTTGGTACTCGCGGGTGAGATAACCACTGTTCACATCGGTCGATGCCCCCAGCGGTGGATCACCCTTCTTGACATCGAAGGTGAGCAGGTTGGTGCTCGGATTGAGCTCTTCGTTGCTGTAGACCGGCTCCACCCCCCAGATCCCCTTCAGTGCACCAGAGGCCAGGTTGTCATGGATCTGCCCGACCTGATGCACATGCGTACCCTGGCTCGCCGGGGTGGTGGGATCGTCATTGAAACGGGGATTCTTGATCATCCGATGGGGATGGTGGCAGTCGGCACACTCCACATGGCGCTCGCTGCCGTCGCCGTTGCCCAGATTGGCGGCCGGTTCCAGCAGATCGGCATCGATCACCTGGTGCACCTCTTGAGCAGCATCCGCCCCCGCCTGCACCGTGATGGGCATGGCGGACGTCTTGGCGAACTGCGTTTCGATGTCGGCCACCGCGGCAGTATCGCTGAGCACGGTGGCCGATGCGCTGCCGTGGCATTGATAACAACTCTGTTCGCTGGCGGCGTTGCCACCCTGCTTGGGGGTGTTGGGGTCGTCGGTGCCCTCGCGCAGCAGGCGGGGCGCCCCGGCCACGGTGTGGGGGTCATGGCAGGCGGTGCACGCAGTCTGCCACACCTGGGTGCCGTCGGGCAGCTCCCGCAGGGCGGTTTCATCACTGGTGTAGGCCTCGTCGGCCACCGTGGGATGGGCGTGTACCGAATGGGGCCAGCCGGCTTTCTGGTGGCAAGCGAGGCAATTGATGTCCTGGTCCTTGTCGAAGTTGCCCGCCGGCGCCCCCTTCTGGATGCGATTCAGGCGCAGGAATTTGATGTTGATGCTGTTGTCTTCCGAACGCAGGTGGGGGTCGTGACAGGTGGTGCATTCCAGGGAGCCGGCGGAGAGCAGCTCGGCATAGTTGTTCGTCCCGGCCCAACTGTTCTGGGTGGGTTCTAGGGGGGCGGCCAGCCGGGTCTGCACCACCGTGGGTGCATTGGCCGGCGGTGTCCCTCCGAGGTTCTGATTGTGCTGCACCATGCCCGAGCCCACCCGCGGCCCCAGATAACTCACGGTGTCGGGATCCACCAGCTCGCCGTCATTACCGGCGAGGGTGCTGTCGTAGGTGAAGCCGATGGGGTGATCGTTGGAGAGGTCCACGCCGAGGTCGCGGGTATAGCCGCTCTCGGCACCGGCTCCAGCAGGCATGGTGTTGTCAGCGGCCAGACCGGTCATGGCCACGGTGGCATCGAGGCGGGTCACCGAAGGTTGCCCGCTGGTGTCGGTGAACACATTGAGGGTATTGATGGCCAGGGCCCCGTCATGGCAGGAGAGACACATCTTGGACGGGAGGCCGGGCTGGCCCGGCGTGGCATCCAGCGAGGCCGAGCCGTAGAGCACATACGGCCCCACCTCCAGCGAGCGGTTCCACAGGAAATTGGGGGCATTTTGGGGTTTGCCGTGGGGGGTGTGACAGAAGACGCAGGCCTGATTCTCGCTGTTGGCCTTCACTTGGCGCGTCTCTCCCGGGGGGAGGTCGGGCTCCATGCCGGCGGCGAAATTGTGCTTGGTGTTGAGGACGTCGCTGATGCGCCCCGGGGCGAGATGGTCCGGTGCCTGGGCCTGCGCCAGCGGCAGCCAGCCCAACGCGGCCGTCAGCACTACCCCCCGCCATGCCCCTGGTTGCCGTTTCGTTATCGTCATTTACGAGCGCGCCCCGCCTCCCTCTGTCCTTCCAACAGGCGCAGCACCGCGACCCTGCGGTTGAACATGTCGGCGATATATAAGCGGCCTTCCCCGTCACTCCAGGCCCCGGCGGGCAACTGGAATCGACCCGGAGACGAGCCGCTTCCCCCTATGGGCAGCAAAGCCCTGCCATCGCGGTCGTATACTAGCAAATGATCGAACAGCGATTCCACCACATACAACCGCCCCTGAGCATCCCACGCCACGCCCTTGGGGCGGGGAGTGTCGCCGAGAAACGCGCCGCGGCGTCCGAGGATGCGTACCACGCGGCCCTGTCCGTCCAGTACTTGTACCCGCGCATTGAGGGTGTCGGCCACGGCGATGAGGCCGTCCGGAGAACAGGCCACATGAGTGGGACCGTTGAACCGTCCCGGTGAGCGCCCCTTGCCGCCCCAATAGCCGAGGAACACCCCCTCGACATCGAACAACGCCAAGCGGTGGGCGGCGCTGTCGGCCACCACCAGCCGCCCCCGAGCATCCCAGCACAGACCG
>Ga0256839_1001265_pt1 | contig 31156 bp, 25 predicted proteins | sample 354166metaG_FD_185968 | JGI IMG/M metagenome (GOLD analysis project Ga0256839, IMG submission 185968) | Hydrothermal vent microbial communities from Mid Atlantic Ridge, Atlantic Ocean - 354-166 | ecosystem: Environmental > Aquatic > Marine > Hydrothermal vents | place: Atlantic Ocean: Mid... | reverse complement strand
TCTTCTGGACTCAGATGGACCGCGTATTCCTTGGGGCGTCCCATTGGGGCTTCTCCTTTCGTCAAGATTTGGAAGCCCCCCAGTGTACCACAACCCCCATTTTGTATCAAAATATACTTGACTGAGTGCTAGGTAGGGATGCATTATAGAGGCGGTTGGGGGAAAACACAATCGGGGCAGTCCGTCGGGCACACCCGAGGGCCGTGGGCCCACCCGCACATCTGGAATGCGCGCGCCTCTCGACAGGGCGCGCGATGGGGCTGCTCCTCAACCCTGGACGCACCCCACCCCATCCATGGGGCGGTGCCGGAGCCCCTTGCCGAGCTCATTGGCTGGCGGCCTGGATCGCTTCCAGGGTGGCGGCCAGCTCCTCCACCCGGACGGGCTTGCAGATGTAGCGATCCATGCCCGCGGCCAGGCAGGCCTCTCGGTCCTCCACCAGGGCGTTCGCGGTCATGGCGACGATGGTGGGTTGGCGCTCTGGGGGCAGGTGCGCGCGGATGTGCCGGGTGGCCTCCAGGCCGTCCATCTCGGGCATCTGGACGTCCATGAGGACCACATCGTAGGGTCGCTCCTCCAGGGCCTGGACGGCCTCTCGGCCGTTGGACACCACATCCGGTCGGTAGCCCAGCCGCTCCAGGATCCGCACGGTCACCTTCTGGTTCACCGGGTTGTCCTCCACCAGCAACACCCGCAGGGAGCGGCCCTCCTCCCCGGGCCTCGGCCGCCGGAAGGGCGAGGCGGTCGGGGTCTGGTCCAGCTCGGCAGAGCGGCCGCTGAGCACCCGGAACAGGGTCTCGTGGAGACGGTCCTGCTTCACCGGCTTGGTCAGGTAGGCGTCCAGTTGGGAGGTGAGGGCCTGTCCTGCGCTCCGCAGATCCCCCAGGGAGGTGAGCATGACCAGGGGAAGATGGGCCAGGGCCGGATCCTGGCGGATGGCCTGGGCCACCCTGAAGCCGTCCATCTCGGGCATGTGTCCGTCCAGGAGCACCAGGTCGAAGGGCTCGGCCCGAAGCCGCTCCAGGGCCTCCATGCCGGAGGTCACCGCGGTGGGCACCATGCGCCAGTGCTCCAGTTGACGGGCCAGGATCCGGCAGTTGGTGGGGTGGTCGTCCACGATCAGCACCCGCTTTCCGCGCAGCGCGGCGCAGCGGGCCGAGACCCGATCCTGGGTGGGGACTGCCACGGCCGGGATGACGAAGTGGAAGGTGGAGCCCTCTCCCACCTGGCTCTCCACCCAGATGCGGCCCCCCATCAGCTCCACCAGCCGCTTGCTGATGGCCAGCCCCAGGCCGGTTCCGCCGTAGCGCCGGGTGGTGGAGGCGTCCACCTGGGAGAAGATCTGGAAGAGTCGGTCCATCCGCTCGGGGGGGATGCCGATGCCTGTGTCTCGGACCGCGAAGTGGAGGAGATGGCGGTCCGCCTCCTGGGGTTGGGTCTCCACAGTCAGGACCACCTCGCCCCGCTCGGTGAACTTCACCGCGTTGCCCACCAGGTTGATCAGGATCTGACGCAGGCGGGTGACGTCTCCGCGCACGGTGTGGGGCGTCCGGGCATCCACCAGGTAGGCCAGCTCGATGCCCTTCTCGGTGGCCTGGGCCGCGAAGAGGTCCATCACCTCGTTGATGCAGGCGAAGAGCTCGAAGGGCTCGTTGGCCAGCTCCATGTGGCCGGCCTCGATCTTGGAGAAGTCCAGGATGTCGTTGATCAGGTGGAGCAGCACATCGCCGCTGGCCCGGATGGTCTCCACGTAGTCCCGCTGTTCCGGATCCAGCGCGGTGTCCAGCAGGAGGCTGGTGAGGCCGACGATGGCGTTCATGGGGGTTCGGATCTCGTGGCTCATGTTGGCCAGGAACGCGGACTTGGCCCGATTGGCGGCCTCCGCGGCCTCCTTGGCCTGGCGCAAGGCCTCCTCGAGCTGTTTCCGCTCGGTGATGTCCAGGAGGATACCGATGGATCCCACGGAATGGCCGTGCTCGTCCCGGAGCTCCACCGAGGCGTCCGTCATCCATCGGACCTGGCCGTCGCGGGTCCGGATCCGGTAGTCGGCCCGCCACACCCCCTGCCCCCGGTCCCGGACTTGGTGGACGGCCTCCCGGGGAGAGCAGTCGGCCAGAGAGCCCCGCATCACCACGTCCTCGATCCGGGCGACGAAGAGCTCGGGGGTGAGCTCCTCCGGCGGATATCCCAGGAGTTCCTGGATCCGGGGATCCATGTAGACGTAGCGCCCCTCTCGGAGGTCCAGGCGATAGGGGACCCCGCCCACGGCCCCGATGGCCTGGCGGTAGATGGCCTCCAGCTCCCGGAGCCGCTGTTCGGCCTCTCGGCGGGTGCTCACGTCCTGGAAGACCACCAGGTTCATGGGCCGGCCCGCCATCACCATGGGCGTGGCCGTGATGTCCGCGGGGAAGACCTGGCCGTCCAGGCGGATCAGCCGTTCCTCCGCGACGGGCACCGGCTCGCCTTTCTGGAGGCGACGGATGCGCGCGACGGCCCGGTCCCGATCCTCGGAATGGATTCGTTCCGCCACGGGCGTGCCGATCAGCTCCTGGGGGCTCTGGGCGCCCAACATCCGCGCGCCGGCCGGGTTGATGAAGCGGATCGTCTGGCCATCGTGGATGGCCAAGCCTACGGGCAGGAAGTCCACCAGTTGGCGCAGCCGCTCCTCGTTCTCCCGCAGGGCGGCCTGGATCCGCTCCCGCTCGGTGACATCGGCCAGCCGCAGGAGCGTGCCCATGGCCAGGTCTCCCCGTAGACGCATCCGAACCCGGTGGATCTCGACGATGCGGGGGCCGTGGGGGCTGGCCAGGTGGACCAGGGCCTGTCCTTTCTCCGCCAACTGGGCCCGGGCCTGGGGGGGCAGGAGGGGGTCCAGCAGCGCATCCAGGGGCCGTCCTGCCTCCTGTCCTTCCCACCCCAGCAGGTGTTGGGCCGCGGCGTTCCAGCTCACCACCCGGCCGGTCATGTCCGCCACCACGATGCCCTCATCCAGCTGCTGGACGATCTGCTGGTAGGGGACCGGGAGGACCTGGAGCCACTGGTAGCGCTTCATCGCGGTGGCCAGGAGCAGGGACCCGGCCAGGATGCCCAGGAGAGTCAGGTCCACGCCCGACTCCAATGGCCCCTCGGTGACCAGGAAGAGGACGTTCCCGGCCAGGGGCATGGCCATGGCCCCGATGAGCACGGCTGCCTGGAAGCGGTAGAGCCGTTCCTGGCGGCGCAGCAGGGCTCGGACCAGAAGGGCCAGGCCCACAGCCACCAGGCCGTAGCCGATGGCCGTGTGGGCCCAGAACAGGGGGCCGTGTTTCGCCTGGATCCAGGTGATGCGGCCGTGGCCCACGATCTGCCAGTCCTGCCAGAACAGCCCATGGTAGTCGTTGGTCCAGAGCGCGGCCAGGGTCAGGAGCGGATAGAGGGCCAGGAGCCCGGCCTCCCTTGGGCCGAGGCGCTCCCGATACCCCGTGGAGACCAGGATCAGGGCCAGCCAGGCAGGGGGCACGGCCACGATGCCGAGGAAGCTCAGGCGCAGGATCCAGAACTTCAGCCCTGGATCCGACACCAGGCTGTAGAGGGTGAAGGCCAGAAGCCACCAGGTCACCGCGGCCTGGAACAGGGCGAAGATCGCCATGGCTGGGCGGCGGCGATGAAGCCAGCCGTGGTACGCCATGAAGCCGGTGAGGGCCGCTCCGGCCACCTGGACAAGCACCACCCATGTGGGCCACTGTTCCATCGCTGCACCTCGGGCGAACGCAGTCTCGTAAGCCTTGATCGCGTTGGCTGCCGATTACCCTAACAGATCGTCCGGCCTGGGTCCATCCACCCTTTGGGCGATGGCTCCTTTCCCGGGCCCTGTGGCTTGGGCGCCGGCAGATCCGATAAGGTTTTCGGCAGGTGTGTGGCCCAGGACATGGGCTTTGGTGGCCCCTACGAGGTGTGGTACGATCTCCGGTGTCGTCTGCCATCCACGGTCTTGGGTGTCCATGGCAACACGTCCTGCCCTCCTCATCACCGGTCTGAGCGGTTTCCTGGGGTGGAACCTGGCCCAGGAGGCCCATCGCGCGTGGGCGGTGGCCGGCACCTACTACCGCACCCCCCGGCGCGTGGTCCAGGCCCATTTCGGGGCCTTTGCCACCGGTCGCATCGACCTGACCCAGCTCCAGGAGGTCCGGGAGATGCTGGCCGCGACCCGGCCGGACGTGGTGATCCACGCCGCAGCCCTGGCCAATCCCATCCTGTGTGAGCGTTATCCGGACGATTCCTTCCGGAGCAACGTGGTGGCCACCTCTGTGCTGGCCAACCTCTGTGCGGAGCGGGAGATCCCCCTGATCTTCGTCTCCACAGATCTGGTCTTCGACGGCACCCGGGCCCCATATCGGGAGGAAGATCCGGTCTCGCCTGTGAACGTCTACGGCGAGCACAAGGCCCTGGCCGAGGAGGCGGCCCTGGACAGCCAGGAGCGGGTCGCGGTGTGCCGGATGCCGTTGATGTTCGGCCCCCCCAGCCCTACCCACGGCAGCTTCCTCCAGTGGATGTTGCCCAAGATGGCCCAGGGGGCGGTGCTCCATCTCTTCCACGACGAGTACCGGACCCCGGTCAGTGCCCAGGTGGGGGCGCGAGGACTGTTGCAGGTGGCGGGACGTTTTCTGTCCGATGCCGAGGAGCCGCCCATCGTCGGCCGGTTACACCTGGGGGGCCGGGAGCGCATCTCCCGCTATGGGTTCGGCTGTCTGGTCCAGGAGGTGGGCGGATACGCCCAGGCCCGGCTGGAGCCGGTGAGCGTCCACGACTTCAAGGGCCCGGCCGCCCGTCCTCCGGATGTCTCCCTGGACAGCGAACGGGCCTATGCCGCGGGCTACGATCCACCGCCCCTGCGGGAGCAGCTTCGCACGGTGCTTCACATGGTCCAGGAGGGGTGATCCATGCCCCGGGTGCTCTTCCTCTGTTCCGGCAACTACTATCGCAGCCGTTTCGCGGAGCTCCTCTTCAACGCCCTGGCCCAGGAGCGAAACCTCCCCTGGACCGCGGAGTCCCGGGGGCTCACCGTGGATCGGAGCACCAATCCGGGTCCCATCTCGCCCCACGTGGTCGTGGGCCTTCGTCTGCGGGGGATCGAGCCCCCGGGGGAGGCCATCCGGCGGATGCCCCGGCTGGTCACCCTGGAGGAGCTGGCCCGGGCCGAGCGGGTGATCGCGCTGAAGGAGGCGGAGCACCGTCCGGTGTTGGCGGCCCGGTTTCCCGGCTGGGAGGACCGGGTGAGCTACTGGCACATCCATGACCTGGATCAGGCCTCGGCGGCCACGGCCCTGGCCCAGATCCACGACCGGGTCCAGGCCCTTCTGGCCGCCCTGGCGTCTGGGGAAGGGGAATGAGTGGGGAGCTCCAGAGGGAGGGGTACCCTTTTTCGGCCTTTTCGGCTTCCCGGCCGGTTGTCACACCATCCGCAGGAGGGATCGCCATGCACACGGATCTTCCCATGGCCCAAGTGGGCCGGATCTCGGATCTCCAGGTCACCCGGCTGGGCATGGGCACTGCGCCCATCGGCAACCTCTATGCGCCGGTGCCCGAGGCCCAGGCCATCGCGGCCATCCAGCGTGCCTACGAGTTGGGGGTCCGCTTCTTCGACACGGCCCCCCTCTACGGCGCGGGCCAGGCCGAGGAGCGGCTGGGCAAGGCCCTGCGGGGGGTGCCCCGGGATGCGCTGATCATCGAGACCAAGGTGGGCCGCATCGTCCGGGAAGACGGCTCCATCTACTTCGATTTCAGCCGGGATGGGGTGCTCCGGAGCCTGGAGGACAGCCTGCGGCGTCTGGGGATGGACCGGGTGGACATCCTGTTGGTCCACGATCCGGACGTGGAGGACCCGGAAGGGCATTTCCGCCAGGTCGTGGATGAGGCCTTTCCCACTCTGGTGGAGCTGCGGGAGCAGGGGGTGATCCGCGCGGTGGGCGCGGGGATGAACCAGTGGGAGATGGAGTGGGAGTTCGCCCAGCGGGTGGATGTGGACTGTTTCCTCCTGGCCGGGCGGTATACCCTGTTGGAACAGACGGCCCTGGATTTCCTGGTCTACTGCCAGCAGCAGGGCATCGGTGTCTTCCTGGGCGGGATCTACAACAGCGGCATCCTGGCCACAGGGCCGGTGCCGGGCGCGAAGTACAACTACGAGGATGCCCCGCCGGCCATCCTGGAACGGGTGCGGCGCATCCAGGCCATCACGGAACGGCACGGGGTGCCGCTCCACGTGGCCGCCCAGCATTTCGCTCGGGCCCACCCTGCGGTCACCGGGCTGATCGTGGGCTCCGTGTCCCCGGAGGAGGCCGAGGACAACCGGCGCATCTGGGACCTGGAGCTGCCTCCGGCCCTCTGGCAGGACCTTCGGGAGGCGGGCCTCATCGATCCCCGGGCACCGGTGCCTGAGACCCCTTGAGCCCGTTCCCCGTGCCGCCTGTCCTGGTCACCTGGGAGAGGGCTAGGGCGGCGGGGTCCTCTGGAAAGGCGAAACGCCGGGGGACACCCGGCGTTTTCCCTTCTGGTCTCGATTCTGGTCTCGATCTGCGTCTGGTCTCAGTCTTCCGGCATCGAGCTCCCCAGGAGCCGTGGGGGCTCACGGCATATCCACCACACTCCACGTCCACCCCGAGTAGTTGATCAACTGGGTCGGGCTCTTCCCGACGGGGGACGGGTTGACCACACCGGCCCAGAGGATACCCAGCACAGACAACATGGCCAGATGGCGGATCCAGCGAGACGTGCGCTTGCCCATGGGTGGTACTCCTTTCCTGTGTGCGATAGGCTACAGGGTGGCTTCTGGGTGGGGATGGCCGTGACTCCCTGGCCGCTCGATGCTCGGTTCATCAAGGACTGCGGCCGGCACTCGTCTGTGCCCTGTGGGCTTTGGCTCTGTAGTTCCCCTAGCCTCACGGTACCAGTGTAACGCACGTCCCTATTTTCGGGCAATCCATGATCTGGCGTAAACGTGACCTTCCGGTAAGGCTGGGGACAAGGTCTGGGGCTGTCTGTTGATCTCTGGGGGTTTCCTGGGCTGGGGGGAGAAGAACGAGCGCCGGGCACGTGCCCGGCGCTCAAGGGGAGGAGAGAGGTGTCAGGCGAGGGCCTCAGGGGCCGCTCCAGGTCCAGCCGCTGGTATTGGTCCGGGGAGGCTCCAGGAAGGGGGGGATCTCTGCGGCCTGGCTGGTGGAGCTGGCCAGCCCAATCCAGAGCAGGCCGGCCACCAGGAGCACCATCAGGCGATGGAGCCAGAGGGACCTGACTTTGTCTTGCATCGGGACACTCCTTTCCCTGACAGGAAGCCCACTGGGGGCCACACGTTTTGGTGCGTTTGGAACCCGGGTCCCGGCTTTGGGGTGTCCAGGCAACCCGCCGTAAGTTCCGGCTCCACTGTACTACGGCCCTGACCGGATGTCACTGGCTCCCCGGTCCTATAGGAGGGCCGGGCGAGCCGGGCACCCGTGTCGGCGAGCTTACATTGGGGGATTTCCTGTCAGGTCGATTGCGGGCCCCAGGGCGGGGATCAGGGCGGGGCCGGGGTGGGCTCCAGGACGGGGAGAGATTGGAGGAGGAAGCCCAGGCGGATCCGGCTCAGGGCCGCGAGCTGGGGATCCGTGTCCTGGGCCAGGTCGAAGGCCCGCTGGTAGTGTTCGATGGCCTCTCGGGGGCGGCCGGCGGCCTCTGCGACGTTGCCCAACAGGTAGTGGGCCAGGGGGTCCTGGGGGGCCAGGGCCAGCGCCTGTTGGGCCGCTTCCTCCGCGCCGGCCAGGTCTCCCACGGTCAGCCGCACGTTGCCCAGGGTGATCCAGAGGGACCCGTGTTCCTGGGGGGGCGTGCTTTCGAACAGCGCCCTCATCACGGCTTGGGCCCGGGCCCGGTCGCCCATCCGTTCCAGGACGGCCGCTTCCCACGCGCGGAGCTCTGGGTCCGTCGGGTCCACCCGGGCCTTGGCCTCCTGGATCCGCTCCAGGGCGCCCTCCCAGTCCTGCTCCAGGGCCCGTTCCTGGAGCTCGGAGACCAGCTCGCTCATGAGCACTGCCTGGGGGTCTGGCGGGAAGAGCCGGATGAGCAGCCAGTACCCACCCCCCACCACCAGGGCCAGGACAAGGGCCACCCGAAGGGCCCGAAGCCACGCGCGACGCCGCTGCTCCTGGGCCAGCCGATCCAGGTGCCACCAGAACCCCTCGGCCGGAAGGTGGGCCTGGCGGAGACGGCCCAGGCCGCCGGCGCCTCGGGCCGCCTGGACGACCCGGTGGGGATCCCGCTCCAGGCGGTTCAGGATGGATGCCTGCCGGGTACGCTCTGGCCGCGTGTCGATCCCCTGGGCCTCCAATGCTCGAAGCCCCGCGTCGATCTGGTCCAGCAGGGCCAGGAACTCGGCCACGTTCCCCGGCCCCAGGTTGGCCAACAGCTTCTCGGCCCGGGCCAGGCGAACCCGGATGCGGTCCAGGGGGGTGCGGGGTTCCTCCCGGATCGCGTGGGCCATCTACCGGGCTCCTGGAGCGGCTCGGCCATCCCGGGCGCCGTTGGCCTGGACCTTGGAAGGGGCTTCGGCCTCTTGGCCATTGGGCGACGCGGACTCCTGGGCCCGGAGCTCCTCCTCGCGCTGGATCTCCCGATAGACGCGGTTCAGACCGGATTTGATCTGGCTCTCGATCTTGGACTTGCGGTCCGGGGGCACCGGGAACCAGGCCAGCATCTCGCCCACCAGGCCGCTCTTGACCTCGTTCTTGGTCTTGCCGGCCCGGTAGAATTCCCGGACCCGTTTGCGCATGTACTGGATGTACTCCTCCACCTTGTAGGTGGCCTCTGGGCCGCAGGCTTCCCCGTGGCCGGGGACCAGGAGGTCTGCGCCCAGTTGACGGATGAAGCGCAGGGCCTCGATCCACTGGCGGGTGTCGGCCTGGGCCATGTAGGGGTGTTGGTCCACCCACACGATGTCGCCCACGAAGCAGATCTTCTCCGCGGGCAGCCACACGATGCTGGTGGCCGGGGTGTGGCCGCCCACCCAGATGAGCTGGATCTCCCGGCCTCCGTGGAAGAGCTTGGCCCGTTCGGTGAAGGTGATGTGGGGCGGGATGATGACGATGTGGGTGAGCTGGGCCTGGATCTCCGGCTCCTTCTTGAAGCTGTTGCGTACTCGCTCCTTGAAGTTCTCCGTGTACCCGGACATCTCCTTGTGGGCCCGTTCGTGGGCGATGACCCGGCTGGGCATGAACCACTGGTTGCCCAGCGCGTGCCCGCGATGGTGGTCTGTGTTCACGATGAACAGGAAGGGCATCCCAGGGCACTCCTCCTCGATCTGGCGACGCCAGTCCTGGGCCTCCGAGGGGATCAGCGGCGTGTCCACCAGGATGACCCCTTCCTGGGTGCGGATGAAGCCCGGGGTGCAGCCCCGGTAGTGGGGGTTGATGAAGACGCCCGGGGCGATCTCCTGTCGCATGGGCCCGGGCTCCACGGTGGGCGTGCCGGCCTCTCCCGTGGGGATCTCCTGCTTTCGTGCCTGGACGGCCATGGATGACCTCCTTTCAGCCGTGTGCGATGCGTGCCCTGGGTTCGGTCAGGCGGTGTGGACGCCGCGGAACGCCGCCGGGGCCAAGTATACCCTCTACCCGACAGGGGGGCAACGCCCGGGCAATTATGTAAAATTTGTGGGGTGGAGAATCGGTGGGGGCCTGGGCGGTGCGGACAGGGGAGCCGGGCCTTGGGGCGCCGACCGTCTGTCTCCCGTGGCTCCATGGAGGTTGCCCTGTAGGGTGGACGTGCTATAATGGCGAGGGCAACCGGTTGCGACGCCGGTGTCAGCGGGTCAGGTGGATCGACTTCTTCCGGCAACGACGCCTGGCATCCGTTCTGCGAGGGAACCCCGTCGACGACGACTCCTACGTTGCCGGCTTTTTCCTGCCCCTTGAGGCGCCCGGCGGAGGCCGGGAGATGGGCCGGGCGCCCCACCGCTCCACCGCTCCTGGACGGAGCGTTCTGCCAGCGAGGACCATGTCCTGGATCACCGAGCGTACGGGATGGTGAGATGCGCATCCGGATGGGTGTGATGACCAGCGGCGGAGACGCCCCTGGGATGAACGCTGCCCTCCGGGCCGTGGTGCGAACCGGCCTGGAGCTGGGCGGGGAGGTCTATGCCATCTACGAGGGGTACAAGGGGCTCATCGCGGGCGCCACCTACATCCGCCCCGTGGACTGGAGCAGTGTGGGTGGGATCCTGCACCAGGGGGGCACGGTCTTCGGCACGGCCCGGAGCCCGGAGTTCCGGACCCGGGAGGGCCGGCTGCAGGCCGCGCGGCACCTGGTCCAGCGGGGCATCGACCGCCTGGTGATCATCGGGGGCGACGGCAGCCTCACCGGCGCGCACGTGCTGCGCCAGGAGTGGCCCCACCTGCTCCAGGAGCTGGTGGAGGCCGGCCAGGTGGCCCCGGCCCTGGCCGAGCGCCACCCCCACCTGGCCGTGGTGGGCCTGGTGGGGACCATCGACAACGACATGTACGGCACGGACATGACCATCGGCGCGGACACCGCGCTCCACCGGATCGTGGACGCCATCGACGCCATCTCCAGCACCGCGGCCAGCCACCAGCGCACCTTCGTGGTGGAGGTGATGGGCCGCCGGTGTGGTTACCTGGCCCTGATGGGAGGGCTGGCCTCTGCCGCGGACTGGGTGCTGATCCCGGAGAGCCCGCCGGACGTGCCGGACTGGGAGGCCAAGATGTGCCGGGTGTTGCGGGAGGGGCGGAAGGCCGGCCGCCGGGACAGCATCGTGGTGTTGGCCGAGGGGGCCGTGGACCGGGAAGGGCGGCCCATCACCCGGGATTACCTGAAGCAGGTGTTGGAGGAGGGGCTGGGGGAGGAGGTCCGGGTGACGGTGTTGGGCCATGTCCAGCGGGGCGGCTCTCCCAGCGCGTACGATCGGCTGCTGAGCACCATCCTGGGGGCCGCGGCCGCGTGGACCGCGGTCCACCCAGAGCCGGGGCAGGACGCGGTCCTGGTGGGGATCCGCAACAACCGGGTGGTCCGCCTGCCCCTGATGGAGTGTGTGGAGCGCACCCGGGAGGTCAACGGGTACCTGGAGAACCGGGAGTTCCACCGGGCCATGGAGCTACGGGGGGCGAGCTTCCAGGACGCTTTCCGCATCCTCCGGACCCTGGTGCGGGCCCTGCCCCATCCCCCCCGGCCCGACCGGCGGCGGCTGCGCATTGCGGTGCTCAACGCGGGGGGGCCCGCCCCGGGGATGAACCCGGCTGTGCGGGCCTTCGTCCGCCTGGCCGTGGACCGGGGCCACATCCCCGTGGGGGTGGAGCGGGGCTTTCGGGGCTTCATCGACGGCAAGCTCCGGGAGATGGATTGGATGAGCGTGAACGGCTGGGCCCCGGTGGGCGGCTCCGAGCTGGGAACCAGCCGCAAGATCCCCGCGGGGGGCGAGCTCTACCAGTTGGCCCGGACCATCGAGGAGTGGCAGATCGACGCGGTGGTCATGATCGGCGGCTGGGCAGGCTACCAGGCCATGCGCACCCTCTACCAGGCCCGGGAGCATTTCCCCGTCTTCAACATCCCCTTGGTCTGTGTGCCCGCCACCATCAACAACAACCTCCCCGGCGCGGAGCTGAGCATCGGCGCGGACACCGCGTTGAACAGCATCGTGGAGGCCGTGGACAAGATCAAGCAGTCGGCCGTGGCCTCCAACCGGGCCTTCGTGGTGGAGGTGATGGGCCGCTACTGCGGCTATCTGGCCCTGATGGGGGCCCTGGCCAGCGGCGCGGAGCGGGTCTATCTCCACGAGGAGGGGATCCGCCTGGCCGACCTGGAACGGGACATCGAGCTCCTGCGGCAGGGGTTCCTCCGGGGCAAACGGCTGGGCCTGATGATCCGCAACGAGAAGGCCAACCCCCTCTACACCACGCCCTTCATCGCTGCCCTGCTCGAGGAGGAGGGCGGGGACCTCTACGACGTCCGCTACGCGGTGTTGGGCCATGTCCAGCAGGGCGGCAACCCGACGCCCTTCGATCGCATCATGGCCGCCCGGTTCGCGGCCTACGCGCTGGACTACGTGGAGGAGCACCAGGACCGGGCCTCTGGGGAGGCCGGCGCGGCGGTGTTGGGGCTGCTGGACGGGGCCATCCGCTTCACGCCCATGGACCAGATCTCCCGGGCGGTGGAGGAACCGTTTCAACGGCCTCGGGAGCAGTGGTGGATGTCCCTGCGCCCTCTGGCCCGGGTGTTGGCCCAGCCCACACCCGGGTTCTATCGGGAGCACGGGGAGCCCGTGGCGCTGGACGCGCTGTTCCACGACCCGGGCCCCCTGGAGGATTGGGGCCCGGATGCCCGTTCCGAGGCCCGTTGAGCCCATCTCGACCGGGGCTTTCGAGCGATGTACGGCCAACGCCTGTATCCATCCCTTCTGCGCCTGCTCTGTGAGGAGGTCCATCCATGCGCATCGGTATCCTGACCGGCGGGGGCGATGTCCCCGGCCTGAACCCCTGCATTCGCGCCATCGTCTATCGGGCCATCGATGAGGGACACGAGGTCCTGGGCATCCGTCGCGGGTGGGCTGGACTGTTGTACCTGAACCGGGACGACCCGGAGTCCGTGCGCCAGTGGACCATGAAGCTGGACAAGCAGGTGGTCCGCACCATCGACCGGACCGGGGGCACCGTCCTCCACACCAGCCGGACCAACCCGAGCAACGTGCGCCCCCAGGAGGTGCCCGACTTCCTCAAGGATCCGGAACATCCCGAGGCCGAGGAGGCGGACGAGCGGCCTCGGGATTTCACACCCCATGTGCTCAAGAACCTGGAGTTCCTGGAGGTGGATCGCCTGATCCCCATCGGGGGCGACGACACCCTGAGCTACGGGGAACGGCTGCATCGGGAGGGATTTCCGGTCATCGCCATCCCCAAGACCATGGACAACGATGTCTACGGCACGGACTACTGCATCGGCTTCAGCACCGCGGTGACCCGGAGCGTCCAGTTCATCCACCAGCTCCGCACCAGCGCGGGCTCCCACGAGCGCATCGCGGTGGTGGAGCTCTTCGGCCGCTACTCGGGGGAGACCAGCCTGGTCAGCTCCTACCTGGCCAACGTGGACCGGGCCATCATCTCCGAGGTGCCCTTCGACCCGGAGAAGTTGGCGGACCTGTTGATGCGGGACAAGCGGGAGAACCCGAGCAACTACGCGATGATGACCATCAGCGAAGGGGCCCACATGATCGGGGGCAAGATGGTGGAATACGGCGAGATGGACGCCTACGGCCATCGGAAGCTCGGGGGCATCGGCCGCATCACCGCGGACGCCATCAAGCAGATCACCGGCCAGAAGATCATCTACCAGCAACTGGCCTACCTCATGCGTTCCGGCGCGCCGGACGCAGTGGACCTGATGGTGGCCACCAACTACGCCCATCTGGCGGTGGACCTGATCATCAGCGGGGCCAGCGGCCGTATGGTGGCCCTGCGAGACGGCACCTACACCCATATCCCCATGAGCACGGTGGCCAGCGGCGTGAAGCGGGTGGACGTGGACGAGCTGTACGATGTAGAGCAGTATCGGCCCAAGGTGCGCCACGTCCTGGGCAAACCCATGTTCCTCTACTGACTACGTACGGATACGGCGCGCCCAGGCGGGTCTGGACCACGGGCCTTGCGCCTGTCTGCCGGCCCGCCTGGGGCGATCTCCCCTTCGATGGACGCCGGGACATCCCCGTGGTTCTTCTGCGAATGCCAGGATCCTGGCTGCGGCCTGCGCTTTCCCGCGCCCCTGCCCCTGGCGGAGGGGGCCTGCCCCCGCTGTGGCGGGGAGACGAGCTGTCAGCCGGCCCTGCCCGCTTCCCGGCTCCATCCCCCCTCCCGGCCATCCTGGCCCTCTGGGGTCCGCCTCGCCGTGCTGGCGGACAACCTGCGCAGTGCGTACAACGTGGGCTCCATCCTCCGCAGCGCGGACGGGGCGGCCGTCTCCCATGTCTACCTGTGCGGCATCAGCCCCACCCCCCTGCATCCTCGGGTGGGCAAGACCGCCCTGGGCGCGGAGCGGGCCCTGCCCTGGAGCTACCATCCCAACGCGCGACGTCTGGCCCGGGAGCTCCTGGGCCGAGGGGCCCGGCTCTGGGTCTTGGAGCGCACCGGAGCCGGCACGGAGCTCTTCCAGGTGGCCCCGCCCGGTTCGGGCGAGGTGATCCTGGCGGTGGGGAACGAGCAGGCCGGGGTGGATCCCGCGCTGGTAGAGCTGGCCCACCGGTGTGTGTACCTGCCCATGGCGGGCGTCAAGGGGTCGTTGAACGTGGCCAGCGCGGCGGCTGTGGCCCTCTACTGGATGCGCTACGGACCGGGAGCTCCGCGCCGATGACGATCGGATGAGGACCATCGGAGCTCAGGGGGGATTCCACTCCGGGCCGGAGCCGGATGGAAGGGGTGGAGAAGGCGAAGGGGGAGGGCGGCCCGGGCCGCCCTCCCCCTTCGGATAGAAATTCTTTCGGCTGTGGCCCCCCTGTGCCGGTGACAGGCGGAGGCCGGATCTGCCGTGGCAGCGGGACCTCACCGGTTCATTCTTGCCGGTTCATCCTTGTCCCCAGGCCCGCCGGGGCTCGATGGCGTAGATGACCCGGACTTCCCCCTCCTGCAGCCAGGGGTAGTCCCGTCCGATGTACTTTCGGGCCAGCCTGTGGATGTGTTCCACGGCCCCCTCTTCGGTGATGGCCACCACCTGGCCCTGGATGCCCAGGTAGCGATAGGGGTTGTCCGGATCCTGGATGCTCAGGGCTACCCTGGGGTTGGCCCGCATGTTCCGGTCCTTCCTGCGCCCCCGGGAGCTGTTGATCCGGATGTGGTGGCCGTCGTACTCGAACCACACCGGGGTGACCTGGGGCATGCCCGCCTCGCTCACCGTGGCCAGGTGGGCAAAGGTGAGCTTTTCGGTCAGCAGGTCCAGGTACTGCTCCGGGATGATGGCCATGGAGCACCTCCTCTGGCCTGGACGGGGCTCATTCGCCCCGTAGGGTGAGCAGATAGGCGATGAGATCGGCCAGATCCTGGGGGGTGAGGATCTCCCCGAAGTTGGAGGGCATGATCCCCGCGCTGTACCCGTCCACCACGTAGACGTCCGGATCCACGATGCTCTCGTAGAGATAGGCCGCGGGGCCCATGTCCGGCTTGCGGGTGACCGCGAGGTTGGCCATGTTGGCCCAGGAGGGCGCGATGGCTGTCTGGTTTGGATCCAGGCTGTGGCAACCCACACAGCCGTTCAACTGGGCCAGCTCGGCCCCTCGGGCGGGGTCCCCGGGCATCAGGGCCGCGATCTCCTCCGGAAGGCCCGCGTAGATCTCCTCCTCGGTCAACTGGGTGATGTCCGGCAGAGGGGTCGGTGTTGGAGGGACGAACTCCTCCTCGGCGCCCTCGGGCGGCATGTCCGGCGAGATGAGGGTGGTGGAGGGATCCGGGGCACAGGCCCCCACCACCAGGGCCAGGAACACGATTCCCGCCAGGGCAACAGGAGCGTACCGAAGGCTTGCAAGGCGCACCATGGTGATGTCCTCTCTGAGACGGCGAAAAGGAGGCCTCGTGGTCGGCCAGGTTGGGTTGCACGATGGGACCGCTGGAACGGCCTCTAGTGTACCACGATCGCCGGGGACGCGCAATTTCATGCGCGAAAATTCACAAGAAGTGGGGGAGCGCCTGGAACAGCCGAGCGTAGGCCTCCTGGCCCCGGCGGAAGCTGGCCAGCCGGAAGAACTCGTCGGGGCTGTGGATGTTCTCGTCGGGCAGGGCGAAGCCAAAGGAGACGGTGTAGAGCCCCACCTGGTCCAGCAGGATGCCGGTCACCGGGATGGTGCCTCCGCTGCGGACCGGGTAGGGTTCCCGCCCGTAGAGCTCCGCCAGCACGGCCCCGGCAGCCCGGTTGCCCGGGTGGTCCAGGGGGATCCGGTAGGGGCGGGCTCGGCCGCCCAGGGCATCCACCCGCACCCGTACGCCGGCGGGCAGGTGTCGCTGGATGTGCTCGCTCAGCCGTTCCAGGATGGTCTCCGGGTCCTGGTCCGGCACCAGCCGGCAGGTGATCTTGGCGTGGGCCTGGCTGGGCAGGACCGTCTTGATCCCGTCCTGGGTGAACCCACCCCAGATGCCGTTGGCGTCCAGGGTAGGACGGATCCAGCGGCGTTCGAGGACGGTGTAGCCGGGCTCACCGAAGGGCTCGGCCACGCCGATCTCCCGGTAGAAGGCCTTCTCGTCGAAGGGGACCTGGGCCAGGGCCTCTCGCTCCTCCGGTGTCAGCTCCACCACCGAGTCGTAGAACCCCTCCACCGCCACGCGGCCCTCGGGGGTGTGGAAGCTGGCGATGAGCTGGGCCAGGGCGTGGATGGGGTTGCGCACGGTGCCGCCGTAGATGCCGGAGTGGAGGTCCCGGCTCGGCCCGGTGACTGTGATCTCCAGGCCGCACAGCCCCCGGAGCCCCAACAGGAGCAGGGGCTCTGTCTCGCTGAACTGGCCGCCGTCCGCGCTGAAGGCCACGTCCGCGGCCAGGAGCTCTCGGTGTTGGGCGACGAAATCCGGGAGCTGGGGGCTGCCGATCTCCTCCTGGCCCTCGAAGAGGAACTTCACGTTGATGGGGAGGCGCCCCGTCGTGGCCAGGAGGGCCTCCAGGGCCAGGATCGGCGCGAACATGTTGCCCTTGTCGTCCGAGGCGCCCCGAGCGTAGATCCGGCCATCTCGGACGGTGGGCTCGAAGGGGGGTGCGCTCCACAGCTCCAAGGGATCCACGGGCTGGACGTCGAAGTGGCCGTAGATGAGGGCCGTGGGGGCATCTGGGCCGGCGTGGAGCCAGTCCCCGTAGACCACCGGATGCCCGCCGGTGGGGAACACCTGGACGTGCTGGGCGCCGGCCTGGCCCAGCCGCTCTGCGACCCACTGGGCGGCCCGTTCCACGTCCGCGGTGTGGTGAGGGAGCGCGGAGATGCTGGGGATGCGCAGGAAATCCACCAGCTCGTCCAGAAACCGATCCTGTTCCTTTTCCAGGTAGGATGACCACGTGGTCATGGCAAGGAGCCTCCTCGTGCGTGGATGGGATGGAAGATGTCTGGCAGATCGATGGCTGTGTGGTGGAGCGTCGACGCTGGATGGGTCCGGCCCAGGGGCGGCTTCCCCCCTGTGGAGTCCACGTCCTCGGTGGTGCTACGGTTGGGGCCGCTCCGGTCCAGGCCGTCTCTCCTCCTGAAGCCTCGCGGCCTCCCAGGCCAGGAGGGCCCGTTTGCGGGCTCGGCCCCATCGATAGCCGCTGACCACACCGGTGTTGCGCAGGACCCGGTGGCAGGGGACCAGATAGGCCACTGGGTTGTCTGCCACGGCCCGGCCCACCGCCCGGGCAGCCTGGCGCGGAAGCCCCATGCGTCGGGCCAGATCCCCATAGCTGATGACCGCGGCTGGGGGGATCCGCAGCAGGGCCTTCCACACCCGGCTCTGGAAGTGGGTGCCACGTACGTGGAGGTGCAGCGGCGGATCCAGGAGGGGCTGGAGGTGGAAGATCCGGACCAGGATGGCCTGGGCCCAGGGGGGATCCTCCTGGAAGAGGGCCTGGGGCCATGTCCGACGCAGGCGCTCCAGCGCGGCCCGGTAGGATCCTGGGCTGTCGGTGAAGGCCAGTCCGCAGATGCCCTGGGGGGTGACGGCCACCAGGGCCGGGCCGAAGGGGGAGAGGCCCGTGCCGTAGCGGATGGTGGGCCCGTGGCCTCTTGTCCGGCATGCACCCGGGCGCACCGCCTCCATCGTCACCCGCAGGCGGTGGCGCCCCCCTGGTGCCGAGCGTCCGGCCGCGAAGGCGGCCTCCAACACGCTCTGGGATTCGGCCAGGGCCTGCTTGGCATGGTCCGCGGTCAGGTATTGGAGAAAGCACTCGGGATCGATACCCAGCCAGCGCCTGAACGTCTGCCGGAGGTGGTGGAGGCTGAGGCCCACCTGCTGGGCCACCGCGGCCAGGGAGGGGTACGGGGCCCCGCGTTCGGCCAGGTGGAGGATGGCCTGGACCATTCGGCCGAGGAGCTGGGGATCGGAGTCTCCGGGCCAGGCTTCGGGGAACGGGGTTGGCTCGGAAGGGGCCATGGGGTTGGTCCTCCTTTGGTGCGGGATGGCCGGTGGAAGCGATCCCATGGGGACGGAGGGGGGCTCCAGGCGGACCGGTACGCGAGGACGGCGAGGGTCCAATGCTTCTCCACCCCTGGAGGGCGCCATGCATCCTGGGCCTGGGCTCCCTCCCCCGCCGCCTGCCCGGAAAGTTCCACGGCCTGGCTCTTGGAGCCTCCCTCGTGCCGCCGTGGTGCGCGCACGGGGACACGCCTTGGACTACACTCTATACCCTTTCTGGGTGTCCACCAAATCGGCCTCGGTGCACTCCATTCGGAAGAAAACGTCCTCCCCGGGATGGGAACCCTGCTGCCGGCCGCTTTTGTCCTTCTCCAGAAGCCGTGCTATCATGGGGACATGGGCGTGCAACCACACCATCCCACACCGCACCATCTGTCGACGTGGGTCGGGACTTCCTACTCGTATTCGAGGGGCGCAGGGCGCCCCGTCCTGGCTGCACGCGCCACCTGTCCCGGGTCCACCTGACCTGGGGAGCAACCCGGAATCCCGACGCGTGGCGCGAGCCACGCGTTTTTTGTTGTGGTCCTGTGTTGTCGACGCCGGGGCCCGGCGGTCCGCCCTTGCAGGACACCGGAGACACCTGGCACCGTGTCCCCAGCCCTGTCAGGAGATGACCATGGCAGCCTTTCCACCTGTGGACGAACAGATGCGGATCCTGATGCGGGGGGTGGAGTTCGGCGACGAGCGCACCCGCCAGAACATGGAGCGCGAGCTGCGGGAGCGGCTCCAGCGCAGCGCGGACACCGGTCGACCTCTGCGGGTCTACTGCGGCTTCGACCCCACCTCCACAGAGCTGCACCTGGGCCACACCGTCCCCATGCGGAAACTGCGTCAGTTCCAGGACCTGGGACACCAGGCCATCTTCCTCATCGGCACCTTCACCGGAACCATCGGGGATCCCAGCGACAAGGACGCTGCCCGCCAGCAGCAGTCCCTGGAGGAGGCCCTGGAGAAGGCCCAGGCCTTCGTGGACCAGGCCTGGCGGATCCTGGACCCGGAGCGGACCCTGGTGGAGTACAACCACAGGTGGCTGGCCAAGCTGACCTTCAGCGAGGTGATCCACATGGCCAGCCTCTTCACGGTCCAGCAGTTCCTGGCCCGGGAGAACTTCGCCAACCGGTACGCCAAGGGCGATCCCATCTGGCTGCACGAGTTCTTCTATGCCCTCATGCAGGGCTACGACGCGGTGGCCCTGCGGACCGATGTCCAGATCGGTGGGACCGACCAGCTCTTCAACCTGATGGCCGGGCGCAAGCTGATGGAGGCCTATGGGCTGGAGCCCCAGGTGATCCTCACCTTCCCCATCCTGGTGGGAACCGATGGCCGGCTGCGGATGAGCAAGTCCACCGGCAACATCATTGGCATCGACGAGCGCCCTGGGGTGATGTTCACCAAGGTCCTGAACCTGCCAGACGCTGTCTTCCGCAACTACGCGGAGCTCCTGACCCGCTGGAGCCCGGAGGAGATCGACGCCATGATCGGGGCCATGGAGCGGGGCGAGCTCAACCCCCAGGACGCGAAGCGGGCGCTGGCCTGGGAGATCGTCAGCATCTTCCACGGCGACGCCGCCGCGGACCGGGCCGCGGAGGATGCCCGCCGCATGCATCGGGGCACCGCGCCCAGCGATGCCCCCCAGATCCGGCTGAGCGGACCGAGACCTCTGGTGGACCTGGTGGCCGAGGCCGGGCTGGTGAAGAGCAAGAGCGAGGCCCGCAGGCTCATCCGCCAACGGGGCATCCGCCTGGATGGGCAGACCGTGGAGGACGAGCACGCGGTGGTCACCCCCTCGGACCGGAGCGAACAGGTGATCCAGGTGGGGAAGCGCAAGTTCCTCCGGGTGCTGGCCACATAGGCCAGCCCTGGCCAAGAGATCTCTGGCCGGACATCGGTGGCAGCGTTCTCGCGGTCGCGCCGTGGCCCCCAGGCCTCGTCGGCGGGGGGCCACGGCGCGGAGGCAGGGCGCAGGGCAAACGAGGCAAAAGACAAGAGCCGAGCCGTCACGCTTCCCCCGATAGCGGCTTCCAACCGCAACGTGACGTCTCGACTCTGGCACCCACTATACCACAGCCCGGCCGGCTTGTAAAGCCCCCAATTTGCCATTTCTTTCCCCGGATTGAAACGATTTAGGCCACTTCAGCTTACGACACGCGTTCAGATCTGCCCCCGGGACGCCCGAACTTCGCGTCCCGGGTTTTCCATTTCGGCTGGGGGGCGTGTCTCACGAGGGGCAGGCTCGGCAGGGCCAAGGCCTGCTCGCATCCCAGCAGAGGGGAGGGCCGCCTGCCTGCCCACGATGCTGGGGAGATGCCCAATATGCCCTCGATTGGACGGGCCGGAGGGGTGCCTGGGCATGGAGCCCCGCACCGAGGACGGCCCTCTCCGGGGAAAACGTCGCGTCGGGGCAGACGTCCCTCCGTTGAAGACGTCCCTCCGTTGAAAACGATTGAAAAAACCTGTTTGACACGCCCAGACCCCTTCGGTAAACTGGAAATCTGCAAGCTGGAAGTCTGCCGTTGGGCGGGCCCCATCGGTATCCCCTGCCGATGCCTGGATCTCCTCTGTGCCCTTCCCGCGGAGGGCCCTGCCGCTGTCGGGCGCGGGACGCGGTCGGCCCTCTGTTCGGCCATGTTGGACGAGAACCGGAGGCGGGACCCATCCGGTTCCATCCGGTCTGGAGGACACCTCTCACCCACCCTCATCAGCGCATGGAGGTATGGCTCATGTATCGGCACCTGCTTCGTACCCGCTTCTGGTGGATCGGCCTGACGGTTCTCGCGTTGCTGATCGGCGCCTGTGCTCCCTCCCCGGCTCCGGAAGGGCAGGAGGCGGCCCCTCCGGCGGCGGAAGCCCCGGCCGAGGAGGCGGCAGCCGCCCCCGCAGAGCCCGCTCCCACGGGCAGGTACCGCGAGGCTCCCATGCTGGCAGAGATGGTGGCCCGGGGCGAGCTGCCCCCGGTGGACGAGCGCCTGCCCGAGGAGCCATTGGTCCAGGAGGTGGTGGAGGGCGTCGGCAAGTACGGGGGCGTCCTGCGTCGGGGCTTCCTGGGGCCATCGGACCACAACAACTACACCCGGGTGGTGTACGACGCCCTGGTTCGCTTTTCCCCAGACGGCGCGGAGGTCATCCCCCACATCGCCAAGGGCTGGGATTCCAACGAGGACTTCACCGTGTGGACCCTCTACCTGCGCCAGGGCATGAAGTGGTCCGACGGCGCGCCCTTCACCGCGGACGACATCCTCTTCTGGTACAACGACATCCTCCTCAACGAGGAGCTGAGCCCCACCCCGGCCCTGTGGATGGTGAACCAGGATGGCTCCGTGGCCACGGTGGAGAAGGTGGACGACTACACCGTCCGCTGGACCTTCAAGCAGCCCAACACCGCCTTCCTGTTGGAGCTGGCCAACAAGGACGGCGCGGACAAGTCCATCCACAACCTGGCCTTCGCGCCGGCCCACTACATGAAGCAGTTCCATCCCAACTACGTGGACCGGGAGGCCCTGGAGGCCAAGGCCCAGGAGGAGGGCTTCGACACCTGGACCGAGATGTTCGCGGTGAAGGTCATGCCCCACCTGAACCCGGAGCGGCCCAGCACCGCGGCCTGGGTGCCGGATGGCTCCACGGTCTCGGACCAGGTCTTCGTCCTCAAGCGCAACCCCTACTACTTCGCGGTGGATCCCCAGGGCAACCAGCTCCCCTACATCGACGAGGTGCGCTTCACCTTCTTCGCGGACAAGGAGGCCCTGAACCTGGCCGCGGTGGCGGGTGAGCTGGACTTCCAGGCCCGGCACATCAACATGAGCAACTACCCGGTCTTGGTGGAGAACCAGGACAAGGGCGGCTACCGGGTCCTCACCTGGCCCACTTTCGGTGGCTCGGACGCGGTGCTCATGTTCAACCAGACCTATGTGGCCAAGGACCCGGCCGTGGGCGAGCTGCTGCGGAACCGGGACTTCCGCGTGGCCCTCTCCTACGCCATCGACCGGGAGGCCATCCGAGAGCTGGCCTTCCTGGGCCTGGGGGAGCCTCGGCAGCCGGTGCCTGCCCCCAACCATCCCTACTATCCGGGGGACGAATGGGCCTACAAGTACACGGAGTACGATCCGGATAGGGCCAACCAGATGCTGGACGCCATCGGCCTGACGGAGCGGGACGATGAGGGCTTTCGCACCCTGCCCAATGGCGAACGGCTGGACCTGGAGATCAGCGTGGTGCCCGCGTTCGCCAACTGGTCCGATGTGGCCCAGATCGTGGTGGAGAACTGGGCGGACGTGGGCATCCGGGCCCAGGTGGAGATCCGGGAGCGGGCCCTCCACTTCCAGCTGCGGGATACCAACGACCTGATGATCGAGGTGTGGAACGAGGACACCACCGGCTTCCCCTTCAGCGGCCAGCCCAAGATGGACCCCCGGAGCAATCCCGGCCTGACCTTTGGTCCGCTCTACCGGAAGTGGTACGAGACCAACGGCACGGAGGGCATGGAGCCGCCGCCGGAGGTGAAGAGGCTGGTGGAGATCATCGACGAGGCCAAGCTCTCCGGCCGGGAGCGCCAGATCGAGCTGGCCCAGGAGCTGTTCCGCCACTGGGTGGACAACCTGTGGGAGATCGGCACCGTGGGCCTCACCCCCATGATCCAGGGTGTGGTGGTGGTGAACCAGGATCTGCGCAACGTCCCCGAGACTGCGGGCAACGACTGGCCCCTGCGCACCCCCGGCAACACCCGGCCGGAGCAGTATTACTTCGAGCGCTAGACCGTCTCTCGTCTCGCGGGGCCTCGGACCCCGATGACCGAGGCCCCGCCTTTCCGTGGATCCCGGCGTATTCATGGCTCGCTACATTGCCCAGCGGCTGCTGCTGCTCCCTCTGCTGCTCTTCATCTTCTCCATCTTCGCCTTTGTCATCATCCAGGCACCCCCGGGCGATTTCCTGACCGCCTACATCGCGGAGCTCTCCGCGTCCGGCTCCAGCATGGATCAGGCCCAGATCGAGGCCCTGCGCCGGCTCTACGGCCTGGACCAGCCCCTGCACATCCAGTACCTGCGCTGGGTGGGCCGCATCCTCCGGGGCGACCTGGGCTTCTCCCTGGACTGGCAACGGCCCAACGCGGAGCTCATCTCCGAACGGCTCCTGCTGACGGTGCTCCTGGGCCTCTTCACCTTCACCTTCACCTGGGCTCTGGCCATTCCCATCGGCATCCTCTCGGCCACCCGCCAGTACTCCTTCCTGGACTATTTCTTCACCGTGTTCAACTACATCGGGGTGGCCACCCCTACCTTCATGACCGCGCTGGTGCTCATGTGGCTGGCCTTCAAGTACCTGGGCATCAGCGTCACCGGCCTCTTCTCCGCGGAATACGTGGACGCGCCCTGGAGCTGGGGCCGGGTGGTGGATCTCCTCAAGCACATCTGGCTGCCCGCGGTGATCCTGGGCATGGACGGCACCGCCCGCCTGGCCCGGGTCATGCGGGCCAACCTGCTGGACGAACTGCACAAGCCCTACGTGGAGATGGCCCGGGCCAAGGGGCTGTCCGAGTGGCGGCTGGTCCTCAAATATCCGGTCCGCCTGGCCCTGAACCCCTTGGTCAGCACCATCGGCTGGTACCTGCCCCTGCTCTTCTCCGGCAGCGTCATCGTGGCCACGGTGTTGAACCTGCCCACCATCGGCCCCATGCTCCTGCGGGCTCTGACCAACCAGGACATGTTCCTGGCCGGGGCCATCGTGTTGATCTACTGCGCGTTGGCCATCCTGGGCACCCTGATCTCCGACATCCTGTTGGCCTGGTTGGACCCGCGGATCCGCATGGAGGGTTCCTGAACCATGTCCACGCCCGATCCCGCTCCGGCCCACCGGCCCCCGACCCCCAGGACCTCGTCGACCCTGCCCCAGGAGGCCGAGGCCTTCTACGTGGCCCCGAACTGGAAGCTGGTCTGGTGGCGCTTCAAACGGCACCGCCTGGCCCTGGTCAGTGCGGTGCTCCTGGGTTTCATCGCCCTGGTGGCCCTGGTGCCGGACTTCTTCAGCACCCAGGACCCCCACGCCAGCAGCAAGACCGAGTCCTTCATCCCGGTCCAGCGGCTCCATCTCTTCGACCAGGGCCGCTTCCGCCCCTTCGTCTACGGCGTGGTGGGCCAACGCAACCCCCGGACCCTGCGGATGGAGTGGGTCATCGATCCGGAGGTCAAGATCCCGGTCCGGTTCTTTGCCCGGGGATACGAGTACAAGATCCTGGGCCTGATCCCCTTCGATCGCCACCTGATCGGTGTGGAGTTCCCCGGGGACGAGGGCAAGATCCACCTGTTGGGAACCGACCGGCTGGGGCGGGACCAGTGGTCCCGGCTCATGCACGGCACCCAGGTCTCCCTCTCCATCGGGCTGGTGGCCGTCTTCCTGAGCATCTTCCTGGGCATCCTGATGGGAGGCATCTCCGGCTACTACGGCGGCGTGGTGGACCTGGTGATCCAGCGGCTGATCGAGATCCTCCAGTCCCTGCCTCCCATTCCCATCTGGATGGCCCTGACCGCGGCCATGCCCCGGGACTGGTCCGTGGAGCAGGTCTACTTCGCCATCACCGTGATCCTCTCCCTCATCGGCTGGACCACCCTGGGCCGGGAGGTGCGGGGGCGCTTCCTCTCCCTGCGGGAGGAGGACTTCGTGGTCGCGGCCCGGCTGAGCGGATGCAGCGAGATGCGCATCATCTTCCGCCACATGCTGCCGGCCTTCATGAGCCACATCATCGCGGCCAGCACCCTGGCCATCCCGGTGATGATCATCAACGAGACCTTTCTCAGCTTCCTGGGGCTGGGCCTGCGCCCCCCGGCCATCAGCTGGGGGGTGCTCCTCCAGGAGGCCCAGAACCTCCAGTCCATCGCCCTGGCGCCCTGGCTGCTCCTGCCCGGCCTGGCCGTGATCGTCACCGTGTTGGCGCTGAACATCCTGGGCGACGGCCTGCGGGACGCGGCAGACCCATATCGGTAGCCGACGACCCGGAGAGGCCTCCCATCGCCAGCGCCCGATCTGCCGAGCGTCGTTCTTCCACCTTTCCACGAGACCGGCCATGTCCAACGACCCTGCTCCCCTCCTGGTGGTGCGCGATCTGAAGACCTACTTCTTCCTGGACGAGGGCACCGTCCGGGCCGTGGATGGAGTGGACTTCGCGGTCCACCCCGGCCAGGTGGTGGGCATCGTGGGGGAGAGCGGGTGCGGCAAGAGCGTGACGGTGAAATCGGTCATGCGCCTGGTCCAGCGGCCCGGACGCCTGGTGGCGGGCACCATCCGCTTCCGTCCCTCCTCCCAGTCGGCCCAGAGGTGGCCCCTGGCCCCGGACGGGACCCTGGATCTGGCCGCCCTGGATCCTCAGGGGCCGATCATGCGGGCCATCCGGGGCGGGGAGATCGCCCTGATCCCCCAGGAGCCCATGGCCGCGTTCAGCCCCGTCCACACCATCGGCAACCAGATCGTGGAGGCCATCCGGCTGCACCAGGACGTGGATCGACAGACCGCCTGGGAGTGGGGCGTGGAGCGTCTGGCCGAGGTGGGGATACCGAGCCCGGCCCAGCGCATGCGGGCCTACTCCTGGGAGCTGAGCGGCGGCCTGCGTCAACGGGCCATGATCGCCATGGCCCTGGCCTGTGGGCCTCGGCTCCTCATCGCGGACGAACCCACCACCGCCATCGACGTCACCACCCAGGCCCAGATCCTCACCCTGTTGCGGGCTCTGCAGGAACAGCACAACATGGCCATCATCTTCATCACCCACGATCTGGGCGTCATCGCCCAGATCGCGGACCATGTGGTGGTCATGTACCTGGGCCGGGTCATGGAGGCCGGACCGGTGGAGGAGATCTTCCTCCGGCCCCAGCATCCCTACACCCGGGCCCTGCTCCGCTCCATCCCCTCCATCCACACGCCCTCCCGAACCCTACTGCCCACCATCCAGGGCTCCATCCCCCACCCCTTCAACCGGCCGGCAGGCTGCCCCTTCCATCCCCGTTGCGGGGATTTCGTGCCCGGCCTCTGCGACCGGAACACGCCGGAACCCGTGCCCGTGAGCCCGACCCAGACCGTGAGCTGCCATCTCTACACCGGTGAACTCCATGGCGAACCCATCCCAGACCGCTCCTCCCCTGCTTGAGGTGCAGCATCTCTGCAAGTACTTCCCCGTCCGGGCCGGTCTGTTGCGCCGGCAGGTGGGGGAGATCCGCGCGGTGGACGACGTGAGCTTTGCGGTCTACCCCGGCGAGACCCTGGGCCTGGTGGGGGAGAGCGGCTGCGGCAAGACCACCACCGCCCGCTGCATCCTCCGGGCCCTGGCGCCCACCTCGGGGGCCATTCTCTTCCGCACCCAGGAAGGCACTGTGGTGGATCTGGCGCCTCTCTCCGAGGCCGAGCTGCGCCCCCTGCGCCGAGAGATGCAGATGATCTTCCAGGACCCCTTCGCCTCTCTCAACCCCCGCATGACCCTGTTCGATATCGTCGGCGAACCCTTGCTGGTGCTGGGGAGGATGCGCGACCGCCAACAGCGCATGGACCGGGTGGCCGAGCTGTTGGAGATGGTGGGCCTGCGACCGGAGTACATGCGTCGCTACCCCCACGCCTTCAGCGGTGGCCAGCGCCAGCGCATCGTCATCGCCCGGGCCCTGGCCCTGAACCCGCGCCTGGTGGTGGCGGATGAACCTGTCTCCGCGCTGGACGTCTCGGTCCAGGCCCAGGTCCTCAACCTCATGCTGCGTCTCCAGCAGGAGTTGGGGCTCACCTACATCTTCGTGGCCCACGATCTGAGCGTGGTCAAACATTTCTGTGACCGGGTGGCGGTGATGTATGTGGGCAAGCTGGTGGAGCTGGCCCCCACCCGTTCCCTCTTCTTCCAGCCCAGACATCCCTACACCGCGGCCCTGATGGCCGCGGTCCCGGTGCCGGATCCCCGGCTGCGGGGCAAGATGCAGCCCCTGGAGGGGGAGGTTCCCAGCCCGGCCAACCCACCCTCCGGCTGCTACTTCCATCCCCGCTGCCCCCACGCGGTGGAGATCTGCTCCCAGGAACCGCCCCGGCTGCAGGAGATCGCCCCGGGCCATTTCGTCAGCTGTCACCGGGCCCAGGAGCTGGAGCTGGTGGGCGTGGACGCGGCCGAGGTTCCCGGCCACGAGGGATGAGGCCGGCGGATGTCCCGGCGAGCAGGGCCGGGCCCATCTAGCGGAGGAGCACGTCGAATGTCTTCCGGCGCGAATCCCTTCGCCCTGGTCAACGGCCGGGTGATCCTGCCGGACCGGGTGCTTGCCGGCCACGCGCTGGTGATCCAGGGCGCCACCATCCAGGACCTGCCGCCCCAGGAGGCCCTGCCCCCGGAGATGCCCCGGGTGGACGTGGGCGGCCGGCTGATCAGCCCGGGCCTCATCGACATCCACACCCACGGCGCCCTGGGCCACACCTTCAACGAGCCCACGCCCCAGGCCTTCGCGGCCATCACCCAGGAGAACCTGCGCCGGGGGGTCACCGGGCTGCTGGCCACCACCGCCACCGCACCCATCCAGGACCTGGCCGCCTGCCTGGCCATGGCTCGGGAGTGGATAGCCGGTGTCCATCCCCAGGCCCGGGAGGGCGCGCAGGTGCTGGGCGTCCACGTGGAGGGGCCCTACTTCAGCCCGGCCCAGGCTGGGGCCCAGGATCCGGCCCACCTGCGCACGCCCGACGACGGCAGCGTGGAGCAGCTCCTGGCCTTCCACGACGTGATCCGCATCCTCACCTTCGCCCCGGAGCTGCCCGGCGCCCTGGCCCTGACCCGCCGCCTGCTGGAGCTGGGCATCGTCCCCGGGGCGGGGCACAGCAACGCCACCGAGGAGGAGGCCCTGCCCGCCATCGACGCCGGCCTGCGCCACATGATCCACATCTGGAGCGGCCAGTCCACCACCGTGCGGGAGGGCCCCTGGCGCAAACCCGGTCTCCTGGAGCTCTCCCTGACCGACGAGCGGCTCACCGTGGAGATGATCGCCGACAACCGGCACCTGCCCCGCACCCTCATGCGCCTGGCGGTCCAGTGCATTGGCCCCGAGCGCCTCTGCCTCGTCTCCGACGCCACCAGCGGGGCCGGCCTGCCCGAGGGGGCCCGCTTCCGCATGGGCGAAATGGAGTACCAGGTCCACGACGGGGTGGGAATGATGCTGGACCGCTCCGCCTTCGCGGGCAGCACCACCCTGCTCAGCCAGATGATCCCGGTGATGACCCAGGTGGTGGGGGTCCCCCTGCACCAGGCCGTGGGCATGGCCAGCCTGAACCCGGCCCGGGTCATCGGCCTGGAGGAGCGGAAGGGCAGCCTGGAGCCGGGCAAGGACGCGGATGTGGTGGTCTTCGAGGAGAATTTCGAGGCGTGGAAAGTCTGGGTGCGAGGGAGGGAAGTGATGAGTCACGAGTAATGAGTAATTGAGCAATGAGTGAGGAGGGCGCTCGCTGTTTACTCCTTACTTCTCACTCATCGCCCAGCTCCCCACCGACCGACAGGAAGCAAGACCAAGGGACAAGACCAAGGAGCAACCACGATGCCTTTTCCAATCGATCCTCCCCAGCCCCTCCGCACCCTGCAGGTGGACAGGCTGCCGGTGGCCGTCTACGCCAGCAACCCGGAGATGGGCCAGGCCGCGGCCTGGAACGCCCGGGCCATCATCCAGGAGGCCATCCAGGAACGGGGGCAGGCCAACATCATCCTGGCCACGGGCAACTCCCAGCTCACCTTTCTCCACGCCCTGCGGGATCTGGAGGGCATCGACTGGCCCCGGGTCACCGTCTTCCACATGGACGAGTACCTGGGCATCGACCCGGAGCACCCGGCCAGCTTCCCCCGCTTCCTGCGGGAGCATATCCTGGACGCGGTGCAGCCGGGGGCCTTTCACCCGGTTCCCAGCCAGCCCAGGGATCCGGAGGCCGCCTGTCGGGAGTACGAGGCCCTGCTTCGAGCCCACCCCGCGGACATGGTGGCCATGGGCTTCGGGGAGAACGGCCACATCGCCTTCAACGACCCGCCCTACGCCAGGTTCGACGACCCCGTCTGGGTCAAGGTGGTGGCCCTGGCCGAGGCCAGCCGCCGCCAGCAGGTGGGGGAGGGCCACTTCGCCAGCCTGGACCAGGTGCCCACCCACGCCATCACCCTGACCATCCCCGCGCTGCTGGCGCCCCGGCGCATCCTCTGCATCGTGCCCGAAGCCCGCAAGGCCCAGGCGGTCCGGGCCTGCCTCTTCGAGCCGGTGAGCGAGGAGCGGCCCGGCTCCATCCTGCGCACGGTGGACCATGCCCGGCTCTACCTGGATGTGGACTCCGCGGCGCTGATTGGGTGATAAACAAGTAATTAAGTCGAGGGCTTTCGTTTTCCCGTGGCCCAGGAGTTCCTGGAGGTGGGTGGCCAAGGAGTGGCACAGGGTGCGGGGGCCCACAGGTTTGGACAGTTCAACGGCAGGGGTGGCGCCTGCGGCAGGTGGCGTCGGAGACCTGTGGGATCAATTTCTTGGGGCGCTGGAGCGTCATTGCTTCAATTTTTTGACAGAGGAATTCAGGGGCTGTATAGTGGGCGTAGGGTGCTGTTCTGGCTAGGGAAGGGCAAGGTCTTTTCCGTGTAGCGGTCATGTCTACCCTCGAAATGGGGTAGTATGTGCAAGTCCAGACGTATATCCTCGTGTATTGCCCGTGTACACGGAAAAACTTCCGGAATCCACCCTGAATTTGGGTGCTTATGCGGAAACATTCCGCATAAGCGATCGTTGGGTCCGACCGCTGCGCGCTCGGACCCAACGGCGCTGCGGACTGCGTCCGCTTGCTGGGCCTTGCTGCGCTGCGCTTGCGGCGGCCCAACAAGCGAATAGAGCCGTCCCCGGTTCCGCTGGGGCTACGCCCGCTCCACCGGGGCGGCTCATCCGCAGCGCCGTTAGGTCGATATTTTGGTTGTGTTTTGGGGATCGTAGATAGGAAGTGCGGTATAAAAGCGGCTACACAGACACAAGTGGAGAGAATTCGATGAGAGACGAACAACTGTTGCAACGGATTGCTGTTGACCCCAAGGTAATGGTTGGGAAACCCGTCATTCGTGGAACCCGGCTGACGGTTGAATATATCCTCAACCTGTTGGCACATGGTGCCACAGTGGAGGAAATTCTCCAGGAGTATAAAGGTCTCACTCATGAAGATATTCGAGCCTGCATCTTGTTTGCATCTAAAGCTTTGGAAAGCACAACGTTTATGCCGTTAGCCGTGGAGCCAACATAAATGCGTTTCCTTGTGGATGAGTGCACCGGGCCCGCCGTCGCAGAATGGTTGCGTGAGCAGAAGCACGAGGTTTTCTCCGTATATGATGAAACGCGTGGTCTGGATGATGACGCTATTATCCAGAAAGCCTTTACGGAGAATTGGATTCTGATAACCAATGACAAGGACTTCGGGGAAAAGATCTACCGGGAGGGGCACCCTCATCGGGGTGTCATTCTCCTCAGGCTTGAAGATGAGCGGGCCGCTGCGAAAATAGAGGCGCTTCGGCGATTGCTTCGAAGTTATGCAGACCGGCTGGCCGATCAGTTTGTGGTAGTGACCGAAACGAAAGTACGATTTGCCCGTAGGTAATGCAAGATGCCACCTAACACCCGCTGCAGCCGACCCGCCTCCGCGGGCGCTCCGGCGGGCGGCTCACTGGAGCGGACACCGCTCCGCGGCTGCGCCGGGATGCCGTTCACCTCGCGTCCCATCGGGTGGGCTCAACAGAGCAGGGGGGGGGCAAGAAGAGAGGGACGGCGGCGGGGAGTCTGGGCGCAGGGGTGAACTCAAACGTTGCCCTGTTGTCGGGTTAAAGGCCTGACAGGTTTTCCCAGCTACAACCTGTCAGGCCTTTATGGATCTACGCAACTCATTTACGCAGCGCAGGCGTTGGCTGGCTCGTCAAACCAGAAATGGATCGTCCAGTGCTCGAACTCCATCCCCGGATGCCCTTCGTCACCCAGATGTTCCCACGGCGGCGCTGGCTGCTCGCTCAAGCTCTCCAGTTCAACACCGAT
>Ga0256839_1001264_pt1 | contig 31170 bp, 32 predicted proteins | sample 354166metaG_FD_185968 | JGI IMG/M metagenome (GOLD analysis project Ga0256839, IMG submission 185968) | Hydrothermal vent microbial communities from Mid Atlantic Ridge, Atlantic Ocean - 354-166 | ecosystem: Environmental > Aquatic > Marine > Hydrothermal vents | place: Atlantic Ocean: Mid... | reverse complement strand
TCAAGGTGTTTAATCTCGTCGTCTGATAGGTGGTAATCATTCATGTCGCTATTATATTCGCAATCAATGTAATGCGCCAGCTAGTTAATGTGCATTCTTAATCGCGAATAGTATACTTTGCCTGGAGGAATTTCGGGATGCTTTGGCGGGGGTGTGGCTATGCGCACATTCAACATAATGATACCTTTTTCCTCTGGATAATTAGCCATGGAATAGGCTCGTGTAGTAGACTTATCAAGTGTTGACTGATATTGCCAAAGATTAAATTTATCCCACGTCGGACGATATTTTTCATCAATATCAAAATCTTTATAAGATAGAGAATAAGGCGGTGCTTCCAGTAAAATATATCCACCAGCACGAAAGTTAAGTTGCTCTCCTTGTGGTAAGTCCAAAATTAATTCTTTGATAAAGGTCGCTACGCATTTGTTGGAACGAACGACGCAATCCCATTGATTGACGGTTAATAATTGTGTCGGTAGTTCAATAGCCAGATCTTCCTTCACCTTTAACTGACAAGCAAGCCGGTAATGACTGCGTATTTGATTGTTACTAAGCGTGGATAATTCCGCTGGCAAAGGTTTGCCACCACCTTGGGTTACAATAACACGGCATTGACCACAAGTGCCCGAACCACCACATGCAGAAGGTATATAGATACCCCGTTCAGCCAGCACCATCAATAATTTATCACCAACCGGCACTTGCAATTGATGGTTTGAATCGTGGTTGATCAAAATATTAACTGTATCACTAGCAAATAACTTTGCTCGAACAATCAAAATGACCGTAACCAGTATCACGACAATACTGGTAAAAGCAATCATGCTTAGCAATATCGTTTGTTGTTCAATCATTTGCTTTACCCCTTAATTTTTTCAAAAAAGGACCAAAGCCATTTTTGCCTAACCAATAACGCACCAAATTATTCACACCTCGGCTTGTTAATGTTGCCCCAGCAAGACCATCAACTTGAAAAATGGAATCGGGGGTGTTTTTATTCACTTCCCCTTTAATGACGCTAATCACAACCTGTCCTTTAGAATCAAAGATTTTTTTACCTTGCCATAATTGTTGCCAACGTGGATTACTTATTTCCCCTCCTAAGCCGGGGGTTTCTCCTTGTTGATAAAATGTAATGCCGGCAATAGTTTCAGCATCAGCCTCAAGCGCTAAAAAACCATATAACGTTGACCATAGCCCCTTCCCATAAACAGGAAGAATTATTTTTTGTAATTCATGATCTTTTTTTACGAAAAACACGGGCATGAACTTAGGACGACGTTTTATGTTAGCAATATCCAGTGTTGATGGAATACTTTCGCCGTATTCAGAACTTTTGGCCAACTTTTCAAAACTTTGTTTTTCCAATTGCTCAGAGCTATTGTCTAAAATGTTTCCTGTTGCCAACTCGACCCATTGCTTTTCAATTTTTTGTTGATAAATTTCATCAATATCTGCGTTTTCATCGTACAATTGGACTACAGACAAAATATTTTTTATTTTTTCCAGCCTTTGGTTTTCTTTTTGCCAAGGAGTTAGCTTCACAACAGTAATAGAAACCAGAAACGAAGCAATTAAACAAATACCAATAACCACCTGATAAGTTTTTAAAATACTATTATTTTTAATAACTGGTTTTGCTTTGGGTTTATATTTATCATTAGACCCAACTGGAACAGATCTTAAAAACCATAATTGGTATAAAGAAATAATAATTTGAGCGCCAAACGAAATTCCCAGAAAGGCTCCTGCAACAACTACTGTATATGCATAAACTGGATCCCATTTCGTTAAAAACCAAGACAGAATGTCGATAAAGACAGCTAAAAATGGGGTTACTATCAATGAATACTTAATCCATTTTGGCAATACTGCAAGTTTAAAAATAGAGCCTAGAATAAATAAGACAAGACCAATACCAAACAAATGAATATGTGACAGTTTAACCAACGTATGTAAAGATTCACCAGTATCGACCTTGGCGACTTTTCTTATGGCAATATAGGTAGACAAATCCGGTATCTTTAGTCCCGATGCTGATGAATGACATTGCAAGCAAGTCTTGTTGAGAATAGGATGAATTTTAGACGCGAAATCTTTCTGAGGAGCGTTATTCTTTAACCATTCGACCATAATATGTCGGTCTTCTATGCTGATGTAGCCAGCCATTGGACCACGAATGGCAGCTTCCAGTCTTGTTCCACTCCGATTCCCATAATAGGTATCAACTATATCTTCTATTGAAATACCAGGCCTTCCATCGTGACCTTGATGTGAAGTATACAAATAATATGTTGCCATCAGATAGGCCAGACCTGTTAATAACAAGTAGCTGGTATAAAGAAGTTTTTCAACCAAGCTGCAATCTATAAAACTACGCACTTGAGCATTTTTATCTTGCATTTAAGCACCTTCTCTAATGAGACAATTCCCTAGCTAACATCCTCGCATCAATTATTATACGAATCCAGGAGGATAAAAATACGCTCTAATATCAATTAGCTAACTTCAAATATTCCACAATTTCTTTCGCATCATCAGCAGTCAAGTTAGCTCTGATTCGCATGTGCAAAATGGCAACATCCCATTGAGCATCACTGTATGAATCAGGCGATCGCATAGTATGACAACGACTGCAATTATCTGCCCAAAGTTGAACTCCAGGTTTTTGTAGTACTTGAGAAACTCGTTTAGTATCTTGTTGTTGATTTAGTTTCAACAAACTGCACGCACTGATTAATGGCAACAATAGTGAGAGACTTACAAATAATTTAGTATTTGATTTGATAAACATAACTCCTCCCTCAAAAACCACTGGTAACTTGAAAAATCAGAGCATCATCATTAGGTACTCCTTGCTTATCATCAAACTGATAAGCAAATTTAACCATTGTGCTGGCTGCTAAATAGTAATTGAGGCCTACTGTCCAGCGCTGTTCATCATTAAAATCCTGAGCATCAGGTAGTTCAATCCAATCGTATCGCAAGACACTTTCAAAATCTCTTAACAAGGGCAAACCTGATAAACTAGGCCGATAAGCTATCTGGGCATAACCACCCGAACTCTTATTTTCAAATGCCAATGTTGGGCTACTGGAACGATCAATTTTTCGATTAGCATATTGACCACGTATATCAATATTACCTAATAAGAACTTACTCGTCTGCAGATAGTTAAGATCAATCACATGGGTAATTACATTAAGTCTATCACCGTTTAGGTCGTCAACCCCGGCAACTTTAAAGCCATAGCCCAACTCAAAGCCAGTGAAAGGAAGCCAGCCGATTCTGCCTCCAACGGCTTTGTTATTATTACCATCAGTAAAATCTTCAAAACTCAACGTACCATCATCACGCATTGATGGTCCATTTGACACATAAAAAGCATATTCCCCACGCATTGTTCCAATGGGTATTCCACCTCTAACCTGTAAACCAAGCTGCGATCCTGCTTGAATACTGTTTACTCCTCCCATGGTGATCGGTCTATCAGGGAGCTTATTTATCCAAGTTGGATGTAAACGTTCTACAAAATAGTTGGAAGGATTGAGAAACTTTCCAACTCCAATCGTGACATAATCATTAAACAAATAGGAAAGCTGTGCAAACTCAAGGCTCACATGAGTAATATCATCCTCAAGTTCTAACTCTAATTCTCCCTCGAAAATCAAATCATCTCTCAACCGCCATAGGAAGATTGGGATAACCAGCATTAAAAGAAGAATTAGAATTGTTGGAATCCGAATATCCCGCAAAAGCATAGCCAGTTAGTAAAAATCCCGTTGTCCCATCATCTAAAGCTTCATTTTGTGCTTTCAGTGTTTTGACTTCTTCCTTTAAATCAGCGATATCTTTGTCAGTTTTATATTGTTGATTTGTTGCTTGCGATGGCTGTCCAGGTGACATTTGTGAGAGCTTCTGGCGAAGAAATTGTACCTGTTGTTTAAGCTCCGACATTTCATCCTTAAACTGCTTTTTTAATTGTTCATATTGTGCTCTTGAAACATATTGTTCGTTTTCGTGTAGGTCATTAGCATTGACCACTCTTCCGGTGATTAAAATAATTAAGGTAATGTTGGTAAAACATGATTTACAAAATTTATTCATGAAACACCCCATTTATCAAACTGCTCGGTGGCAATCTTCGTATTTAGATTTATGAGCCTTAGGTTTCTTCACCAAGGCTAGCTTTTATTTAGTTGCGAATTGTTCATGCATGTATTTCAACACCTCCTTAATATCTTGTTCAGTCAAATTTGGATTCCCGCCTTTTGGCGGCATCGCAATTGGATTGCCAGGTGTTTTTAATCCATTTTTCACGTGTTCTATATGTTTAAATAATTCTTCATGTACTTCTGGGTTACCTCTAAAACCAGGAACTCTGGTTAAATCTGGGACACCTACAATGGCACCTGTTCCATCATTGCCATGACAAGCCATACAGTTCTTTTGATAAATTTCTAAACCTTTTGTGTATTTTATTTCCATTTTAGGAGGTGGCTGTTTAGGATCTGTTTGATCCTTGGCACAAGCAGTCAACAATAAAATTATTAATAGTGATATTTTAAGCATCATGTATTCCCTCCAGTCATATTCAAATGATAAAACCTACGTGTAACACCCATGTCAAAAAAATGATCAACTCGCTTAAGTACTAGGTACCCATAGCTGTTGTAACGGGCTTTTGATTGGAGCCAAGCACAAATATATTAACTGCCTTTGACAAGACTAATCTTGCCAAAGGCTTTTTTAAATTTATTTCATTTTTCGATGATCATGACGCCACAGACGTTTGTTTTTCATCATAATCAAATCACCGTTTTTCAACTCCATTTCGACACCGTCTTTCATTTCTATCGGTCTTCCTTCACTGTCAACCATACGCATTTTATTGTCTTTACCAATAAACAAATATGAATCATCCTTGAGTCTCAGCGGTTCGTTTTTATTGACACTTGTATCAGCTTCGGATGCAATAACTGAAGCTGAAAGTAATAAAAGGGGAATTAGTGCTATTGTTTTCATGATACTCTCCCGGTTTTTTAAGATTAATTTTTTGGGTGTTTTGTGTTTACTTGTTTTCTAATTTTTTCCTCCTTCTTAAAATAAATTAACATTAAAATTAAGCAACTACTCAGCGTATTTATAGTTTCAATATCAGTAACTTATTCCAGAAGACGCCGTAATTACGTCCGTGTAAGCTTGATTGTGTCATCCATGATACATACACTTATTACATAAGTCACTGATATTTAATAATTTATTTAAATTAAATACGCTGGATAGTTACAAAATTAATTTATTTAATTTGTTGATGGTTATGAACCTTTCCAGGATAAACTCGCCACAACAAATTATTTTTCATCATAATTAGATCCCCATTGTCTAATTCCATTTCAACCCCATCCTTCATTCTTATAGGTTGTCCTTCACCATCAAACATTCGCATCTTGCCATATTTATTGACTATGAGCGTGGAACCATCCTTAAGTAATAACACCTTATTATTTTCATCACTTTTAAGAATGTTGAATTCCTTGGATCTGGATGTTTCGGAAACAAACCCAGACAACAAAAACAGCAATGTTGGTATTATTAGTAGTACTTTCATAGTAAGTTCCTCATGGTTTATGATTTAGTCCATTTCTCAGTGCTGATGATTATGACTCGATTCTTCATTATGTGAGTGGTCATCAGCATTTGATGAAACGGTTGCTTGTGAATTCTTCTCTGGCTCCATAGGCATAGCATGCTCATGCTGCTCAAGGTCTTTGTTTGGTTTTGAACCATGATCATGTGACTTTGTTTCTGTACTGCCATGTTGGTGAGTGTTACTTTCGTCATGACTATGCTGATGACTATCGCCAGCATAGTCTTTTCTTGAAGTGGTTTCTTGTTCAGATAATTTTGTTACAGATGAATCATTTTGATGATCATTATCGGCACCATGACTGTGGGTATGACCTTCTGAAATACCTTCTCTATGTGTGTGATTATGGCCGTCTGAACCTGCTTCTAATTTTGAGCCTGTTGAATCATTATGATGATCACTCTCTATACCTTGACTGTGGTCATGCCCATCTGCAGCACCTTCTCCATGACTGTGATTATGACCATCTGCACCTGATTCTGATTTTGAGCCTGTTGAATCATCTTGATGATCACTTTCTACGCCTTGACTGTGACCATGCTCATTTGCAGCTCCTCCTCCATGACTGTGATTATGGCCGTCTGCACCTGCTTCTACTTTTGGTAACGACTTAACTCCCAGCCCATAACGAAAGACCGCTTCAGCACCTAACCACCCAGTAACCATTAATGCTAATCCAGCAACACCTGAATAAGTCAAAAACAAAAAACCAGGCTGCCGTTCTTTTTTCGCTAGCAAAACGGACCATAGACCAGCCAGCAAAAAAGCAATTGCAGTCGGTATTGCCCAATTTCGATGTAATGTTATTGCCTCATGTGAAGCACTATCATGGGCAACACTGTTATAAGCCAACCAACCTGCTGTTAGTGTTCCTAAAGCGATCAGACAACCACTCCATAATGACCAATTTGCCATCGTCAGCCATTGCTGCTTCCATCGATGATTTTTTGGCAATAATGCAGAGGCAAAATAAAAAAACACTGCAATACTGAATAATCCAATCGTAAAATGAACAAATACAGGATGCCAGTTAGGAATAATTTCAATTGTTGGTAAAGTCATAGTTTGTTCTCGTTTAAGCTATTATTTAATTTTTTTCTTGTACGCCATTCTTGGTATTGCAGTACAAAACTATACATTACAGGTAACACTATCAGATTTAGGATTAACACCGTCAACATACCCCCAAGCATTGGAGCAGCGATTCTATGGGTAACATCAGATCCTGTACCACTACTCAACATAATGGGTACTAAACCTGCCATTGTTGATACAGCAGTCATTGCAACTGGTCGAACACGTAAGGATGTGGCTGAATGTGCTGCTTCTCTAATTTCCACGGTGGACAAAGGTTCATCACTCGCCTCTCGACGTTTGGCAACTTCTAAATCAATAAAGCTCAGTACCAATACACCGATTTCAGCAGCCATCCCCGCCAACGCAATAAAGCCAACATAAACAGCGACAGACAAATTAAAGTCATTAAAATATATCAACCAAATACCGCCTATTACACCGAAGGGTAAAGCCAACATGATAATGACAGGTTCAATGATATTGCGGAAATTAAAATACAACAGTAAAAAAATAATTAATAAGGTCGCAGGAACCACAATTTGTAGCCGCTTTGCAGCTCGTTCCATATATTCAAATTGTCCTGACCAAACAATTGTATAGCCTGCTGGTATTGTGACTTTCTCAGCCAAAGCCTGTTTTGCTTTAGCAACAAAACCACCAATATCAGAGGTACTTATATCCACATAAATCCAGGCATTCGGGCGGGCATCCTCACTTTTGATTACCGGCGGACCTCGACGCAAGTTGAGTTCTGCAACTTGTGCCATGGGTATTTGGCTACCTGTCGGTGTTGGAACCAAAACACGCTTTAAATTTTCCAGGTTATCCCGTAATTCACGTGGATAACGCAGATTAACAGGATAACGTTCCAGACCTTCAACCGTTTCAGTGATATTCATTCCACCTATAGCAGTTTGTATCACATCCTGAACATCACCCACCGTCAACCCATATCTAGCAGCGGCTTCACGATCAATATCAAAGTCAAGATAATATCCACCTACAGCCCTATCACCGAAAGCCGAAGTAGTTTCAGGAAGTGTTTTCATAGCCTGTTCTATTTGTTGCGATACATTTTGCAAAACCGTCAAGTCAGGACCAGAAACCTTGATGCCAATAGGTGTTTTAATTCCTGTAGATAACATATCAATCCGCGTTTTAATCGGCATGGTCCAGGCATTTGCAACACCTGGAAACTGAATAGCTTTGTCCATTTCACTCATTAACTCTTGTGTTGTCTTATTTGGATCAGGCCATTTGTCCTTGCGTTTTAGACGAATCGTTGTTTCCATCATCGATAAAGGTGCTGCATCTGTAGCTGTTTCAGCTCGACCAACCTTACCAAAAACATGATGTACCTCCGGAAAAGTTTTTAGTATTTTGTCGGTTTGTTGCATCAGCTCTCTGGCTTTGGTAATTGAAATACCAGGAAATGTTGTTGGCATATATAAGATATCCCCCTCATCGAGAGGCGGCATAAATTCACTGCCTAATTTTGAATAGGGATAATACGTGATTGCCAATAGCGCTAATGCTAGAAATACAGTAATTTTTCTCCAGCGCATTGCCACTTTTAATATTGGAGTATGAACAGCATGTAACAGTTGATTTACAGGATTTTTATTTTCGGCAATCACTTTACCTCGAATAAAATACCCCATCATTACGGGCACCAGTGTCACCGCAAGAATTGCTGACGCAGCCATTGCATAAGTCGCTGTAAAGGCTAAAGGACTAAACAAACGGCCTTCCTGAGCCTGCATGGTAAAAATAGGCAAAAAAGAAACAGTAATAACCAAAAGAGAAAAGAAAAGTGCCGGACCAACCTCACGAGATGCTTCTCCAATTGCCTGCCAACGTTCGTCAATAGTCAATTGCGTACCTTTTTCATCCTCGGCATGAGCAAAATGTTTATGTGCATTTTCTACCATGACGATTGCACCATCAACCATGGTACCAATGGTAATGGCAATCCCTCCTAAAGACATGATATTGGCATTTAATCCTTGAAATTTCATTACTATAAACGCCATTAAGATTCCCATGGGTAATGTAATAATGGCAACCAATGCAGAACGAACATGCAATAAAAACAATATGACAACCAGACTGACAATTGCCAATTCTTGTACTAAAGATTCATTTAAACTTTCAACTGCACGTTCAATCAAATCACCTCGATCATACACAGTTACAATTTCAACACCTTCCGGAAGCCCTTTTTTTAATTCATGCAGCTTTTTTCGAACCCCTTGGATAGTTGCCAAGGCATTTTCACCAAAACGCATAATAATTACACCAGCAGCAACTTCCCCTTCACCATTGAGATCAACAATACCTCTCCGTAATTCAGGTCCCAGGTGAATATTAGCAACATCCTGTAATCGAATTGGCGTGCCATTTTTATCTACTCCAACTGGAATTGTTCTTATATCATCAAGGGATTGAATATAGCCCAACCCTCTTACCATGTATTCAGTTTCAGCCATTTCAATTAAACGACCACCGACATCATTATTGGAACGTTTAATAGCATATTTGACTTTGGATAAAGGGATACCGTAGGCCTGCAATGCATTTGGATCTACCTCAATCTGGTATTGTTTGACAAAGCCGCCGATGGAAGCAACCTCCGATACACCATCTACTGTTTGTAATGGATAACGCAAATACCAATCCTGCAATGATCTAAGTTGAGATAAATCATGCTTACCTGTTCTGTCGACTAAAGCATATTCATAGACCCAACCGACACCTGTCGCATCTGGCCCTAGAGTGGGTGTTATTCCTAGAGGTAAATCGCCACTGACATAATTTAAAGATTCAAGCACTCTAGATCGTGCCCAATACATATCAGTACCATCTTCAAAGATGATATAGACAAATGATAAGCCAAAAAAAGAATAACCACGAACAATCTTGGCTTGTGGTACCGCAAGCATTGCTGTTGTTAATGGATAAGTAACCTGATCCTCAACCACTTGCGGAGCCTGCCCCGGGTATTCAGTCAGGATAATCACCTGTACATCGGATAAATCTGGTATTGCATCTAGAGAGGTATTGTTATAACTCCAAACCCCAACAACAGCAATAATCAACATTGCAATTAACACCATAAACCGATCTTTCAGAGAGGCATCAATAATGGCATTAATCATTTTGCTACTCCCTTTTGCATATTCATGTGATGTGAATGATTTTGTTTTTCCATATTAGACATTTTCATCATAGAGTGGTCCATTTTTTCCATTGAAGAATGATCACCGGATGGAGTCATTTTGATTTCTTCATGACTGTTTCCTTCGCCCACCTGCGATTTTTGTGATGACTCATCTTTGGCATTATTTTTTTGCAACATTTTTGCGATTGCTTCGCGCAATTTTGACTCTGAATCAATCAAGAATTGTGCTGAAGTTACAACTTTCTCATCTTCATTAATACCTTTTAATACCGCTACCTTACCATTCGATTCCAGTCCCAACCGCACTTCACGTGGTTCAAATTTACCTGGACCACGAACAACAAAAACAATATTCCTAACTCCTGAACGTATTACAGCTTCTGAAGGTATAACTACTGCATCTAATTGTTTACCTGCAAAAATGGTTACTTCAGCAAACATTTCCGGCTTCAGTAATAAATCAGGATTATCAAACACTAGACGTACTTTGATAGTTCTTGTTTTGGGTTCTGCATAAGGGTAAATATAAGCTAAATGTCCTTTAAAAATTTTCCCAGGAATACCCGCAAGTTCCATTTCCACAGGATCTCCTTGTTGGACCCACGGCAATTCGTATTCGTAAATATCAGCATATACCCATACTTTTTTTAAATCTGCTATCATGTAGATTTCTGTTGTTGGAGTTACATACTGCCCCTCACGGGCACCTATTTTCATTACAATGCCATCTGCTGGCGCATGAATATGAATATTTTTTTTAATCTTATGACTTCGTTCTAATTCATGAATTTGATGATGAGGCATATCCAAAAACTTCAGTCGTTCACGTGAACTTTTAACTAGTTGCTCGGCACCTTTTCTAATATCTTCTATAGGGCTTTGTTTTAATGCCTTGAGATTATTCAGTGCCAACAAATATTCCTGTTGGCTGGTAACTAATTGTGGCGAATAAATACTGAGTAAATCAGTATCTTTAACAACAAACTGCCCAGTTTTATCGACATTCAGTTTTTCAATCCATCCTTCAATTTTTGGATGAAGGTGTACCATTCGTTCTTCATCATAAGCAACCCTACCGACTGCACGAACTGTACGGGAAAGCGTATCTCTTACGGCTTTTTTTGTCCGTACACCAATATTTTGAACAACAACGCCATCAATTGTAACGGTCCCAATCGGCTCCTTATCATTACTGTCATCATCAGAATAAACCGGGACATAATCCATTCCCATCGAATCTTTTGCAGGAACAGGTGAAGTAACCGATGGATTCATAGGACTACGATAGAATAAAATCTTGCTCTTTTTATTATTCTTAGGCTTGGCATATACCGGAATATAATCCATACCCATATCGTCCTTAGCAGGAACAGGAGAAGTAATTTCTGGGTTCATTGGATGCCTATAAAACAATACTTTTGTTTCCAGCCCAGAACTTAACTGTTTAGGTTGTAGTTCCATCGATGTCGCTAGCCAATAGCCTCCAGCCACCCCAATGATCAACATAGAAATGGCACTGATGAAAACTGATTTATTCATAAATTTCTTCCTTGCCGACCACGGCAGTTAATTGTGCTAATGCCTGGTTAGCTTCACTGAGTGCCATCCAGTATTGAGTCTCATAGTTATATAAAGTTATTTGACTACGAACCAGATTGAGAAAATCAACCTTGTCAACTTGATACCCAGATAGCATTGAAGCTACCGTTTGTCGGGCCTGAGGAATGATGCCACTTTTGAATAGCACCACCTGATTTTTTCGCTGTCGGTAGTCGCTGGAAGCAGCCGAAATATCTGCACGCACGTTATTCCACTCATCTTGCAAAGCATATTTACGCTGCATCAATTCAGCACTGCGTTGATCAATGGCTTTAAGTTGCTTGCTGCCCGCAAAAATTGGTACATTCATACTAAGTTTCATGCTCAGGAAATCTGCACGTTCCCGTCCGGAAAAAGTATCGTCACGACCTCCGTAATAAGCGCCTACTTTAAAATCTGGATAGAGATCTTTTTCAGCAAGCTCCAGTCTGGATTTGGCAGCATTAATCGCTTCTCGTCTTGATAACAATAAAGCCCGATAACTTTCTGCTTGTTGAAATAATTCTGATTCTGGTATTAACTCAGGCAATTCATCAGAAACTTTTGTTGGTAAAAAAACCGCAGTATCCGCAGATCTATCGAGTAAAGCATTCAATTGTGCTTTCGCTCTGTCTCTTGCACCAATTAATGAAAGTTCATTATCCAGTAACCGCGACAATTCAAGTTGCGCCAATAGCACATCCTGCTGTAATCCCTCGCCAACTTCATATTTGGTTTGAGCAATCTCTACAAATTGACGTAATAACTCTTGGTTAATGCTGATAATGTCCAAAGCACGATCCAGATAAAACAATAACCACCAGGTTTTTTTAACATCTCGCAATAATCGCCAACGCACTTCAACAACATCATGCGTTGCCGCCTCCGCTTCATGTGTTGCAGCTTGTTCGCGCAAAGCCAGTTTGCCCGGAAAAGGAATGGCTTGCGAAATTCCTCCCTGCAATTGCGTCATGTTTTCTTGACGCGTATCAAAACTATCGACAGGTAAATTCAAGGCATTAAAACTGATAACTGGATCAGGTAACGATCCAACTTGAGAAGGAATTGCCGCCATAGCTTCTGATCGGGCCTGCATTTGTGCCAGACTAGGATTATCTGCGACGGCAATATCAATTGCAGACTGAAAAGTCAGTAAATTGGATTCTTCAGCACGTAAAGTACTAAAAAACATCAATAGCAATAAAAACTGCCAGGGTTTGTTGGGTAAAGCCATATTATCCTCATAAACAAAATGATTGGTCTCTGTTGAAACCGGGAAGTTTTTGAGGATTGGTTATTCTTCAGAATTTAGGTGAAAGCCTAAAATAAACTGAATAATTGGAAGAAAAAACCTGGAAATCAGGCGCACCAATCCTCTGTTAGAGAATTGATATGGGGGGTTTTATTTGGGGGAACGGATCAATACTGTCGGGAATATTACTTATTGAATTCGCAAAACTAAATTCAGATTTGGACATTACTATTGGACTGGAAGGAGTAATACCAAAACTATGGCAAACATGGATCAAACAACCATCACAAATATTGCAATCGTTATCCATTTGATTGTCATGTTGCTGTTGATCCACAGTTGGAAGAGAAACAAGAGCAACAGTGTCAATTAACATTTCTTGATGCCCTGTAATTTCAGCAGGCACCTCCATATTCTCACAATGATCAACTGCCTTTGCAATAGGCGTTACCATCATGATAAGCATGAGTAGAATTGTTAAACACTGTTTATTCATCTTTGGTTAATTCGCTGCTTCAGTGAATGTAACATTAATCTAAATGAGAAAAATTATCAAGTAAGCGAATAATAACTTCGTTGCTTAATTTTGTAAAAAGAATGTAATAGAGAACAGTAAATACTAATTTTAGTTCAATATTATTTTCTTGGCCATAACTTCCCATAAATTAAAAAAAGCTTGAGGGATATCTGGAACGGCAGTGTAGACTGGCATTTTTTACCACCGAGTCAAATCAGGTCAGCTCACAGAACTGAAGCGGCAATATTAAACCAGAAATTCCTTTCCGCCAAGAGCTGAAAAACAACACTTGAAAAATGACCAGCTTTTGATACTGCTTCAAATAAAAATGCTAAGGTCATGACAAACCTACACAAATTGTAATACATTGTTTAATAAGGGATTGTTCGTTAAAAACAACAAAAAGAGAGACCACTTTCACACATTGCAAAAATCATTCTCGAATTAAGCCAAAATTAAGAATGATTGTTCCATACTATGGACGTAACATAAAATTATTTACAGCTCTTTTGAGCAACGTTTACAGTGAGGATCTATCATGAATTCACGACACGATAAGCATCAGTGCAGATACTGTCAAATTGATATGGTAAATGCACAAAAATTAATGCCTTTAACCACATATACAAAATGGCAGCAAGAGAACCAGTCAACGCCTATTGTCTTGAAATGCCCGGTATGCGGCTATAGTGAACTTGAGCAGAATTTTCCTAAAAACAGCTATAACGATTCAGTTAATTATACGGGATCAATTCATACTGATAATTCAGGGCATAACAGGCATTTTGGCTAATAGCTTCTTACGCTGAAAGATCATTTTTTTGATTTCTCACTACCATCATCAGTAAGGAATTTTCTCAAAACGGCGAGAAAATGCTCTGGTTGCTCAACATGCAGCCAATGGCCAGCATCATTTATGATTTCAATGATTGCGTTTGGAAATAGCTTGTAAATTAATTGATGATATTTTTTTTCAACATGCTGAGACTTTCCACCAACCACAAATAAACTTTTCCCAAGAAAAGGATTAACATTCTCGGTATCTGGAAAAGAAATAATTGCTGGAGCCGCTTTCTTAAAAACATCCAAATCAATTCGCCACACATATACCCCGTCTTTTAAAATCAAATTCTGCAGTAGAAATTGACGGAAATTTGTATCCGGCATAGATCCTGACAATAATTCATCTGCTTGTTTACGATTTTTAATCTGTGTTAACGGTAAATCTTGCAGTGCCTGAATTATATTTTCAAAACTATGCTGATAACTGACCGGCGCAATATCAACAATCACTAAATTATCAATACGGTCTGGATAATTTAAAGCCGCCCACATTGCGACCTTCCCACCCATACTATGGCCTAACAGGCAAGCTTGTTCAATTTTATGTTCAAGTAAAAACGCCTTAACATCTGCCGCCATAGTTGGATAATCCATTTCTGGCGCATGAGGCGATTGCCCATGATTTCGCAAGTCAGGAACATAAACATGATAATTTTCGGCCAGTTTTTTTGCTATTGCCCGCCAGTTGCGTGAAGATGCAAAAAAACCATGTAAAATTACAATGACAGGGTCATTTGCCCGGCCAAATTCTTGATATTGCAATTTTAGTATATTATTCATTGCATAAAATGATAGGCCATTCCCATCAAAGCACCGAACACGCCACCCCAAACCACCAACCAGCCAAGGTGTTGTCGAATGATTTCCTGAACCATATCTTTAACCATCTGAGGAGTCAATTCCGATAATCGTTTATCGATCACTGTTTCAACTTTAGTAATAATATCTTCGCTAATCTTATGCGCATTCAAGCCCTTCTGTAATGCATTTTTGAAACGATCTGATTCAACCATTTCCACCAAAATAGCGCGCATCTTTTGAATAAATGATTCTTTTAAAGGAGCTAATGCTTCCTCACCTCCCATCATTTGCAACATACCACCAAATGATGATTCCATTATTGAAGATACCAGGCCTTCATAAACCTTGTCATAATCGACCGCATCCAGTAGTGGCTCCAAATTGAGCATACCGCTGCCCTGCTGCTCTTCAGTTTCGATAAATTGCTCGATATTCTTTGTTGTGAAAAACTGATCCATCATTAAGGTTTTGATGGAAACCTTAAATTCCTCAAAGCGATTTGGAATTACCCCAGAACCATAGAGCAAAGGTACTTTTTCAAACAGCATATAAACAGCCAACCAGTTAGTAATTGCTCCAGATAATGCAAAAAAACCAATCGTTTGTAATAACCCTGAATAAACCGGCCAATAATAGCCGAGCATAATCAAAGCCAAGGCCAATAAATTAGTAATTAAACTTTTATTACAAAATAAAGTAATTCGCATTTCAAAATAATGAAAAACTCTATCGGACAAAAATTTTCAAAAAAATCGCTGCTAAATCCTTTAGGAACGCACACGGAATAAGTTGAGCAACAGACGCAGTATTTTTTTCGTTTTCAAGACGTAGAAATAAGTGCATAGCCATTTATGTCACTATTTTTTACAACGCAGAAGACGGAAAAAAAGACAAGCCAGTTGTCCAAGTCATTTCATGCACATCCCTTAGGTAGATATACCTTTTTTCAGAACATTATAGTAATGGCGCTATCACCAAAGAAACCACTGACATCAGCTTAACGACAATGTTCAATGTTGGCCCTGAGGTATCTTTAAAAGGATCACCAACAGTATCACCACAAACAGCGGCTTTATGAACATCGCTGCCTTTACCACCATATTCGCCGCCTTCAATCAACTTTTTGGCATTGTCCCAGGCACCGCCAGCATTTGCCATAAATAATGCCAATAAAACACCGGCTACCAGCGAACCAGCCAACAACCCTCCAAGCGCTTCTTTGTTAATCAGAAAACCCACTAAAACAGGCGTACTTACTGTAACCAGCCCTGGCAAAATCATTTCTCTTAAAGAAGCTTTTGTTGAAATCTCAACACAGCGACTGGAATCAGGCTGAGCGTCACCACTCATCAAGCCGGGTATTTCCCGAAACTGGCGACGAACTTCTTCAACCATATCCTGAGCCGCTTTACCCACTGAGTCCATAGTCATCGCCGCGACCAAAAATGGCACACAGCCACCAATTAATAAACCGATTACGACTAACGGATTTAATAAATCAATGACTGTTAAATGTGCCGCAGCCGCAAATGCAGAAAATAACGCTAATGCGGTCAATGCCGCCGACCCAATAGCAAAACCTTTACCGACTGCAGCCGTTGTATTACCAATGGCATCCAATGAATCAGTGATTTTCCGGGTTTCAGGACCCAGTTCAGCCATTTCACTGATCCCGCCAGCATTATCGGCAATTGGCCCATAAGCATCTACCGACATGGTAACGCCAGTTGTTGCCAACATTCCAACTGCGGCAATGCCGATGCCGTATAAACCAGCCGAATAATAAGCCAGGAAAATAGCCGCACAAATACCAAGAATCGGAAATACTGTTGAGCGCATACCAATACCCAAGCCCGCAATGATATTGGTTGCTGGCCCAAACTTGGATGCTTCTGCAATCAATAAAATAGGTTTTTTAGAAGTATAATAATCAGTAACCCGGCCAATAAAAATACCTACCACCGTACCACCAAGTACGGCATAGAACGGGCCATTTACTGAGGTAATTTTATCCACCAAACTGAACTGAATGGCAAACTGGTTAATGACAAAATAAGCGCCCACCAGAAAAATAACCGCCGCAATCCAGGTAACACCTTCCAAAGCATGGGCTGGATGAATATTCTTCAGCATCTGCATGGCCAATACCGCAATAATGGAAGCAATCAATCCAATCATGATTAATACCAGAGGCAATATCAAAGCCTTTTGCTGCATAACATCAATATCAACAAAATTAGTTGATGAAGCGGCAATAGCGATGGTTGCAATGACTGATCCGACATAGGATTCAAAAATATCCGCCCCCATTCCCGCTGTGTCACCAACATTATCGCCGACATTATCAGCAATTGTCGCAGGATTACGTGGATCATCCTCCGGGATACCGGCTTCAACCTTGCCAACAAGATCTGCGCCTACATCTGCCGCTTTGGTATAAATTCCGCCTCCTATTCTGGCAAACAAGGCAATTGATGAAGCGCCCATCGCAAAACCACTAATCGCCTTATAGTTAGATATTAACGAAGGATCTATTAGCAAAAACACGATCGAGACACCTGCCAACCCCAAAGAGGCAACAGCCAGGCCCATTACTGAACCGCCACCAAAAGCCACCAAAAGCGCCGCTCCCATACCTTCTTGATTGGCTGCCCAGGAAGTTCGGACATTGGCACGGGTAGCTGCCTTCATGCCAAAAAAACCGGCAAACATTGAACATGCCGCACCGCCCAAAAATGCATAGGCAGTGCCGTGATCAATCAGAAAAAAAATTAACCCGGCAACCAGTACAACAAAGATTGAAAGTATTTGATATTCTGATTTTAAAAACACCATTGCACCTTCATGAATCAGATCAGAAATCGCTTTCATTTTTTCCGACCCTACATCATGTGACAAGATGATTCGGTAGATAATAAAAGCGATAACCAAACCGATAACCCCCATAATCGGTCCAATTAACTGTAATACTGCAATACTCATAGCAACTCCCAGTTTGAATTATTATTAGTTTTGGCTCAAAAAAGGCATTCAAAATTAATCACAAATCAAGATGAAAAATCAACCTCATCATCGCTCAATTGTTTAACCTTCAAATACCCAATGAACCGCTGGCCATGCTAACTGATTTTTTCTCAGCTGACTAATCAATATTTCCAATAAAAAACTTAATTCTTTATTCCGACCCCTTTGTGAAGTAGAAACAGGCTAAAAAAAATTAGAACTACTATAAAGCCACTGGTAATAATAAAAGCCATTTGAATGTCCACATCAGAAACGCCAATCAAACCATACCTAAAAGCATTGATCATGTATAAAATTGGATTTAGCATGGAAATTTTTTGCCAGATCTCTGGCAACATAGACACTGAATAAAAAACCCCACCCAGATAACTCAGAGGCGTCAAAATAAAATTTGGGATAATTGAAATTGCATCAAAACTGTCTGCAAAAACGGCATTAATAAATCCAGCCAGCGCAAACAAGGTTGATGTCATTAATACAACAAATAATGCTAACCCCAGGTTTTCCGGCAAAATATTGGTAAATAATAATGAAATACCTGCGACAACCGAGCCAACCATTAAGCCCCGGGCAATACCACCAGAAACATAACCCGCTAAAATCACCCAATTCGGTACCGGAGATATTAATAATTCTTCAATATGCTTTTGAAACTTAGTGGAATAAAACGACGAGACCACATTCGCATAAGAGTGAGAAATGACTGACATTAAAATTACACCGGGAACAATAAATTCCATGTAACTCACATCATGAATTTTTCCAATTCTTTGGCCAATCAAAGTACCAAATATCAAAAAATATAACGATGTTGTAATAGCCGGCGGCAACAAAGTTTGTGGCCAGATACGGGTAAACCTGCGGACCTCCTTGGTGAAAATCGTTATAAAAGCTATCCAGTTATTCATATCAAGCGCTTTGTGGTTGATCTTTATCAATCAAATCCAGAAACAACTGTTCCAGACGATTTGATTTATTCTTCAAACTTAATACCTGAAGATCTCGCTTGGTCAATTCCTGAAATAGCCGATTCAAGCCTTGCTCCTTTGGCACCGCTACATTTAGCAAGCTATCTCCCTCCAATTCAATAGAAAACCCTGGTATCTCGGGTACCTCCTTAATAGGATGGGCCAAATCCATCACAAAATAGTCAACATTAAGACGGGCCAGTAAACTGCTCATTCTTGAATTTTCCACTATCCTGCCATGATTGATGATGGCAATATTTCGGCACAAATTTTCCGCTTCTTCAAGATAATGCGTGGTTAAAATTATCGTTGTACCTTCCGCATTAACTTCTCGCATTAGCTGCCACATAGAACGACGGATCTCGATATCCACACCGGCCGTTGGCTCATCCAGGATCAAAAGCCGAGGACTATGAACCAATGCCCGCGCAATCATTACCCTTCTTTTCATACCACCTGACAAACGCCGAGAAACCGTGTTTCGTTTATCCCATAACTGCATCTGTCTGAGACATTTTTCGGCATTTTTCCTTGCTTGCTTGCGTGGTATCCCATAATAACCTGCCTGGTTCAGCAAAATATCCTGAACAGTTTCAAATTGATTAAAATTAATTTCCTGAGGAACCAGTCCAATATAACTTTTCGCCAGCTCACGATTTTTATCCAAATCAGCATCAAAAATTTTGACCGTCCCCTTGGTTTTCGTAACCAACGAGCAAACAATTCCAATGGTGGTCGACTTCCCAGCCCCATTCGGACCTAACAGAGCAAAAAAATCCCCTTCCTCAACATCCAGGTCGATTCCTTTGAGCGCGTGAACGCCACCTTTATAAGTTTTTTGCAAATTTCGGATAGAAAGTGCTTTCATGTAACAAGTAGTACTTAACTGAAAAGGATAAATAGGTTAAATTATTGCGATGACTTATCTTAACCAGCGCTAAAATCAGATAAACTGTAAACGAACCATTCTATCAGATATAGCCATTTTCGTAGATACAAGGATCTTCCATTGACTATCCAACCACCAGAAATAGTAGCGGCTGTTGATTTAGGCTCCAACAGTTTTCACATGATTGTCTGTCGCTTGAAAGACGGAAAACTTCATACCATTGACCGCTTGAGAGAAATGGTTCGTTTAGCCTCTGGCTTAAATGAAGACAAATTCTTGTCTCAGGAAGTACAAGATAGAGCACTGGCCTGCCTGGAACGTTTTGGTCAACGTATCCGTAACTTTCCCCCCGGCAGCGTTCGGGCGGTCGGCACCAATACATTAAGATCGGCAAAAAACTCCAATCAATTTTTATCGCTAGCCGAGGCTGCTCTGGGCCAACCCATTCATGTTATTTCAGGAATCGAAGAAGCGCGGCTAATCTATTTGGGCGTAGCCCATAGCCTGGAAAGTAATGGCAAAAAGCGTTTTGTCATGGATATTGGCGGCGGCAGTACCGAATATATTATTGGCAAACATGACCAGCCACGACGAAAGGAAAGCGTACCCATGGGTTGCGTATCGATGAGTAACAAGTTTTTTGCAAATGGCGTCATTAGCAGCAAAAAATTTCGCCAGGCTGTGCTATACGCGCAACAGCAATTAGAACCTTATGAAAAGGCTTTCAGTAGCAAACGATGGGATGAAGCCATTGGTGCATCAGGTACTTTACGAGCAATCAATAAAGTACTGCAAACGAATGAATGGAGTAATGAAGGTATCACTTTATCCGGACTGGAAAAGCTTGTTGATTTTATTATCCAGCATAATCATGTTGATGAATTATCCCTTCCCGGACTTGATCCGGAACGGGCGCCTGTTTTTCCGGGAGGTTTAGCCATTATCTATGGCAGCTTCCGCAGTTTGGGCATTGAACAAATGACGGTTTCTGACGGCGCCTTGCGTGAAGGATTGGTATTTGATTTGCTGGGTCGAATCTTCAACAAGGATATTCGTTCTGATACCGCTCAGACAACAGCCGAACATTATCATGTTGACCTGGTTCATGCAGCACGAGTACAAAATACTATCCATTACATGCTCAAACAATTAAAAAAATGCCCGCCTTTATCCCTTGAAGAATCCAGTCAGTTTCTTAACTGGGCAGCAATTCTACATGAAATCGGCCATGAAATTGCCCACAATCAATACCACAAACACAGCGCATATATCATCAAATATTCAGATCTAGCAGGCTTTTCCCAACAGGATCAGAATTTATTATCAACTATTGTCAGGGGACATCGGCGTAAATTACCCAAAAAAATGTTCAAGGAATTGCCAAAACCCTGGCATAAGAATGCTATTTATCTGACATTAATCCTGCGTCTAGCAGTCCTGCTGCATAGGAATCGACATGATTTTGATTTGCCTGATTACAAAATTTCAATTGATAACAAAACCATCAACCTTGATTTTCCTCCTCAGTGGCTACAAAACTCACCTTTAACTCATGCTGATCTTATGCAGGAAGCAGAATATTTAAACGCTGCTGATTTTATCCTGGAATTCAAATAACGAATGTACAATGCCTTCCGGATACTTTTTTTCAGTATCAGTATTCCTGCGATTATTCTTGCTGCACTCGTCATCTATGCCACCGATCATCGTCCTGCGATCACAAACACCTGGTATCTGACCTCTCAAGATATCCAACGCGCCAAGGAAATTGTCGGCACCACTCGACTACGTCGCCGGGGCGTAAAAAAACTGGTCCTTAATGAGAATGATTTAAACATTGCCGCCAGTTATATTTTGAAGCCTTTTGTTAATGCCTATTCCAGAATCAACCTGGAACCCGACAAAATAAATTTCTCATTCAGTATTAAATTGCCAAAAAACATATTGGGCAACTATCTAAATATTAATTTTTCCCTCTACAAACAACAAGGATTTCCTCAAATCAGAAACCTGTCTTTTGGCAGATTGGCCATAGCTGATGAATTTGCCGGACTGATCCTTGAAAATATCATAAAACATAGCCAGCTTAATCAGTATTTTATCTTACTAGGAAAACATCTTAAGGGGATTACGATTAAGCCTAATCAAATAATCATTACTTACTTTATGACCCCTGCTTCATATATCGAAGCACAAAACTTTCTGTTGGAACATGCAGAAGAAAACAACATTTATGCGGTTTATCAACGCAAGCTTAACGAAATACTCCGCGCACATAACCGAAGGACTAGATTATCGCTGGCAGATTTATTAAAACCTCTTTTCCAGCTAGCATCGCAACGTTCGACATTGGAAACTGCAATCGCAGAAAACCGCGCAATTATTTATATCGTCAGTGCTTATGTTAACAGCCGCGAAGTATTCAAATTTTTATCCTATGACAGAAGACGCCGCCCCATCATTTATCGAGTTTATTTATACGGGCGAACTGATTTGGCGCAACATTTTATGGCTTTGGCAGCAATCACTTCTTCAGGCAGCACTTATCTTGCCCATTTATTAGGGCTTGAAAAAGAAATATTCGATTCGAAAGGCGGCAGCGGCTTCAGTTTTGTAGACTTAGCTGCCGACAGAGCCGGTATGTATTTCGGCAAAATGGCCACCTCCTCACCAGAAAATGCCCTCCACTTTCAAAAAGCGATGGCAGAAATTAAAGACTATCGCGCCTTTATGCCGGAAGCCAGGGATTTACCAGAACGTATGAATGCAGACGAATTCAGAATCCGTTTCCAATCCGTCTATAGCCCAGCTTATCAGGAAGTTCTTAAAAAAATTGATGCCCGAATTAAAGCAAGTCCTTTATATGCTTTGCAATAGAAATAGCACAATGCCAGAAGCTCTCTATTTATTCAAGACTGGGTTTTTATCTTGGTTTTTTTGTTACTCAATTGGGTAAGAGTTTTTTCAAGACCGACTAAATCTATGTCGATACCTGGGCTAAAAAACGGGAGATATTTTTACCGATAAAATCAAGAAAAAAGAAGGCTAGCTTTCCCAACCTGTATTTTTGTCAATCCATCTGAGGCTTAGCCAGTACCAGATAATCATTGGAATCATCATCGCCAGCCAGCTCCAATCGTCAATAAGAAAAATTTTCTTGACCCATTCCTGATCGGCAAAAAATAGCGGCCATGGAATGCAATAAAGCGTAAAAATAATACAAGCCCAAATTAAAATTAAAGCACCTTTACGAGTATTAATACTTGAGAATGCCAAAAAAACCCACATTGGCATGTTTTCTTTTTTTTCCATCTTTTTATAAACCCTGAAAAAACCACAAATTCTGGTGACACGTCCAGAAAACGAGCAATTTTACATTTTATGGCAGTGGTATTCCAGCTATATTTTTTTAACAATGAAGATAAAATTAGGCAAAAAATATTATTTTTCAGCGGATTCTGGCTTAACATTAGGCCAGTCAGAAAAAGCAAATACCCAGATCATCAAAATATTAATAACGGGAATGAGCAATAACACCACCCAACGCGGATCAAATCCGGCTTTATCCAGAATTTTTCCGCCCGCCCAGAGAATACAGAGAAAAAGACCTATTAATAATAGATAAAAAACAAACATTTCCATATCATTGCTCCTTTTTGGATATCTGATTTGGCCACGGCATTAAAGCCAATTGTAAAAAAACCGCTAATAAGCCGAACCCTGGAACGAAAACCAATAATGACCAGGCTGGGCTAAATCCTGCTTTTTTATAAATAAAAAAAACCGGGACCAATATCATTAGACCAACAATTGCAACGCGAAATATTTCTGGAACCATCATTGTCATATCCTCCATTGGATGAAATTATCAAACCAAACTTTACAAAAACCAAGCTTGGTTTTTAGGGTTCAGATTACCCTATCTCATTAGGACAAAAAAGAAAACAGTTTATAGGGTTTTGAGGATTAAATAATTGGCTGGCAGTGGAAGAGAAAAAATTCCTTCAAAATAAATTAACCATTATTCCTAATTCCAGCTTTAGTTGTGCTTGAGCATTTCCCTTGTTGACTGCAATTTCAACAAGGCCAGAAGAGTTGCAATACCAAAATGGTTGATGGAGTTCTACATTACAAAAGGTTTCCGCTCGTTCCAAAATAAAATTGGCAACTTTAAGTCGTTTGTTTTTCATATCATCTTGATAACGAAGCCCGGTCATGGCATTTCCATAATGATCGAAATAAATGACTTTATTCAAATCAGGTTGCCACTGATCTGACACAACTTCTGGATACGGTTCAATAATTTTATTGACTTGACCTTGCGTCAGCATTGCAGCAACCGGTGCAAAAATATCCCGCCCATGAAAACTGGAAGAGCAATTTTCCGGTTGCCAGACAATTTTATACCAAAGTGGCCGCTCTGATTGCACAGCGATGGAATTAAACAAGCCGTTTTCCGGACCGACAAAGTATTGTTCATTGGCTTTCAAAACTACCGGTATTCTGCCTCCTCCAACTCCAGGATCAATAACCGATAAAAAAACTGTTTCTTTTGGAAAACTATGACTTAAAGCGGCTAGCAAATAGCTACTTAAAACAGGATCGCCTGTTGGTGCATTATCAACAAGTCGTATTATTTTTATAGCCGGGGCATATTGATAAATAATAGCTTCCATTTGCCCGATATAAGGTCCAGAAGAACCAAAGTCAGTAAATAAAACAATCATTTATGACTATCAAAATTATGCAGAAATTTAGTCTATACGGACAATATTTCAAGACCGGCATCATTAGTCAGGGTTGATTCGGTACTGGGACTTTCACGAACCAGATTAACAAAATCAAATAATTCACTATCTGCCAATTGCGAGGGGGCGACATTTTTTAGACTGGTAAATATGGATTCCAGCCTTCCTGGAAATTGTTTATCCCACTGATTAAGCATTGCTTTCATGGCCTGTCTCTGCAGATTTTCCTGGGAGCCACATAAATTACAGGGAATTATGGGGAATTTTTTATATTCAGCGAAGCGGGTAATATCTTTTTCACGACAATAGGCCATTGGCCGAATGACAATATTTTTTTTATCATCACTCAAAAGCTTGGGCGGCATGGCTTTTAATTTCCCCGTATAAAAAATATTTAGAAAAAAGGTTTCCAGAATATCATCACGATGATGGCCCAAAGCAATTTTACTAATGCCATACTCTTCGGCATAGCCATACAAAGTCCCTCGTCTTAGCCTGGAACATAAACCGCAGGTTGTCTGCCCTTCGGGAATGACCCGCTTAACAACACTGTATGTGTCTTTTTCAATAATATGATATGGTACGCCAATGGTCTCCAGGTAATCAGGCAGAACATGCTCAGGAAAACCGGGTTGTTTCTGGTCAAGATTGACAGCGACTAATTCGAAATGAACAGGGGCCGTTTTTTGTAAATTCAACAATATATCCATCATGGCAAAGGAATCTTTGCCACCCGACAGGCAAACCATCACTTTGTCGCCATCTTCGATCATATTATAATCATCAATCGCCCTGCCTACCTCTCGCCGAAGCCGTTTTTGCTGCTTGTTAAATTCAGTTCTGGACTTCCTGATGTTATCGGTCATTAAGGTAAATTTTTGGATCAGGTTAAAGAACTCAGTGGAAATGCTGAACGTTAATTTTGATATGAACAGTATTTTTTTACAAACATTATTAAGCAATAAGCCCTCAAACTTAATGAGGTGTGGGGTTACTGATTTGACTAGAGCTAAAAATTAATCACTAAACCTCTGAAAAATCAGTGTAGCGTTGGTTCCACCAAAACCAAAGCTATTCGACATAATCGTATTTAACTCTACATTATCTAAACGTTCTCGAACAATTGAAATTCCTTCAGCGGCTGGGTCAAGTTGAGTAATATTAGCTGAAGCACTAATGAAGTTTTCTTCCATCATTAATAGCGAATAAATCGCTTCATTAACACCTGCTGCACCCAGTGCATGTCCTGTTAATGACTTCGTTGAACTTACTTTTGGCACTTGATCAGCGCCAAAAACCTCTCTCAAAGCCTCAAGCTCCCGACCATCTCCCACTGGGGTACTGGTACCATGAGCATTAATATAATCGATTGATCCATCAACGGTTGCCATCGCTTGCTGCATACACCGAACGGCACCTTCGCCGGAAGGTTGTACCATATCGTATCCGTCAGAAGTTGCCCCATAGCCAACCAGTTCTGCATAAATTTTAGCGCCACGGGCTTTGGCATGTTCAAGATCTTCAATAACTAAAACCCCACCACCGCCGGAAATAACAAAACCATCCCGCGTTTCATCATAAGGCCTGGAAGCCGTCTCTGGGCTATCGTTGTATTTTGAAGACAATGCGCCCATCGCATCAAATAATACTGACATGGTCCAGTGAACTTCTTCACCGCCACCGGCAAAAACAATATCCTGTTTTCCTAATTGAATCAGCTCCATCGCATGACCAATACAGTGCGCACTGGTTGCGCACGCTGATGTAATTGAATAATTAACACCTTTAATCTTAAAAGGCGTAGCCAAACACGCAGTATTGGTGCTCGACATGGAACGCGGAACCATATAGGGTCCAACTTTTTTTACCCCTTTTTCGCGCAAAATATCAGCTGCAGTAACAATATTTGAAGTTGAAGGGCCTCCAGAACCCATCACCAGCCCAGTTCTGATATTGGAAACTTCCGTCTCCTCCAAATTGGCATCTTCAATAGCTTGCTGCATCGCAATATAGTTAAAAGCAGCGCCATCGCCCATAAATCGTTTCACTTTACGGTCAATAAATTCAGCTGTATCAATTTTGATGGCACCATGGATATGACTGCGGAATCCTAACTCTGCATAATCTTCAGCAAAACTTATTCCGGATTTTCCTTCTCTGAGGGAATTGACAACTTCAGTACGATTATTACCAATGCTGGAAACGATTCCCAACCCAGTGACTACAATTCGTTTCATAATATTTCTTCTCTAAAAATCAGATGTCGAGGTAAATAATCCGACCCGCAAATCAGTTGCTTCATAAATTACTTTGCCATCAACAGACATTGTGGCATCGGCAATACCCATGACCAGTTTCCTTAATATCACCCGCTTCATATCAAGATGATAGACTACTTTTTTGGCAGTAGGCAAAACCTGACCACGAAATTTTACTTCACCGGCACCCAACGCCCGACCTTTTCCGGGACCACCCATCCAGCACAGAAAAAAACCGACCAATTGCCACATGGCATCCAGCCCCAAACAACCGGGCATAACCGGGTCGCCTTGAAAATGACACTCAAAAAACCACAAATCAGGATTAATATCCAATTCAGCAATAATTTCACCCTTGCCGTATTTGCCGCCCTCATCTGAAATATGTGTAATCCGATCCATCATCAACATATTGGGAAGAGGTAGTTGCGCATTTTCTGGGCCGTATAATTCACCTCTGCCCGATTGTAATAATTCTTCGCGCGTAAAACTATGCTGCTTCTGCATTGACTGTGTTCCTGAAAATAACCAAACAAACTCCGTATTATCTTACAGATAGCAAAAAAAATCAGCTCTAATTTCCCTGAAAAAATTCCAAACTGATAATTCCCTGATTTTTCATCAGGTATTCATTCCAATGTATTAAATCACCCAATGTCTTTCTAACAACATTGAATGATCAACATATTCAGATAAAATCTGATTGTGAACATATCACTGGTTTTTTAGCCAATGTTATATTCACACTGGTTTCAGCTGAAAAAATTGATTTAATTCTTGGAACCTACAGCCGCAGTAATTTCAGGGGGCTTGGCTATATGACTATAAACTGGTTTTTGTCTTATACAGAGCACCCATTTAATCCGTAATTTTATCTTGACACTTCATTAATTTGCTTTGTATTGCAATCAGAGCAAAGGCGAACCACACATGTCTGTAATGCATTCCCTCATGATTTAGTGCATCCACAACAATAAAACTCATCATTCCCAGTAATCCCGAAGCCCAAAGAAACTCTAGGTTGGTATTTGCTTCACCCAATTGTTTTACTATTAACAAAACTAAAGCCCCATATAGCATTAACAAACCAATAAACCCAAGTGGCCCTCTTTCAACAAGGTGTGAAATATAATCACTATGAAGTTCAGCTCTTTTACCCTCATTGTTAAATGGGCCTTGACCAATTTTTTTAAAGGCTCCCGGACCAATACCTAATGGGTGCTCGGTAATTGATTTATAACCAGCTGTCCATATTTCCATACGTGTATTTGCACTTCTTGGCATTCGGTCAAGAAAATTCTCAGCCTGCATTAACTTTGGGATAATTATTACAAATATACATAAAACCACCAATAATGCGGAGATCGTTAGTTGCAATTTTTTTATACCTTCCGCATACAACCAATAAAGAAAAAAGACAACAAAGCCACCCACAGTAAAACCAAGCAGAGCACTCATTGATTTCGTTTCTTGCATGCCAATAAAAATAATCACACCCAGCACAGCCCTCCAAAATGTTTTCAATGCAAAATACGGCTGAAAAACAAGAAAGAATAGAACACCTAAATATGATGCCGCCGCATCAGAGTTTCCAAAAGTTGCTCTGGCGCGTGTAAAATCTTCAACCTCAGATACTTTAGAAGTCCCAACCGAAAAGTGACCATAAGTATTTAACACTGCTAAAATTGCTTCAAAAACACCAACCATGATCCACAATGCGATCAGTAATTTCAGGTCATCGCGATGATCAATGAGATTGTATAAAAGCAAAAAAAACATAAACAAATATAAATCTTGTGCAATTGTAAACACGCTAGTTATTAAAGCCTGGGAATTAAAAAGGGCAATTAAACTACCCAAGAAAATAACCAAAAAAGGACCCAGCAAAGGAAAACCTAATGGGGTCTTTTTGATACAAAATAAAATGGCAAACAAAAAAACAAAAGCCAGATTAATAAAATCAACGAGTATTGTGTTTCCTGGTAACGAAGGATTAGCTAGTGGAAGCAGCACAGCCAGCAGGAAAAAATAAAGTTTTTTTGATAGTGTATAAAAATCAGATGCTTTAAGATTGCTATTAGTTAATTTTCTACCATTGTGGTCAGCAATTATTTTCATTTCACAAGCAAACTATTTAAGATTATCTCCAATCACGGCCGCAATATTTTGCGCATTAGTTTGCAAATCCCTTTCCTGGTCATTTTGTACTTTATAGAAAGACATTCTGCTAGAGTGCTCTATCATCTTTAGTAAAACATTCTTAATTTCGTCAAACAATAAATGCGCCTGGCCCAGCGTGTCTGTTTTTCCCTTTTCAAGCCGACTATCATGTCTTTTTCTTCCCGCCATTCTTAATTTAATTGTTTCCAGACCCGCTTCGGGAATCACCATTATTTCTGGCAATGGGGCGGCCAATAAAATAGGTTGCATAATTGTCAATGCCTCATCATTTCCACTTAGCATTACAGACCATAATGCTTGAAAAATTCCTTCGTCAATTAGATGAATACCATCGCGATTTTTGCTATTTCGTAACAATGAAGAAACAAATAACCAATTAAAAGTTACTTTAATTAAATCTTTAATCGTCCGTTGCCGAGTATTAAAAATGGCATTAATAGTAGTAAATGAATAGTTAGGGTAAAAAATAAGCTCTTTTAAAACATATAACAATTTAATAACCCCCCTTCTTATTCGCCCCATTTCATGCGCCAAAAAATAGGATTTTTGAGAAACCGGTAGATTATGTTCCAGCAGTATTTCTGAAACCCTATTGGACAATATTGATTTTCCAACCCCAGGCAGACCAAAAAACTCGACTATTAAAGATGTTTGTTTCACTGACAATGCTTCCCAAATTGCAGATTTAACTTTAAGTAAAACCACATCTAAGGGTTCTTCCGCATTAATCAAAACGACTTTAGTTTTACTTGGATATTTGAAACTCTTTATGGCAGTAACGCGTCTTTGATATTCTCCAATATCTGCATCTGCCTTACGTGCCAACGCTACTTCTGGAGTTACATCCAGTTTAATCACAATATCAGGTGGATTTTGTTCTGCCCACTGATAAGGGCTACTTTCCCAATCAGCTAATTTTCTCAAAAAACTAAAATGATATTTTTGTAAATAGCTTATTAAAGGACCGTCATTAAAGCCCATAATTTGATTTTGTGGGTATCGATCACATACAACAACCATTCCGCGGTTTTTGGCTTTTGTAGCTTTACGAATTTTGTTTCTTTTTTCATAGGCCAAAACCAAAGCCCAAGGAATTCGAGCAATTTTTCTCAGCACTGGATCATTTGAACCATCAGTCATTTTTTGGTCTTGACTCAAGTCCTTCACTGTTTCCCTATTTGACTTTAAACCGGGAAGATTACGGACTATTTTAGCTAATATATTAAGAGGTTTGCGTATTAGCGAACTCGAACCTTCGCCACTACCAAAATAAACAGGTACAACATCGATTTTCCACGAAAACCATTTAATTAGAGTCTTCATCTGAGTCGATTTCCCTGAACCATCGCAGCCCATCAAGGCAATCAATAGGCCTCCAGTTGCAGGAATTCTTCTCAATGGTGTTGCCGCATGAAGATAACGCTTGTTAATCACGCCCAAACCCCATAATAACTCGCGTATCCAACGACGTATTGTGGCTTCAAACGGATGATATGTTCTAAATAAATGTAAAGTTGAAGATTTCTTATGTAATGAACGTAATTGTTTTAGAGATGGCTCGCTCTTAACTATTTGTTGTAGCTTTAGTCCTTCGTCATCACCTAATAGTTGGCTGGCAATTCCAAAAATCTGATCAAGATTAATACGCTCTTTTAACCAAAAAAACTCCCTGGCAAAGTCTCCACGAAAATATTTTTTCCCCAACCTATCCAACAAGTAATCTCTTGAACGAATTTTTAAAGCAGCACGCACAATCAAAAGAATCATTTCAACATTTGGGTCAACCACATAAATCTGATTTTTTTGATCATAAATCCTAGTATTCAGAACCAGATCTTCCCATGGCAAATGCGTGCCCTTTAAATGTGCCACACCTGCAACAAGTTGGTAATGAAGATGCAAATGAATCAATTTCCCAGTTTTTCCATCCATCGCTAAATAGTCATCAACACCTGGATAACCATTATTCGGCGTCGCACAAAATCGTTTGAAACCTGATTCAGCCAATACCTTTTGCAATTGTAAATAACACTTTTTGTCAACCAGAACATCCAGGTCTGTAAGACCTAACATGCAGGGCAAACGCATTAAAATATATTAATTAAAAGTAAGTTATGAGATATTTCTAATTTTAAATATAAGGAATGCCTCATGAGTGAAAGTATAATTGAATGTTTTTCAAACATAAAAGACCCGCGCA
>Ga0256839_1001262_pt1 | contig 31199 bp, 23 predicted proteins | sample 354166metaG_FD_185968 | JGI IMG/M metagenome (GOLD analysis project Ga0256839, IMG submission 185968) | Hydrothermal vent microbial communities from Mid Atlantic Ridge, Atlantic Ocean - 354-166 | ecosystem: Environmental > Aquatic > Marine > Hydrothermal vents | place: Atlantic Ocean: Mid... | reverse complement strand
CATCCGGCCCGCCCCCCGGGACGCGCTGGCCCCCCCGATGCTCGTGGCCGCCGCAGGCGTCCGCCCGCCGCGCATCCGGCCCGCCCCCCGGGACGGCCCGGGTCGCCTCCTTCCGGGCACCGCCACCCGCCCTCGGGCGGGGTCGCTCGCCTCCGCGGCGCCGCAGCGGGAGGCTGCGGGTGGGGTCGCTGCCGCCCCCGCGGCTCGGGCGGGGCCCCTTTCGTCCGCGGCGCCGCAGGCCCCCGGGACGGCCCGCGATGGATGCGCGCGCTCCACGCGGACGTAGATTGCGCACGAGACGCCCAGGACCCATCGGCGGATCGTCCCAGGGCCCCCCGGGCGCACCTCAAAACCGCACCTCCAATCCTCCGAGCCCCCGCACGCCCGCGCGCCGCGACCGCCACAGCACGGTGGCGTCGTCGGTGTGGAACGTCGCGCGGACGAGCGACAGCCACGGCTCGATCCACAGCCCGAGGCCGAGGCGGGGATGCACGCGGCCGACGACGCCGGCCCGCAGGGAGAGCGCCAGCCACGGCAACGCCCCCCGGCGCGTCACCGCGAAGCCCACCCCGCGGCCGACGAGGGCCCCGGCCTCGAAGGCGCCGCACAGGGGGATCTCGAGCCGTCCTCCCGAGGCCGTCGGGACCCCGCACCCCCGGACCGCTGCGAACACCTGCTGCAGGTCGGCGCCGCGGCCCGACGCCCCGTCCAGGCGCGTGCGTCGCAGGGCCCCGTACTGCACCGCTGCGACGAGCCTCGCATGGGGCCAGGCGGCCCCGGCCCACGCCCGGAGCACGGGCGCCACCCCCGGTAGCGCGCCGTAGTCGGCCCCCACGCTCACGCCCAACACCGCGCCCGCCCGTTGGCGCAGACGTGGCGCCTTGCCGCCCCGTGTCTCCGACGCCGCACGGCGAGGCGGCCCCCGCTCGGGCACCGGGCGGGCGGGCGCCGCGGCCTCGGACGGGGACCGCACCGGAACCTCGGGACCGGCCGGCGCCGGGGCCTCGGGACGGGCAGGCGTCCGAACCGCCGGCGCCGGGACGGGGACCACGGCCTCCTGCCGCCTCGTCCCCGCCCCTTCGCCCGCGACCTGGGACACGTCGAACAGGGCCGGATCGATCGCCATCGCAGCCAGGAGCGCGGCCGCTTCCGCCAGTACGGAGCAATCCGGCCCCACGAGGTCGCGCACCCGCGTGGCCCCGGGCGTCATCGTCGAAACTTGCAACGACCATCGTCCCGGCGCCGCCCGCCGTACCCGCGCGACCACCGAAAGCGGCCCGCGGCGGTGCTCGATCGGCGTCCCACCGAGCAACGCATCCACCCGTGCCCGCACCGTCCGGGCCGTCGGACAGCCCGTTGGCGCCTCCCAGCGAAACGTGACGGCCTCCTGCTCCGGCGCGTCCGCCGACGCAAGGCTGCCCGGCGAGGTCGCCAGGGCGGCCAGGAGCGGCACGAGGACGCGCACGCGGCGGAGCATAGCGCCCACCCCCCCTCGCGCCGAGCACGACTCCGACCGAACCGCGGCGCCGTGCCCCACGCCTCGACCGGCGGGCCGTCCTCCGCCCCGCCCCGTCCGCCCGACCACCGCCGCTTCCCGGCCGGACCGGCCGGACCGCCCGCTCCGTCTCGCGGCACCGCGACCGACCGGCCGGCCGCACGGTCCACCCTGCCGCGCCCGCCCCCGGCCGACACCGACCGGCGGTGCTCCACGGCCGTCGCGCACACCTTCCAACGCTTGCAAACCCCGACACCCGGCCTTGACATGCTCTTGCGTACGATTGTATCCATACCGCTGGTGCCTCGTTCGAGGACACGAATGGAAGACGAAACCATGCGCACGCACTCGCACGGGGATGGATTGGATACGGACACCGACTGCCGTCGGGGTGCCGCCGACGTCCGGTTCACGGGCAGCCATCGATCTGTTCAGGAGGACGCCCCATGTTCATCGTGAAGAAGTCGAAACCGTGTGGCGTCGCGTCGTTGATCTGGGCCGTCGCGTGCGCTGCTTCGGGCGCGCCGGAATCGAGTGCGCCAAAGGACGAGGCGACCGTGACGGTGTTGTGCTGCGCGGCGAAGGACGATGTCCGCGACGACGGGCGCACGAGCTATCGCGGATGTAAGATCCATACGGGAGGCATCGAAGCGTGCGCGGCGGACGCGGAGGGCGGCGTGTTCGTGGAGTGTCGTAACGCTCGCTGCGACGACGACCAAGGCTGTACCTGCGACAGGCCCGGCGCGGCTCCATAGGGAGGAGCGGAACGAACGCCCGGCTGCGGCCCGGACGATTTCGTGCTGAACTGCGGTGTGTTTCCGTGGTCGTGTACGGTCAACGACGATCCACCGCCGAACGCACCCGGGAAGCACGATTGCTCGTGTCATCTGCCTCGACGACGAGCCTTGTGAGGCGGCCCCCCTCGCCTCGCCGCCTGCTGCTCGGCCTGGCCGGCCTGGTGGCGGCGGGGGGGTGCGCGCCGGCGCATCCGTCCCATCCAGCGCCCGCGGCCCCGGCGGCGGCGGGCCGCGCGCCGCGTGCCACGCCGCCGGCCCGTACCGGGAACCTGTCCCACGCCTGCGAGCGCCGCCTCGCCGAGAAGGCCGCACGCACCCTGGAGGTGCGCCTGTCCAACGGGCTCCTCGTGTCCATCGTCCAGGCCCCGCACGCCACGGAGGCATCCATCGAGACGACCTACGAAGGCGGGTTCCTGGGCGGCCCGCCCCACGTGGCCCACCTCGTGGAACACGGCATGTTCGAGGATCTGCCCGGCGTCGGGAATTGGCGCCGCTTCGCCGACCGCCGCCACCTTCGCGCCTCCGGCGGCAAGACCTTCGCCACCGCCATGCGCCTTTCGACGACCGTGGACCCGGAGCACCTGCGCGACATGCTGTGGGCCGAGGCCGCGCGCATGCGCGGCCCCGACGTGTCCTCCCGCGCCGTCATCGAGCGACAGCGCCGGATCATCACGCAGGAGCTGCTGGTGCACGCGCACGCGCGCCGGAGTGCGGCCGGGTCCACCCGCGAGAAGATCTTCCAGACCCTGCAACTGGCCTTTGGGCAGGACGCGGCCCCCTTCGACCCCCTCCCGGTGCAGCCGATCACCCCCCGCGAGGTCCAGGCCTACGTGGACCACTGGATCCGCCCCAACCGCGCCCACCTGCGCGTAACCTCCCCCTTCCCGCCACAGCAGGTCCTCGACTGGATCCGGTGCGAGTTCGAGGCCATTCCGGCCGGCCCCGACGGACCCGCCCCGGGCCGGCGCGCGGCACGGCACGTCCAGCACGACGCCGGATCGAGGATCGGGTGCGTCGAAGGCGACGAGGCACAGGCGACCGTGGTCCTGGCCTGGCGGGCGCGGGACGGCGACCCTCGACGATGGCAGGTGTGGGCCTACGCGCTCGGCCCGCTCGACGAGACCCCCCAGCTTCCGTGGCTGCCGCTGTTCGGGGCCACGTCGATCGGATCCGAACCCGGGGTCCTGTTCGCGAAGATCCGCCTTTCGCCGCAGACCGAGGTGCAGCGGACGAACATCGCATCCAATCTTGCACGCACGGCGCGCCGGCGACTCGCGGACGCGGTGCGACGATACCCCCTCGATCGCCTGCGGGCCGACGCGAGGGCCGAGGCATTCCTGTCCGCGCTGAGCACGGTGTGCTCCGAGGCGGGGCCGCCCGCGCTCGACCCGGCCCCACTCGTCCCGTGGATCCTCGACCGTCTCGAAGCACCCGACGTCCAGGTCGTCGCACTGCCGAAGGGGGAGACGTGCCCGCCCTGATCCTCGCCACGCTGCTTACAGGCCCTCCGGCGCAACCTTCGCCGCGTGCCCCCGACCGTGCCGATCCCGCGTGCCCCCACCGCGAGCCCCCGGGGCCCGTCCCCCCGCCCGCCGGTGGCTCCGGCGGGCCCGCCGCCATGCCCCCGCCGCCGCCCGCGGCGACGACCCACGACCGCCGCACGGGCCTCGAGGTCCACCGCGCCGAGCACCCCCGCGCACCGGTGCCCGTCACAGCGGGCAGGCTCCTCGTCCACGGACCGTTCGAGCGGTCCGCCCCGGGGTCGATGTGCACCGAGATCCTGTGGCCGGGGGCGTGGCACGTCATGGTGGGCGCGTCGCGCCAGGCCCGATACGGCTACGACCTGCGGGCCAGTGCGGTCGATGACCAGTTCATCCTTCCCTTCTACGTGGTGCGGGGCGCCGAGGCCAAGCTCGCGCGGGCCGTGTTCGACCTGCTCGACGGCCCGTCCAGGACGCCGCCGTCCGCCGAGCGGCGCGAGGCGATCGAGTCCAGGCACCTGGACACGCCGGTCTTCGTGCTTTCCTTCGTGGCGCGGGTGGGCCGACTGCCGCGCCCGATGAGCGCCGCCGAATGCCGCGCCGCGCTCGTCCCCGCCCCCCGGCGGGTCCCGACGACCCTCGATCTCATCGGCGACGCCGCCCAGGCGGACGCCCTGCTCGAGGCGCTCGCTCGGACGATGCGTGCGCGCAACCGGGCTCCGGCGCCCCGCGACCCGGCGGCGCCCGCAGCCGGCGAGCGCGGCGGCGGCCTCGACGTGGTGGTCTGGCCGGGCCTTGCGCGCGCGCACGTCCACCTGCGCTCCGCGCCGGTCGAGATCGATGCACGCCGGCCCCTCCTGGAAGCCTGGCTCCGAAGGGCCTGGACGGACCGCGCGGGCGTGCCCATGGAGATCCTCCGCCAGCGCTTCGGGGCGACGTACACGTACACGGCCCTGTTCTGGCGCGACCGGCTGGTGCTGTCGGCCGCCCTCGACCAGGCGCTGGCCGGCCGTGCCACCCGCGGTCTCGTCGAAGCCGTGACCGCACCCGCGTTCTGGCGCGCGCGCCTGCCCGACGACGCACGCGCGATCCTTCGCGCCCGCTGGGCCCGGGCCGGCACGAAGCTTTCCCCCCGCGAGGTCGCACACCTCGCGGCGGCACGGCCCTGGCTCGACGGGGACGCCCCCGCGGCCTGGAGCCTGCGCGACCTGGACCGCGCCTTCCGCCGGGCGCGGATCGCGCTCGCCGTTCCGAAGCTCACGCGCGCGGTGCGAGACGACGCCTGCGCCCTCGCCCGTACGCTGGAGCACACGTCCTTCGACGTCCACGTGCGGCGCAGCCGGGACGACGGGGCTCCCCCGCGCCGGATCGCGTGCCCGGGACGCGGCACGCGGTGACCGGCCGCCGGTCCGGCCCGCACCGATCCCTCGCCCCGTCCGGACGGTACGGCCCGCGACGCGCGGCGCCGTCAGAGGGGCAGGCGGCCCGGGCGCAGGGGCCCCGGGCGCGGCGCGCGGTCCATCTCGGCCGCCAGGGCGCGCAGGCGCTCGATCCGGGCGCGCGTGTCGGGGTGGGTGGAGAACAGGCGGGCGAGGGACTCGGCGCGCAGCGGGTTGACGATGAACAGGCTCGCGGTGGCGGGCTCGGCCGTGTGGGACGGGATCCGGTGCGCGGCGGATTCGAGCTTCGCGAGCGCATCGGCCAGGGCGAGCGGGTCGCCGCACAGCCGGGCGCCAAGTTCGTCCGCCCCGAACTCGCGCCGCCGGGAGATCGCGAGCTGGATGAGCGTCGCCGCCAGCGGGGCGACGATCGCGACCGCCAGCGCGCCCAGCGGGCTCGGGGCGTCCTCGTCGTCCCGCCCGCCGAAGAACGCCGCAAACTGCAGCATCTGGGCGAGGTAGGAGACGGCGCCGGCGATCCCCGCCGCCACCGTCGCCACGAGGACGTCGCGGTGGACGATGTGGCCGATCTCGTGGGCCAGCACGCCGGTCAGCTCGCGGCGGTCGAGGATCTGCAAGATCCCCGTGGTCACGGCCACGGCCGACCGCGACGGCCCCCGCCCGGTGGCGAAGGCGTTGGGCTGCGGGTCCTCGACGAGATAGACCGCCGGCTTGGGGATCTTCGCCCGCGCCGCGAGCGTCTCGACGATCCGGTGGACCTCGGGCGCCTCGGCCGGCGACAGCGGCCGGGCCCGGTGCATCGCCAGCACCATCCGGTCCGACCAGAGGTAGGCGGCGAGGTTCATTCCCAGGCCCAGGACGAGCGCGATCGTCGCGGCTCCGCGCCCCGCGAGGCCCCCGAGCCCCACGAGCACGCCCGTAAGGGCCGCCAGCAGCACGGCGGTCTTGAGCGGTTGAGCGAGGCTGCGCATCGTTTCCTCAATCTAAGGCCGGCGTTCGAGCGGGCAAGGGGACGGGCCCGCCGGCCGGTTGTTTGCCGTCCGGGCCCGGTTGTGCGACCCATCGGTCGAGCCCCGTGCTGTTCCACCTCCTCTACCCGCTGAGCACCCAGGTTCCCGCGCTGTCCGCGCTCAACGTATTGCGCTACACGTCCACGCGGATCATCGCCGCCACCTTGACGGCGCTGTTGCTGTCGCTGCTGCTCTACCCGTGGTTCATCCGCGCCCTGCAGCGGATCCAGCTCGGGCAGGTCGTGCGCGACGACGGCCCTCAGACCCACCTGGCCAAGCGCGGCACGCCCACGATGGGCGGCAGCCTGATCCTCCTGGCCGTCGTCATCCCCACGATCCTGTGGTCGGACCTCAAGAACCCGTTCGTGCTGCTGGCGACCGCGGTGACCGTGGGCTTCGGGATCGTCGGCTTCGTGGACGACGCCCTCAAGGTGCGCCGCAAGCACGCCGGCGGCCTGTCCGCGCGCCTGAAGCTGCTGTCCCAGCTCGCGGTGGCCTTTGGCGTGGCGTGGGGGCTGTACGAGACGGGCGTGATGCCCGAGAGCATCCGCTACCGCGTGGCCCTGCCCCTGCTCGACTTCTACGAGCACCGCCTGAGCCTGCCGCCCTGGGCGTACCTGGGGTTCGCCACCCTCGTGGTGGTCGGGACCTCGAACGCCGTCAACCTCACCGACGGGCTCGACGGGCTGGCGATCGGGCCGGTGATCATCGCCGCGGCCACGTTCCTGGTGCTCACCTACGCGGCGGGCACGCTCATCGCGGGCTTCGACATCGCCCGCTACCTCAACATCCCCCACGTCCCCGGCGTGGGCGAGCTGGCGATCTACTGCGGCTCGATGGTGGGCGCCGGGATCGGGTTCCTCTGGTACAACACCTACCCGGCGAGCGTCTTCATGGGGGACGTGGGGTCGCTGCCGCTCGGCGCGGGCCTGGGCTACCTGGCCGTCGCCTCCAAGAACGAGTTCACCCTGCTGATCCTCGGCGGCGTCTTCGTCCTCGAGGCCGTCAGCGTCATCGTGCAGGTGGCGTCGTTCAAGCTCACCGGCAAGCGCGTGTTCAAGATGGCGCCGATCCACCACCACTTCGAGCTCAAAGGGTGGGCCGAGCCCAAGGTCATCGTTCGTTTCTGGATCATCAGCTTCATGCTCGCCCTCGTGGCGCTGGCCACCTTGAAGCTGCGCTAGGATCGCCCGCGATGCCCGGCTTCGACCCCACGGACGGCCTTTGTGTCCCGGACCTGGCCGCCGTGACGGGGCGCGTCCGGCAGGGCCCCGTCCTCGTCGTGGGGCTGGGGCGCTCGGGCCGGGCGGCCGTGGCGCTGCTCGGGGCGCGCGGCGCCGAGGTGCGGGCCTACGACGCCGCCGAACGGCCGGCGGCGGCACCGGCCGTCCCGACCTTCTCGGGCCCGGACGTACCGGCCGAGGCCCTGGCGGGAGTCGCGCTCGTCGTGCTGTCCCCGGGCGTTCCGCCCGCGCCCGTCGTCGCGGCGGTACGGGCCCACGCCCCGGACGCGCTGGTCACCGGCACCTTCACCCTCGGCATCGCGGCCCTGCTCGACGAGATCCCGGACGCCGACCTGTTCCTGGTCACGGGCACGAACGGCAAGAGCACCACCGCCACGATCCTCGCCGCCCTGCTCGAAGCGGACGGGCGTGCCGTCTTCGCCGGCGGCAACCTCGGCCCCCCCCTGTGCGCGCACCTGGCGGGCGAGGCGCGGGCCCGGGCGTACGTCCTGGAGGCATCGAGCTTCCAACTGGAGACCTATCCGGGCGCCCCCGCGCACGCGGCCGTGATCACGAACGTGACGCCCGATCACCTCGACCGCTACCCCGGCGCGGACGCCTATGCGGCCACGAAGGCCGCCGTCTTCCGCGGCATGGATGCCGACCGCCCGGCCGTCCTCGGCGCCCCGGTCCCCGAGGCGGCGGCGCCCCCGCCGGGCCTGCGGGTGGTCCGGGCCTACGAGGCGTCGTTCGATCCGGGCGGCGCGATCGTCCTGCCCGGCACCCCGCCCGTGGATGCCGGCGGCTTTCCACTCGCCGGGGCCCACAACCGGCGAAACGCCGCCTGCGCCCTGGCCGTGGCCCTCGACGCCGGCGTGCCCCCCGAGACCTGCGCGCGCGGGCTCGCGACGGTCCGTCCCCTGCCCCACCGGTGCGCCTTCGTCGCCGCCCTCGACGGCGTGGCCTTCTACGACGACTCGAAGGCCACGAACGTCGCCAGCGCCGTCGCCACCCTCGACGGGCTGGGTCAGCCGTTCGTGCTGGTGGCCGGCGGTCGCGCCAAGCCCGGCGACGACCCGGCACCCCTGGTGGACCTGGTCGCGCGCGAGGGCCGGGGCGCCGTGCTCCTGGGCGAGTCCGCCGCCCGCCTGGCCGCCCTGCTCGGCCGCCACGTCCCCGTGTCCGTGGTGGACACCATGGACGAGGCCGTCGCCGCCGCCCGCGCCCTCGCCCAACCGGGCGACGCCGTCGTCCTCGCCCCCGCGGCCGCCAGCTACGACCGCTACGAGAACTTCGAAGCGCGCGGCCGCGACTTCGCCCGGGCCGTCCGCACCGCGTACCCCTCGGCAACATAGCGAGCCCGCGCCCGAACCCGCCGCGCCGCCAATGACATCTTCATCAACCGCTATGTCGAAGGTAGCGGATGGCAAGGGCCCACCTTGCTCGAAAACAGCACCGCTGACACCCGACCTCCACTCCTTGCGGCGGACGACGCTGGCAACGCGATCGTCGCCTGGTATCAACAAACCCCCGGAACTTGGAGCGTGTGGAGCAACCGCTATGTTCAGGGGCAGGGTTGGGAAGGCGCGGTCGTGTTGGAAAACGGATCCACCGAAGCCTTCGGGTCATCCATCGCCATGGACCCGAAAGGTACTGCGACCGTCATTTGGAGACAACGTGATAACAACTCCAACGCCTGGAACGTCATGACCACTCGTTACGTCCCCGGCACGGGTTGGGTGCAACCGCCCGCGTTGATCGAGAACATGCCTGGCGACGCGCAGGGATGGCGCGATGTCGCCATGGACGACATCCCTGACAATGAGGTGGGCGCCGTCGCCATCTGGGTGCAGGAAGACGGCGGTGTAAACAGCGTCTTCATCAACACCTTCATCCAGGGACAGGGGTGGCCGCAAAGTGCCTCGCTACTCGAGACCAGCAACGCCGACGCCAAGGGTTCACAGCTTGACATCGATCCGTCCGGCAACGTCACCGCGGTATGGATCCAGCGCGACGCGAACGATACGCGCTGGGACCTGTGGGCGAACGTGTATAATTAACCGGTTGTCCTCGCGTTCAGCGTTTCTCAGGCTGGGCACCACGGCTACGACGCCCCACCTGCGCGTACACGGCGGCCAGCAACCTGGCGGATACGAAGGCGGGGCGGCGGCGGATCGGACGCCCGGGGGCACCCGCACCCCACCGGCAGGGACGGGTCAAAGTCCCACGGGGCCCGGGCCCACACCCCGTCGGGCGCTGGCGTGAACGCGCCCACGGGGGACTCTTCTGCGTGGTGGCTGCCCTCGAATGCGTGGGATCCGGTGCGCAGCCAGCGTATCGATCGAACTGTGGAAGTGGCGTCGCCCTCTTTCCATGCGCCATCCCTGTGACGTTCCCCCGCCACTGCCCGGACTTGTCACGCAACCTTTGCCCTCGCGTCCCACGGGCGTGACGTCGCTCGCCCATGTTGGAGCCGCGGCCGGAAGGACGGCCGCCTGACTCAAAGTCGGCGGCGAGCGCCGTCGCGGCAAGGACCCATCATGAAAACTCACACGTGTGTGCTCCTTTCTTTGACCCTGGCAACCATCACGGTCGCGTGCAGCGACCCCAACGATGTCGAGACCGACACGTCGGCTTCGAGCGGCACATCCGGCGGCAACACCTCGTCCACGGGCACGACCACGGCCGGCTCCACGGGCGCGACCGGCGGCACGGGTAGGCCCGGTGACTGCGCCGATCCCAACGACCCCAACGCGCCCAGAGAGGGCCTCTCGAGCGACATCACGGAGGACCGCACTCTATCGTGCGAGACCATCTGGGTGCTCGAAAAGATCGTGTTCGTCCGTGGCGCGACCCTGTCCATCGACCCTGGCACCACGATCACGGGGCTTTCCGGCAGCGCCCTCGTGATCGACGTGGACGCGACCATCGACGCCCAGGGCACTTCGGACGCACCCATCGTCCTTACCTCCAACCAGCCGGCTGGCAGCCGCAATCGTGGCGACTGGGGCGGCCTCGTGCTCCTGGGGCAAGCCACCGTGAACCTCGCTGGCGGCTCCGGTCAGGCTGAGGGATTCGCCAATCCCCCGACCTATGGGGGAAACGATCCGACCCACAACTGCGGTACCCTGGCATACCTGCGGGTGGAATTCGCCGGGTTCGAGATCTCACCCGGATCCGAGCTCAACGGGATCACCTTCTACGCCTGCGGCACCGACACGACGGTACACCACGTACAGTCCCACATGGGCGCGGACGACGGGATCGAGTTCTTCGGCGGAGGCTTCGATCTCAAGTACGTCGTCGTGACCGGCGCTGCCGACGACTCCCTGGACATGGATCAGGGGTTCAGCGGCACGGTGCAGTACGCATTCTTGCAGCAAGACCCCGCCCTGGGAGACAACGCCTTCGAGATCTCCAACCAGGGGTCCGATTTTACCGCGCCGCCCCTGACGGCACCGGTGATCTCGAACGCCACGGTGATCGGCTCCGGGGCGTCCGGCGACAAGTCGAAGGGCGCCACCTTCAAGGAGGGGACCCAGGCATATCTCTACAACACCATCCTGATGAACGCCACCAACGAGGCGTTCCTGCTGGCCCATCCGGAGACCCAAGCCGTGGCCGAAAGCGGCGGCCTCGTGCTGAAGAACCTGCTGTTCTTCGGGAACGGATCGCCGCAGTTCGAGACCAGCGACGGTGCGGGCTGGGACGCCGCAGCCTTCGAGAGTTTCGTACTCGATGCGGGTAACGAGAACCTGGATGGCGTGGATCCGGCGCTGGCCTCGACGGCCTGGGGGGCCCCAGACCCGACGCCAAGCGGGGACTCGCCGGTCGCGGGCGCCGGGACGGACCCGGGGCAGCCCGGGCTCGAGGCCACCGACTACATCGGAGCGATCGAGCCCGGCGCCGCGACGCTTTGGTTCGACGGCTGGACGAACTTCGCTCCGAACTGAGGGGCCAAACCTCCAAGACGGCGCCCCGGCCGGCCGACCGTCGCCGACCGGGGCGCCGCTCGTTCACGCCCGGCATCCGACGGCTGCGCCGCCACCGTCACGGCATGGACCGTGGCGAGCCCCGGGCCTTCGAGGTGCCCCGGTCCGTCGGCGCACGGTACACCGGCGCCACGGTCCGTCCGTTTCGTCGGCACGTTCCGGTACTCTGGATGAGGTTCCCCTCGGCGGGCCCCCGCCCCCGCACGGGTACCCGCGGATCCCCGGTCCCCAGGCGGCGTGGTCAATAGGACCAGGACAAGGCCAGCGTCAGGGTCGCACCGCGGCGCACCTGCATGGCCGTCTCGCCGCCCTGCGTCCACCGGATCGGCCAATCCAGCAGGTTCGTGCCGGACACAGAGAGGACCAACCCGTCCACCAGGCGTTGGCGAAACACCACGTCCAGGCTGTGGACGGGCTGCTGATAGACATCCGGCAGGCCCAGGCCCGAAACCTGCGTGATGTAGGGGCCGACCGAGTTCAGCATCAGCCGTACGTGGGTCTCGGTCGCCGCATGGTCGTAGGACAGGTAGGTGTTGAGCACATAGGGGGACTGTCCTTGCAGCGGGCGCTGACGCGAGGTCGAGACATCGAAGAGTTGCTCGAACGCACACGCCTCGTCGTCCGCGGCACAGGTGCGCTCAGAGGGAAGACGCACCCGCGACCAAATATATGCAAAGTTGGCTCCAATCGCGAACTCTGTGAGAACCCGGCGCGCCCGGCGTCGCCGCGCCGTCTTGTCCGCGTCGTCGGAGTCGCGGGCCGGCACCAGGAACCCCAGGTTCTTGCGAAGTTCCACCTCCCCTCCCGCGGCGTCGGCGGCCTCGGCATTCAAAAAAGACGCAAGCGGTGGGATCCGCGGAGCCGCCACTCGCTCGATGGGGCCAACGAAGCGCTTGTAGAAGGCCGACACGGCCACCACCTCGGAAGCCGAAGGGAAGAATTCCCAGCGCAGGTCAGCGTTCCAGATCTTCGTGCTGCGCAGGAAGCGGTTGCCCTGGACGTCGAAGCCGCCCACGAAGTCGGTGAACGTAAAGGGGGCCAGCTCGCGAAACTCCGGCCGTGCGATCGTCCGCGTGCCCACCAGCCGAATGTTCTGACGGCCCGTAGGTGAGAAGATGAACGACAGCGAGGGGAAGAAGTCGCGGTCGCGCAGCGCCGCGGTATCCACGTCCGCGTCCGGGTCGAACGGATCAAGCGTGGACAGGTCGATATCACTCGCCTCGAACCGTGCGCCGCCGGCGACTTTGAACCACCGTACGAGGGGCAGCTCCAACGATGCATACCCCGCGTAGATCTCATTCGTAGCCTCATAATTGTCGTTGGGCCGGGTCGTCTCCTGTAGAAAGAACGGCTTCGTGGCCCCCGGCCCCGGCCCTCCACCGATGGTGCTGTCGTTGATCACGTTGCCCGTACCGTCTGGGATCCGATCGACCAGGGTTCCAACCACCTGGTAGGTAAACCGGCGGACGCCAAAAGTCCGCTGCTTCCCCTCGACCCACACACCGACCTTGACCTTGCCCTCGATCCCCGACCACTGCCGAAATGGCATGGTGAGGTTCGCCGCGCCCGACTCCGTGTTGTCCAGCAGGCGCAGGAAGGTGATCTTCCCGGCGTCGTTGCCCGCGTCGTACCGATAGGGGCCGTTCGGGCTCGACTGGGTGAACAGCATCTCTCGCATGTGTGGATCGTCCCGGCGTGCCTGGGCAAAGGAGCCAAACCAGTCCAGGGCGAGCCCCTTGGCCCTCGGGAACACGTGGCGCCCGCCAAGTCGGGTCACGAGGATCGAGCGCATGATGTAGCGCAGCCGGGTGGTGATCACCGGGTCCGCGCCGCTGACCGTGATCGCCTGACCGGAAAGCTCTCGCACGTGGTCTTCCCCCGTGCGGGCGTACAGGGCGTCCACGGTGAGGCGGTGGTTGGGGTTTACGTCCCACTTCACGATCCCCAGGGTGGACAGGCGGGCCTCCCGCGTGGTCTGAAAGATGTCGTAGTCCACCTGCGGGACGAGGGCACCGTCTTCGCCCAGGCCAAATTGACGAAGCTTGCCTCTCCGAGTGCTGTGATCGACCGCATAATCGCTCGTCAGCAAAAATCCGACCTTACCTCGATGCCGGGTCTTGCGACCGTATCCAACGTTGAGCTTGGCGCCGAAATTGGGCAATCCCTTGCCACGATCGACTCGCGTGTACGTGAACATGGACCGACCGAAACGCTCGATGTCCTGTGGGGTGAACACCGGCTGAAAGTTCTCGTCCACCGCGTTGCGATCGACGCGCTGGTCGGTCGGAATCGCCTCGGGGAGTGCTCGGGGGAGGTTGCCGAAGGCGACGTAGTCCTCTGGAAACGAGGCGCTGGTCACCGACGCTCGCCCCGTCGTCGCCGTGTTGACGCCCACGGACGCAGAGAGCGAGAACAAGGGCCCTTCGGGCACCTCCCGCGTCTCCAGTTGGGTGGAAGCGCCGGTAAAATCGGCCGGGACGTCGGGTGTGAACGTCTTTTGAACATTGATGGCCGACAGTGCCGCCGACGGCACGACGTCCAGGGGGATCGTCCGAAGGTCCGGCTCGGGGCTCGGGACACGCGCGCCGTCCAGGAGGGTGTTCCCGTAGCGGTGGCCGAGCCCTCGAACGAAAAGGTACTTGCCGTCGATGACGGTCGCGCCGACGATTCGGTTCGCGACGCTGCTTGCGGTGCCACCACCCGACCTTTCGATCTCCTCACGGCTCATGATGTCGCGGGTCTCGACCGCCTCTTTACGCTGCGCGAGGCGAGCCCCTTCGCTCTCCTTGGCGACCTCGGCCTGCACGACCACCGTCTGTCCCGCACCACGCATCGGCCTTAGCTCCAAGTTCACAGACTCGGTCTGGTTTGCCGCAAGCTCCAGCCCCTCCAGCACCCTTGGCTGGTGGGTATCTTCACGGATCCTCAGGGTGTAGCTGCCCTCGGGCAACTCCAGGCGGAAGGCGCCATCGATCCCCGTCCTGGCGACGTAGTCGGTGCCCGGAACCTCGATGATCGCACCGATGAGGGGGGCGCCGTCCCGCGCGCTGCGCACGACGCCCTTGACCACGCCCTTCGGGCCGCTGACCGTGTGCGTCTCGACGGCCAGCGCCTCAGCCGCGGCGTCTTCGTCTTCGGACAGGTCCTCTACGAAGAAGTCGTCGTCGTCCGCCGGCGCATGTTGCTCATCTTCGGGCCCGTGGGAGGCGGGGGCCGTCGTCCCGGAGGGAACGGGGTTGGACGGCGGACTCGCGGAAGAAGGACCGCGACCCGCACCATCCGCCACCCCTGCCGAGTCGTTCGTAGCAGGCGCGGATTCCGTGGCGGACGCCGGACCGACGTATCCCCTGGGTTCGGGGAGCAAAACGCTCCAGGGCAGTGCGACAATGCAAGGTACGAGGAGGGGGGTCGGAGGCATGGGCTCACGCTGGGAAGGAAATGGATGTGGTGCCTGTGCACGTGGGCTCCCTTGGAGGTCACCGCGAGGCCAAGTCCGTCAACGAAGCTTGTGGGTGAGCAACACGATGGGAGATGCGCCACCCCGGCGCGCACTTGCTATGGCGCGTACGGCGTAGCCGTACGGCGTGTCGTCTTCGGCATCGACGTACAGTACGTTGTCTGGCCGGGCGTTGAAGATCTGGTGTAGTTCGCGGGGCAGCGCGTCGCCGGCCACCTCGCGACCATTCACGTCCACGACCCCATCTTCGTGGACCGTCAGCACGACGGGAACGTCCGCCGGCACCGTTGCCCGCCCGGTCTCGTCGTCGTCTTTGGGCGGTACACGAGCCAAGATGCTCTTGGTGACCATGGGCGCGAGCACCATGAAGATGATGAGGAGCACCAACACCACGTCCACCAGTGGGGTCACGTTCATCTGGGGGCGGACCTTGCCGTCTTCCAGCTCACCGATCTGCATCGCCATGGCGACGACCTCCGTGTTGAAAGCCTGGGTTCCACGAACGTTGCGCGCCGACCGCCAGGCGGATACCGGTGGATCCTGCCCCCTGGATCCGAGCAAACACCTCGCGTATTGCGTGATAAGGAACCCGTGCATCCCCACGCAACAGGATCGGCCGACCCCGGTTCTGCCTCAGTTCCGCGGCCAACGCCGCCTCGAGGTCCGGTCCGGAGACCGGACGATCGGCGATGAAGATCTCCGCGTCGGCGGTCACCGTGACCACAACGGGCTGAGGACCGTCCGAGTTCCCGCCGTCCGCCTCCAACACCTTCACCATCTCGATCGGCCGCCCTTCGTCCTGCATGGATGGCAGCACGACCATGAAGATGATCAGGAGCACCAAGACCACGTCCACCAGGGGTGTGACATTGATCTCCGGCCGGATCGCGCTGCGCCGGTCAGGTGCGAAGGGGGGTCTCATCCATGGCCTCCAGGACATCCAGGAGCTCCGACGCGGCGTGCTGGAGCAGCCGGTCGAACTCGTCGAAACGCGCGGACAGGTAGTTGAAGAGCAACACGGAGGTGATGGCTACGAACAGGCCCACGGCGGTCACGATGAGGGCCTCCGCGATACCGGCCGAGACCGCCGCGATGCCACCGCCTCCCGACGCCGCGATGCCCTGGAACGCCGTGATGATCCCGATTACCGTCCCAAACAGGCCGATGAAGGGGGCCGTGGATCCCGTGGATGCCAAGAATCCCATTCCTCGGCGGGCTTCCGCTGACAACATCTCCAGGCGGCGGGCGAGCTCGCGGCGTACTCGCTCGTGGGCTGGCAGAACGGAGCGCGTCTCTTGCGCCTGACGGTGGATCTCCAGCCCCGCCCGAGTAAGCTGCGCCAGCGGCGAGCGCGCGAAGTCTGCACCACGGGCGAGGTCGGCCAGACGACCGAGCTCGCCAGCCTCCAGCAACGGACCCGCGGAGACCGCGAAGCGCCTGGAGGTTGCAAGTGCCCTCCGAAGCACGAGCCAGCGGTCGAGACTCACGCCCAGGGAGATGACACCCATGCCCAGAAGGGCGACGGCGACGAGGCGGGCCAAAAGGCCCATGCTGTTCCAGATTTCAACAAGAGTTAGTTCCATTGCGTCTTGAACCTTCGTGTTCAGGTGGACAGGCGGAAGGGGACCGTAACCATGTGACCAGTCTCGATTGGTTCCCCTTCGAGGGTCGCCGGCTCGTAGCGCCAGGTGCGAACGGCGGCGATGACCGATTTTTTCATGAGCTTGTTGAAACGATCGCGCTCATCTTCGTCCGTGGCGTTGTTCCGAACCTTCAGGATCTGGGCGCCGCGAACCTTGCCGGTGGCGTCAATCTTGAGCTTCAACACGACAACGCCCGTGACGCCCTTGGCCCGCATCGGTGCCGGGTAGACCGGCACGGCGTTGTTCGGGTAGGGGACGGGTGGCTTGGCGGCCGCGGGGCGGTCGGCGATCTTCCGTACGCGCCGCTTCTTGGGCTTCAGGGTCGGTTTCGGCGCACGTGTGGGAGCCGGGGTCGGGCGAGGTGGAGGAGGGGACCCGCCCGTTGCGCGCTCCGAGGTACCGCCCGCTCCGGCGCCTGGACCGACCTCCACGACCTTCTCCCGCTCGGAACGGTCGGGTGCCTCGGTGGGACGCTCCCTGGGGGGGCGCCGACGCAACCGAGGTTTCGGGGTACGAACACGCTTGACCGGCGTGTGCTCGGGGGGAGGCGGTACATCCTCGACCGCCGGTTCCACCGGTGGTTCCGCCGGGGCGATGTCTTTGATGTCGGGCTCGAGGGCGACCTCGACCGACGGCTCCTCTTCGCGGGCGAAGAGCCCCCACCCGATGACGACACCATAGAGCAACGTCGCAAGGCCGAGCCCGGCGACCCGGCGACGCTCGAGCTGCGCCCGCGTACGGGGCGGCTGAGAGAAGCCTTCGTACATGACCGACCCCACCATGGCGGGCCTGCGTCCCGTGCAGGTGTCCTGAACGTCGCAGGTGTGTGACAAGCGCTCTGTCTCGGGCGCCCGGAACGGCGCAACGCCTCCCACGGGCCGAGACGCGACGTCCTACAGTGTCCCAAGGTCGTCGATCACGTCCCGGCGTCGGAGAAATGTTGCGCGGGATTCACAAGGCCGTCACCACCGGACCGTGCTCCGCTGCTACGCATGGTCGAAAATGTCCCGCAGCGTCCTCATCGTCGATGACGAGATCGACCTCCTCCTCCCGCTCAAGCATTTGTTTTCGCGGTGCGGGTACGAGGTGCACACAGCGACGACAGGCAGTGCAGCCCTGGACAAGCTGCGTAATGCCTCGATCGATATCGTGGTGCTCGATCTGATGCTGCCAGATATGAGCGGTACCCAGGTCTGTCTCAAGATCCGGAACGATCCGGCCACACGCGCACTCCCCATCCTGATGCTCACCGCTCGCTGCGACGAGATTGACAGACTTCTCGGATTCGAGGTGGGCGCCGACGACTATGTGACCAAACCCTTCAGCACGAGAGAGGTCGTGCTGCGCTGTGACGCACTGTTGCGACGGGCTACGCGCAACAACTCGGATGCGCAGCCGACCACCAAGCCCAAGGATGGAACGCTCCTTTGGATCGACCGCCCTGGTCATCGGGTGTTCGTTCAGGGGATCGAGATCAGCCTCACACCCCTTGAGTTCAAGCTGCTGACCACGCTCATGGATCGGAAGAGACGGGTCCAAAGCCGCAGCGTCCTGCTGCGAGACGTCTGGGACATGAACACCTCCCTGTCCACACGAACGGTGGACACCCATGTCCAGCGCCTGCGGAAGAAGCTCGGCCCTGCAGCACAGCTCATCGAGACCGTGCGCGGGGTTGGCTACCGCTTTACCCCAAAGCCCGGTTGATCGCCGCTCCCTCGGCACGGCACCGAATCTCGTCGAGCGCGGCCGCGCCACCGCTCGCCACCGCCCCACCCACGCGACGCTACGGCTCCGGGACGCCGCGCCCGACGACGTCCGGCAGGGCGCGGCTCGCCGGGACTTCGGCCCCGCTTTACCCGCCCCCCCGGTCGGTGCTCACTCGGACCCGGGGCACCGACCACACCGGTTACACCAAACGCGCCGCCCCGTCCTGGCCCCTGGTCCGTATCGGACGTTTCTTCTCATCGTTCCGTATTCCCTGTTGGAAGAGCCTCAGGAAGACCTGGGAAGGTTCTTCACGGGGCCCCCGGGGCGCGAGCCTGCGGCAGTGGCAACGGTCCCTACACGAGGCTGTCGGCCGGGCGTCGGGGAGGCCGCGGTGGCGAGCGCCGGCGGCGACGGAGGGCGAGCGCCGGCAGAAGAAGCGTGAGCCACGCGCCGCGTGGCTCGGGGGGGCTCGTGCAGGCGCAACCGCCTGCACCGTTCATCTCGGACGGCGATGGCCCCTCACCCGTGCCGGCGCCGGTGTCGCCGGTGGTGGCCCCCGCGCCGCCGGTGTCACCGGTGCCCCCGGTCGCACCGCCCGTGCTTCCCGCCCCGCCGGTGGTGCCACCACCCGAAAAGACGAGGGCCACGTCGCGCAGGTAGGCGTGGTAGACGCGATCCTGCGGGTCGGTGATCGTCGCGCGCACGAGGAGCGACTTGCCGGCGAGCGCCGGGTCCACGGGGGCGGCGAGCGTGACGGTGCCCGACGCGGGCGCCGCCACGGGATCCCCCCACGGCTCGAAGACCGGGTCGGCCGTGGCCTCGGCCCAGTACAGTTGGATCTGCGAGCCGTCCATCGCCTGGACGCAGGCCTCGAAGCGGGCCTCGGCTCCGACCGGATAGTACGGCTCCTCCCCGGTCGCCACCTCGAGGGCCGCAGCCGGCGGCGGCGCGGGCGCGGCCGGCCCATCCGTCACGAGCACCACCCCCGGGCGCAGCGACCACAGGTTCGCCACGGGCTCCCACGTGTAGCCGTAGACGGTCCACGGGCCGGGTGCAAGGCCCGTGGTGTCCCAGTCCACCCCCATCGCCGCCATGTCGAAGGTGATCGGCCGGCGCTCGTCGTCGGCGGTGATCCGCGTGTAACAGCCCGCGAGCGCCGTGCTGGTTTCGAGCACGTCCTCGGGGCCGAGCGGCTCGGGGGGCACGAGGCCCTTGGCGGCGGCCTTGTCCACGTCGGCCTGGGACAGCCACAGAGGCGGCTCGTGCTGGGCGTCGAAGGCACGGCAAAAGGCGAGGAACTGGTGGGTGCGGCTGTCGGCCACCTCGTCGGGGGTTACGTCGGTGTCCTCGTAGGGGATCGCGTAGGGCAGGTGGAGCACGGGTTCGACCGACCGGTCCACCACCGTCATGCAAGCCGGCGGATCCAACTCGCCCTCCTTCTCCCACAACACCGGGGTGCGCGGGTGCGTACCGTTCCCCGCACGCGCGACCGGCACGGCGAACCCACTGCTTAGCACGGCAAGAAGAAGGGCAGCGCGGCGGACCACGGCAACCTCCAGTGTAGCACCGGCCCGCCGTCACGGCGACCGCCCGGGATGCGGCACACCTGCCCGACTCGCCGACCCGTTCTCAGCGACTCGAACGGGTGCCCGGGAAGGTTCAGGCCAAGGATCGCCCGGTTTCGCCTCCGAACCGCTCTCCGACGCCGCCGGCTCGCCGAGGACCTTCGCGCGGTGGCTGCACTCCATCTCGGCGTGACCACCACTGGAAGCTACCAACCCCCGAGTCATCCTCGTCCTCGCAATCTGCTTGAAGACCGCCTGCGCGAGCCCGAGACCGCCGAGGTACAGGAGCGTTCCACCGCCGAGGGCCACCGCGTACTCGATCCACGCGGCCCACCCCCTCCCCAGCACCCAGTCCACGAACGGCGCCGCGACGAACAGTGTGAAAACGGCGATCCACGGCAACACGAAGAGGCGAGAAGCTCGCTTCACGGCGGGATCCATCCAGTATCTCGGAGTCGGAATCAAATCCCGCAGACCGACCCGCAGCCTTTGCCCCACCTCCGCGCGTCCCCTAACGGACGGCACGATGGCACCGGGCGTCTTCTCGGTACGGGACCCGGTGGCTCTCATCGGGCTCACGAGTTTCCTTCCCCACCACCGCCGCCTCCAGCGTTCCCATCGCCTCCACCATCCTCGTCGTCACAGGAGTCGTCGATGATGCATCGTTTCTTGACGGCCGTAAGGCATGCCAAACCCAAAACCCCGCCCGCCAAGGGATTGATGATGCCCACCAGAATTCCAATCGCTGCGCAGCCGAGTTCCGCGTCATCGGACTCCTTGCTAAGAAGCGGGTCACAGGTTGGCGCCGTGCGCAAATAACCGAGCGACGCTGCGTCGAGGAGTGGCTGAAGGGATCCGTCGGCCAGCATGCTCCTCCCCTCAGCCGTCAGGCTGGCTTCCGACCATGCATCACCGATGGCACTCACCGCTACGATGTCCTGCTCCGACTTCACGGTGACAAAGACCAGCCTTCCTTCGGACATATGAAGCGCCTCTACCTGCAGTGAACCATGCCGGCCTTCATTGAAGGAAAAATCCACATTCAATTTAATCTTGTCGATAATGAACCATGAGACGTGTTCCTCTGAGCAAAGGCGATCCTCAATCACAAGTCCTAGGCTGTGTGTCTTTGCCTCTACGACGTCCTCGACAGGTTCACCATCCTCCAACACGGACTCCCAGACGCGTCCGTCGCTACTCGCAGCATGGAGTGGTGTCGCGCTTGTTGTTACCGTACCAACGGCGGCGAGCGCCGATGCTACCAGGCGCACGTAAAAAGACGCCCATCCAACCTTGCCTCCGTAGCAACCAGTCTTCCTTCACCCTCGTACGACTGCCATCATAGGCAGATATATGGTTGTGTTTGTCTGTTTGTGTGTCTGCATCACGGTGGTCTTTTACCATCCACCCCTCGGTTGTGTCAAGCCCCAAGCATCGGATGATGGAGGCAGGCACTCCCACGGCCGCCCCACTTTGCACGATCGTTCACGGACGAAACTGCCCCAGGTGGACGAACGTACGGCGCACGTGCGAAAAGTGCTTTGGACACGCTCCTTGCGTCGTCGGCCGCAGGCCTCGGCGGGGGTGCGGGTCAGGCCTCCGCCTTTTGTTTGCGGCCGTGGCAGCGTTTGTAGCGCTTGCCCGAGCCGCAGGGGCACGGGGCGTTCGGGCGCACCTTGGGAACGTCCGTGCGTTCGACGGCCCGGGCGGCGGCCACGTCGGGGTTCGCGCCGGGGCTCGCCCCCGTCGGCCCGAACCCGGCCGCGCCGAGCTGTTCGAGCGCCCGGCGAGCGGCGTCCTGCAGGCGATCGAGGACCTCGTCGCCCCCGCCGCGGGCGCGGTCCCGCCGGCCGGACAGCGCCCGGGTCAGCCGCGTCTCGTACTCTGCGCCCTCGTCGGCCAGCCGCACCTGGTCCTCCGTAAGCTCCATGGACAGCACCTTGTCGAGCACCGTCTGCTCGATGGTCTCCCACATGTCCTTGAACAGCTCGTAGCCGCGGATCTTGTACTCGTTCTTCGGGTCGCGCGTGGCGTAGCCGACCAGGCCGATCCCCGTGCGCAGGTGCTCGATGTTCTTGAGGTGGGCGATCCACTGGTCGTCGATCTCCCGCAGGTAGAACTGCCGCACGTAGAACAGGAACGTATACAGCCCGAATCGTTCCTCGCCCGCTTCGAGGGTCTTCTCGACGGCCTCCCACACCAGATCGATGAGCTTGTCCACCGTCTCGGGCGCCTGGGAAAGGTCCACCTTCGTGTAGAAGCGCTCGGCGAGCGTCTTTTCGAGCTCTTCGAGTTCCCAGTCGTCCGGGTGCACGTCCGGCGGGCAGTGCTCCTCGACGACTTGCTCGACGAGCATGCTCGCAAGATCGTGGATCCGTTCGCGCTGTTCGATGAGCGACTGGGCGATCTCCGTAAGCGCCGTCTTCGTGGTCTCGGCGCGGCTCTTCTTGACCTTCTCGAAGTCCACCGCCGCGCCGAAGTGGCGGTACAACTCGTGGCGCAGGCGCTCGTCCTCGATCCCCGCCGCCGGCCACGGACCGTCGGGCTGTTCCTGCATTTCGACTCCCCGTTCGGCCAGCGACGCGACGTGCGCCTCGATGATCGACCGAACCCGCTCGCCGATGACCTCCTGGAGGGACTCGACCGTGTGCGGTCCGGAGCGCGACGGCGGCGGCGCCTGCTTGCGGGTCTTCTCCTCGCCGGGCTTGTCGTCGAGGCTCTCGGGCCGGTACCGCCCCTCGAGGATCTGCCGCCGCAGGGCGTAGATCGCCTTGCGCTGCTCGTTCATCACGTTGTCGTACTCGAACAGATTCTTGCGCGTGTCGAAGTGCATGGCCTCGACCTTGCGCTGGGCGTTCTCGATGGCGCGGTTGACCAGCGGCGCCTCGATGGGGACGTCCTCCTCCATCCCGAGACGCTCCATCAGGCCCGTCATGCGATCCGCCCCGAAGATCCGCATCAGGTCGTCTTCGAGACTCAAGAAGAACTGCGACGAACCCGGATCCCCCTGCCGGCCCGACCGGCCGCGAAGCTGGTTGTCGATCCGGCGGCTCTCGTGCCGCTCCGTCCCGAGGATGTGTAGGCCGCCCAGGGCCAGGACCTCCTCCCGCTCGGCCTCGCACTGCTTCTTGAGCCCCTCGTAGAGCTTGGCGAATTCCTCGGGCTGCGTGTCCGGGTCGTAGTGCATCCGCGCCATCATCTCGGGGTTGCCGCCGAGGATGATGTCGGTACCGCGTCCGGCCATGTTCGTGGCCACCGTCACCGCGTGCTTGCGACCGGCCTGCGCCACCACGAACGCCTCGCGCTCGTGTTGCTTGGCGTTGAGCACGTTGTGCGGGATCCCCTCGCGCTCGAGGAGCTGGTGGATGATCTGGGACTTCTCGACGCTGGTCGTCCCCACCAGGACGGGCTGGCCCTTCTCGTAGCGGGCCTTGATCTCCTGCACGATGGCCCGAAACTTCCCGCGTTCGTTCTTGTAGACGAGATCGTCCATGTCGTCGCGGATCACCGGGCGGTGCGTCGGGATCACCATCACGTCCAGGTCGTAGATCTTGTGGAACTCCTCGGCCTCCGTCTCGGCGGTGCCCGTCATGCCCGAGAGCTTGCGGTACATCCGAAAGTAGTTCTGGTAGGTGATCGTCGCGAGCGTCTGGCTCTCGGGCTGGATCGGCACGCCCTCCTTGGCCTCGATGGCCTGGTGCAGTCCCTCGCTCCAGCGCCGCCCCTCCATCTTGCGGCCGGTGAACTCGTCTACGATGATCACCTCGCCGTTTTCCACCAGGTAGTTGACGTCGCGCTTGTACAGCACGTGTGCACGCAGGGCCTGGTGCACGTGGTGCAGCAGCTCGATGTTCTCCGGGGCGTAGAGGTTCTTGCACGCGAGGAGCTTTTCGACCCGGTCCACCCCGGCCTCGGTCAGCTGTACGCTGTGGGCCTTTTCGTCCACCACGTAGTCGATGTCGCGCCGCAGGGAGGGGATCACCCGATCGACCGTGATGTAGAGCTCCGCCGGCTTGTCCGACTCCCCGCTGATGATGAGCGGCGTGCGCGCCTCGTCGATCAAGATCGAATCCACCTCGTCCACGATCGCGTAGTGCAGATCGCGCTGCACGTACTTTTCGATCGTCTCCTTCATGTTGTCGCGCAGGTAGTCGAAGCCGAACTCGTTGTTCGTGCCGTAGGTGATGTCGCAGCGGTAGGCGCGCTGGCGCTCGAAGGGCGTAAGGCCGTGCACGATGGCGCCCACGGACATCCCTAGGAAGCCATAGACCTTGCCCATCCACTCGGCGTCGCGACTCGCCAGGTAGTCGTTGACCGTGACCAGGTGCGCGCCCTTGCCTTCGAGGGCGTTGAGATACAGCGGAGACGTGGCCGTGAGGGTCTTGCCCTCGCCGGTCTTCATCTCGGCGATGGTCCCGCGGTGCAACGCAATCCCGCCGATGATCTGCACGTCGTAGTGGCGCATCCCGAGGGTGCGCACGGCGGCCTCGCGCACGGCGGCGAAGGCCTCGGGCAGCAGATCGTCGAGGGATTCCCCGCGCTCGATCCGCTCGCGAAACGCCGGCGTCAGCGCCGCCAACTCCGCGTCCGAAAGCGCCTGCATCCGCGGTTCGAGCGCGTTGATCCGCTCGACGAGCGGCCGCATCTTCTTCATCTGCCGCTCGTGCTTCGTGCCGAAGACCTTCTTGAGGAGACCGCCTAGCATGGGACCTCGTGGCGCCGCCGGGGCGCGGGCTGAGAACGCGGAGCGTAAGCCCCGCACCGGGCGGCGTCCATCGCAAAGGGCCGCCCAAGGCGCGGGCGCGGGTGGGTCGAACCGGGCCCGCAAGTGCGGTAGGTTCCCGGGGGAAAGCCCGGCCGATGCCCACCGTCACAGTCTTTTACGGAAACGCCCCGATCGCCGAGAACGTCCCGCTGGACCCGGCCGCGGCGGAGGACCGACCCGACGCCGCGTCGTTCCTGCCGCTGGCCGAGCCGCCGCCGTTCGGGACGATCCTGCGGCTCGAGCCCGGCGAGGCCGTGCGGGTGGTGGAAGTGATCGAGGCGACCCATGGGACGCAGAGGACGGGGGTGTTCGTCACCGCGGCCACGGATGCCCAGGTCGAGGCCGCGGACGCACTGCCGACGGCACGGCTCGCGCCGAAACCGGCCGCGCCAGACGACGATGCCACGGCCGCACCCCGATCTGACGCCGCGCCCGAAGGGTACGCCGTCCCCGCCCCCGTGCTCGAACCCGAGCCCTCCGAGGCCGTGGACGTGGGCCGCCACGGGGATCCCGACGGAACGGCCAGCGATGCGCAGAGTGCGCAGGCTCCCGAGGCCCCGGAGCGCAGGACCAAGAAGCGCAAGGGCCGGCGGCGCTCGTGAAGGGGCTCGTCGCGCCCCCGGCCGTGCCCCCGGGGGCCCGCGTCGAGGTGGTCGCCCCATCGGGGCCGGTGCCCCACGCGCGCTTCGACCGGGGGCTGCGGGTGCTGCGGCGGCTCGTGGGCAAGAACCTCGTCGTGGCGGAGCAGGTGGGCCGCCAGGCCGGCTTCTTCGCGGGTACGGACGACGAACGGCGCGACGCCTTGCAGGCCGCACTGGCGGCCCCGCACACCGCGGCCGTCTTCGCCGCCCGCGGGGGCTACGGGGTGACGCGCCTGCTCGCCCGGCTCGACCCGGCCCCGCTGCGCGAGCACCCGAAGCTGGTGGTCGGCTTCTCGGACGTCACGGCGCTGCTTTGCTGGGTGGCGACCGCCGCCGGACTGCGAGCGCTGCACGGGCCGGTCGTCACGCAGCTCGGAGCGCTCGGTCCCGACGACCTCGACCGCCTCGGGGCCTGGCTCGCCGGCGAGGTCCCGCCGCCGCTTTCCGCGCAGGAGGGCACGTGCATCGCGGGCGGCACCGTCGAGGGCCCCCTCCTGCCCGGCAACCTGGAGGTGCTGCGCAGCCTCACGGGGACGCGGCACCTGCCCTCCGCCGCCGGTGCGATCCTGGCCGTCGAGGAGGTGGGGGAGGCCCCCTACCGCATCGACCGCGCGCTGACCCACCTACTGTCGGCGGGCTTCTTCCGCGGCGTGCGGGGGGTCGTCGTCGGCGACCTGTCCCGCTGTGAGAACCCGAACGCCCCACCCGGCGCCCCGACCGCCCGAGACGTCTTCGTCGAGCGCCTCGGCACCCTCGGCGTGCCGGTGGTCACCGGCTTTCCCTTCGGCCACGCGCCGGACCGCAACGCGGCGCTGCCCGTCGGCGCGCCGGTCCGGCTCCACGCGGACGACTGCACCCTCGAGTTCCTCGAACCCGTGACGCGATGAGCGACACCCCCCCCTTCGACCCCCTCGCCGTCGTCGAGGCCCGCGTCGAGGGCCTGGCCGACCACGGCGACGGCGTGCTCACCTGGGAGGACCGGCCGCTGATGGTGGCGGGCGTCCTGCCCGGCGAGCGCGTCCGCGTGGCCGTGCGAAAGCGTTACCGGCACATCTCGGTGGGCTCGTGCCTGGCCGTCCTCGAGCCCTCCCCGGGTCGCGTCGAACCGCCATGCCCCTACTACGGGCGCTGCGGCGGCTGCCAGCTCCAGCACGCGGCACCGGCGGTCCAGCTTGCGGCGAAGAAGGCCCGGGTCGAGCGGGCGCTCGCGGCGGCGGACCTCGACCCGAACCTCGTCCGACCCACGATCGCCTCGCCCGACGCCTTCGGCTACCGCAACCACGCACGTTTCACGGTCGTGGACGGTGCCGTGGGCTTCATGCGGCGGCGGCCGAAGGTTCACCTGCCCATCGAGGCCTGCCGGCTGATGGCCCCGGCGATCAACGAGGTCCTGCACCACGCCCGCGGCCGGGTGGACGGCGCCACGCAGCTCAACGTCCGCGTGGGGATCCGCACCGGTGAGCGGATGATCCAGCCGGACTTCGGCGACGCCCTCGACCTTCCCAGCGGCCAGCCTCACCTGCACGAGGTGGTCTTCGGCCATCGCTTCCGAATCTCCGCCCCGGCCTTCTTCCAGGTCAATACGAAGGCGGCCGACCACCTGTGCCGGATCGTACGGGGCGTCGTCTCGGCCGGGCCGTCCGGTTGCGTGGTGGATGCCTACGCCGGGGTCGGGACGTTCGCCGCGGCGGTCGCCGACCTCGCCGAGCGCGTGGTGGCCATCGAGACCTCCGGGCCGGCCATGGAGGACGCCGCGCAGAACCTCGCCCACCTGGCCCGCGTCGAACGCCTGTGCGGCGCCGCCGAGGACCTGCTCGGCACCCTCGCGCACCCCATCGACGTGCTCTTCCTCGACCCGCCGCGGCGTGGCTGCCACCGGCGGGCCCTGCACGCCATCGAACGGGCCCGTCCCGCGCGGATCGTCTACGTCTCGTGCGACCCGTCGAGCCTCGCGCGCGACCTGGCCCGCCTCGCGCCGTCGTTTCCGATCGACTGGGTTCAGCCGGTGGACCTGTTCCCGCAGACCCACCACGTCGAGGCGGTGGCGGCCCTGCGACGGCCGGACGTGGCCCCCGCGCCACCGCCCGGGCCCCCGTAGCCGCGCACCGGGGCGGGCGGGGGCCTCGGGCGCGGCCCCACCGGCACGGCGGCCGAGGGGCGGGGCAGACGTCACACGCAACCGCCAGGCCGCCAGCCCAGAGCGACGACGGGGCGAGCCCGAGCCGCCACGAGCACGGGGCGAGTACCTGGGACCGCACGGGGGCGCATCGACCCGCGGTCCCCACCGCGACGAGGACGGCGGCCGAATCGCGGAGTGCCGTGCGCGCAGGTGGGCGGCCGGACCGGAGGCCCGAACCGAGCCACGCCCCGCGCATGGTCGGACCGGACGTGGGCCCATCGGGTAGGATCGCCCCGTGGACCTCGTGTTCGTGCGCCACGGGATCGCCCTCGACCGGGCCCTCGCCCGCGACCGGGGGATCGCCGACGCCGAACGGCCGCTCGTCCGGGCCGGGATCGAGCGCACCGTGGCGGCCATGGAGGGCCTGGCCGTCGTCCTGCGCGGCGCGACGGTCGCCGTCTTCTCGAGCCCCTGGCTGCGTGCGCGCCAGACCGCGGACATCGCCGCCGAGGCCCTGGCCGCCCCACCCCCCGTCCTGCGTCCCGCCCTCGCCCCCGGCGGCGATCCCACGAGCGTCCTCCCCGAAGCCATGGCGATGGGGCTGACCGCAGTCGTCGTCGTGGGGCACGAGCCGGACCTCGCCCACGCGCTGGCGGCGCTGCTGGGCGCGCCGGCGTCGGCGTTGCGCCTGAAGAAAGCGGGCGCGGCGATCGTGCGCGACTCGTCGGACGGACCGCGCCTGACCGCCTTCCTCCCGCCTCGGACGCTACGGCGGCTCGGCGGCGCGACGGGCTGACCTGCGCCCCGCCCCACCGGGGTCACGAGCGCGACAGCTCGTCGATCTCCCGGTCGAGCTTGCGCGACAACGCGTCGAGCTCGGCCATCTTGCGCTCGAAGTCCACGTCGCCCGGCGCCTCGAGGGCGGGGCGGTCGGGGCTCTCCAGGGCCTTGGGCCCCCGGGCCGCGCGGTACCCGAGAAACGCCGCGGCCCCAAGCGCGCCGAGCACGAACAGCGGCTTGAGGACGGTCCCGGCGAGCACGACCGCGACCCCGACCCCCACCCCCACGAGCGCCGCGCGGGCGAGGCGGGCCCCTTTGCCGGGGCGTGGCTGCGGCGGGTCGATGGTCACGGCGGCGATCCTAGCAGGCCCCCGCGGCACGCGCCCGGCCGGCCGCCGCCGATCAAAGGTCGCGCAGGCGCCGCGTCGCCTCCGCCCGGCCCGGGTCGTTCGGTGGGGCGATGGACAGGAAGGTCTCGTAGGCCTTGCGGGCGAGGCCGCGCTTGCCGAGCTCGGCGTAGCCGCGCCCGAGCAGGCGATAGGCCAGCGGCACCCACGACCGCGACGTGTCCGTCCCGCGGACCGCCCGCTCGAGCGCCACCACGGCGGCGGCGTGCTTGTTGCGCTCGGCGAGGATCCGGCCCTCCCAGTACGCCGCCTCCTTCAAGGATGGGTCCACCGACCGCGCCTTGCGGAAGGCGGCCACCGCATCGTCGATCCGGCCGAGGTCACGGTAGGCCCGGCCGAGCGCCACGTAGGCCTCGGCGGAGGGGGCGCCCTTTCCTTCCAGGATCGGCCGAAGTTGCACGAGGGCCTCCTTGGCAGCCCCCCGGGCCGCCAGCGCGGCACCGTAGGCGACCCGCGCCTGCGCATCGTTCGGATCGAGCTCGACCGCGCGGCGATAGTGGGCGAAGGCCTCGTCGCCGCGTTCGTTCGCCTCGAGGGCGCGCCCGGTCCACAGCTCCACTTCGGCGTTCGGTTCGGTGGGGCGGGCGCGCTGCAGCTCGAGCAGGGCGCCTTCCGGGTCGCCCTTGGCCAGCAGGGCCCGACCGCGGACGAGGCGGGCGGCCCAGTGGTTCGGATCCCGCTCCAGCACGCGGTCGGCCAGCCCCAAGGCGGCGTCGAGCTTGCCTTCGCGCAGGCGCAGGCGGGCGCCCAGCAGCAGGAGATCGGCAGGGGCGCGGGGGTCGTCCAGGCTGTCCCCGAGCAGGGCGGCCAGCGCCTTCGCGTCCCCGCGCCGCAGCAGGATCGGTCCGTACAGCTCGGCCAGCCCCGGCACGCTCCCGGCGTGCTCGAACACGTGGGCGAGGTCTTTCGTGGCGGCCTCGGTCGCCCCGGCCGAAAGCTTCCGGCGCGCCCGCGCAAGCCGGGCCTGCACTTTGCCGGGGTCGAGTTCCACGGCACGGTCGAGCGCGGCCACGGCGTCCTCGTCCCGGCCCTGCTGCGCGAGGATCTGCGCGCGAGCCACCTGCAACGCCGACCGCACGGCGGCGGCGCCCGCGATCCCGGCGAGTTGCTCGTCGTGTTCCGCCAGCACCGCCAGCGCCTCGTCGTAACGGCGCAGTTTGGCGTACAGACGCGCAAGCTCCACACTGGCCTCCGCAAGGCGCGGGTCGGCCGCGCGCGCGGCGGTAAACGCCGCCTTCGCCTCGTCGAGCGCCATGCGCATGGCGTAGACCCGCCCCTTGCGCAGAGCCACGCGCGCGTCTGCGGGCAGGCGCTTTTCTGCCTCGGCGAGCAACGCCAACGCTTCGTCACCGTGGCCCGTCGCGATCGCCAGGTCCGCCTCGGCCAGCAGCAACTCGGGTGCGTCCGAAAGCGCCTTCTTCGCCAGCTCGATCTCGCCCTTGGCCGCCGGAATGTCGCGGGTGGACAGGAATACGCGGACCCGCTCGACCACCGGACGCGGGTCGCCCGCCAGGACCTCCTTCGCCTGCTCGAACCGCATCAGGGCCTCGGTGCGCAACCCCTGGCGGGCAGCGATCCGGCCACGCAGGAGCGCGACGGTCCCGGCGAAGCCGGCCCCCGCGTCCGTGGTGTCCACCTTCGCCGCCGTGCGCGCGGCCTCCAGGAGGCGGCCGTTGCGGGCATAGGCCTCGGCCAGCAGCAGTGCGAGCCGCGGGTGCTCGGGGTGGTCCGCCACGGTCTTTTCGAGCGCGGGCAACGCGGCCGCCCCCTGGACGGCCACCGCGACCGCGTGCGCGAGCCACACGGCGCCCAGGTCCTTCGGGTCGGCCTTCGCCGCCGCCCGTGCCGCCTCGCCGGCCTCCGCGTAGGCGCGCCGCTCGTAGGCCAGGTAGCCCCGGTAGAGATCCACCCGGGTGCCTTCGGCGGGCAGCTTCGCCGCGGCCGCGGCCGGATCCCCCTGCGCCCACGTCCCGAGGGCGAGAACCCGCGCCACATGGGCCTCGGTTGCGTTCTCGTAGGACGAAAGCCATGAAGTGGCCTGGCCGAGCAGAACCGGGTCGGGCCCGTAGCGCAGGTGCAACAGCAGCGAGGCCTCGGCCGCCCCCACCAGGTCCCCATCGGCCTTCGCCGTCTCCGCCGCCTCGCGCAGCGCCGGGGGGCGGTCTTCGGCCAGCAACGCGAGGACCGCCGGGGAGCGCAGCCGGGCGGGCCCCGCGGCGGCGGCGGCCTCGCCCGCGTTGCGCGACGGGGCCGCGGCCCCCTCCTCGCCGCCGGCCAGCATCGACCACCCGATGGCGCCACCGGCGGCGAGGACGAGCACGGCGGCCGCGGCGACGAGCGGCTTCTTGTACTGCGATAGGCTCGGCCGTTCCAGCACCTTGGGTCCGCGCGGCAGGCGAAGGTCGGGCCCGGCGGGCTCGGCGGCGTGGGCGTCTTCCAGCCTGGCCGCAGATCCCTCGGCGGCGCCCGGCAGATCCAGGTCGTCCACGGAGGACTCGACCGCTCGAAGATCCCCCACCGGGGTCGGGAGCTCACCGGCGGGCGTCGGAAGGTCCACCGCGGGCGTCGGGAGGTCCACCGCGGGCGTCGGGAGGTCCGCGGCAGGCACCGGCAGGTCCGCGGCAGGCACCGGCAGGTCCGCGGCAGGCACCGGCAGGTCCGCGGCAGGCACCGGCAGGTCGTCTGGCGCGGGGTCACCACCGGACAGATCGATCTCC
>Ga0256839_1001261_pt1 | contig 31201 bp, 34 predicted proteins | sample 354166metaG_FD_185968 | JGI IMG/M metagenome (GOLD analysis project Ga0256839, IMG submission 185968) | Hydrothermal vent microbial communities from Mid Atlantic Ridge, Atlantic Ocean - 354-166 | ecosystem: Environmental > Aquatic > Marine > Hydrothermal vents | place: Atlantic Ocean: Mid... | reverse complement strand
CAGGCCCACCACCAGGGCGACCATCAGTTCGACCAGGGATAAGCCGGTTTGCCGTCGGATGTTCATGGCTGAAAGGTGGTTGTGAATCGTTTGGTGACGGGGGCGCCTGTGTTTTCGTCGAGTTCGATCCACTGGATTTCGACTGTATAAACTTCGCTGTCCTTGTCGCTGTCCTTGTCGCTGTCCTTGTCGCTGTCCTTGTCGCTGTCCTTGTCGCTGTCCTTGTCGCTGTCCTTGTCGCTGTCCTTGTCGCTGTCCTTGTCACTGTCCTTGTCACTGTCCTCATCATCTTCCTCATCGCCGTCTTTGGCGAGATATACTTTGCCCGTTCCTTTCGGAAGGCGGCTGGCTATTTGATCACACCAGGTTGCCACCTCGTACTGAGCCATCTCCGCAAGTGAACAGTTTTCCACCGTCGTGTTGTTCCATTCGCATTGTTTTGACGTCGTGTCAGTGGATAGGGAGCTACAATCGATAGGGGGAGTGATGGCCCGATTGGCGCGCATCCGGTCGGTGATGTCGTAGGCCAGCAGGGTGGCCTGGGTGCGCAGGTGGGCGCTGTGGTTGGCGTGAAGACCGAAGGTCTGGAGCTTGGCCAGCCCCAGGAGACCGAGGGCTAGCACCACCACGGCGATGAGGACTTCCAATAAGGCGAAGCCTTCGCTGTAAATTGGTTTCATTTTCATGGGCAAGTCACGTTTCGTTCAACTCGAAGTCGGCCGGTACTGCTTAGGACCACCTTTTTGCCCACATTGCCGGTGCGGTCGTCGCAAACTTTGATAGTTCCCGCCTGAAAGCCGCCGCCCGTCAGGGCGCTCCGTCCGCTGGCAACATAGGAGACGTAGTCCGATACATTGGTATTTCCCACCAGCGTGACTTGTCCTTTCACGCCTTCGTAGGTGCGCAGCAACATTTCCGTGTCACTGTCATAGGCGGCGTTGTTGTCGATGTCGGTAAACACGATCCACCCCTTCTCCCAGTCGCCGGAGGTGGTGCAGGTGGCGCCGTCGGCGCTCTTGCACACCGTCACCCGCACGCCGCGTTTGATCGCCTCGCTGCGGGCCAGATTGAGGGCGCTCACCAGTTCGTTGGCGGCGATGGTCAGGCGGTTGTTCTCGACCGTGGCGCGGAAACTCGGCACCCCCACGGTGAGCAGGATGGCCGCCACCGCGAGGGTGACCATGAGTTCGATGAGGGTGAAGCCTTTGCCGGTCCGCTGATTCATGTCGCACGCTCGATGGATGTCTGCATCAAAGGTTAGTACAGTGTGAAGAAAGCGGGGTGTGATGGAGGCCGCAGTTTCGTGAATTGGCGCAGTGTCCGTGAATGGTGTGTTTTCGTTTCGGTGTTGGCAGCGGCGCTGGGTCTGCCGCTTCTGGGGGCGTGGCTGGGCGGCCGGGAGGTGGGCGGCGTGCTCACCTTTCCGCCGCGGCCGCCGGTCCTGGCGCTGCCGGGGTTCTCCCCGGCGTGGTTCGGCTTCGGGGTGGTAGCGGAAGGGGTTTTGTACGCCGCCCTCGGCTGGCTGCTGTGGCGCTGCCGCCGTCGGCCGTCCGGCGTTCGCCCATTTCCCCGCTGGGGTTGGGTGGCGCTGCTGTGGTTGATGGTCTGGTGGGCGCTGGCCTGGAGCCGCCCCGCTTGGCTCGGGCCGTTGCGGGACTGGACCTTCACCCCCCTGTGGCTGGGCTATGTCGCCGTGGTCGATGCCTTGTGCGTGCGCTGGCGCGGCTGGAGCCTGGCGACCCGTCATCCCAGGTTTCTAATGGAGTTGTTTCCCCTGAGCGCGGTGTTCTGGTGGTATTTCGAGTATCTCAACCGCTTCGTGGGCAACTGGCGCTATCTGGGGGTGGAACAACTGACGCCGTGGCGCTATTTCTGGCACGCCACCCTGCCCTTCAGCACCGTGCTGCCAGCGGTGGTGAGCACCGTCGTCCTGCTGGGGGCGTTCTTCGGCCCGCCCCGGGGACTAGCACCGCTGCGCCCGGCGCATCCGCGCCGCTGGGATTGGAGTGGTTTGGTGCTGGCGGGGCTGGCGCTGGTCGGGGTGGGGGCGTGGCCCCAGTGGTGCTTTCCCCTGGTCTGGGTGGCGCCGCTGGGGCTGATCGTGTCGCTCCAGGCGCTGTCGGGACGGCGGATCTATTTTCATCCCCTCGCGCGGGGACGGTGGGAAATCGTGGCTGTGCCGGCGCTGGCCGGCCTGGTCTGCGGTTTCTTCTGGGAGATGTGGAACTACTGGAGTGAACCCAAGTGGATTTATACCGTACCCTGGGTGGGGGCGTTCAAACTGTTCGAGATGCCGGCACTGGGGTATGCCGGCTATCTGCCGTTCGGCCTGGAATGCATCGTGGTGGCGGTGCGGTTGCGGCGGTTGCCGTTGATGCCGGATTCACCTGCGGGTGAGTAGTTTCATTGACGTTCTTCGACCCACGCTGCCATCACCGCCACGATTTCCGCCCACACTTCTGCCTCGCTCCGTCCTGTCCGCTTGGGCACCTTGAAGGAATGGTCGCCGCCGGGGATCACGTGCAGGGTCACGGGGGTACTCAGGCCGGCCAGGACTCGGCGCAGGGTCGTCAGATCGCACAGGCGGTCGCGCTCCCCCTGGATGAACAGCATCGGGCAGGCGATACGGGCCAGGTGTTCGGCGCGCAGTTTTTCCGGCTTGCCCGGCGGATGGAGCGGATAGCCGAGGAAGATCAGCCCGGCGCAGGGTTCGCCCTCGGCGGCGATCAGGGAAGCCATACGGCCGCCCATGCTCTTGCCGGTCAGAAACAGCCGTTCCGGTGCCAGTTCCCGATCTTCGCGCACCGCGGTGGCGACCGCCCGCCAGGTCGCCATCAGCAAGGGGGCACGGTCCGGGGCTCTGCGGCCGGCTTCCATGTAGGGGAAATTGAACTTGACCGAAAGCAGGCCGTGTTCCGCCAGGCGTTGGTGGACGAAGGTGATGAAGGGGTGGTCCATGCCGGCGCCGGCGCCGTGGGCCAGAACGATGCCGCGGCGGCGATCGTAGCCCGGCGGCACCGCCCACACGCTGGTGACGGTTTTGTCTTCGGCGACGGGGATGGGGCGTTCGAAGATCTTCACGGTTTCTCCATGAGCAGAATGGCCCGCCGAGGGGCGGGATAGCCTTCCACGGTCCGCTCCAGGTCGTGGGGATCGAGAAAGTCGGCCAGGGACTGGAAGCGCATCCACTCGGTAGCGCGCTGCTCGGCGGTGGTGGTGCGGCTGACGTCGATGCAGCGGATGCGGCGGAAGCCGACCCGGCGCAGCCAGCCTTCCAGGGTGGACACGGTGGGCAGGAACCAGACGTTGCGCATTCGGGCGTAGCGTCCCTCCGGCACCAGGACCTCCCCCGCCCCGCCCTCGATCACCAGGGTTTCCAGCACCAGTTCGCCCCCGGGTCGCAAGCAGTCTTTGAGGGCGAACAGGTGATCGAAGGGGGAGCGGCGGTGATACAGCACCCCCATGGAGAACACGGTGTCGAAGGCGGCCAGGCCTGGCGGCAGCTCTTCCAGGGCCAGGGGCAGCAGGTCCGCCGGCCAGTCCCCGGCCAGGCGTTTGACGGCCAGGAACTGGAACACGTAGCGCAGGGTCGGGTCGATGCCGATCACCCGCCCGGCCCCGGCCCCCAACATACGCCACAGGTAGTAGCCGTTGCCAGCACCCACGTCGAGCACCAGGCGTCCGGCCAGCGGCGCGATCGCGTCTTCCAGCCGGGCCCACTTCCAGTCCGAGCGCCATTCGGCGTCGATGAAGGTTCCGAAGACTTCGAACGGTCCCTTGCGCCAGGGATGCCAGCGGCGCAGGATGGCCGCGATCGCCGCCCGGGTGTCCGGGTTGCCGTCCTCGGGCGTGCCGATGCGGACCACGGGGGCGGAGAAATCCACCGACGACGGAACGATTCGGGGCAGCTCGGCGAGCCAGCGGCGCCACTGGGGCAGATCGCCGTGGCGCGTCGGGGCCAGGGCGTTTGCCAGCCGGGCTTCCAGGTGTGGGCGCCAAGGGGTAAGCGGTTCGGGCAGGCGGGCCAGCAGCGCTTGGTAGTCGGGAAGGCCAGTCATGGCAGGGAAAAGCGGGTGCGCAATTGTTCGACCCGGTTCTTGCCGGCCTGCTTGGCCCGGTAGAGGGCCTGGTCGGCACGGTTGATGAGGGTCGCCAGTTCGGTGTCACCGGCCCCCCGGCCGCTGACGCCGATGCTGACGGTGACGGAAAAGGGCGATCGGCCGCCCAGGCGGGTCGCTTCCACCCCCTCGAGGATTTTTTCGGCGGTGGCCAGGGCGCCGGACACCGGGGTGTTGGGCAGCAGCATGACGAATTCCTCGCCCCCGACGCGGCCGACCAGGTCGCTGGCGCGGCAATGCCGGCGCAGCAGATCCGCCACCGCCCGGATCACCCGGTCCCCCTCGCCGTGACCGAATCGGTCGTTGACCTGCTTGAAGTCGTCGATGTCGATCACCAGGGCGGAAAGGGGCTGGCCGTAACGCCGGCTTTGGGTGAACAGTTTCCCGGCCAGAGCCATGAAATGGCCCCGGTTGCTCAGGCGGCTGAGCGCGTCGGTGGTGGCGAGGAAATCGAGCCGCGCCTGCTGGCGCGAGAAGCGGCGGAAAGCCCCCATCATGGCGGCGGCGATGAGGCTCCACAGGATCAGATTGACGAACAGCTCGGTGAGCCAGGACGCCAAAATCGGATCGGTTTTCTGCTCGACTTGAATTTGCAGGGGCGTTCCGGCGACGCCGGCGCCGGCGGTGATCGACGCTTGGGTTCCGAACCAGGTGCTGGTACGTTTCCAGACGGGTATGGACGGGGAGCGGCCGGTCAAAACGAAGTAGGTATGGCCCTGGGAATCGTGCAATGCCAGTTGCATGCCCGGAGTGGGCAGGTCGGCATAGGTGCCGGACACGGACGCCAGGTCGAGGATGGCGACCAGGATGTGGCGCAGACCGCCCTCGGCGGTGCGGAAGGCACGGCTGACGGCGAAAAACCGCTGCCCGTGGTGCACTTTGGACCATTGGGGCGGGCCGATGAACCAGACGCTGTCGCCGTGTTGCAGATGCGTGGTTACGTAACCGCGGTCGGTGACCGATGGCGGGGTGCCGCTGCCGGTCCAGCAGCGGATCCGGCCCCGGGCATCGACGATCAGCAGGTCCATGACGTCCGCCTCGTTTCGTTGACGTGCGCGCAAGACCGCTTCGATGAAATCCTTGGCGGTATCGCCCCCCTGCGTCAGGGTCAGCAGGTCGTCGATGCCCAGAAACATCTGCTCGATGCCGTACAGGCGGCGTTCCAGGTCCTGGGCGACGTCGTGGGCGGTCAGGCGGGCCCGCTCCTGGGCCTGTCCCACGGTCAGGCGGTAATCGTCCGCCATATGGAGAACCAGCAGGGCGCACAAGGCGGTCAGGATCGCGGCACAGAACAGGGCGATGCGGACGTGGTGGCCTCGGATCGAGGACATGGGCGGCTTTCTGAATTTCTATTTGGAGACTATACCATATTCCTTTCCTGTCCCTTTCAGAGCGATCAGGGAGACGAAGTTGAAATAACGGAACCAGACTTCGACGCTGGCGAAACCGGCACGGTGGAGCCGTTCCACGTGGCGGGACAGGGGTTCGGGAATCAGGACGTTTTCCAGGGCGGCGCGTTTCTGGGCGATTTCCAGGTCACTGTATCCGCGGGCGCGTTTGAAGGCGTGGTGCAGTTCGGTGAACAGCTGCTGCTGGACGGGATCCTCCAGGGCGATCTTCTCTGAGAGAACCAGGGCTCCGCCAGGACGCAGACCCTGATGAATGTGCGCCAGCAGCGGCAGGCGCCGCGCCGGAGGGATGAATTGGAGGGTGAAGTTGAGCACCACCATCGAGGCGTTGCAGATCCGGATGTCCGCCAGGTCGGCGCAGATCGGCCGTATGGGTAGCGGCGGCGGAATGCGGTCGAGCCGGCGGCGCAGCCGACGGATCATGGGCCAGGCGTTGTCGACGGCGAACAGGGTGCAGCCGGGTGCGGTGACGCGGCGGGCCATGGCGAAGCTGGCGGTGCCCAGGGAACAACCCAGGTCGTATAGATGACTGTCCGGCTGGGCCAGCCGTTCGGCCAGCAGGCCGATGGCGGTCACGATGGTGCGGTAGCCGGGCACCGAGCGTTCGATCATGTCGTCGAAGACGGCGGCGACCCGGTCGTCGAAACGGAAGGCGGCGATCTCCGCCTGCGGGGTGGCGAACAGGCGGTCCCGGTTTTCGCTCATGTCAAATCATCCTCGAAAGTGTGTGCTAACATGCGCGGTCACGGCAACGAGCTTGAGGGAGAGAACGCGATGAGCGCCATCGATCTAGAAGCGGTCAAACGGTATCTATTGGCGTTGCAGGATTCGATCTGCCAGGCCCTGGAAAGCGTGGAGACGAAAGCCCGGTTCCAGGAGGACGTCTGGGAGTATCGCCAGGGACGGGGCGGCGGTCGCACACGGGTGATCGCCGACGGGGAGACCTTCGAAAAGGGTGGGGTCAACTTTTCCCACGTCCAGGGCGACCAGCTTCCCGCCGCGGCCACCGCCCACCGGCCCGAGCTGGCCGGGCGCCGCTTCCAGGCGGTGGGCGTCTCCCTGGTCATCCATCCGCGCAATCCCTACGTGCCCACCTCCCATGCCAACGTGCGTTTCTTCCTGGCGGAAAAGGACGGGGCGGAACCGGTGTGGTGGTTCGGCGGCGGTTTCGATCTGACCCCCTATTATCCTTTCGTGGAAGACGTGGTGCATTGGCATCGGACTGCCCTGGCCGCCTGTCAGCCGTTCGGAGACGAGGTCTATGCCAGATACAAACACTGGTGCGACGAGTATTTCTATCTAAAGCACCGGGGCGAAACCCGCGGCGTCGGCGGTCTGTTTTTCGACGACCTCAACGACTGGGGTTTCGACCGTTGCTTTCAGTTCATGCGTTCGGTGGGGGATCATTATATCCCCGCCTATCTACCGATCGTGGAACGGCGCAAGGACCTTCCCTACGGAGAGCGGGAGCGGGAATTTCAGGCCTATCGCCGCGGCCGCTACGTGGAGTTCAACCTGATCTACGACCGAGGAACCTTATTCGGGTTGCAGTCCGGTGGCCGTACCGAATCGATCCTGATGTCCCTGCCGCCCGTCGCCCGATGGGGATACGACTGGCGCCCGGAACCGGGAAGCCGGGAGGCGGAATTGAACGATTATCTACGCCCCCGCGACTGGTTGGGCGAGGTCTGAGGTTTCGTGCTGCCGGAGCGCCTGGCGGTTGCGTTCCGCCAGGCGTTCGATCAGGGCGTCGAGGGAACCGGTCTGGGCGATTTCCTGGCCGAATTCGGTGCGGTAGTTTTTCACCAGATCGACCCCTTCGATGATGATGTCGTAAACCTGCCATTCGTCGCCATGGCGGATCATGCGGAAGGTCACTTCGGCGGGTTGTCCGCCGGGCTGGACGAACTCGGTGCGGACCAGGACTTTCTTCGCCTTGGGATTCCAGTTGCGGATCGGCTTGAAACGGATTTCCCATTCCGCGTACTCGCCGTAGGTGGTGGCGTAGGTGCGGATCAGCATGGTCTTGAATTCCTGCTTGAAGCGCTCGCGCTGTTCCGGCGTGGCGGTACGCCAATACCTGCCCAGCACCAGGGCGGCGAAGCGATCGAAATCGACGTGGGGCTCGATGTGTTTTTCGACGATGCGGACCGCCTGGTCGAAGTTGACTTTGTAGTCGATCTTTCGCAGTTCCTGTTGAATCCGGTCGGAGGCGTCCTTGATCACCTGCTGGGGAGGAACGAGAGCCTCCGCCCGGGACGGAGGCAATATGCCCAGCAACAGGAACACGACCCAGACCAACAGGTGCGGTGATTTGATTTTTTGCATCGAAAGCTCCAAATGTCTCCGGATGTTTAGTTTTTGTTTATCATACACCTTGGCGTTCAGGATAGACCAGTAAGATTCCATGGCTCAATTCAAGCATAGTACCGTTTTTCCCCGTTTCCGCGCCCGCCGGATGCGGCGTGACGATTTCAGCCGCCGGCTGATGCGCGAGACGCTGCTGACCGTCAACGATCTGATCTGGCCGGTGTTCGTATGCGAGGGCCGGGGAATCCGGGAACCGGTTCCCTCTATGCCCGGTGTCGAGCGGCTCAGCCTGGACCGGCTCCTGGACGAAGCCGACGAGATCGCTGCACTCGGGGTGCCGGCTCTGGCCCTGTTCCCCGTGGTGCCCGGGGAAAAGAAGAGTGCCGACGCCAAGGAGGCCTGGAATCCCGAAGGGCTGGTGCAACGGGCGGTGCGCGCCCTGAAGTCCGCCTTGCCGCAACTGGGGGTGATCACCGACGTGGCTCTGGATCCCTACACTTCCCACGGCCAGGACGGCCTGATCGACGACAGCGGCTACGTGCTCAACGACGAGACCGTGGCGGTGCTGGTCCAGCAGGCGTTGTCCCACGCGGAAGCCGGCGCCGACATCGTGGCTCCGTCCGACATGATGGACGGCCGAATCGGCGCCATTCGTTCCGCCCTGGAGGAAAACGGCTTCGTCCATACCCGGATTCTGGCCTATGCGGCCAAATACGCCTCCCATTTTTACGGTCCCTTCCGCGATGCGGTGGGTTCGGCGGCCAGTCTCGGCAGGGCCAACAAGTTCAGCTATCAGATGGATCCGGCCAACGGCGACGAAGCCTTGCGGGAAGTGGTCATGGACATCGAGGAAGGGGCCGACATGGTGATGGTGAAGCCGGGCCTGCCCTATCTGGACGTGATCTACCGGGTCAAGGCCGAATTCGGCCTGCCCACCTTCGCCTACCAGGTCAGCGGCGAATACGCCATGCTCAAGGCGGCGGCCGCCAACGGCTGGCTCGACGAGAAGAAAACCGTCATCGAGTCCCTGTTGGCGTTCAAGCGGGCCGGCGCCGATGCGATTTTGACCTATTACGCCAAGACCGTGGCCCGCTGGTTGCGGGACGATCCTTTGGCGACGAAGATTTGGGAATAGCGATGAGCGATAACGAAACGAACCAATTATCCGTCGAACCTCCCCGCGGCGTCATCGTCTGGCTCGACGAGGCGGTCTTGATCTGTTTGTTGCTGTTTTCGGTCCTGGGCGCCGTGATCGCCGACTTTTCTCCCCAGGATGCTTATCTGTTCTGGCTCGCCATGATTCCGGTGTTCGGTCTGGCCGCCATCGTCGCCGGCTGGGCTCAGGTCAAGCGGGAGGGAAAGGTGCGGGGCTATTCGTTCGGGGAACTGTTCAAGATTCAGGCGTTGCATTGGGGCGGCGTCCTGTGCACCGTCGTCGGGGTGTTCGTCCTGCTCCATATGCGGCACCTGGACGAAACCGCCGCCGCCCTGGTGATCCTGCTGATTCTGGCGCTGGCCACCTTCCTGGACGGCATCCGCATCGGCTGGCGTTTCAGCCTGATCGGTGTCTACCTGGGGATCAGCGCCATCATCATCGCCTACATGGAACAATTCCTGCCGCCAGTGGTCCTTCTGGCGGTATTGCTGATCACCTACACCATTCTTCGGGGCCGGCGCGAAGCCCGGCGCCGTCTGCATCATGAACCGGATTGATCATTACGCCGTCTTCGGCCATCCGATCCGCCACAGCAAATCCCCCCTGATCCATCGCCTGTTTGCCGAGCAAACCGGCCAGTCCGTCGTGTACACCGCCCAGGACGTCGTCCCTGAGTGTTTCGACACCGCGCTGCGAGTGTTTCGCGCCGGCGGCGGCATGGGGCTGAATTGCACTGTTCCCCTCAAGGAGCTGGCGTTCCGCAGCGCCGAGCGCTTGACGGAGCGGGCCGAAATGAGCGGTGCGGTCAACACCCTGTGGTGGGACGAAGAGGATCGGCTTCACGGCGACAACACCGACGGCGTCGGTCTGTTGCGCGATCTGACCGTGAACCTGGGATTGACCCTGTCTGGCAGACAGATGCTGGTTTTGGGGGCGGGCGGGGCCGCCAGGGGGATCCTGGGGCTCTTGCTGGCGCAGCGTCCGGCGGTGCTGGTCGTCGCCAACCGCACCGTGTCCCGCGCCTGGGAATTGGCACGGCGTTTCGCCGCCCTGGGGCCGGTGCAGGCCTGCGGTTTCGCCGAGCTGGCGGGGCGGCGGTTCGACCTGATCCTCAACGCCACCGCCGCCAGTCTGGAGAATCAGCTGCCTCCCTTGCCGGCGGATCTGCTGCTCCCCGGCGGGGTCTGTTACGACCTGATGTACGGCGACCGCCCCACCGCGTTCGTCCGTTGGGGCATCGCCCACGGGGCGGGCTTGAGCGTCGACGGTCTAGGAATGCTGGTGGAACAGGCAGCCGAGGCCTTTCTCCGCTGGCGCGGCGTGCGTCCCGACACCGGACCGGTCATCGCCCGGTTGCGTGCGTGAGCCATCGGCGGATCGTCCTGATTTTGGCGGCGGTGCTTCTGGGCGCGCTCGTCCTGGCCGTCGCCATCCGGGAGAACGAAAAGGGGAAGGTTCCCTTCCTCGCCCCCGCGCCGTCTTCCCGGTTGCAGCGGATCCAGATGTCCGGGAGGTTGCGGATCCTGACGGTCTACGGGGCCACCACCTACTATCCCACCGGTGACGGTTTCGCCGGGTTCGAGTATGAGCTGGCCGGCCGTTTCGCCGCCTGGCTCGGGGTGGACGCCGAGTTCGTCGTCGCCGATTCGATCGGCGATCTGCTCGCCCGCATGATCGCCGGGGAAGCGGATCTGGCGGCGGCGGGCTTGACCGTCACGGACGTTCGTCAGCAATACCTGGTGTTTTCCCGGTCTTACCAGGAAATCCGGGAACAGTTGGTTTATCGCGGCGGCGACCGCCGTCCTCGCGGCATCGACGAACTCGGGGACGGTTTTCTCGAAGTCATGGTGAGCTCCAGTCACGCCCGCACCCTGGAGCGGCTTCGGCGCCACCATCCGGATCTGACCTGGCGGACTTCCGCGGCCCGGGTCGAGGAACTGCTGCGCCGAGTCCAGGTGGGGTTGATCGACTACACTATCGTCGATTCCAATCAATTCGCCGTGTTGCGGCGTTTCTTTCCCCGCCTGCGGGTGGCTTTCGATCTGGGGAAGCCGGTGAATCTGGCCTGGGCCTTCGTCAGGGATCGGGACCGCAGTCTAGTGCGGGCCGCCGACCAGTTTCTGGCGCAACTGCGGGAAAGCCGGATGCTGGAGCAATTGATCGACCGTTATTATGGCCACGTGGATGCCCTCGGGTTCGTCGATGTGTGCGTGTTCCAGCGCCACGTGCGCCAACGTCTTCCCCGTTTCCGTCCCTATTTCGAAGCGGCCGGCCGGCGCTACGGCTGGGACTGGCGCCTGCTGGCCGCCATCGCCTACCAGGAATCGCACTGGCGCGTTGCTGCCAAATCGCCGACCGGGGTTCAGGGGCTGATGATGCTGACCCGGCAGACCGCCAGACAAGTCGGTGTCCGCGACCGTCTCGATCCCAGAACCGGGATTCTGGGGGCCGCCCGCTATCTGCGGCAGTTGCGGGACAAGATTCCCGCGCGCATCCCGGAGCCCGATCGCACCTGGTTCGCTCTGGCGGCCTACAACGTCGGCTTCGGCCACCTGGAGGACGCCCGGGTTCTGACCCAGCGGGCCGGCAAGGACCCGGATCGCTGGATCGACGTGAAGCGCTTTCTCCCTCTGCTGGCGCGGAAGAAATGGTACGTCCGGACGAAGCACGGCTACGCTCGGGGCTGGGAGCCGGTGCGCTACGTGGAAAACATCCGCAACTATTACGATTTGCTGCGCCAGATGGAGACCGGTCTGGCCTTCAGCGGCGTCGCAGGAAGAAATCCTTTAGCAGCGCGGCGCACGGCTGCGCCAGTACCCCTCCCGTCACCTCGATCCGGTGATTGAGGAAATCGGCCTGGTGCAGGGAAAGCACGCTGCCGGCGGCCCCCTGTCTGGGATCGGCGGTCCCGTAGACCAGACGCCGGATCCGGGCGTGGATGAGGGCTCCCATGCACATGACGCAGGGTTCCAGGGTGACGTACAGGATGGCATCCGGCAAGCGGTAGTTCCCGAGTGCCGGTCCGCCGGCCCGAAGCGCTTCGATTTCCGCGTGGGCCGTCGGGTCACAGCGGGAAATCGGTCGGTTCCAGCCTTCGGCGAGGATCCGGTCCTGCCGCACCAGTACCGCGCCGACCGGTACTTCCCCTTGGGACTCCGCTTCCCGGGCCAGTTCGAGCGCCCGGGCCATCCACATTTCGTCGCGCGGGGTCATTCCCATTCGATGGTGGCGGGGGGTTTGCCGGAAACGTCGTAGACCACCCGGGAAACGCCCTTGACTTCGTTGATGATGCGCCGGGAGACCCGATCGAGGAATTCGTAGGGCAAATGGGCCCAGCGGGCGGTCATGAAGTCGGTGGTCTCCACCGCCCGCAGGGCGATCACGTAGTCGTAGCTGCGCTCGTCCCCCATGACCCCCACCGAGCGGATCGGGAGGAAGACGGCGAAAGCCTGGCTGACCCGGTCGTAGAGGTCGTGCTGGCGCAGCTCGGAAATGAAGATGTCGTCGGCCAGCCGCAGGATGTCGGCGTACGCCGGCTTCACCTCCCCCAGGATCCGCACCCCCAGCCCGGGTCCCGGGAAGGGATGGCGGTACACCATCTCGTAGGGTAGCCCCAGTTCCAGTCCGATCTTGCGCACCTCGTCCTTGAACAGTTCCCGCAGCGGCTCGATGAGCTTCAGGTTCATGACCTGGGGCAGGCCGGCGACGTTGTGGTGGGATTTGATCAAGGCGGCTTTGGCGGTCTTGGCGGCCGCCGACTCGATCACGTCCGGATAGATGGTCCCCTGGGCCAGCCAGCGGACGTCCTCCAGCTTTCGAGCCTCTTCTTCGAAGATTTCGATGAACAGATGACCGATGATGCGGCGCTTTTCTTCCGGATCGGTCACCCCCTTCAACGCCTGGAAATAACGGTCGGCGGCGTCGATCCGGATCACCCGGACCCCCATGTGCTTGGCCAGGGTCGCCATCACCTGGTCGCCCTCGTGCAGGCGCAGCAGTCCGGTGTCGACGAAGACGCACGTCAGCCGGTCGCCGATGGCCTTGTGCAGCAGGGCGGCCACCACGGAGGAGTCCACGCCGCCGGAAAGCGCCAGCAGCACTCGGTCTTCCCCCACCTGGCGGCGGATGGTGCGGATGCTTTCCTCGATGATGTTTTCCGGGGTCCACACCGGTTCGCAACCGCAGATGTCGTGGACGAAGCGGCCGAGAATCCGCTGTCCCTGGCGGGTGTGGGTGACCTCGGGATGGAACTGCACGCCGTAGAAGCGCCGCTCCTCGTCGGCCATGCCGGCGATAGGGGCGTCGTCGGTGAAGGCGATCACCTTGAAGCCGGGCGGCAGAGAGGTGACCCGGTCGCCGTGACTCATCCAGACGTCGAGCAGCGCCTCGCCGTCCGGCGTGGTATGGTCCTCGATGTCCTCCAGCAGCCGGGAATGGCCTTTGACCCGGACCTGAGCGTAGCCGAACTCCCGCTTCCGCGCCGTCTCGACCTCGCCGCCCAGCCGGGCGGCCATGATCTGCATGCCATAGCAGATTCCCAGTACCGGCACGCCCAGCTCGAAAACCACCGGCAGCGGGGTGGGGGCGAGATCGGCCGTCACCGTCTTCGGTCCCCCGGAGAGAACGATCCCCCGGGGGTCGAAATCGCGGATCCGTTCTTCGGACCAGTCGTAGGGGTGGATTTCGCAATAGACGCCCAGTTCCCGGATACGGCGGCCGATCAGTTGGGTGTACTGGGAACCGAAATCGAGGATCAGAATCTTGTGACGGTGGATGTCCATTTCAGTCCAAGCGGTAGTTGGGCGCTTCCTTGACGATGGTCACATCGTGGACGTGGCTTTCCCGGATGCCGGCACCGGTGATCTTGACGAAGCGGGCCTTTTCGTGCAGTTCGGCGATGGTGCGGCATCCGGTGTAGCCCATGCTGGCCCGGATGCCGCCGAGCAGTTGATGGATGATGGCCACCACGCTGCCCTTGTAGGGTACCCGGCCCTCAATGCCTTCCGGCACCAGCTTTTCGATGGCGTCGGTGTCTTCCTGGAAGTAGCGGTCGCTGGAGCCCTGCTGTTGGGCCATGGCACCCAGGGACCCCATGCCGCGGTAAGTCTTGTAGGAGCGTCCCTGATAGAGTTCCACCTCGCCCGGGGCTTCCTCGGTTCCGGCGAACAGGCTGCCCAGCATGACGGAGTGAGCCCCGGCGGCCAGGGCCTTGGCGACGTCGCCGGAATAGCGGATACCGCCGTCGGCGATCAGCGGCAGGCCGGTGTCCCTGAGTGCCTGGGCCACGTTGGCCACCGCGGTGATTTGGGGAACTCCCACACCGGCCACCACCCGGGTGGTGCAGATGGAGCCGGGGCCGATGCCGACCTTGACCGCATCAGCGCCTGCCTCCAACAGGGCCACCGCCGCTTCGCCGGTGGCGATGTTGCCGCCGATGACCTGGACCTCGGGGTAGTGGCGTTTGATCCAGCGTACCCGGTCGATGACCCCCTGGGAATGGCCGTGGGCGGTATCGACCACGATGACGTCGGCCCCGGCGGCCACCAGGGCCTCGACCCGCTCGTCGGTGCCGGCGCCGACCCCGACGGCGGCTCCCACCCGCAGGCGTTCCTGCTCGTCCTTGCAGGCGTTGGGATAGTCCTTGGCTTTCTGGATATCCTTGACGGTGATCAGGCCCCGAAGATGGAAGTCGTCGTCCACCACCAGAATCTTTTCGATGCGGTGTTGATGGAGCAGACGGACCACTTCCTCCTTGGGAGCGCCTTCGCGTACCGTGACCAGGCGCTCCCGGGGGGTCATGACTTCGGAAACCGGGGCGTCATAGCGGGTCTCGAAGCGCAGATCCCGGTTGGTGACGATACCCATCAGACGGTTGCCGTTTTCCACCACCGGCACCCCGGAAATGTTCTTTTCCCGCGTCAGGCGGATGACCTCGCCGATGGTGGTGTCGGGGGTGACGGTGATCGGATCCTTGATCACCCCGCTTTCGTATTTCTTCACTTTGGCGACTTCCTGGGCCTGACGCTCCACGCTCATGTTCTTGTGGATGACGCCGATGCCGCCTTCCTGGGCGATGGTGATCGCCAGGCGGGCTTCGGTCACCGTGTCCATGGCCGCCGACACCAAGGGAATGTTGAGCTTGATCTCTCGGGTCAGCCGGGTGGTCAGCTCCGCATCCCTGGGCAACACGGTGGAATGCGCCGGCACCAGCAGTACGTCATCGAACGTGATGGCTTCTTCCACGATACGCATGATCTTGATGTGACTGGGAGTAAGTAAATCAGATCATTATACCTTGAAAAAATGGAACGTTCTCGACGCGTGTTAGGCTTGGCGGTGGGCCGGGTGCTTCTTTTGGTCCGGGTCGGTGTGGTTTTGTGTTCAGAAGCGATTCAGAAAGAGAGGGTTATCCTGCAGGCGTTGGTCGATCACGACGAGGAGATGCCGCCCGGGGCTTCATGTCGAACCAATGGTTTTCCCGGGCTGTCGTTTCTTTCGCAGGGGGCGGGTTTTTTCGGGGCAAGCCGTTGCCAGCATGAAACAAAAATGTCAGAATCAACCGATTTATTCGTTCAATGCTTTCTCATTTGGAGGAGTCATGCGTAGATTGATCAACTTGTTGCCTTTGTTGGCGCTGGTGTGGATGACGACGGCCGCTGCCCACGGTCCCAGCCGGCAGAAAATCACCGTGGAGGTGACGATCGCCGCGCCGGCGGAAAAGGTCTGGGAGACCGTCAAGGATTTCTGCAGCATCGAAAAATGGCATCCGGATGTGACCGGCTGTGTCCATGAAGGGGGTTACAAAAAGGGCGCGACCCGCAAGTTGACTCTGGCCAACGGCGGCTGGATCGTGGACGAGCTGAAGAAATACGATCCGAAAAAACGCATGTACAAATACCGGATCGACGAGATGAGCACCGCCAAGACCATCGTCTGGGCCGGCAGGGAACAGTCGGTGCCAGTGCTGCCGGTGGCGAACTACTCGGCGGTCATGGAGGTCAAGCCGATCGACGACAACACCACCCGGGTGGTTTGGAAGGGAGCGTTCTATCGCGCCTATATGAACAACAATCCGCCCGAGGAAATGAACGAGGAGGCGGCGATTGAGGCCACCACGGCGTTTCATCGCAAGGGTCTGGAGAACCTGAAGAAATTGATTGAACAGAGCCAGTGATGTCGCGATTTTCATTGCTATCCACCCTCCTGAAAGTGGCGGCTCCGGCCGCCCTCTTTTTTTGCTTTCATCCCCTGGCCCTGGCGAAGCCCTATGCCTTCATCACCAATCAGGGGGAAGACAGCGTCTCGGTGATCGACACCGCCGTCGATCGGGTCGTCAAGACCATCAAGGTGGGGCATAAACCTTCGGGTGTCGCCGTCGGTGGCGACGGCAAGATCGTCCTGGTGACCAATCCCGAGAGCCGGGACGTCACCCTGATCGACGGGGACAACCTGCAGGTGCTCGGTTCCATACCCGTGGGCGAAGGTCCGCTGGGGGTAGCGGTGGACCGGGAAGGTCGGCGTGGTTATGTGGCCGACTGGTATCAGCACGTGGTGCGGGTGATCGACATCCCGAAACGCCGGGTCGTCGCCACCGTCCGGGTGGGGAAGTCGCCCGCTGGCCTGGCGGTCACCAAGGACGGGCGCCGGGTTTACGTGGCCAACCGCGATAGCGATTCGGTATCGCTGATCGACGCGGTGACCCTGAAGGTCGTCGCCAGCCGAAAAGTCGGCAGCCATCCGTTCGGCATCGCCCTGGACGAAAAGCGCCGCCGCCTCTACGTCGCCAACGTGCTGAGCAACGACGTCACCGTTTTGGATGCCGATACCCTGAGGCCCATCAAGACCGTCAAGGTGGGCGACCGTCCCTACGCCATCGCCCTGGCCCGGGACGGCGGTCGGGTGGTGGTCACCAACCAATACGAGGACACGGTTTCGGTGATCGACGCCGCCTCGCTGCAGGTGATCGACACCCTGGACGTGGGGGAATATCCCGAGGGGATTTCGACCCATCCCGACGGACGCCGGGTTTACGTGGTCAACTGGTTCAGCAATTCGGTCACCGTGCTCGACATCGAGCGCCTGAAATCTCTGGCCACGGTGCCCACCGGTGAGGGCAGCCGCGGTTTCGGTACCTTCATCGCGCCGTGAGCGATCGTGACCGGATCCGGCGCCTGGCCGGTCGGTTGGCGCAACTGGAGGTCGAATTGCGCCGCCTCGGTCTTTGGGCGGCGACGCCGCCGCCGAAGGAGGCCTTGGCCAGCCGGTTGCCCTTTTGCTGCGATACGCTAACCTTTCCCCAGTGGCTGCAATTCGTTTTTCTCGAACGCATGCGGCGACTCGTCGCGTCGGGCGCCCCTCCGCCCCAGGCCTGTGGGATCGCTCCGATGGCGGAGGAATGGTTCGCCGGCTCGGCGACGGACGTTGGGCATCTGCTGGACATTCTGCGAAACATCGACGATTTGTTGAGTGAACATGGCGGAAAAACCGGAAGATCTGACCGTTGATTATTATGAAGGGGAACTCCAGACCGTCAGGGAACTGGACAAGGTGATCCTGTCGAAGGGGGCCTGGACCACGATCCTGTTTCGCTATCAGGAATGGGACGCCCGCAAGGGGGATTACGGTCCGGAGAAGTACACCATCCGCCGCTATCAGAAACGTGACGGCCAGTATCACCAGCGCTCCCGGTTCAACATTTCCAGCCGGGAACAGGCCAGAGGCATCGTCGAGGCCCTGCAGCGGTGGCTCGCGGCGGAAGAGTCGTAATCGGGTTTGCTGTGTGTGGGAATTGTTGTGATAGAATTGCCGCAGCGTGCAGGGAGCCATAGGAAATCGGTGTACGGCCATGAGGCTGAACGAATAAGGATAAAACGTAAACTCAACGAAAACCTGATGAGGGGGTTATGATGAAACAGACTGTCAAGTCCATTTTGACTGCAACCGTCATCGCCGTTTCCAGCGGTATGCTGGTGGCCGCTCCGGTCACGACCGTGGTCGCCGCGGAAACGGCGGCCGGGGTGAACAAAGCCATCGCCGACGTCACCAGGACGTTGCAGGAAGCGCTGCAGATCGCCATGGAAGGGACCGACAGCAAGGCACTGCTGGACAAGCTCCAGGAAGCCAAGCAGGCCTACAAGGAAATCACCGGTGATGTCTACGGGGCCCGGCTGCAGCGGTTGTCCGGTTATATCCGTCGGGCGCGTGGTATGGCCCGGCGCGGCGATCTCGCCGGTGCCGAGGAGCAGATCAAGAAGGCCCTGGAAGTCGTCAAGACCTTACCCAAGGCCTGAGGTTGAGGCCTCACGAGCCGTTAAAAACCCATTCCGGCTTTGCCGGGATGGGTTTTTTAATCGCCTTCCGGCCTCCGTTCATTGCGGCGGGCGCGACGCTTGTGCTTCAATATGCCTCGCACAGAACAAGTTGCCAAGACATCCGTGCTCGGTTTGACCAAAGAGGAGGCTTACCCATGTTCAAGATCAAATCACTGATTTCCGCCGTGGCGCTCGCCGGTGCCGCCACGGTGGCGGGGGCGGTGGAATGGCAGCCCCTGCCGGACAAGGCGCCGGAGCCGGCGGACAACCCCACCACGCCGGCCAAGGTGAAGCTGGGGCAGCTGCTGTACTTGGACCCGCGGTTGTCCTCCACCGGCACCGTTTCCTGTAATTCCTGCCACAACGTCATGGCCGGCGGCGAGGACAACCGTCCGGTGGCCGCCGGGGTGCACGGCCAGACCGGGGACCGCAGCGCCCCCACGGTATGGAACGCCGCTTTCCACGCCACCCAGTTCTGGGACGGCCGGGCCGCCAGCCTCGAGGATCAGGCCCGGGGGCCGGTCACCAACCCCATCGAGATGGGTATGAAGAGTTGGGATGACGTGGTGGCGCGGCTCAAGCAGATTCCCGGCTATCCGGAATTGTTCAAGGCGGCCTTCGGCCCCGACGCCGAAATCAGCGAGGACAACGCGGTCAAGGCCATCGCCGCCTTCGAACGCACCCTGATCACCCCCAACAGCCCGTACGACCGCTACGTCAAGGGCGACAAGTCGGCCTTGACCGAGCAGCAGGTGCGCGGCATGAAGACCTTCGCCGAGGTGGGCTGCGTCGGCTGTCATTCCGGACCCGCCTTCAGCGGCCAGATGGGCCAGGGTGCCGGGGTGTTTCAGAAATTTCCCGTTTTCGACAATCCTTTCTTCGAGAAGAAATATAACTTCAAGGAGGATCTGGGCCGTTACAACGTGACCAAGAACGAGGCCGACAAGCATCTGTTCAAGGTGCCGACCCTGCGCAACGTCGCCCTGACGGCGCCTTATTTCCACAACGGTGCGGTCAAGACCCTGGACGAGGCGGTACGGGTGATGGCCAAGCTGCAGCTCAACCGCGACCTGTCCCAACAACAGGTCGATGACATCGTAGCCTTTCTCAACGCTCTGACCGGCGAATTCCCCAAACTGGAAATGCCCCGTCTGCCGGCCACGCCGGGCAAGACCTTCGACTACGTCAAATAAGCCATTGATCGACGACCGGGCGCCGCAGGCGCCCGGTTCTTTCAATCCAACCGGCCGTGGACAGCCAAGTGGCGGTCGCTGACCCGGGCCACCCGGAAATGTCCTAGACCAGTTTCCTCCAGTTGTCGGCGGATTTCGTCTTCCCGGTAAGCGGCGCACAGGGAATTGAAAAAGTCCCGGCGCAGCACGGCGGGCGCCTCGGCCGCGTGGCGTTCCACCAGGGCCAGGGCCTGCCTTTTCGAGGCCGGACGGAACAAATCCATGACCAGCACCGCAGCGCCCGGAGTTCCCAGGCGCTGGATTTCCTGCCACAGGACTCCTGGATCGGCCAGATGGTGCAGCAGACTGTTGCAGATCAGGGTGTCGTAACCGGGTGCCAGGGCGGGATCGGGAAGACGGTGACGGCGAAATTGCACCCGTTGATGCAAAAGCGCTTGGGTCGCCAGGCGGTGGCGCGCGATCGCCAGCATGGCCTCGGCACCGTCGATGCCGATGACCCGGCTGTCGGGAAAGCGCCGGGCGAACGCCAGGGTGATGTCCCCGGGGCCGCAGCCCAGATCCAGGATCCGCTGGGGCCGATGGGAGGGAAAATAGCCCCGAAACAGGTTCTGAAACAAGGTGTTGGCCTCGCCGAAATCCGCTTCCGCATAAGCCCTGGCCTGGGTCGCATCGTCCATCAGTTCCGGTTCCGGGATGCGTTGCATGGCTGGGTCTCCCGTTCGGTTGCCTTGCCATCCATCGGTTCTGGTGCCAGGGCGATGATATAATTGCCCCTTCCGATAGAATCGTGACCGGTATGAGTCAAAAGCTATACATACAGACCTTCGGCTGTCAAATGAACGAGTACGACTCCGCCAAAATGGGGGACGTGCTGCGTCAGTCCCACGGTCTGGAGCTGACCGACGACCCCGACGAAGCGGACGTCCTGTTGCTGAACACCTGTTCGGTACGGGAAAAGGCCCAAGAAAAGGTGTTTTCCCAGTTGGGACGCTGGAAACCACTCAAACAGCGTCGTCCCGGAGTGATCATCGGCGTCGGGGGCTGTGTCGCCAGTCAGGAAGGGGAGGCCGTGCAGCGACGCGCCCCTTACGTGGACATCGTCTTCGGTCCCCAGACCTTGCATCGTCTGCCTCAGATGCTCGATCGGGTTCGTCGGGAGCGCCGTCCGGTCATGGACATCTCTTTTCCCGAGATCGAGAAGTTCGACCGCCTCCCCCGCCCTCGGGCCGAAGGGCCGAAGGCCTACGTTTCCATCATGGAAGGCTGCAGCAAGTATTGCACCTACTGCGTGGTGCCCTACACCCGTGGGCCGGAGGTCAGCCGTCCAGTGAGGGATGTGGTGGCGGAAATCGAGCGCCTGGCGGAACAGGGCGTCAGAGAGGTCAACCTGTTGGGTCAGAACGTCAATGCCTACCGGGGGTTGGCCGAGGACGGCGAGGAAGCGAGTCTGGCCCTGTTGCTGTTCGAAGTGGCCGCCGTCGAGGGCATCGAACGGATCCGCTTCACCACCTCCCATCCCGCGGAATTCGACGACGACCTGATCGAGGCTTTCGCCGCCATTCCCCAGCTGGTGGATCATCTGCACCTTCCGGTGCAGTCGGGCAGTGACCGGGTGCTGGCGGCCATGAAGCGGGGCTACAGCCGCCGGGACTACGTGGAGAAAATCGCCAAGCTGCGCCGGGTGCGGCCCGACATTTCCCTGTCTTCGGATTTCATCGTCGGTTTTCCCGGCGAGACCGAAGCGGATTTTGCCCAGACCCTGAGCCTGATCGAGGAAATCGGCTTCGACCATTCCTACAGTTTCATCTACAGTCCTCGGCCGGGAACGCCGGCGGCGGAGATGGCGGACGACGTCCCCCTGGCGGTCAAGAAGGAGCGCCTGGCCCGGCTGCAGGAGAAGATCCAGGTCCAGGCGGCGGAAATTTCCCGGTCGATGGTGGGGACCAAGCAGCGCATCCTGGTGGAAGGGGCGTCGCGGAAAAACCCCCGGGAATTGTGCGGCCGGACCGAGAACAACCGGGTGGTCAATTTTCAGGGGCCGTCCCGACTGATCGGCCGGTTCGCCGAGGTGGTGATCGCTGAGGCCCTGCCGAACTCCTTGCGGGGCCGATTGGTCTAAGCTATGCTGACCGAAACGGTTACGAGGTGTTGAACCAGCCCGGGCAAGGGCTTGATGCCAACCATTGACTGACAGACGATCCACGACCTTACAAATCACTCTGGAGCCCGCCGACAACCAGCGACTGGCGAATCTGTGCGGGCAGTACGACGAAAATCTGAAACAAATCGAAAAACGCTTGGGCGTCGAAATCGCCAGCCGGGGCAATCGCTTCCGCATCGTCGGCTCAAGCCAACCGGTGGAAACCGCATCCCGACTCCTCCAGCATCTGTTCCAGGCCGCCTCCTCCGAGGCCATCACACCGGAACGGGTGCACCTGTCCCTGCAGGATGCCAGCGTGGACGCCCTGCTGGAATCCCGGGACGATGGCGAAGCGCCGCTGACCATCCGCACCCGCAAGGCGGTGATCCGGGCCAGAGGTGCCAATCAGCAGCGCTACCTGAAGAACATCCGGTCCCACGACATCAATTTCGGTATCGGTCCGGCCGGTACCGGCAAGACCTATCTGGCGGTTGCCTGCGCCGTGGCGGCGCTGGAGGAGGAACGGGTGAAGCGTCTGATCCTCACCCGCCCCGCGGTGGAGGCCGGGGAACGTCTGGGATTTCTGCCGGGGGACATGGCGCAGAAGGTCGATCCCTATCTGCGGCCGCTCTACGATGCCCTGTACGAAATGCTGGGCTTCGAACGGGTGGCCAAACTGATCGAGCGCAACGTCATCGAAGTGGCACCGCTGGCGTTCATGCGGGGACGCACCCTGAACGACGCCTTCATCATTCTGGACGAGGCCCAGAACACCACCATCGAGCAGATCAAGATGTTCCTGACCCGGGTGGGTTTCGGTTCCACCGCCGTCATCACCGGGGACGTCACCCAGGTGGACCTGCCCAAGGACCGGCCTTCGGGGCTGCGTCATGTGCTCGAAGTGCTGGCGGACGTGGAGGGCATCAGCTTCACCTATTTCGACGCCCGGGACGTGGTCCGTCACCCGCTGGTTCAGCGGATCGTCTCCGCCTACGAGGCCCATGAGCGCCGGGCTCGGGAAGCTGCCGGAGTCTGAGGTGGACAGCGGGATAGACATCCAGGTCGCCACCGGCGAATCTTCTCTCCCCTCCCCGGAACGGTTGCGCCGATGGGTCGAGGCGGCCCTGGAAGGCCGACCCGGCGAAGTCTCCCTGCGCATCGTCGACGAGGCGGAAATCGCCGCCTTGAACGCCCGTTTCCGGCAGCGCCCGGGTCCGACCAACGTGCTCAGTTTTCCCTTCGACCCGCCTCCCGGAGTGCCGCTGACGTTTCTCGGAGACGTGGTGATCTGTGCACCGGTGGTGGTGCGGGAGGCCAGGGAGCAGGGCAAGACGGAGGAAGCCCATTGGGCGCATCTGGTCGTCCACGGGGTTCTCCATCTGCGCGGCTTCGACCACCTGACGCCGGAAGACGCCGAACGCATGGAGGCCCGGGAACGGGCCATATTGGCCGGCCTCGGTTTTCCGGATCCTTATCTCATCGAGGAAGCCCATCGATCATGAACGAAGAGCAAAGCGACAGTAGCTGGGTCGACCGTCTGGGTCAGTTCTTTTCCGGCGAACCCAAGGATCGCAACGAACTGTTGGAAATCCTGCGCGATGCCCAAAAGCGCCACATCATCGACCGTGACGCCCTGTCGATGATCGAAGGGGTGCTGATGGTGTCGGAACTGCGGGTGCGCGACATCATGGTGCCGCGGGCCCAGATGGACGTGGTGCACCAGGACGCATCCCTGGCGGACATCTTTCCCATCGTCATCGATACGCACCATTCCCGTTTTCCGGTCATCGGCGAGGACCGCAGTCAGGTCATGGGTATTCTGCTGGCCAAGGATCTGCTGCCTTACGCCTACCGACAGAACCTGCAGGTGCCGGTGAAGAAGCTGATGCGCCAGGCGCTGTTCGTGCCGGAAAGCAAGCGGCTCAACGTGATGCTGCGCGAATTCCGCATGCGGCGTCAGCACATGGCCATCGTCATCGACGAATACGGCGCCGCCGCCGGTCTGGTGACCATCGAGGACATCCTGGAACAGATCGTGGGGGAAATCGCCGACGAGCACGACCTGGAAGAGGAATACATCTTTCGCCGCAGCAACCGGGTCTATACGGTCAAAGCGATCACGCCCCTCGAGGAGTTCAACGAATACTTCGACGCCGATCTCAGTTCCGAAGACTTCGACACCATCGGCGGGCTGATCGTCCATTCCCTGGGGCACCTGCCCAAGCGCGGCGAAAAGGTGCGGATCGGCCGCTTCGAATTCGAGGTGCTGCGCGCCGACAATCGCCGTGTCCATCTCCTGAAGGTGAAACTGATCGAACCGGAACCCCAGTCTTCCGGTGCCGATTAGAACACTGCCGCCGTCGCTGGGGGCCTTGCTGTCCGGCGCATTGCTGCCCCTCGCCTTCGCTCCGCTCAACCAGTCCTGGCTGGTGGTGCCGCTGCTGGCTGTGCTGTTTCACGGATGGTCCACGGCCGGACGCCCCCTAGCCGCCGCGCGGCTCGGTTTTCTCTTCGGCCTGGGACAGTTCGGCTGTGGGGTGTGGTGGGTCTTCGTCAGCATGGACCGGTACAGCGGCGCCGGACCGGTCGTCGCCGGCCTGCTGACCGCCCTTTTCGTGGTCGTGCTCGCCCTGTTTCCCGCCTTGGCGGGCGCCATGGGGGCATGGCTGGCGGAACCGGGGGAATTCCGTCGGCGGGTTTTGCTGTTGTGGCCCACCGTCTGGGTGGCGGTGGAGTGGCTGCGCGGCTGGCTTTTCACCGGCTTTCCCTGGTTGCAGGTGGGCTACAGCCAGATCGACACCCCGCTGGCTGGTTACGCCCCCGTCTTCGGTGTCCTCGGTGTCGGCTGGGTGACGGCCTTGACGGCGGCGGTCCTGCTCGCGGTGTTCCGGCGCCGGGACGGTATCGGCCCCTGGGTCGCCGTGGTGGTGCTGCTTTGGCTGATCGGTGCCGGTCTGACCCAGGTCCGGTGGAGCCGGCCCGCCGGCCCTCCTCTGCAGGCGGCCTTGCTTCAGGGCAACGTTCCCCAGGAGCTCAAGTGGCGCCCGGAAACCCGACGCCGGATCATCACCACTTATCTGGAGATGACGCGCCATCGCTGGGGGGCGGATGTGATCGTGTGGCCGGAAACCGCCATCCCTCTGTTTTATCACCAGGTCCGTGACGTCCTGCTGCGTCCCCTGCAGCAGGAAGCCCGTTCCCGGGGCAGCGATCTTCTGATCGGGATTCCGGTGCAGGAGCCCGACGGGCGTTATTACAACGCCCTCATCAGCCTGGGATGGACCCCCGGGGTCTATTACAAGCGCCATCTGGTTCCCTTCGGCGAGTACCTGCCGTTGCGGCGCTGGCTCGGTTCCGCCCTGGATCTGTTGCAGATTCCCATGAGCGATTTCTCCGCCGGGAGCGGAGATCAGCCGCCGCTGCGGGCGGCCGGCTATCCCTTGGCGCCGACCATCTGCTACGAGGACGCCTTCGCCCGCGACGCTCTGCGGGGCCTGCCGGAGGCGGCCTACATGGTGAACGTCAGCAACGACGCCTGGTTCGGCGACACCATTGCGCCGCACCAGCATCTGCAGATGGCCAGGATGCGGGCCCTGGAGGCGAATCGCTATCTGCTGCGCGCCACTAATACCGGTCTCACCGCCGTGATCGGTCCCGACGGCCGGATCGTCGCCCAGGCGGCGCCTTTCGTGCGCACCTCCCTGACCGAGAATTTCGTCCCGCTCCGGGGGGCCACGCCCTACGTGCGCTGGCTGGACTGGCCGGTGATATTGATGGTCACGGGATTGTTGGGGTGGTTCGCCGTGGCCGGACGGGGCCGATCCTGAGACGACCGGCCCCGGTTGCCGTCACACCCATTCCCGGGCGCGGGTGAACGCCTCGTGGAAATCGAAGTACACCGGTTTCTCGGTCTGCAACAGATCCCGCAGCATGGCGTTCTGGATCCGGTATTTGAGGTTGCCGACGGCCAGTGGCCCCACCGCCACGGCACCGGGGCTGTTGGGCACCGTGGCCAGGGGAGCTCCCATGTCCCGGGGCTTGACGCCGGCGATACCGGCCGGTGGTACCGCGTTGACGTCGCCGACGACCTTCAGGCGCTTGGCGTCTTCCAAGATCTCCTCGTCGAGGACCTGAATGCCGGCCTTGGTGGTGTTGAAGATGATGTCGGCCCGGGCTACCAGCCAGGCCTTGCTGGCGCCGGAACTGGCGAAGGTGCCTTTCAAATTGCAGCCGCAGCGGCGGTTGTATTCCTCGGCCAACTGCATGGCGGTGTCCAGACTCAGGTGATCGACGATGGTGACGTCGGCCCCGGCCAGGGAGGCGATGACGCCGGTGGAAATCCCCACGGGACCGGTGCCGCCGAAAACGATGGCGCGGCAGTCCTTCATCTCCAGGCCGTGTTTGTCCTTCAGCTGCTTCTCCACCGCCGCCACCAGCGCGGTCGCGGTGGTGAAGGCCCCGGAGGGGTCGGCGAGGATGGAAACCTCGAAGGGGGGGACCATGGCCTTCTTGGCGGTTTCCATCATGTCCAGCGCCTTGCCGATGTCTCGGCCGCCGATGAAGATCGCCGTCCGTTTGACGCCCGAGGGGCCCCGGGAAAAGATGATGTCCTGGGTCAGGGCGTACACCTGGTCGGGAGTGACGTTGGCGTGGGGGAAGACCATGTCGAAGCCGGCGTCCACCGCCATATTGATGTCGAAGGGGCTGACCTGGGGACGGGGGCTGAGCATGTGCAGTACGGTACGGGTGGTCATGGCGACGAGAGCCTCTTTTTAACGTTTGGATCGGATGTATTCGCGGGCCAGCGTGAAGGCCTGGTCGTAATGGAGATAGACCGGCCGGTCCGTTTCCCGCATCTGGCGGAGCAGCCCCTGATGGGCCCGGTATTTGACGTTGCCGATGGCCAGGGCGCCGATGCCCACGGCCCCGGACGGGGAATCCTCCAGCGGCGCCCCGTCGGCCATGGGATCGATGCCGGCGATGCCGGGCGGCGGGACGGCGTTGACGTCGGCGGCCACCATCAGTTTGGGCGCCGCGGCCACCTGTTCTTCGTTCAACAACTGAATGCCGGCCGCGCCGGTGGCGAAGATCACCTCGGCCTCCGGCAGCAGTTCCGGCAGTTTGTCGTTGCCCTCACCGCGGATCCGGGTTTGTCCCTGGCCGAAAAACTCGTTGCACAGATTGGCGATGCGCTCCGACTTTTCCTTCTGCCGCCCCAGAATGGTGACGTCACAGCCGGCTTTGGCGCACAGTACCGCGGCGATCTGACCGACCGGACCGGTGCCTGCCAGGATCAACACCCGGCGCCCGGCCAGTTCGCTGTCGAATTTGTCCCGGAGTTCCCCCTCGGCGGCCGCCACCATGGCGGCGGCGGTGGTGAAGGCGCCGGAAGGATCGGCCAGGACCGAGATTTCGAACGGCGGTACCATCGAGGCTTTGGCCTGTTCGAGCATCTTGATCGCCTGTTCCGGACTGCGGCCACCGATGAAGAGCGCCGTGCGTTTGACGCCCGCCGGCCCCCGGGAGAAGATGGCGTCCTGGACCAGGGCCTGGACTTCGTCCTCGGTGACGTTCAGATAGGGCATGGTGACCTGCCAGCCGGCGTCCTGCGCCATGTTGACGTCGAAGGGGCTGAGGTTCTTTTCCGTAGTGAGCATGTGAAGAATGTACGGCTTTTCCATGATTGACATATTATCGTTGGGTTAGATGGCAATTCCGCAGACATAATCGCTCAATTATTGCTTCCAGCGTATGCAAAAACAAATTTTTCGCCTCTATCCGCCCCCCTTCGCTCAGGTGAACCTGGCGGGGCTGTATCTGGACCATCGGCTGCACACCTTGGGAACGGCGGACAAACCTTTCGTTTATGCCAATTTCCTCGCCAGCCTCGATGGCCGGATCGCCCTGGAGGATATCCATACCGGGGAGACCTATCTGCCCAAATCCCTGACCACACCGGCGGATTTCCGTCTGTTTCTCGAACTCGAGGCCCAGGCCGACTGTTTGATCACCCACGGCGGTTATTTGCGGGCTCTGGCCCAGGGGCGTCTCGGTAACATCCTGCAGATCGGCGCCCATCCCCGCGGCGCCGATCTGGTCGAGTGGCGCCGCCGCCACGGTCTGGCGCCGCAACCGGCGATCGCCATCGCCAGCGCCAGCCTGGATTTTATCATTCCCGATTCGGTCCGGCGTCACCGGCAAACGGTCTATATCTTCACCGGCGAAGGGGCCGACCCGGTCAAGGTGGCGGCCTGGCGCCGGGAGGGGTATCCGGTGATTTTCGCCGGCCGGGGGGAGATGGTGGAGGGCGGCCGCCTGATTCCCCTGCTTGGACGCTTGGGATACCGCAGCATCTATCTGATCGCCGGCCCCCGGATGCTGGACACCATGGTGCGGTCCGGGTGTCTGCACCGCCTGTACCAGACCATCACCCACCAATTGATGGGCGGGGAACTGTTCCGTACCATGGTGCCCGGTCCTGAGCTGGGGCCGGCCGGGCATCTGACCCTGCGCTCCCTGTATTACGACCCCGCCGGTCCCGGCGGCGCCGGCCAATGGTTCGCCCAATTCGACAATCAATAGCGTGCGGCCCGGCGCTCCGCCTCCCGGGCGCCGGCGGAATCCCCCCGGCGGCGTCGGGCTTCGGCGATCAGACGCCAGTTGCGCCGCAGCAGCGAACGGTCGCCGGTGGCCAGACTGAGGGACTTTTTCGCCAGTTCTTCCGCCAATCCCGGCTGGTCCTGCTGTAGTCGGATCCGGGCCAGTTCGTACCAGAGCCGGGGGTGGTCGGGCTGGATTCGCAGCGCCCGTTCCAGCCGGCTGGCCGCCCGCTCCAGTTCGCCCCGGCGGCGGTCGTTTTCCGCCTGTCGCATCAGGGCGACCACGGCGGGGGACGGCGACTGGGGTCTCGCCTGGGGCGGGGCTACCGGAGGCGGCGGTGGCTGCCTGCGGGCCTGGGGTGGGGGTGTCACCGGCGCCGGGGGCGGTGGCGGTGGGTAATAAGGGCCGGGCTGTGGTGGTGGAGCGAACAGCGGGTCGAGGGAACAGCCGGTCAGAACGACCAGCCAGGGCAGGAACAGCCGGCGCATCATGGTGCCGAGCCCTCCGGTCGGCTGGTTTCCGCTGCCGGTTGAGACCGGGGTTCTGTCGGGGCCGGGGTTTCACCCGGCTGCGGTTTGGTTTCCGTCGGCAGCGGATGACGGCGTTTGCCCTTGGGGCCGTAGTACATGCCCTGCAGGGTCATGAATCCCATGAACAGGGCGGCGGCGATCATGATCACCCAGAGCCGGTCCACGGGTCTGCCGAACACCCAGGCCGGATTGATCAGTCCGACCACCAGGAACAACACCGAGAACAAAATGACCGCATGGATGGCGGCGATGGGCCACGGCGTTCCCACCTTGATGCCGAAGCCGAAATAACTGACCAGAAACAGGATGGCGCTGATGACGAACATGTAGAACGGCTTGGGCTCCTTGAGCCAGAACAGGAACCAGCCGGGCCGCAGCAACCCTACGATCATCAGGATCAAAGACAGGATCACCGCCGCCTGGAAGATGATCAGACCGATATCCTGAACCGCTTCTTGCATGGCTTCCCTCCTCCGGGTCGTCTTGTTTTAATTTTGTGATTCTGCAGCTTAAGTCACTCGCCGTGATGAAATCAACCGAGCCGATCCCGATCGCCGTCAGCGCCTGCCTGCTGGGCTGGGCGGTGCGTTACGACGGCCGGGACAAGGCGCACGCCGGAGTACGTTTCCTGTTCGCCTCGGGCGAATTCGTGCCGGTGCCGGTGTGTCCCGAGGTGATGGCCGGTCTCGGCGTCCCCCGCCCTCCGGTCGAACTGGTGCGGGCGTTCGGTGTGGTCCGGGCCCTGGGAGTGTCGGATCGGTCACTCGACGTGACCGGCCCGCTGATCCGCCAGGCCGTCCGCTGGTCGGCCCGGGCTTCGGCCGTCGCCGGCCTGGTGTGCAAGAGCCGTTCCCCCAGTTGCGGGCTCGAGGTGGCGCTTCACGATCAGGCGGGGCGGGAATTGGGAATGACCGAAGGGCTGTTCATCCAGGTCCTGCGCCGGTACCGGCCACAACTGCCGATCGTCGAGGAGACGGTCCTGGAGGATCCTGAACACCGGGTCGCCTTTCTCGACCGGGTCAGGGCTTTCGCTGCGGGTCGATGAAACGCCAGCGTTTGAAGCAGGCGGCCTGGCCGTGATAGTCGCCCCGCTCGTCCACCACGTTCCACACCACCGCCCCTTCGATCAGGAAGCGTCTGCCGTTGCGGGCGATGCGGATGCCGCGGTAGTCGCTGATGTGGCCGTGGCGGCTCACCTGTTCCAAGAGTCGCCGGCGCTGGGCCTGTTCCGGGGTTTCGGCCGAGAGCCTGGAGGGCAGTCGGGTGAAGGTCTGCCAGTCCATGTCGAACAGGCATTGGGCGGTCAGATTGGCGTAGTTGAACACCGGATCGTCCTCGACGCCGTGGGAGACCAGGGCGAAAGGGGCGTGATACAACCGGCGGGCGGCGTCGACCGGATCCCGGGCGGCATCGATCAGTTCCCGGCCGGTCCAGCGGCGGTGGCTGAAACGCAGCCTTTCGGTGTGAAAGGCGAGGAAATCGTTGTCGGGCGCCGGTTCGGGAAAGCTCATAGGCGTTCCAGGGGCAGTTCCGTCTGAATGTGATTCTGCTCGCGATAATAGCGGACCACGATCAAAAACAGCAACGCGGTCACCGTCATGACGGCGGTGAAAAACCAGAAGTAGTCGGCCCCCTCGAGGCGGGCGCTTCCCTGCGGGGTGCGGAGGACGAAGTTCACCGCGCTGGTGAAGAGGTTGCCGGCCGCGACCGACAGCATGTAGAAGGCCATGATGAAAGACTTCATGGTGTTGGGGGCCTGGGTGTAGGAAAATTCCAGGCAGGTGATCGAGACCATCACCTCGGCGGCGGTCAGAACGACGTAGGCGAGCAGCTGCCAGGCGATATGGGGCGTCTGGCCGGCGTCGATGCGTTCCTGGAGCCAGGCGGCCATGGCGAAGGTCAGGCAGGTCACGAACAGGCCGGCGGCGATTTTGCGCAACGGCGTCAGGGTGACGATCGTTTCCACTTTGGGGTAGATCACGTGGGAGAACAGGGGGACCAGCACCATGATGAGCAGGGGGTTGGCCGCCTGAATCTGGGAAGGCAGGATCTCGTGGCCCCAGAGCATCCGGTCCATTCGCTGGGCCTGCAGCACCCAGGAGGAGCCGGTCTGGTCGAACAGGGCCCAGAACATGGCGATGAACAGGTAGATCAGGCTCAGTCTGACGACGGTCCTCCGGCCCTCCCGGCTCAGGATCTGGCGGAAGAACGCCGTTCCCGTCGGCGGGATGTGGGCGTAACGGTAGCGGCCCGACCAGAAGATCAGGGTCGCCAGGGCCATGAGCACGCCGGGGACGGCGAAGGCGAGCCCTGGGCCGTGTTGGTGCAACAGATAAGGGGTGATCAGCATGGCGGTGAAGGCGCCCAGGTTGATGGCGAAATAAAACCAGCCGAACGCCCGGCTGAGAAGATGACGGTTGCTGGCCCCGAACTG
>Ga0256839_1001260_pt1 | contig 31211 bp, 26 predicted proteins | sample 354166metaG_FD_185968 | JGI IMG/M metagenome (GOLD analysis project Ga0256839, IMG submission 185968) | Hydrothermal vent microbial communities from Mid Atlantic Ridge, Atlantic Ocean - 354-166 | ecosystem: Environmental > Aquatic > Marine > Hydrothermal vents | place: Atlantic Ocean: Mid... | reverse complement strand
CGGCAAAAACCACTCCCCCAACCACAAAACCCGCAACCGCGGAACCGGCAACGGCAACAGCCGGCTATGCCAGTGGGCACCCGTCCCCGGCTGCTGCCAAAATCCTGGCCGAAAAAGGCCTTGACCCGCAACAGGTAAAAGGTACCGGGGTGGGCGGCCGCATTACCAAAGAAGATGCCCTGGCCACTTCGGCTTCGGCAAGTGCAGCCGAACCGGCTAGCTCAGCTTCCAAAGCCTCAGCTACCCCTACCGGCCAAAAGACTTCGGGAGCAACGGCTGCCCGCAACGAAACCCGCAAAAAAATGAGCAGCCTGCGTAAGACAGTCGCCCGCAGGTTGGTAGCGGTAAAAAACGAAACGGCCATGCTCACCACCTTTAACGAGGTGAACATGCAACCGATTATGGCCATCCGGGCCAAATACAAGGAGTCGTTTAAAGAAAAACATGAGATAGGCCTGGGCTTTATGTCGTTCTTTATTAAAGCCTGCACGGTGGCCCTGCAGGAGTGGCCGGCCGTAAATGCCATGATTGATGGTGACGAAATGGTTTACCACGATTATTGCGATATCTCCATTGCCGTATCGGCCCCCAAAGGCCTGGTAGTGCCGGTAATCCGCAATGCCGAAACCCTGAACTTTGCTGAAATTGAAAAGGAAGTCCGCAGGCTGGCCTTAAAAGCCCGGGAGAATAAGCTTACCATCCCCGAAATGACCGGGGGTACTTTCACCATCACCAATGGCGGGGTGTTTGGCTCCATGATGTCCACCCCCATTATTAACGCCCCGCAGTCGGCCATCCTGGGCATGCATAACATAGTGGAGCGGGCCGTGGCTGAAAACGGGGAAGTGGTGATCAGGCCCATGATGTATGTTGCCCTTTCGTATGACCACCGCATCATTGACGGCCGCGAATCGGTGAGCTTTCTGGTACGGGTAAAAGAATTGCTCGAAGACCCTACCCGATTGTTGCTAAATGTATAATTAACCGGACAAAGAAATACGACCATGAAATACGATGTAACTGTAATCGGCTCCGGACCCGGAGGATATGTGGCGGCTATCCGCTGCGCCCAGCTTGGCTTTAAAACCGCCCTGATTGAAAAATACCCTACCCTGGGCGGCACTTGCCTCAATGTAGGCTGTATCCCCTCCAAAGCTTTGCTCGACTCTACCGAACACTACCACAATGCCCAAACCACCTTTGGTGAACATGGCATTAATCTTACCGGGCTCAAAGCCAACCTGGCCCGGATGATCAAACGTAAAGGCGAAGTAGTGGCCCAAACTACCCAGGGGATTGACTACCTGATGAAGAAAAATAAGATAGAAGTCCTGCATGGCACCGGCTCGTTTGTTGATAACCATACCCTTAAGGTAAGTGGTGCAGAAGAAATAACCCTTACTACCGACAAGGTAATTATTGCCACCGGCTCCAAGCCTGCCAGCCTGCCGTTTATCACCCTTGATAAGAAACGGGTGATCACTTCTACCGAGGCCCTTGAACTGAAAGAAGTACCCAAACACCTGATTATTATTGGGGGCGGGGTCATCGGCCTGGAACTGGGCTCGGTGTATGCCCGCCTCGGGGCCAAGGTCTCGGTAGTGGAGTACATGAACAGCCTGATCCCCACAATGGACGGCATGCTGGGCCGCGAGCTGAAAAAGGTGTTGAAAAAATTAAATTTTGAATATTTCCTGAAGCACAAGGTAACGGGCGTAAAAGCAACAGCTAAAACGGTTACCGTTACGGCCGAATCCCATAGAGGCGAGGCCGTTGAAATTAAAGGCGACTATTGTTTGGTGGCCGTAGGCCGTAAGCCGTATACCACGGGGCTGGGGCTGGAAAAAGCCGGGGTGAAGATGGATGAGGCCGGCCGGATTGTGGTAGATGACTGGCTTAAAACCACGGCCGATAATATTTATGCCATTGGCGATGTCGTCCGTGGCGCCATGCTGGCCCACAAGGCCGAAGAGGAAGGGGTGTTTGTGGCCGAAGTGCTGGCCGGCCAAAAACCGCATATTCATTACCACCTTATTCCCGGGGTAGTGTACACCTGGCCCGAGGTGGCCAGCGTTGGCTATACCGAAGAGCAGTTAAAAGAAGAAGGGCGGGCCTATACATCGGGCTCCTTTCCTTACCGGGCGCTGGGGCGTGCGCGTGCCAGCATGGACATAGACGGCCAGGTAAAGGTGCTGGCCGATAAAAATACCGATGAAATTTTGGGGGTGCACATCATTGGCGCCCGTGCTGCCGATATGATTGCCGCGGCTGTTACGGCTATGGAGTACCGCGCCTCGGCCGAAGATGTAGCCCGTATGAGCCATGCCCACCCTACCTATATGGAAGCGGTAAAAGAGGCCTGCCTGACGGCTAGTGGCAACCGGGCTATCCACATGTAACAGGCGGGTCCCCTAGGAGCCGGGCTACGTCATAGGCTTATATGAGCAGGGTGAACAGCAGGCAGGCCTGCCTGACGGCTAGTGGTAACCGGGCTATCCACATGTAACAGGCGGATCCCCAGGAGCCGGGCTACGTCATAGGCTTATATGAGCAGGGTGAACAGCAGGCAGGCCTGCCTGACGGCTAGTGGCAACCGGGCTATCCACATGTAACAGGCGGGTCCCCCGGGAGCCGGGCTACGTCATAGGCTTATATGAGCAGGGTGAACAGCAGGCAGGCCTGACGGCAACCGGCCCTGTACAAGTAGCTTTCGGCCCTAATCAAAAATAGCATTCAGCACCCCGGCCAGGCGCACCCCGGCTTGCAATAAACGCTGCTCTACCTCGGCAAGGTGGTCGTAATTATAGCGGTAACCAAGGTTTTTGCCATCGCCTATTGCATATACCGAGGCCCTTAGGGCCATCGACTCCATGGCCCAATCGTTTACCGAAGCCGCCTGCCACCGGGCTACCTGCTCTTTGGTGGTGTGGTTCAGGTGTATAGCCCATTCGGTATAACTAAGCTGTTGCTTGTCAATCATCCCCGAATCCCACACGCGGTGTAAGTTTGAGCTTTCCCAAAAGTAGTTGAGCTTCACATCATTGCCGCCCCGGTCTTTGCCCGTGCCCACATGCAGGGGCTGATGGATATCGCCAATAAAATGCACCAGGGCTTTGATGGCAAACCTTTGCTCGTCAAGGGTCAGCGTGTCCGATTTTAGCTGGCCAATAAAGGTGTTGATGGCCCAGATAACATCTCCTTCGGGGGCCTTTTCAGCCGTAGCATAGGTCTGTCCGTCAGGAATAGTAACATAATGCCAGGGTTTCATATAATCATAAGCAGGCTCCGATTTAATAAAATCCATCCAGTTGGCCACATCGGCCAGGGTTTCATGGCCGAGGATTTTCCGCACCGCTTTGCTGGCCTTTTTTGACAAATGATATTCCGCTATCCGGCCTATGGCACGGTGCCCGGTAAGGCCCCAACTACCCGCTTGCAAGGCTAGGAACATAAAGAGAAGAAAGGGTACTTTGTGTTTCATAATCAATTGTTTTATTCCTTTAGGTTTTAATACGCACATCTGTGGCTTTTAGCTTATTGCCATACCCGATGATTGGGTTAATATCCATTTCTTTAATTTCCGGGGCTGTAGCCAGCAAGGCACAAACACGGAGTACGATGTCAATCAATTGCCCTTCATCAACCCCCGGACGGCCGCGGTAGCCCTCAATAACCTTATAGCCTTTCAGGTGCCTGATCATAGCCCTTACTTCCTCATGGCTTAAGGGCGCCAACCCTACCCGCACATCTTTGATCAACTCTAACAGCACTCCGCCTATCCCTACCAGCACCAGGTGGCCAAACTTTTCTTCATATTTGGCCCCCACAAACAACTCATGGCCTTTCACCATTTCCTGCACGAGCACTCCGGTGGCCCCGTCAATGGCCATCAACTGGCGGTAGTGTTTTACCAGGCTTTCTGCCGTATGGATATTCAACGCCACCCCGTCAACATCGGTTTTATGGACAATCCCGGTAACTTTTAAGGCTACCGGGTAGCCGATTTCTTTGCTCCTGGCCAGGGCCTCCTCTTCGCCAGCCACATTATATTGCCGGGTGCGGGGAATTCCGGCAGCGTCCAGCAAAGCCAGCACCTCGGGCTGTGGCAGCAGCCCCGGCCCCCGGCCCTCAATGATTTGCCGGATACGGTTTTTATCCACCGCGGGCAGGCTTTCCGGGTCAGCCGGCACGGAGGTGGTATAAACAGCCGTTAAGGCATTGGCCAGGTTTACTTCATCAGGAAAATTAACATGCCCCTTTGAAAGAAAATATTTTATTTCCCTCTCGGCATTTATAATAGAAGGAAGCACCGGAAAAATTGGCTTAGGGCTTACCTCAAGTTTAACATTGAGCACTTTATAAACATTTTCCACATCAAAAAGCCCCGGGCTGCCGAAAACCACAATAATGGCATCAACATTAGTAAACTTGTAATTGCAATAATCAATGATGATGCCCAACTGTTCTGCGGACCCCGTAGCGAGAAAATCAATGGGGTTGGTTACCGAAGAGCCGGGGTCTAAATACGTGAGTAGCTCATCCGCCTCAGGGCCGGCAATTTTGGGCACCTGCAGCCCCCCCTTGGTCAGGGCATCGGTGAGCAGCACGGCCGACCCCCCGGCATGGGTAACAATGGCAATGCGGTTGCCCGGCAACTGTGGATAGGTAAAAACCGAAGCTACCGAGATCAGCTCATCACGGCTGCTGCAATATACTATGCCGGCTTTGCTGAACAGGGCACGTGTAGCCATAGCCGAGTTGGCCATGGCCCCGGTGTGCGAGGCTGCGGCCCGGCTGCCGGCCTCGGTCTCCCCGCCTTTAATGGCCGCAATCTGGCACCCTTTTTTTATCAGCGAGCGGCTGTGTTTGAGAAACCGCCCCGGGTCGCCAATGTTTTCTACATAAATCAGCTTGGTGCGGGAGCTGGTTTGCGGATTAAATGTTTCATCTAAGTAGGCCAGCACATCCTCAACCGAAGTCTGGGCAGCATTGCCAACCGAATAGATGCTGTTAAACTGTAAGCCTACCGGTACGGCCGCCTCCATAATAAATACGGCTGTAGCCCCGGAACTGGAAATAAAATCACACCCTTGCGGGCTCAGCTTGGGAATGGGCGAGGTAAAGACCCCCTGATAGTGGGCATTGATTACCCCGATACAGTTGGGGCCAATCAGGGTGCCGCCAACGTTATTCACCACGGCCGCCAACTGCTTTTCCAACTCTTTGCCCGCATCGCTTAGCTCGCCAAAGCCGGCCGAAATGATAATAAAAGCTTTGGTGCCCTTGGTCGTGGCCAATGCCGTAACCGTTTCCAGGGCATAGCGGGCGCTGATGGCGATAATGGCCATTTCTACGGCCGGCAAATCTTGTATGGCAGCCACCGTAGCTACCCCCTGCACATCCTTATCGTGCCGGTTAACCACATACAAATCCCCGGCAAACGACCCGTCCAACAGGTTTTTTAAAACCTTGCCCCCCGGTTTTGCGGTGTTGCGCGAGCCACCGATAACGGCTATACTGCGGGGGTTAATAATTTCATTACAGATCATAAAAAATCGCGCTCCTCTGATTAACAAAAATCGGAAGAGCTGGCAGATATTCCTAATTATTCCCTGCCGATAATCAAATTGCTTTGGGCAATCCCGGTAAATAGAAATACCTTTATCGGGAACCAAATTTCCTGCCCTATGGCAAGCTACAAACCGTCCCCGAGGAGCAAAATTATCCGCAGCCCGCAGCGGGCACATTACGACAAAAAAACCCTTTACCAGGTTTTGGATGCCGGCTATTTATGTCATGCAACTTACCTGTTTGAGGGGGCCCCGGTTATTGTGCCAACAGCTTATGTAAGGATTGATGACCATATTTATCTTCACGGGGCCGCCAATAACCGCCTGCTGAACAGCTTGGCAGCACAAAACCAGGCATGTGTGGCCGTTACCCATCTGGATGGCCTGGTGTTGGCCCGCTCGGCATTTCATCATTCGTTTAATTATCGTTCCGCAGTAATTTTTGGCACCCCCGGGGTAGTAGAGGCACCGCAGGAAAAGGAAACGATCCTGCAACGGTTTACCGAACAGGTGTTGCCCGGCCGCTGGGCAGAGGTAAGGCCTCCCTCGGCCAAAGAGTTGCAGGCAACCCGGGTGGTGGGCATAAAAATAGAAGAGGCCTCGGTGAAAATCCGCAGCGGGGGGCCGGTTGACGATGAGGCCGACTACGGCCTGCCGGTTTGGGCGGGCGTTTTGCCTTTGCAACAAACCGTTGGCCAGCCCCTTGCCGATAAACAGATAAGGCAGGGAATTAAGATTTCTGATGCGGTAACTAATATGGTAAAAAAGTAGTTTAATATGAATTCAGAGGAATTTAAAAAAATTGGCCATGAGTTTGTTGAATGGATGGCCGGGTACCTGGAAAATATTGAAGACTACCCGGTAAAACCCAAGCTTAAGCCGGGCGATATTTACCGGCAACTGCCTGACCTTCCTCCCGGGGAGGGGGAAAGCATGGCGGCTATTTTCAGGGATTTCCGCGAGGTTATTGTTCCCGGCATGACCCACTGGCAAAGCCCCTCGTTTCATGCGTATTTTCCCGGCAACAGCAGTAAACCCTCGGTACTGGCCGAAATGCTGACCGCCACCCTGGGCGCCCAGTGCATGGTGTGGGCAACCTCCCCGGCCGCCACCGAGCTGGAAGACCGGATAATGGAGTGGCTGCGGGAAATGGTGGGGTTGTCAACAGAATGGGTAGGCTCCATCCAAAACGGGGCCTCCGATGCCACCCTTAACGCCTTGCTTACCGCCCGCGAAAGAGCCTCCGGGTTTACCACCAACCATACCGGCCTCACCACCAATAATTTCAGGGTATATGCCTCGGAGCAAATCCACTCTTCGGTTGACAAGGCCGTAGCCATAGCCGGCATTGGCCGTGACAATCTGGTGAAAATCCCGGTTGATGAAGCCTTTGCCCTGCAACCGGCTAAACTGGCCACCGCCATTGACCGGGATATTGCGGCCGGCAAGCGCCCGCTGATGATTGTGGTGGGCATGGGCACCACCGGCACCACCGCCATCGACCCCCTGGCCGAAATTGTGGCCATCGGCAGAAAGAATAACCTCTGGGTGCATGTAGATGCGGCCCTGGCCGGCACTGCCCTGATCTTGCCCGAAATGCGCTGGCTGGCGGCCGGGCTGGGGGAAGCCGATTCTTTTGTGTTTAACCCACATAAATGGATGTTTACCAACTTTGATGCTTCGGCCTATTTTGTCAGGGACAAGCAGGCGCTGATCAACACGTTTTCGGTAACGCCCGAATACCTGCGTACGGCCGAAGATGACCGGGTAAACAATTACCGCGATTGGGGCATACCGCTGGGCAGGCGCTTTCGGGCGTTGAAGCTGTGGTTTGTCATCCGTAGCTATGGCTGCAAAGGTTTGCAGGAAAAAATCCGCCTGCACCTGCAACTGGCCCGGTGGTTTAAGCGGCAGGTAGAGGCCGATGACAGGTTTGAGTTGCTGGCTCCCGTGCCCCTGAATACGGTTTGCTTCCGGGCGATAAAACCGGGGGCATCGCTGGCGGAATTGAATGCTTTTAATGAAAACCTGATGCACCGCTTAAACCAAAGTGGGGAGTTGTTTCTCACCCATGTAAAACTTAACGGTGTTTTTACCCTGCGGATGGTCATCGGCCAGACCGAAGTGGCAAAAAAACATGTAGAAAAAGCCTGGCAACTGATTAAAGAAAAAGCCTTCAAATAAGGGCAGCTGCGGCCTTCGTCAGCTTCTTGTGCATAATGCCCGAAAATAGCAGCAACTGTTTAACTTTGTGGCCAATTTAATTCGCTTACTATGCAGCACGACAACGTAATTTTTGATCTTATAGAAAAAGAACGGCAACGGCAACGGAGCGGCCTGGAGTTGATTGCCTCGGAAAACTATACTTCTAAACAAGTAATGCAGGCTATGGGCAGTGTGCTTACCAATAAATATGCCGAAGGCCTGCCCCACAAACGCTATTATGGCGGGTGTGAGGTGGTAGATGAAATTGAAGACCTGGCCATTGCCCGTGCCAAAGAGCTCTATGGTGCTGCCTGGGCCAATGTGCAGCCCCACTCCGGGGCCCAGGCCAATGCGGCCGTGATGCTGGGGGTATTGAATGCCGGTGATACCATCCTGGGCTTCGACCTGTCGCATGGAGGCCACCTTACCCACGGTTCTGCGGTAAACTTCTCCGGTAAGTTGTACAAGCCCGCTTTCTACGGGGTAGAGGAGGGCACCGGCACCATCGACTGGGATAAGCTCCGCGACAAGGCCCGCGAGGTAAAACCTAAACTGATTATCTGCGGGGCTTCGGCCTACAGCCGCGACTGGGACTATGAACACCTGCGGGCTACAGCCGATGAGGTGGGCGCCCTGCTGCTGGCCGACATCTCACACCCTTCAGGGTTAATTGCCCGCGGTCTGCTCAACGACCCGCTGGAATATTGCCATATTATAACCACTACCACGCATAAAACCCTGCGCGGCCCACGGGGCGGGTTGATTATGATGGGGGAAAACTTTGACAACCCCTGGGGCCGGAAAACACCCAAGGGGATAATTAAAAAAATGTCAGCCATTTTGGATGGTGCCGTTTTTCCGGGAACCCAGGGCGGCCCGCTGGAGCATGTGATAGGCGCCAAAGCCGTAGCTTTTGGCGAGGCCCTGTCAGAGGAGTTTTTGCACTATGTAATACAGGTGCAAAAAAATGCCCGGGTAATGGCCGATGCCTTTGTGCACCGGGGCTACAAACTGATCTCCGGGGGTACCGACAACCACATGATGCTGATTGACCTGCGTAACAAAGGCATTACCGGCAAAGGGGCCGAGCAGGCGCTGGTAAAAGCCGATATTACCACCAACAAAAACATGGTACCCTTTGATGATAAGTCGCCTTTTGTTACCTCCGGCATCCGGGTGGGCACGGCCGCCATTACTACCCGCGGATTAAAGGAAGACGATATGGAAAAAATTGTCGGGTTGATTGACCGGATTATTCAGGCCCCGGAGGATGAAGATAACCTTGCGGCCGTAAAGCAGGAAGTAAACGCCTGGATGTCGCAATACCCCTTGTACGAATCCGCCACCCGTGAAACCGTGTAAATGCCCCGCGACCAGTTAGATACCGAACCGGTAGAAGAAGTCAAAGAAATGACCTTTCTTGAGCACCTCGAAGAGTTGCGCTGGCACCTCATGCGCTCGTTGGTAGCTATCCTGGCTTTATCTATTGTGGTGTTTCTGGCCAAAGATTTCGTCTGGCATAATATTATCCTGGCGCCTTCACGCCTTGATTTCTGGACCTATCAAATGCTGTGTAAGGCGGGGGAGTGGCTCAACTCCGATGGCCTGTGCATTAACGACCTGCCGTTTATCATCCAGAGCCGCAAAATGACCGGGCAGTTTACCATGCATATTACTACCTCTTTCCTGATTGGCCTGATTGTGGCCTTTCCCTATGTTTTTTGGGAGATCTGGAGCTTTATCAGCCCCGGCCTTTATGAGAAGGAAAGAAAAAACACCCGGGGGGCCGTGTTTTTTGTCAGCCTGCTGTTCCTTACCGGGGTGTTGTTTGGGTATTATATTATCTCGCCCCTGTCGGTAAATTTTCTGGCCCATTACCGGGTTGATCCCAGCATCCAGAATGAGTTTGAGCTGATCAATTATGTGTCCACTATTTCGATGATTGTGCTGGCTACGGCCGTGCTTTTTCAACTACCGATAATCGTTTATGTGCTCACCAAAGCCGGCCTGGTAACCCCGGAGGGCATGAAAAGCTACCGCAGGCATGCCATCATTGCCATCCTTGTTCTGGGGGCCCTCTTAACCCCTCCCGACCCGATCAGCCAAATTTTAGTGGCCATTCCATTATTCGGTTTATATCAAATTAGTATATTTATATCGGCAGCCGTAATCAAAAAGGAGCGGTTGCGCGAACAAGCCGTAATCAAAAAAACAGTAAAATGAGCCTTAAAATAGCCATCGGTGGTGACCATGCCGGGTACGAATTAAAGAAATCTCTAATTGCCAGCTTAAAGGCGGAAGGCCATCATATTAAAGATTTTGGCCCGTATAATGAGGAGTCGGTTGACTATCCCGACTACGTACACCCGCTGGCCACGGCCGTGCATAGTGGTGAATTCGATTTCGGCATTGCCATCTGTGGCAGCGGCAATGGGGTGGCCATGACCGCCAATAAGCACCAGGGCATCCGGGCGGCTTTATGCTGGTTGCCCGAACTGGCACGGTTGGCACGGGCACACAATGATGCCAATATGCTTTGCCTGCCTGCCCGCTTTATCCGGCAAAAAGAGGCCGCAGAAGCAGTGGCAGCCTTTCTAAGCGAACCCTTTGAAGGCGGCCGTCATCAGCGCAGGGTAGAAAAAATCGATTGCTAAAAATTCCGGCTTACCGCTAAAATCGGCTATACTTGCAGGAAGATTGAGGAGGAGATGAAGGTAATCCGGAATATAATGCTGGGCCTGGGCATATTGGTGGCTGCCGGAATAACGGCCTGGCAGTACTGGCCCCACCCCGTAACCACCCCGGAAGAACCCGTAACCGCCTTATCCCTGCCCTTGTTAGATACTACCCGCATAACCGCCCCGCAAACTTATTTTGGCTATGTGGTTGACTCCCTGGAGGTGCTTTACCAGACAGTAAAACGCCATGAATACCTGGCCGGTATCCTGGCCGGGCACAACATCACCAACGAAGACATCCACACCCTTACCCAGCGGGCTAAAGGCATTTTTGATATCCGCAAAATGGGGGTGCGCAAGCCCTATGAGATGCTCTGTTATAAGGATGACAACTGCACCGCCAAGGCCATGATTTACCATCTTGATGCAGTAAACTATGTGGTATTCCATTTAGAAGACTCCATTTATGTAAAAACCGGCTCGCAACAGGTGGTTACCGTTGAAAAAACCAGCAGCGGCATCATTCAAAACTCCCTGGCGGTAACCATGGACCTGAACGGGCTCAGGCCTCAGCTTACCAACGACCTGGCCGATATCTTTGCCTGGGAGGTGGATTTCTTCCGCCTTTTTCCCGGTGACCGCTACAAACTTATTTATGAGGAGCAGTTTGTTAATGGCGAATCAATTGGTTATGGCAAAATAAAAGCGGCTGTTTTTGAACATGGTGAGGAACAGCACTATGCCTTTTATTTTGACCAGGGCGATGGCATCGAGTATTTTGATGAACAGGGCAATAGCCTGCGTAAAACCTTTTTAAAGTATCCGGTAAAGTTCAGCCGCATTTCTTCCCGTTATTCCGGCCGCAGGTACCATCCGGTACAAAAACGCTACAAAGCTCACCGGGGCACTGATTTCGCTGCCCCCCAGGGCACGCCCATTCGCAGCGTAGGCGATGGCATTGTTAGCGAAGCCCGCTACAGCAAGTATAATGGCAACTATGTTAAAATAAAGCATAATTCAGTGTATGCCACCCAGTATTTGCACATGGTTAAAATAGCTTCCGGCATCCGCCCGGGGGTACGGGTAAAACAAGGGCAAACCATTGGCTATGTGGGCCATACCGGCCTGGCGCGGGGCAACCATGTGTGTTACCGGTTTTGGAAGTACGGCCAACAGGTAGATGCCCTGCGGGTTGACCTGCCCTCAAGTGCGCCCGTGGCCGACAGCCTGCTAACCGGTTACCGGCAAGCTGTGGCGAGGCTACGCCCGGCCCTGGATTCAATTGCTTATCCGGTAGCCGCCCCCTTAACGGCTGCAGGCGAATGAGCGGTTAATCTATTTCCAGCAACGTGGGGCAGTGGTCGGAGTGAACCACATCATTCAATAGGTCAGCGCGCCTGAGGCGGGGGGCCATATTCTCCGTCACCACCTGGTAATCAATACGCCAACCCTTGTTGTTTTTACGGGCATTGAACCGGTACGTCCACCAGGAGTAACGCTGATCACCGGGATTGAGGTAGCGGTAACTGTCGATAAAGCCGCTGTTGAGGAATTTCGTTACCCAGGCGCGCTCTTCCGGAAGAAAGCCACTGTTGTTTTTATTGCCTTTGGGGTTATGAATATCAATCTCTTCGTGGGCAATATTAAAATCACCAACAATAATCAGTTGCCCCACTTCCCGGGCTACCTGATGGGCATAATCATAAAATTCATCTAACCATTGCATTTTAAACGCCTGGCGTTCATCGCCACTGGTACCGGAGGGCATATACACATTCATCAGCGAAAAATCAGCATAATCGGCCCGGATAACCCGGCCTTCATGGTCGTAATGCGGCATACCACAACCGTTTTCTACGTGCCGGGGTTTGGTTTTACTAAGGATGGCAACCCCGCTATAGCCCTTTTTTTCGGCACTTTCCCAGTAGTGGTGGTAGCCCAGGTCAGCAAAGGCGGCCACCGCAACCTGTTCGGGCCGCGCCTTGGTTTCCTGCAGGCAGAGGATGTCGGGCTGTTCCTGTGCCAGCCAGTTGGCAAGGCCTTTGTTCAGGGCCGCCCTGATGCCGTTGACATTATAGGAGATTATTTTCATTGCGGTTTTCGTTGGTTATAGCTGATCCCAGCCAATCTCTTTGGCAAAGTATTCAATAATATGCATTTTAAGTAATTGTTCCTGCTCCAGTAAATCGAAATGCGGCAGTTTTTTTACATTCTTCCAGTGCGGCCAGCCATCTTCATCGTGGCCTTCCAGCACATAAAACCCCGAAAGGCTGAGCACCTTGCAAATGGCAATATGCAGCAGGTCTTGCTTTTGTTCTTTGGTAAACTCAAGGTTACCCTTGCCCAACTCCTGAATGCCGATCAGGTAGAGTACCCCGTTCAGGTCGCGCGGTTTTTTATTAAACGTGGCCTGCAGCCGCAACCGCAGTTTCTGCCACTTACGCTCCAGTTCAAGGTCTTTTTTTATCATGCTACCGCTTATTGTGGATTGTACCGGGCCTCTTTCAGTATTTTCCGGGCATCGGGGTTAGCCATGAGGGCCTGCAGGCTGGTGCCGGGGTGCCGGTTATGGTATTCTCTTACAATGTCCCAGCCCATCCAGGCCCCGATACGTCCGGGGCATTTATTGCCGATTTCAAATACATTGGGGCGCTCATCAAGGTATTTCTGCTTGATCATGTGGTTGGTTTCGTAGAGCAGTTCGTTTTCCAGGAAATAATACCAGAGCAGCTTGCGGTTCTCCTGCACATTGGCCAACTCAGCCCCATCGTACCAGATAAGCAGGGAGTCCGGGGTGCAGGGCAGCATGCTTTTTGCAAAGAAGTACTTCTTGCCATAATAAATCATATCAGCCGCCATGGTATTGTCTTTAGGGTCTTCGCGCAAAAACCGGTCGGCATAAAGCAAGACGGTAGCGGGCACAATATAGGGTTTGTCGTACCGTTTAAGAATGTAAAGCGGTATGCCTTGCGGCCGGTACTTTCCCTCCGGCCCCAGATAATAATCCAGGCCGATGATAATCCGCTCGTTATCCACGTACATTTCGCTGCTGCCAAAGCCGGTGACTAATGTTTGAATTGCAGGTGGTTTGAACTCCGGATAGTAATGACGGATATAAGAAAAAGCTTGCGCAAACGCCTTTTTTATATCAGCCATATCGCCAAAATAGGCTTTGGTCTCCATCAGCAAAGTATCGGTATAGGGGTTTTTAATTACCCCAAAAATAGTTTTCGCCAGGAGGGTGTCGGAAGGGTATTGTGCCGAACCCAAAAACTCTTTGGTAAGTACCGGATGGGCCGTCAGGAAGTTGAGTACATCCTGCGGAGTTTCACTGGCAAACAGTTCGTCCTCTAACCGCTCAATTTCTACGGTTACGGTTTCTGTAAGCTCCGGGGCTTCAATACAAACCTCATCGTTACCGGAACAGGCAACAAGCACAACCGGCAAAATCAACAATAATTTCCTCATCAAGTGCAATGTTAGTTCAGCCTGTGTTGACCACAAAACGGAGACATCTGACTTTTCGTATGTGCCGGGCACCGTAAGCAACCGTTACCCGGTAACCTCACCGCTTTAGTCCACCTCAATCACTTCCAGCTCACTGTTCAGGAACTTATATTCGGTAACCGCCAGTGAAGAGTCTTCAATCAGCTTTACCCATTTATGGTATTTCATAAACCACTTAAAGCGGATGGAATACACGCCACGGGTAAAAAACGAATACAAATAGGGGTGCAAGGCCAGCGAAATGTTTTTCTCGTTCTGGTCCACCAACAGGTGGTCCAGCGTTTGTTCAATCTCCTCCGCTACCTGAATAGAGGCCGTAATTTGTCCGGTACCGTTGCAGGTGGGGCATTTTTCTGCGGTGATAATGTTCACCTCAGGCCTTACCCGTTGGCGGGTTATCTGCATCAGGCCGAATTTAGACAAGGGCAGTACGGTAAACTTCGACCGGTCGTCCTTCATCTCGTCCTTCATTTTTTGATAGACCAGCTTCTTGTTTTCCGCCTTGCGCATATCAATAAAATCTACCACAATGATACCCCCCATATCGCGCAGGCGCAGCTGGCGGGCGATCTCGGCTGCCGCTTCTAAGTTTACGGCCAGGGCGGTAGCCTCCTGGTTAGCCTCGGAGTTTGATTTATTGCCGCTGTTCACATCAATTACGTGCAGGGCCTCGGTGTGCTCGATGATCAGGTAACCACCACCTTTGATGCTTACCGACCGGCCGAAGAGCAGTTTTATCTGTTTCTCAATGCCAAACGCTTCAAAAATTTTGGCCCGGCCATTATAATATTTGACGATCTTCTCTTTGTCGGGGGCAATTTTTTTGGTGTAGGCCTTAATTTCCTCGAACATCTTTTTGTCATCAATGGTGATGCTGTCAAACGATTCGTTGAGCACATCACGCAGGATGGAGGAGGTTTTGTTTACTTCGCCCACAATAACATCGCGGGGTTTGGCTTTGTGCAGGGTTTGAATACCCTTTTTCCAGCCATCGTACAGGATGTTCAGGTCGTTGTGCAGGGCGGCTACATCTTTGCCCTCGGCCACGGTACGGATGATGACCCCGAAGTTTTCGGGTTTAATAGAGGTAAGCAAGCGCACCAGGCGTTTGCGTTCATCGCTATTGGTAATTTTTTTCGATACACTTACCGCATTGGAAAATGGCACCAGTATTATATACCGGCCGGCAAGGGATAACTCACAGGATAACCGTGGCCCTTTGGTGGAAATGGGTTCTTTCACCACTTGCACCAGAATCTTCTGGTTTCGGGTAAGTACTTCTGAAATCTTGCCGTGCTTGTTAATGTCGGGCAGGATTTTAAACTTACCTAAATCGCCACTTACGCTGCTTCTACTGCTTAGTACCTGCTTCGTAAATTTGTTTAGCGATAATATTTTTGGTCCCAGATCAAGATAGTGGAGAAATGCGTCTTTTTCATATCCAATGTCAATGAAAGCTGCATTTAACCCGGGAACCACTTTTCTTACCGTTCCCAGGTAAATTTCTCCTACTGTAAATTGATTGCCATCTTCTTCACGATGGTATTCCAGAAGACCTTTGTCTTTTAGTAGGGCTATTCGGCATCCTTTTTGAGTCGAGCTTACTACTAATTCGTTACTCAAAACTTAATGCTTTTAAATGAATAAATATTTTTTTGAGCATGCTTATCCTTTAAGCAAACTCAGGTGAGGCTCTTTAGCCTACAGCCTACTTCTTCTTATGTCTGTTTTTTCTAAGACGCTTCTTTCGCTTATGAGTCGCGATCTTATGTCTTTTTCTTTTTTTACCGCAAGGCATAATGTTAAAATTTTTTAATGTTTACACAACGGCACAGCCGTTTCATTTAATTATTTTATACGGGCAAGCCCGGCAATTACAGTTATTAAGCCCATTCACATAGTAAACGGGAGCGCAAAGTTATCCCTTTTTAACGAAAATCAAGTATTCTTCCTTGCTTTTTCGTTTTTACGGGCAACAGGAAAATGCCGGCAGAGGGTTACTTGCCTACTTTATCGCTGTTTTTGATTTTGTTAAGAAAAACTTTTGAGGGCTTAAAGCTGGGCACATAATGCTCTTCAATAACAATAGCGGTGTTTTTAGAAATATTTCGCGCTATCTTACGGGCCCGCTTTTTGTTCACAAAGCTGCCAAACCCGCGCACATAAATATTTTCCCCATCGGCCATAGAGTTTTTCACTACACTAAAAAAGGCTTCTATGGCTACACTTACATCGGCTTTGTCAATACCGGTTTTGTCTGCAATTTGCGCGATTACGTCTGCTTTAGTCACGTTAAAAAAGGTTAAAAGTTTTAGATAAATGGCTAAAAGCCAATGATTTTGGCACAAATTTAAGCGCAAAGTTTTAATATAAAAATAAATCAGGGACTTTTGCTAAAGATTAAGGCTGATAATTTGACCAACCACCCTTTTACCACCGTCATACTTAACTGGTACGCCCAAAACAAGCGCTCTTTACCCTGGCGCGAGCAACGTAACCCCTACTTAATCTGGTTGTCAGAAATCATTTTACAACAAACCCGGATAGCCCAGGGTTTACCCTATTATCAGCGCTTTGTGCGGGCTTATCCCGATGTGCACCGGCTGGCTGCGGCATCCGCGGATGAGGTGCTGCGCCTCTGGCAGGGGCTGGGCTACTACAGCCGGGCCCGCAACTTGCATAAATGTGCCCAAATTGTTGCCGTACAGCATCACGGGCATTTCCCCGATAACATGGCCGCGCTGCGTACCCTGCCGGGCATTGGCCCCTATACAGCAGCGGCCATTGCCTCCCTGGCATTTAATGAGGCAGTACCGGCTATTGACGGTAATGTTTACCGGGTGCTGGCCCGTTATTTTGGCGATGAAACCGATATCACCTCGGCTGGGGCGTTTAAGCATTTTTACCAATTGTCGCTGGCGGTGCTTGATAAGGGCCGGCCGGGGGATTATAACCAGGCGTTGATGGATTTCGGGGCCTTGTTTTGTACTCCCCGCCAGCCCGATTGCCGGCAATGTGTTTTACAGTCGGGCTGTGTGGCCTTTGCCACCAACAGGCAGCAGGTATTGCCGGTTAAAAGCAAAAAAGCCAAAATCCGGGAGCGAAACTTTTACTATGTGTTCATGTTATATAAAGATAAGGTACTGATGCGCCAGCGCCCAGCCGGGGATATTTGGCAAGGGCTCTATGAACCGGTACTTATTGAACATGACCGGTCGCAGGCCTTCGGGCAACTGCAGCACCCCTTGCTCGACATGCTGCATCAACAAGGCCTGAAAATTACCTGGCAAGAGAAAAATATCCGGCATCTGCTGTCGCACCAGTTGTTAAATGTTAATTTTGCCCTGGTATCGCTGGGCGGGCAAGAAACGTTGGCTACCCGCATGGCAACCGGGGCGTACCATTGGTATGCTTTAAGCGCAGTTGAAGCGCTGCCGAAACCGGTTTTAATCGCAAACTATTTGGATACCCGGGTTAATTCAATAAATTTACAGTAAGAGAAAATATTATGGCAGGAGTAAACAAAGTAATTTTAGTTGGCAATCTGGGCCGTGACCCGGAAGTACGCCATTTGGAAAGTGGGGTGCCGGTGGCTTCTTTTTCGGTAGCCACCTCTGAATCCTATAAAGACAAAAGCACCGGGGAAAGAAAAACGGTTACCGAGTGGCATAATGTTGTGCTCTGGCGCGGCCTGGCCGAGGTAGCCGAAAAATACCTGCACAAAGGCGACCAGGTGTATATTGAAGGCAAGCTACGTACCCGCCAGTGGGAAAAAGACGGGGTTACCCGCTATACTACCGAAATTGTGGGCGAAAATATGACGATGCTCAGTAGCCGGCCAAGGGCCGAAGGTGCAACGGGCACCGCTGCCCCCCAGCCGGCTGCCGATACTGCCCCGGCCGCCACCACCCCGGCCAGCCAAACGGCTGAACCTGAGGCTGATAATTCAGCGCAGGAGGTAGATGACCTGCCCTTTTAAGCAAAACCCATGAGCGGTCAGCTACGTAATATTGTTTAACTAAAGCAAAGTTATTGGAAACGAGCATTGTTGACGAACCTCCGAGTAGGGCCCTCCTGGTCCTTGGGGATATAATACAGGCACAGGTACTGGGAGGCTTCTCTTTCTATTTGGTTTATATCGGTCTTATCCTCCTGTTGCTGTTGTTGCTGTCAGCGCTTATTTCCGGCTCAGAAGTGGCTTTCTTCTCTATAGAGGCAGGCGAATTGGAGGAGCTAAAAAAAAGTAACCGGAAAACCGATAACCGTATTGCTGCTTTGCTGGCCAGGCCCAAATACCTGCTGGCCACTATCCTTATCCTCAATAATTTCGTTAACGTGGCCATCGTTACCCTTTCTACCTATGTTACGTGGCAGATTTTTGCCGGGGCCAACCAGGCTACGTTAATCACCACCCTGACCTTTATCATCACCTTTGTTATCGTGTTTTTTGGCGAGATCGTACCCAAAATATATGCTACCCAACAGCGGGTAGCCTTTGCCCGCAAAACCAGCGGCATAATAACCCTGGCGGCCATGTTGGTCAGGCCGCTGGCCTGGATGCTGGTAAATTTTACTTCGATCGTAGAAAAACGCATTGAGCGAAAACACGACCCCTCTTCCATCGAAGAAGTGCACCAGGCCCTGGAAATGACCACCCAATCGGGCATCACCGAAGAAGAAAAGGACATCCTGAAAGGGATTGTTAACTTCAGCACCATTTCGGTTACCCAGGTAATGCGTTCACGGGTAGATATTGTGGCCGTGGAAAATGATATTTCGTACCATGAGTTGATGGATATTATCAATAAAGAAGGGTTTTCCCGTATTCCGGTTTTTGCCGAAGACATTGATAATATTAAAGGTATTTTGTACGTCAAAGACCTGCTACCCTATATCGATCAGGATGAAAACTTTCAGTGGCAGAAGTTGCTGCGGCCGGCTTATTTTGTGCCCGAAAGCAAGATGATTGATGACCTGCTGAAAGATTTTCAGGAAAAACGGGTGCATATTGCTATCGTGGTAGATGAATATGGCGGCACTTCCGGGTTGCTGACCATGGAAGATATCCTGGAGGAAATTGTGGGTGAGATCAACGATGAGTTTGATGCAGAAGAACGGTTGTTTCACCAAATAGATGACAGCACCTATGATTTTGAAGGGCGTACCTCCATCAACGATGTGTGTAAAGCGCTGAAGGTTGAGGCTAGTTTTTTTGATGAAATAAAGGGCGAAAGTGAATCGCTGGGCGGGATGTTGCTGGAGCATTTTGGCGATATCCCCAACACCGGGGAACATATTGATTATGCCAACTATACGTTTACTATTTTAGCGGTGGACAAACGCAGGATAAAAAAAGTGCGGGTTAAAATAAACTAATGCTATGCGCAAGGGGTTCAGCGGATTGATTATGGTATTGTTGCTGGTGGGTTGCGGGGAGTCTTATACCCCCAAACCCAAAGGCTATAACCGCCTCGACCTGCCGCCCCACCGCTACACCCGGTTGCCCGATAGCCTGCCCTATAGCTTTGAGGTTTCTACGGCCGCCCGCATCCTGCCCGATAGCTCCTGGCTGGCCGAAAGGTATTGGATAGACCTTTATTACCCGCAGATTACGGCCAATATTCAGTTAACTTATAAAGACCTGAAGCAGGACAAGACCTTTCTTAAAGAGCTGGTGAACGATTCTTACAAGCTAACCGCCAAACATCAGATTAAAGCCTATGCTATTGAGGAAAGCGTGGTGCGTACGCCTAAGGGGAAAACAGCCGTTATTGCCGAACTGGAGGGGGAGGTGCCCACCCAGTTGCAGTTTTTTATTACCGATTCTACCAAAAACTTCCTGCGCGGGGCTTTGTACTTCCGCACTTCCACCAAAAACGATTCCCTGGCCCCGGCTATCGAGTACATGAAAATTGACGCCCTGCACCTGCTGAATACCCTGGAATGGAAGAATTAATACCCGAACTATTCATGATTTTTATGAATAATCCGGGTTAATACGCGACAAACCAAACATAGCCTGTACGTCCATAGCCTACAGCCTTTGTCTGGCAAACCCCGGTTGCACCGGAACCAGTCCCTCAGTCGGGCTGATCCCGAATAACCCGGGACGGCCTCTCCTGTATTGTCGGGATGACAGGATTTGAACCTGCGGCCTCTCCGTCCCTAACGGAGTGCGCTACCGGACTGCGCCACATCCCGTATCAACCTCCGAAGCCCCACCGGGGCGAAGGGGGTTATCAACCTCTCACTACCATCACAAAGCACATACTGCTTTCGTTATTGGTGGCTTCGCCCGGCAATCCGGACTGCCAATGTTTCCTATCCCCCCAAAACTGCCCACCGGGGCGAAGGGGGTTATCAACCTCTCACTACCATCACAAAGCACATACTGCTTTCGTTATTGGTGGCTTCGCCCGGGCCGGACTGTCCGCCTTCGGTACGTGCCACGTGCCAAATTCTGGGTGGCAAAGTTAGCAAACTACCCTTGCTAAGCCAATTTTTTTGGCAAAATGATACCTGAAATATTTGCCGCTTTGCACAGATTTTTTTGCACTCACGGCAATTTTATCCTATTTTTGCATGTTCGCAAACCCAATTTCTCATAAATAATTAAAGAAAAAGCAGTTATATTGACCCGTTTTAGCCTTTTGTTGCAACTAAATTGGTTAAAACAGGGTTATATATAGTGGGTAAATATGTCCGTGGGCAATGGGTTTGCCATACTAAGGAGCAAGAAATTAAAAAACAGCTATGAGACAACTGAAGATCACGCAAAACATCACCAATCGTGAAAATCAATCCCTGGAGAAGTATTTTCAGGATGTTAACAAGATTGAAATGATTTCCTCGGAGGAAGAGGTAGAACTGGCCCAAAGGATACAAGACGGTGACGAAGCCGCCCTGGAAAAACTGGTGAAGGCCAATCTGCGCTTTGTGGTATCGGTAGCCAAGCAGTATCAAAATAAGAGCCTCACCCTGAACGACCTGATTAACGAGGGCAACCTGGGTTTAATTAAGGCCGCTCAGAAATTTGACCATACCCGTGGTTTTAAGTTTATTTCGTATGCCGTTTGGTGGATCCGCCAGTCGATTATGCAGGCTTTGGCCGAGCATTCGCGCCTGGTACGTATTCCGCTCAACAAGGTGGGCAGCCTGAATAAAATTAATAAGGCCATGGCCGAACTGGAGCAGAAGTATAACCGGGCCCCTACGGATGAAGAACTGGCCGAAATCCTGGAAATGGACGACAAGGAACTGAAAGGCACCTTAAGCGCCAGGACCCGCCACGTATCGGTTGATGCCCCGTTTGCCGAAGGCGAAAGCAATTCCCTGCTGGATGTGCTGGAAGATGGCTCCATTGCCTCTACCGATGGCGACCTGGAATATACCAGTTCGCTGCAAATTGAAACCGAACGGTCGCTGGCTACCCTGGACCCCCGTGAACAACAGGTGTTGCGCATGTACTTTGGTATTGGCGAACAAACCGCCATTTCTTTAGAGCAAATTGCCGAAACCCTGAACATTACCCGTGAGCGGGTGCGCCAGATTAAAGAAAAAGCCATTAAAAAGTTGCAGCATGATTCGCGCAACAGGTTATTGATAGATTACCTGGGCTAAGGAAATACCCAGGCACTAAGCCCAAAGCCATCTTGTAGGTACAGGATGGCTTTTTTAATGGCTGACGGGTTAAATCGCGCTCAGCTTATAAGTGTTCCCCTCGCTGATAGCGGGCTTTGGCCTCATCCAAAAAGCTAACAAAACCTTCAATACTTAAGTCATAACCGCGGGGCTGGATGACCAGGTTTTCATCCTTATCCAGGATAACATAGAAGGGCTGGGCATTATTATTATATACCCTGATCTGGTAGTCGGCATTTTTCTTGCCAATGGTTTTTTTCACCTTACCGTCATAATCCGACTTATACCACTCACTTTCCGGTAATTCGGTGCGGTCATCAACATACAGGGCCACCAGTACAAAATCCTCGCGTAGCCTTTTCAGCACCTTGGGGTCTGACCACACCCTGGCTTCCATCTCCCGGCAGTTCACACAGCCATGGCCGGTAAAGTCGATAAACAAAGGCTTATTCTGCTCACGGGCACAGGCCATGGCTTGGTCGAAATCAAAATAGCCTTCCAGCCCATGCGGAAAATGCAGCTTATCCGCATACTTGGGTGGCTCGCAAATATTCTCCTCGGTAGCCACAAAACCGGCTTGCATCGAACTTAAATCAAAATCGTGTGAACTCATGGGCGGCAGGTAGCCCGAAAGTGCCTTGAGGGGGGCGCCCCACATGCCGGGAATTAAATACACCACAAAAGTGAAGGTGATAATCGAGAGCAAGAGCCTGAACACCCCAACTTTTTCCATCGGGCTATCATGCGGCAGCCGGATTTTGCCAAGCAGGTAGAAGCCCAGGAAAGCAAAAATCACGATCCAGAACGCGAGGTAAATTTCCCGGTCGAGGATGCCCCAGTGATATGCCTGGTCGGCTACACTGAGGAATTTTAAGCCCAGGGCCAATTCCAACAGGCCCAACACCACTTTTACCGAATTAAGCCAGCCTCCTGATTTGGGCATTTTTTTCAGCCAGTCGGGGAAGATGGCGAACAGGGTAAAAGGCAGGGCAAAGGCCAGGGAGAAAGACAACATGCCCAAAATCGGCATGATAAACTTCCCCTGGGTGGAAAGCACCAGCACACTGCCCACAATGGGGAAGGTGCACGAAAACGAAACCAGGGCCAGGGTAAAGGCCATAAAAAACACCCCCAGCAAACCACCCCGGTCGGATTGCTGGTCCATTTTGTTAACAAAAGAACTGGGCAGGGTAATTTCAAACAAGCCTAAAAACGACAAAGCGAAAATAAAGAAAATCAGAAACACCAAAATGTTGGGGAACCAGTGGGTAGCGAGGTTATTCAGCGTATCTGCCCCGAAAATTACGGCTGTCAGGGTGCCGATAATGGTAAAAATAAGGACAATGGAGATGCCAAAGATAACCGCCTTACGCACGGGGTTGCCGCCTTTTTCCCCTTCCTTAAGAAAGAAAGTAACCGTCATCGGGATCATCGGGAACACACATGGGGTCAGCAATGCTACCAACCCGGTAACAAAAGCAAACAAAACAAACGCCCACAAGCCCTTGTCTTCGGGCTTCTCAAAAGTTGCGGTCGTCTTTTGTTGGCTTTTTACTGCGCCTGCCTCAGCCTTTTTTTTTACCGCAGCCTGAATACCAAAACTGCTTTGGTCAAAATCATCCTCAAACGGAATGCAGCGGCCATCGGTATCGGTACAAACCTGGTAGTTAATGGAGCCGCTGAAGGTTAAGGGCAGGCTAAGCACTTTAATGGTTTGCCGGAACTCCCCCTTTTCCTGGAAATAAGTGTAGTCCCCCTCAAAAATTTCGTCATAGCCCTTTTTGGGGTTAATGGCACGGATACCCCCCACCAACGCGTAGCTGCTGTTGGGGGTAAAAACCAGTTCGGTAACCATCGGGCCCAGGTCGGGGTCAAAGTCGGAAGAATAGAGGTGCCAGCCTTTCTCTATGGTGGCCTTAAAGACCAGGTCTATTTCGTCACCAATTTTATACTCTTTTTGTGCGAGTTCAAATGTCCACTCATTCGGGCGCAAAACCTGCGCCTGGGCTAAACCAACGCCTAAAACAAAAAGGGATAAGAGGATATTTTTCATCAATAAATACTTCATAGTCAAAGGGTAAACGCAACAATGCCGGGCAAAGTTCGCGCAAAATTACATTTCTTTGGCCACCCGTCAGCTTTTCAGGCTAACAAAATGTTTGTAAAACAAGGTAATGGTTTCTATGCCCTTAAAATAGTTGAACACCCCGTAGTGTTCGTTGGGGGAGTGAATGGCATCTGAATCAAGGCCAAAGCCCAACAACACCACATCGGTTTCCAGCACCTCCTTAAACAAGGCCACTATGGGAATGCTGCCGCCATCACGGGTGGGAATGGGTTCCTTGCCCCAGGCCTCGGCAAAGGCCTGGCTGGCCGCCTTATAGGCCAGCGAATTGGTTTTGGTTACGGCCGGCTGCCCGCCATGATGGGGGGTTACCTTTACCTTAACCCCGGCCGGGGCAATAGAGGTAAAATAGCTGGTAAACAGCCGGGTGATTTCTTCGTTGTTTTGGTTGGGTACCAGGCGCATAGAAATCTTGGCATGGGCTTTGGCCGGCAGTACGGTTTTGGCACCCTCACCGGTATAACCGCCCCAAATGCCGTTTACATCAAGGGCCGGGCGGATGCCGGTGCGTTCCAGGGTGGTATAGCCTTCTTCACCCATGACCTCATCAATGCCCAGGTCATCTTTATACGCCTGCAGGTTAAAAGGGGCGCTGTTCATGGCCGCCCGTTCTTCTACCGGCACTTCCGCTACCTTATCATAAAAGCCCGGGATGGTAATCCGCCCTTTATCATCCACCAGCGAGCTGATCATCTTGCTCAACACATTTATCGGGTTGGCCACTGCGCCACCATAAACCCCGGAGTGCAGGTCGCGGTTGGGGCCGGTAACCTCTACCTCAACATAGCTGAGGCCACGCAGGCCAACACAAATAGAGGGGTGGTCATTGGAAATCATACTGGTGTCGGAGATCAGGATCACATCCCCTTGTAACCGCTCCTTGTTTTGGCGCACAAAAGCGGCCAGGTGCGATGAACCCACTTCTTCCTCCCCTTCAATCATAAACTTAACATTACAGGGCAAGGAGCCGGTCTCCACCATGGTTTGCAGGGCTTTAACGTGCATATACATTTGCCCTTTGTCATCGCAGGCGCCACGGGCATAAATTTTTTCGTCTTTAATCACCGGCTCAAAAGGCGGGCTGTCCCACAATTCATACGGGTCGGCCGGCTGTACATCATAATGCCCGTAAACCACAACGGTAGGCAGGCCGGGGTCAATTATTTTTTCCCCGTACACCACAGGGTGGCCGGGCGTTTCTACCAGTTCGGCCTTGTCGCACCCGGCCTCTAACAACCGGGATTTTACCACTCCGGCAGTTTTCAGCACATCTCCGGTAAACTTTTCATCGGCACTTACCGAAGGGATTCGCAGTAAATCAAAAAGTTCATCTAAAAACCGCTGTTTATTTTCCTCAATATAGGCTGTTATGGCTTCCTTTTCCATCTTTCTATTATGTTTTACCAGGTAACAAATATGCTAATTTACCCGTTTACTTTGGAGGATTACCCCGGTAATTAGGGGTATATTTTTTTAAACGGAGTTTAACCGCTGATAAAAACGAAAGTTTTTTACGGATGTTGATAACTTTTTTTGTGGAATGCAGATAGAACTTCTGATTTAATCAGCTTTGGATAAGAAGTTAAGCATCAAAAAATTAACCTTATAGCAACCGTTTTTCACCCTCTTTTTGGCCGGTCTGCCGGCTGATTTTTTAATAGAATTTTTTCTAATTTTAATGCCAAGATGACCTGAGTCACGTAGTTACGGAGAGTTTAATTTCTACCTTTGCGTTGGCTTATTATGGAAGACCTGTAACAACCCTTTTTGATGATTTTTTTGACCTGATAACTTAACCGTACTTATGCCTGCACATGAGAATAAAGGAGCCCAATTAGAATTTACTTTATCAGCGGACACGGCAAAGGAAAAAGTGGCCGTGGCACCTGAAGCCGGCCAGCCGGAGCAAAAACCATTGTCTTACGATTACGATGAGGTTGTTGAAAAATCAAAAGAATATTTCAACGGGGATGAGTTGGCTGCTAATGTGTGGATAAGCAAATATGCTTTAAAAGATTCTCAGGGCAATATTTATGAAGTAAGCCCCGATGACATGCACAGGCGCATTGCCCGTGAGATCGCCCGTGTGGAGGCCAGATACCCGCAGCCGATGAGCGAAGAAGAGGTGTATAACCTTATTAAGGGGTTTAAATACCTGGTGCCCCAGGGAGGCCCGATGACGGGCATTGGCAATGACTACCAGATTGCTTCATTGTCGAACTGCTTTGTCATTGGCAACGAGGGCAACTCCGACTCGTATGGCGGTATCATGAAGACTGACCAGGAGCAGGTGCAACTGATGAAGCGTAGGGGTGGTGTCGGCCATGACCTGTCGCACATCCGCCCATCCGGCAGTGCGGTGATGAACAGTGCCCTGACCTCTACCGGGGTAGTGCCGTTTATGGAGCGCTTTTCCAACTCCACACGCGAAGTGGCCCAGGACGGGCGCAGGGGGGCGCTGATGTTGAGCATCTCCATTAAACACCCCGATGCCGAGCATTTTATTGATGCCAAGCTGGATGGCACCAAAGTTACCGGGGCCAATGTGTCGGTGCGGATAGACGATGTATTTATGGATGCCGCCATTAACGGCAAGCCGTATGTTCAGCAATATCCTATAGATGCCGCCAACCCCTGGGTGAAAAAAGAAATAGATGCCTCCGCCCTGTGGAAGAAGATTGTCCACAATGCCTGGGCATCAGCAGAACCGGGTATTTTGTTCTGGGATACCATCATTAAGGAGTCTGTTCCCGATTGCTACGCCAGCGAGGGCTTTACCACTACCTCTACCAACCCCTGCGGTGAGATACCCCTCTGCCCCTATGACAGTTGCCGCCTGCTGGCCATCAACCTGTACAGTTACGTAGATTCGCCTTTTACCTCTGCCGCCCGTTTCGATTTCACCAAATTCAAAGACCATGTGCGCTCGGCCCAACGGATTATGGACGATATCATTGACCTGGAGGTTGAAAAGATAGACCGCATCCTCGAAAAAATTTATAACGACCCGGAGCCGGAGGAAATCAAACGGGTAGAAATTAACTTATGGAAGAACATCCGCAAGAAAACCCTGCAAGGCCGCAGGACCGGGGTAGGCATAACCGCTGAAGGTGATATGCTGGCTGCCCTGGGGCTGCAGTATGGCTCGGATGAGTCCATTGCCTTTTCCGAAAAGGTACATAAAACCCTGGCCCTGGAAGCTTACCGGTCTTCTGTGGAAATGGCCAGGGTAAGGGGGGCTTTTCCGGTTTATGATGCCGAAAAAGAAAAAAACAACCCGTTTATTGCCCGGTTGAAAGCGGCCGACCCGGAGTTGTACGAAGCCATGGTTACCCACGGCAGACGAAATATCTCATTGCTTACCATTGCCCCTACCGGCACCACCAGCCTGATGACCCAGACCACCTCGGGCATTGAGCCGGTGTTTATGGTTTCCTATAAACGCAGGAGAAAAGTAAACCCTAACGATAAAGATGCCCGCACCGATATGGTGGATGAGGTGGGCGACCACTGGGAAGAATATCAGGTGTTTCATCACAATTTTACCACCTGGCTTAAAGTTAACGGGTATGACCCGCAAGAGGTGGAACAAATGGACGACACCTCATTAAACGAAATAATCGCCCAATCGCCTTACCACCAGGCAACCGCCAACGATGTTGACTGGGTGAAAAAAGTAAAACTGCAAGGTACCATTCAAAAATGGGTTGACCATTCCATCAGCGTTACGGTAAACATTCCGGAAAACACCCCGGAGGAAATGGTGGCTAAAATTTACCAGACGGGCTGGGAAAGCGGCTGCAAGGGGGTGACGGTCTATCGAGACGGCTCCCGTTCCGGAGTGCTGGTATCGAATGACAAAAAAGAAGAAAAAGAGGAAGCAGAAAACAAACAGCCGGCCCTGGTAGAACACCACGCGCCTAAAAGGCCCAAAATCCTGGAAGCCGAGATCGTCCGTTTTCAAAATAACCATGAAAAGTGGGTGGCTGTAGTAGGGATTTTTGATAACCGTCCGTATGAGATTTTTACCGGCCCGGCCGAAGATTTTTTGTTTGTGCCCATGTGGCTTGAGCGTGCCTGGGTAATCAAGAATAAGAATGAGGAGGGGCGTAACCAGTACGATTTACAGTATAAAGACAAAGACGGTTATAAGGTTACCATTGAAGGGCTGTCAAGGTCATTTAACCCGGAATACTGGAATTATGCCAAACTTATCTCAGGCGTATTGCGCCACGGGATGCCGCTGCCCTATGTGGTGGATATGGTCAACAACCTGCACCTGAATGATGCTTCGTTAAATACCTGGAAGAATGGTGTGGCCCGGGCGCTGAAGAAGTTTATCCCCGATGGCACCGAGCCCCGGCAAAATGTTTGTCCGGAGTGTGGCGAAGCAGCCCTGATCTATGAAGAAGGTTGCCTGAATTGCAAAAGCTGCGGCCACACCAAGTGCGGATAGGGGTTAATCAGGGTAAGCCGCCCGGCTTGTGGTGGCATTACTCCGGTTTCCGGCCTGTGTAGTAGCAATAGGTGCCAATCCGGGTATTGATGTAACCTACTTCCCCTGCTCCGGTAAAGCCGGCTTCGGCCATGTATTCCGGCAGGCGGCCGGCCACATTGTCCCGGGTGGTGGCAAAACCATCCAATAATTGCACCGCGTAAAACAAAAAGCGCCTGTATTTTGATTTGGGCTTGCCCCAGTCTCCGATTACCAGGGAGCCGCCAGGCTTTACTACCCGGTATATTTCTTGCAGGCATCGTTTCTTGGTCCGGGTAGCAAGCTGATGGAAAACCAGGGAACTAAATACCTTGTCAAATTCATTATTGGCGAAAGGAAACGTCTGGCCGTCATAAAGGAAAAGAGGTACTTGCATCTGCTGGCGCTGTAGCTTTCTGCCGGCAATAGTTTTAACCTTTGGGTCTATATCCAGCCCCCAAAATATACTCTTGGGGCTTTCCTGTATGCCGATGAGCAGATTTTGCCCGGTGCCAAAGCCAAACTCCAATATCTTCTCGCTGGCTTTTGGTTCAACTTCTTCAAGCAATCGCTGCCGGAATTTATTTTCGGGCATGGTTAGCCGGATAGCTAAATCATAAACCCCGGTTAACCAGTCATAGCCCAAGGCCGGGATAAAAGTTGTTTTGGGTGAATTTTTCATGGTAAGGTTATGGTGGTGGCGGAAAGCCTTCTTTTTTAGCCTCTTCTTTTATTTTTTTACTGAAAGGATAGAGGAATTGTACCGCATACTTTTTCGGGAAGTTGGGTTCCTCTTTAATACCGATTTGACCTAATTCCCTGGCCATTTTGGGGTTGTCGTAGGCTGTGCCAAAGAGATGGTCCCAGATCGTAAGCCACGCCCCGAAGTTTACCTCGGCATCCTGATAATCTGCCCGGTGATGCCACCGGTGCAACTCGGCCACGCAAAAAAACTTTTTCAAAATACCCGCCCGGTAGTCTAAATTAGTATGCTGCATAAACATATTTATGGCCAGTATCGACAAGGCCGTGATGAGGACCATGTGAGGCGTACCGATAAAGAGTAATACAATAATTCCCGGTGCCCCTTCCAAAATTTGGTGTAAAGCATGACGTTTTTCACCATTGAGGAAATAGAGCCGTTCCGAACTGTGATGAATAGCATGTAAGTTCCAGAGAAACAAATATTTGTGACTTATTTTATGAACATAAAAAAGGAAGAAGTCCATAAGGGTAAGGGCCAGGATAACCTGGGCCCAAAAGGGTAAATGCGTTGGGAAAATAGCCGGGAAAGTAACTATTGTTGACAACCACAGAAATTGCATCTGGGCCAACAATTTTATCGCATAGTTAATCATGTAATAAATTAAATCGAGGTTCCAGTCCCAGTTCGTAAGCCAATTCTTTTCATAAGGGAACTGCCGTTCGAGGAAGAGAATGATCAGGCCGGTTATGCTGATGGTGGTTAGTGATACCAGGTAGTAGTTATAGCCGTTTTGCATACCGGTTATTAGAGTAGTGGCCGCACCCAGCATGATCAGGGGGTATATAGTATATTGAAAGACTTTGTAGTGCTTCATTGTTATGACAATGAATTGATTAATGAAGCAAAACTATAGGCAGGCTACGCCCTAAACTTGAACAAACTGGCTATTTTTTCAATACCGATGAAGGGGAAACTCCGAATAAAACCGAGAAAGTACGGGAAAAGTGGGCAGAGTCACTAAACCCTGCCGCATGGGCACATGCTGTCAGGTTATTTCCCTGAAGCAGGTGCTCGGCAGCATGTAATACCCGGCACCATAAAATATATTTCCGCAGGGGAAGGCCAATTTGCTCTTTAAACAAATGCAGGAACCTGCTTGTAGAAAGAAAAACACCGGCAGCAAGCGCCTCGGAGTTAAACTGTTGATGGGCGAGGTTGTTTTTAATTAGTACCAATACGCTTTTGATCCTTTCGTCAAGGGGATTTGCCGAGCCACGGGCTACTTTTATGGACAGGTCATTGACAAAAAACGAAAAATCAAACACTTTTTCTGCCTCCGGCAAACAAGTTAACTTAGTTAGGACCGTGGCTTTTTTCTTCCCCAGGTCAAAGTGTTTCATTATCTGCCCTGTTTCGGGTAGTTCCGGTTCCAGGAAAATAAAAAGGTAAGGGGCATTGCCACCGGTGAACCGGTGCGGCTGGTTGGGGGCAATTACAGCCGCAAAGATGCCGGTGAAATCCTTGCCTGCCGTTATCAGGTCAAAGGGCTTGGCAATGCCAAAAATAAACTCCAAGGCATGATGCGTATGCATTTCCGTGCTGATATTGCGGCCTACATAGTAGGCTGTTCCCCGGGTAAGCTTAAACGCTATCATCTGTGTATGCGGCAATCATATATCCTGTAACCTGATCAGAAATAACACCTGCGTTTCTGTTCACCGAAAGACAATATCTTCAATCGCCCCGGCCCCAACCTTTTCAACCAGCAACGCCATAATCCGTTCTTTGGCCAGGGTGAGCTCCTGTTTCAGCGGGGCCGAGGAGAGCTCAACATACAGCACCTTGCCCTTAAAAAACAGTTTGGTGGTGCGCGAAGCAATGGTCTTGCCCATGATTTCGCCCCACAAAGTAATAATGGTGGCCTGTTCGGCTTTACCTTTTAATTTGTAAGCGCTGAACATCTGCTCAATGGCATCATTGAGCCGGGTGGCCTGCTCGTTACGGATAAAAGGGGCTTTACCTTTAGGGCGCATAGTCTTCGGTGTTGGTAATTAAACCATCGGCAACGGTAAAGATACGGGCACTTAGTTTATTTTCCGCCAACATGGCCCTGGTTCTTTCGGGGCGGGCATCGGTAAGAAAAATTTGGCCGAAACTGTGCTCGCCAACCATCTTCAGTAAAATGCCCATCCGTTCATCATCCAGTTTGTCAAAAATGTCGTCCAGCAACAGCACCGGGGTAAGCCGGGTGGCTTTCCTGAAGGCCTCAAACTGGGCAATTTTCAGGGCTACAATCAACGATTTT
>Ga0256839_1001259_pt1 | contig 31213 bp, 25 predicted proteins | sample 354166metaG_FD_185968 | JGI IMG/M metagenome (GOLD analysis project Ga0256839, IMG submission 185968) | Hydrothermal vent microbial communities from Mid Atlantic Ridge, Atlantic Ocean - 354-166 | ecosystem: Environmental > Aquatic > Marine > Hydrothermal vents | place: Atlantic Ocean: Mid... | reverse complement strand
AGTTGTATACCCCAGGTTTCTTCACCTCACCAGATACCTTAACATTGAACCTTACTTTTCTTTCCCAAATTGAGTGAACCACAACCCTATCCAAGTCTTGAAGTTTAATATCATGATCAGCCTCACCATCAAGCAACTTGGGCAAGTTTACAGTAATCAAAGTTATCTCCTTACTTTGATCATCCATTCTATAAATTTGTATATCCTCTAACAAAACATCCCTTGTTAATCCACCCGCAGCAAAAATCAAATCAGAAACTTTCATCCCTTCCCCTAAAGGGTATTGATTTGGTTTTTTTACTTCACCTTGAATAGTTACAAATTTCCGATGCTCTTTTTCCCAAATTGAATGAATCACAATCCTATCCAAATCTTGAATCAATAGGTTTGATTCAGGTTCTCCCCGTAATGCGCTACCAACATTAAAGCGAATCATTTTTACCTTCTTAGTTTCAGCATCTGTTCGATAAAGCTCTGCTGATTCAAAAGATGTTTCTCGTGTCGTTCCTCCAGCAGCTAAAATTAAGTCAAGAATACGCATATTTTTCTTCAGCGCATATTCGCCTGGTGATTTTACACTGCCCACCACTTCAACCTTGGGTGCGACACGAAAATGCGAACGATGAAAAATAAACACCTTATCTCTCGGCTTTAATTGAATCTTCTCAGCAGAAGTATCAAACAGTTTGGCAACATCAAAGCGAATAAGCTCTGGCTCCCGGTTACCTTCAGCCTCTCGCTCAATCAAACCATAATCCATATATGTTTCAGGTAACAACATGGATTCATCAGGAAGAATATCTTTAAGTACCATCCCTGTTTTCCAAGCATACTTACCAGGTCGCTTCACATTACCAATCAGCAACACTGGGTTTTCCTCAAAATCTAAAGATGAAAAGATTTTAACAACATCACCATTGTGAACCCGTGTTTTCAACCCCTTGCCTTTGAGCGCAAAGCTTTGCACCGACTTGCTCCCTTGACTGTTCACGCGCTCCAACAATGCTTGATCACGGTATGCTTTGGGCAAAAGACCGCCTGCAAGTTTTATCAGGTCTGCAACATCCAACTGCCCCCGTATTTCATAAATCGCAGGACGAACCACCTGCCCTGCAATACTTACCGTTTGCCCTATAGGCGGAACAAACACAACATCACCAGGAAGCAAGCGAACATCATTGCGCGTGTCTCCCTTAAGCAAAAAATCATACAAGTCCAAAGTGACCACAACCTTGCCTTGGCGCTTTAGCTGAACATGGCGCAGCGAACCAATTTTCTTGATACCACCTGAGGCAAACAAAGCGTGGGATAATGTTGCCAAACCACTAACGGTATAAGAGCCTGGTCGCTCCACTTCACCAAGCGCAAAAATACGAATAGAGCGCAGCTTGCCCATGCCAATGGATGCTGACACCCCCACCATTTTATCACCCACCTGCTGAGCCAAAAACGCTTTAGCTTCTGCAAAGCTCATACCCGCAAGCGTTAGCGGACCAATATCAGGAAACGCAACAGAGCCTTCTCGATCAACAACAAGGGTAAAGGATTCACTTCGCTGCCCATAAAGCTGAATCTCCAATTCATCCCCAGGCCCCAAAACATATTCCGCGGGTACAGGAATATCTGTTGCTGGCGCAAATGTCGAAGGGACACCCGCAAATAAATCATAACCAAACTGTTTAAGATTAGCCGTATTCACCTGAAGCGGTTTTGATTCACGAACAAAATCAGCAAATGCTCGTTTTACTTCAACTTTATCTGAACCAGATTGTCCACTAACTTTTTCGATAGGTGCTTTTGCTTGAGCGGATTGCCCAATAGCAGTCTCACTAAGCTTCGCATCTGCCGAAGACCCAGAGCTATTTTCAATAACACTTGTTCCCATCGCCCTGGGTTTCACAGTCTGGGGCGACGCCACTTTGACTTTTGATGAACCATGAGGCACAGAAACACCATATTGTTGCGCCAACTTGGCTTTATCCTGCGCTGATAGCTGCTCCACCATACGCAATTGGTCAGCTGTTAAACTCGCTGCGGTTAATACCTGTGGCACCCATATCAATACTGCCAATGCAACTTTGCATAAAAAATGCATCACCTGTTTACCCTAATCTCTGAATTTATTTTATTTACCTTACCCAAGTTGGGTCTGAAGCATCCATATGGCTTGGTGTAATCCGCTTGGCTTCTCCTCCCCAAATGGGCACATTGTAAATATGCCTTTTCCCATCTGCTTCGGCAGAATACAAAATCATCTGCCCATTGGGCGACCATGTTGGCGATTCAATACGCTTTCCCGTTGCCAAATAGCGCAGACCACTGCCATCAATGTGTACAGTCGCTATCGCGTATTCCCAATCTTTTTTGGTGACATACGCGATTCTATCGCCAATGGGAGCCCACACTGGTGAAGTATTGTAGCTTGCATCAAGGCTGACTCGAATCGCTTTTCCACCAGCCAATGGTTTGCGATAAATTTGTGGTGAGCCACTGCGATTGCTGGTAAACGCAATCCATTTGCCATCAGGCGACCATGTTGGTGTGGTATCAATGGCGGGGTTAAAGGTAAACTGCTTCCATGTCTTCTCGGCGATGTCATAAATATGAATCTCACTATTGCCGGTATAGGATAATGTTGCCGCAACAAAACGACCATCAGGAGAAAACTCAGGCGTGCTATTCAATCCTTTGAATGCCGCAAACTGCTGCCTATGTCCAAATTGAATATCCAAAAACTCAAGGCGAGGTCGATGGTTTACATAGGTATTGAATGCCACCTTACGCCGATCAGGCGACAAATCTGGTGATAAAAGCAATGTAAAGCCTTGCTTAATGGTGCTTAAGTTTGCGCCATCATGATCCATCATCATCAAGTCAGAGCTGTTTTTATGCCGCTGCACAAAAACAATTTGTGAAGTAAAATAGCCTGGCAAACCTGTTTGCTGATTATAGATATAATCCGCAATGCGATGCGCAAAAAAGCGGTCAACACGCTCATCATGCTGTGCAATGATTTGCTTGACCAACAGCTTCTGGCGGAATGGGTTGTGCAATTGAATATCCACTTCCCATCCTTTTTTAACTTTTCTTAATTGCGTAAGCACAAGTAGGTCTGCGCCAATCATACGCCAGTCTGTATAATCCACAGACTTCATAGCCTCATCTGCGTCAACCAGAAAACTCAATGGATCCAAGCTTTTCAATGATCGGCTAGCATCCAGATCTTGTGTAATAATCTGGGTAAGATGCGCAGCTTGCGCAGCGTAAGTATCTTGGGATGCCATCAAAAAGGCCATATTCAAAGGCTTGTACGATGATTGATACACCTCAAATTCAACAGCCAGCGCCTTGCTGGTTAAAAGCAAGGCACAGCACAATACAAACCTGAAACACAACTTTCGCATCCGCAGCAAATTATTTTTCAATAGCCAATAATTCAACTTCAAAGATAAGCGTTGAGTTTGGACCAATTTTAGCGCCCGCACCTCGCTCACCATAAGCAAGCTCTGATGGAATAAAAAAGCGGAACTTACTGCCCACAGGCATCAGTGCCACACCTTCAGACCACCCCTTAATCACGCCATTTAATGGAAATGAAATGGGTTGCCCACGCGAATACGATGAGTCAAACTCAACACCATCAATGGTTGTACCCCTATAGTGAACCTTCACTTTGCTGTCTGCTTTGGGCTTCTCACCATCACCCATGGTGATCACTTCATACTGCAACCCGCTTGCCGTCACTTTCACACCTGCTTTCTTTGCATTATCTGCCAAAAAAGCTTCACCTTTCACCTTGTTTTCCTCAGCTTCAGCAGCACGCTTTGCCATACGCTCCTCTTGCTTCTTGCGGAAAAAATCTTGCTTCATTTTAACCGCAGAAGCATCGTCTAGTCGCATGGTTTGACCTGCCAGAGCATCCCGCACGGCCAAAGTAAAAGCATCCGCATCAATACCTGCGTCCAACTCTTTTAATGAACGCCCCACATCCATACCCATAGCATAACTCAACTTCTGGATTTCTGTATCCAAGCTTACATCTTGCTGAAGCACGGTTGTATCGCTTTCTTGGGCACAGGCAACCAAACCTGCAGCAACCAAGCCCAACATCATTAATTTTATGTTCATATATACCCCTTTTCTACCTTAAGCTTATTCCCACTCAATCGTTGCTGGTGGTTTACCCGACACATCATAAACCACACGATTAATACCACGCACTTCATTGATGATGCGGTTGGAGACTTTACCCAGCAAGCTGTATGGCAATTCTGCCCAGTGTGCCGTCATAAAATCTTGTGTCACCACCGCGCGCAGTGATACCACCCATTCATAGGTTCGCCCATCACCCATCACACCTACTGATTTCACGGGCAAAAAGACCACAAAAGCTTGCGATGTTTTGTCATACCAACCTGATGCACGCAATTCTTCAATAAAAATGGCATCGGCTCTGCGCAACAAATCAGCATACTCTTTTTTCACTTCACCCAAGATACGCACGCCAAGACCAGGCCCAGGGAAAGGATGGCGATACACCATTTCACGCGGTAGGCCTAAAGCCACACCCAATTCCCGCACTTCATCCTTAAACAATTCACGAAGCGGCTCAAGCAGCTTCAGATGAAGCGTATCAGGAAGCCCACCCACATTGTGATGACTTTTAATGGTGTGTGCTTTTTTGGTTTTTGAGCCTGCCGATTCAATCACATCAGGATAAATCGTGCCTTGCGCCAACCATTTGGCGTTGGGCAAGCGCTCTGCCTCAGCTTGAAACACATGCACAAACTCTCTACCAATAATCTTTCGTTTTTCTTCAGGGTCAGACACACCTGCCAAAGCATTCATAAAAATATCTTCAGCATCCACACGATCAACTTTAACACCCAGGTTCCCCGCAAACATATCCATCACTTGCTTGCCTTCGTTTAATCGAAGCAACCCATTATCCACAAAAATACAAGTGAGTTGGTCACCAATCGCCCTGTGCAACAACGCTGCAGCCACCGATGAATCCACGCCACCTGATAAACCAAGAATCACTTCTTCATCGCCAACCTGCTCACGAATCTTCGCCACAGCCTCGTCAATATAATGCGGCATATTCCAATCTCTAGCACAACCGCAAATCTCATGCACAAAACGCGATAAAATCACTGTGCCTTGGTGGGTATGCGTCACTTCAGGGTGAAATTGTAACGCATAAAAACGACGCGTTTCATCTGCCATACCCGCAATTGGCGTGGCATCATTAGAACAAATGACCTGAAAACCTTCAGGCAAAGCGGTAACCTTATCGCCATGGCTCATCCAAACATCCAGCAAGCCACCTGCTCTATCTTCAATGCCTTTGAGCAACTGCGAATCACCTGATGAGACAACCTCAGCATAACCAAACTCACGCGTTGCGCCTGCTTCAACCTTGCCACCCAATTGCGCTGCCATGGTTTGCATACCAAAACAAATACCAAGCACTGGCACACCCATCTCAAACACACAGGCAGGGGCTGCAAATGTATCTTCATCATTCACTGAATTGGGACCACCAGACAAAATAATGCCCGATGGCGCAAATGCTCGAATGGCTGCCTCATTCATATCCCACGGATGAATTTCACTAAATACTTCCGCTTCACGCACACGACGCGCAATCAATTGTGTGTATTGAGAACCAAAATCAAGAATAAGAATCTTATCTTTATGTTCACTCATGCAATCAAGACTCCATCCGATAGTTGGGAGCTTCCTTGGTGATGGTCACATCATGCACATGCGACTCTCGTAAACCCGCGCCCGTAATACGCACAAACTTGGCTTTATTGTGCATATCTTCAATACTTGCTGCACCAAGATACCCCATAGATGCGCGCAAGCCGCCCACCAACTGATGCAGTGTATCACCAATCGGACCTTTGTATGCCACACGCCCTTCAATACCTTCAGGCACAAGTTTCATGGCTTCATCCACATCACCTTGGAAATAGCGGTCTTTACTACCCAATTCCATGGCACCAATCGAACCCATGCCACGGTATGACTTGTATGTGCGCCCTTGGAATAAAATCTTTTCACCTGGCGCTTCATCCGTGCCTGCAAACATCGAGCCAAACATGCAAGTCGATGCGCCTGCTGCGATGGCTTTGGCAAAATCACCTGAAAACTTAATCCCACCATCAGCAATCACTGGCACACCCGCATCTGCTGCCATATTCGCACATGCCATAATCGCAGATAGTTGAGGAACACCTACACCAGCCACCATACGCGTAGTGCAAATCGAACCTGGACCAATGCCCACTTTCACTGCATCTGCACCCGCATCAATCAATGCTTTGGTGGCTTCGGCAGTAGCGATATTGCCGCCAATGATTTGCACAGCATCACCATATTGTTTCTTCAAATCCGTAATTTGTTGAATCACACCTTGCGAGTGTCCATGCGCGGTATCCACAACCACCGCATCCACACCTGCTTCCCGCAAAAGCTCAAAGCGAGCCAATTCTTTTTCACCCACGCCCATAGCCGCAGCAGTGAGTAATCGACCCAAGTCGTCACGAACAGCATTCGGGTGCTCGGATGCTTTTTCAATATCACGCACCGTCATCATGCCACACAATTCGCCTTCTTGGTTGATCATGGGCAACTTTTCAATGCGGTGTTCACGAAACAATTGCTTACACTTTTCAATACTTGTTCCCGGAGTAATCGTGATCAGCTTGTCTCGACTTGTCATCATATCCAAAACACGCTTGCGACTATCATTTTCAAAGCGAATATCACGGTTGGTGATAATACCGCTCAACTTACCATCGCCATCCAGCACAGGGAAACCAGAAAAACCATGCGTTCGCGCAAGGTGACGCACTTCCTCTAAAGTCATGTCTTCTCTTGCGGTTAATGGCTCTTGCACCACACCCGCTTCATACCGCTTCACTTTGCGTACTTCATCAGCTTGTTGTTCTGGTGTTAAATTTTTGTGAATCACACCAATGCCACCTTCTTGGGCTAAGGCGATGGCAGTGCCTGACTCAGTAACAGTATCCATAGCTGCGGAAACCACAGGGATATTCAAAGCTATGTTTTTGGTAAATTGGGATTGGGTTTGAACGGTAGCAGGCAACACACTGCTGGCTTGTGGCACAAGCAACACATCATCAAATGTATATGCCTCTTCGATAGCATGACCTGAAAGTGGGGTTAATGAAGACACTGACTTCCTCCTAAGCTTGAAGTCAGCCGCATACTATGAAGCCTCTCACTTTTCACAAGGTTCAATAATGGGGTGGCGGGTTTTCTTCACGCTCAGTCGCGCTTCGCTGCCCTTGCTCTCTACAGAGGTACTCTCGAACCTGGAGAATAGACTCCTCCAACTTATCCACTTGCCTTTGCTGCAAAACAATCACATCATTAAGCTCCTGAATCAAGCGCTCTTGGTAGGAAATTTTAACTTCCAGCTCTTCCAAACGCTCATTCGTTAAATTACTCATTGAAGAACCTCCTTTGTTCACCCAGGCATTGAAGCAAATACCAAGAGCCAGTCTATTGCGCAACCAAACAATAGTCTACAGCAGGAAAAGTCGTAAAACTCATGGTCATTAATAGTGCTAAACTTGTCGAGCAACAAAGCAGGCAGCGCTTAAAAAGCAGGCAGCGCTTAAAAAGCAGGCAGCGCTTAAAAAGGATTAATCCTTATGATAGTTAGACGCCAATATAAAAAAACGATACTGTTCGGTATAGCTTTTTTCTCAACCCATTAAAGGAGACTTGTTGTGGATCATTCTATGAAATCTATCGCAATTTTAACAGCCATATTTATGTCTTTTAGCAGTTTTGCATACGCTGGGGACGATAACGAAGACGAAGACCATAGCAGTAGTGGTAGCGATGTTACAGTTATTGTTGGGCCACAAGGTCCTGCGGGTCCAATGGGGCCACAAGGTCCTGAAGGTCCACAAGGACCTATCGGCTTGACTGGCCCAATGGGACCGCAAGGTCCTGAAGGTCCAATGGGTCCACAAGGTCCTGAAGGTCCACAAGGACCTATCGGCTTGACTGGCCCAATGGGACCGCAAGGTCCTGAAGGTCCAATGGGTCCACAAGGTCCTGAAGGTCCGCAAGGGCCTATCGGCTTGACTGGCCCAATGGGACCACAAGGTCCTGAAGGTCCAATGGGTCCACAAGGTCCAGTAGGCTTTTGTGGTCAAACTGATGGCGATATGATTGCTTGCTATACTGACCCATTTGGTCTGAACACCCTAAATGTAGGCGCCTGCCGTTCAGGCATTCGTATCTATTCATCTGCCACAGGATCATTTGGTCCATGTATAGGCGAAGTAACGCCAGTCGCAGAGGTTTGTGGTGATGGCATTGATAACGACTGTGACGGTGTCGTGGACAACGGGTGTGCGCCTGCAGGTGGTTTGCCTTTTTAACAGACTTATCAAAGAGCAAAAGATGTGGCAACACAGCAAACTGTAAGAGTTACCTGGCCCACTAATCACGGACAAGTCATATGTATAAACTCAAAATTGTTTTTCCCATGCTTTTGCTCTCTATCTCAACAGTCTTGGATGGTGCCAAAGCAGCTCCAACACATCCTATTGGTAGCTTAACATATGAGTACGCAGGGCGGGTCAACTCCTTAAGTATTGGTGGTACATTGCGTGCCAACCAAGACCCTAATCCCTATATTTGGTTAAGCCCACTACCCTGCCAAGTTGTGCCCAGTTCATCTGCTGACTTGGGGCAAGCCATGCGACAACCTGGTGATCTGACTAACCTAGGGCTTCCTGCTGGCGCAACCGTCTTGGCTGCGCACCTTTATTGGGCAGGTTCTTATGATCCTAACCCTGTTATACCGCCTTATGCTCCCCCAGTTGGGAACGCACCTTCCAACTCAGCAACACCTGATTATAATGTCCTGTTTAATGGTCAACCTGTGACCTCAACTAAAAACATGACGGATGCTTTCGTGTACACATGGCCTACGCCATCTTATACCTACCCATATTTTGGTGGATACGCCGATGTCACGGCTCAAGTCGCAGCAGCAGGGAATGCTGTATATACCTTTAGTGGCTTAACCGTGAATACTGCTGGTTACCAATGTTTGGTTTATGGTACCTTAGCGGGCTGGGTCTTGCATGTAATTTATGAGCACCCAGCCGAACCTTTCCGAGTAATCAAAGTGTATGATGGTTTTGAAATCTACAGGGATGCCAATGTGATTATCACACCCTCAGGCTTTACTGTTCCTGCCGTACCATCAGGAAAACTTTCCATTACCACCTGGGAGGGTGATGAGTTTAACTCAACAGCAGGTGCAACATTCAGTGAAAACCTTACAATCAATGTGCTCCCATCTCTGATTCCTAATTTTATCTTGTCAGGGCCACTCAATCCACTTGTAGACCCCATAACTGGAACTCCCAACCAGTTCAATGGTACGCGAAATACTACCAACCCTACCCTTCCATTGGTGCTTAATGGCACGCCAGCCCCTTATGGTGTCGATGTGGATCATTATGATATTTCCGGGCAATTAACACCAGGACAAACAAGTTTAACCACAGAATACAGTTCGGGCAGTGATCTTGTTATTCTTAGCTCGGAAATAATCGTTATTGACAACGATGTGTTTGCGGACTTAGCTATTACCAAAACACATGTCGGTAACTTCGGCATTGGCGTGCCCAACAACTACACCATCACCGTAAGTAATGTTGGTGTTCCCCCGCTTCTGGACTTAACCGCAGCAGATGTTGTCACCGTTGTAGATACCCTACCTGCTGGCTTAAACTATGTTTCTGCTACAGGCACAGGCTGGACTTGCTCTTTTGCAGGCACACTAAGCTGCACACACCCAGGACCTCTTGCCAAAGGCAATTCTCTCCCACCTATTACATTAACAGTAACACCAACGATAACAGGAACAGTGACCAATACGGCAACCGTTTCCAGTACAGTTCCTGATAACATCACCTTAAACAATACTGCCAGCGACCCAACCAATATTACACCACCCATTCTTACCGTGCTTAAATCTGCCAGTGTTGCATCTGCTAATCCTGGCACTGTGATTACCTACACTGTACAAGTGAACAATACAGGCGCGGGTGCGGCTACAACTGTAAGCCAGGATGATGCTCTAAGCCACTACACGGCACTGGGCATTGACTGCATGCCCCCGACTGCGGCTCAGCCTACACCACACACCATCACCTTTACCGATGGCACACCAGCATCTACCTTAACCCTTGGCGCGCTCACTTTCTCCAATGACGGCGGTGTAACCTTTGCCTACAATCCACCAGCATTGGGTAGTGGTGTTTGTACATTTGACCCTAATATCACCCACTTTAGACAAGCTCTTACAGGCACCATGCCTCCTGCTGGACAATACTTCCTCAACTATCAAACCCAAGTGAAGTAAAGTTTAGAAAGTGGCATAAGCGTGGATAAAACAGCTTGTGTTTTCAAAACAATCTTCCCTTATACATGCCGTTGCTGCCGCTTGTGATGACCTTGAACAACTTTCCTGTGTACATCCAAACCTTGCGCAAAAGGCTTAAGAAAACCAGGCACTTTTCGCCCCTCAAGCTTCATGATATCCGCAAGCAATACAGCTGCAACATCCGCTTTATTGGCACATTGAACCTGCACGCGATACTCAAATAAATACAAAGCCAACCGCTCCAGTGATATTTTCCATGTGCTGTTTGATGCAGCATATATCCACAACGAAAAATCGAAAAAATGCTCAAACACCTTACCATCATCTGACCAAAGCTGGACAATACTCCGCTTAAAATTGCCACTGTTGTAATACAGGTTCCAGAAGCGAGAAAAGCGCTTCATCTTTTGAATATCTTCAAAGCTCAATACATCATTTCGCAAAATATCATAGGGCGGTATATCCGAATAGATCATACCGTATTGCTCATCATGTCTACCTAAAGTTGTTCCCGCCAACTTCTTCAGAATACCAATTTGAATTTCCGCCTTGGTCATCGAAACAAGTTTGTTCAGACCTTGTCCAAAGCTTTGCAAAGTCTCTCCTGGGAGCCCCACGATTAAATCCAGGTGCATATGAGCTGATGTTTCATGCTCTAAAAATGCAATATTTTTCTCAATTTTATCCATCTTCAGGTTACGGTGAATATTTTGGGCAACTTGAAGATTTAAGGTTTGAACGCCAATCTCCAATTGTAGTGAGGCAGGCTTGAATTGCCGTATACGCTCGCGCAACACCTCAGGAAAGTGATCAGGAATCACTTCAAAGTGAACAAAATAGTCTTCATCCTTGGACAGAAAAAAATCCAGCAATTGTGTTGCATATCGGATATTCAAGTTAAAGGTTCTATCCACAAATTTGAAGCTGCGCACACCGCGCTGCCACAAAACCTCCAACGCGCTCAAAAACTGATGCACATCAAAGTTCCTCACTTTCTCATCCAATGCAGATAAACAAAACTCACACTGAAATGGACAGCCGCGTGAGGCTTCCACATAAATATATCGGTTTGCCACATCCTCATCCGTATAAAAACCATAAGGCATGACAATATCTTCAATTGCTGGCAATGGTGCTTTAATCCACCGCTCTGTGGGTGATAAGCCACTTTGAATCGCCTTGACCAGATGATAAAAAGCCAAATCAGCCTCACCTTGAACAATATAATCTGCCACATCAAAGTTCACGCGCATCGGCGCATGACTTACCTCAGGACCACCAAGGATAAGAATGGTTTCTGGTGACACTTTCTTGATGGTTTCTACCAACTCAGCGCATTGGTGTGCATTCCAAATATACACACCAATGCCAATAACGCTTGGCTTTTGTGCCAATAATTTTTCCGCAATATCCTGAATGTGATCATTGATGGTAAACTCTTGGATCGATGTCGTATGTTGCAGCTCTTGCATATTGGCCAATAAATAGCGCAAACCCATGGAAGTATGGCTATATCGTGCGTTTAATGTGGTTAATTGAATATTCATTTTCATGCCTTAAGTTTCATGATATGTAACAAATTCAAAGTTGTGTATGAGAAAAGCTTGCTATCTTTTATCGCTCAATAAATCATTGCTCAATGTTGACGGCAAATGGAGGTAAAGTGAACAATTCTATTGCTGCTGAAAACAAGCTTGCACAACCTTTGTCCAAACATGCCATCACACATACAACGGATGAGGATGCTCAAGCTTTTCTACAAAAAGCACACCAACTAAAAAAGAAAGGCAACACCTTGGATGCCGCACAACACTACGGCGCGCTGGCTTCTTTGATACCATCCGATGCCAGCTTGGCCATGCTCGCAGCCAAGACATACCAGCAAGCAACAAGTTCTGATGATGCCGCCCGTTGGTTTCTTGCCGCCGCAGAGCGTTATGCCAAAAGTTATCAGGTGTCCAAAGCTGTTGCCACCCTGCGTGTTTACGCCCAATTGAAACCCGAAGACAAAAAAAATCCTAAACGCGTTTATGAGCTATGCGTGGATCATGGCGCAGATGAAGATGAACCACCTTCTGTTATTCTTGAAGCCAAGGATATTGCGAGCAGCAAACTTTTAGCGACCGACTTCTTCAAAACATTTGATAGCAGCAGCATCAATGATCTTTTGCAACATCTCACTTACCACAAATTCAAAGATGGGCAGTGCATATCAAAAGTCGGGCAACCTGCAAAATCGCTATATATTATTATCAGTGGTGCTGTATCTGGCTACCTGACCATTAAAGGAAAGCGAACTTATTTGGGTGATATTAAAGAAAACAACATTTGTGGTGAAACCGCTTACTTTACTGGAGGGCGGCGCACGGCAGAAATGATTGCAAACGGTGAAACTGAAGTATTTGAGCTACCATACGCACTGCTTGATAGGTTCAAAAGTGAGCAACCAGCTTTTAATAAACGCATTGAGAACCTCTATAAAAGCCGTATGCTTATCAAACAGCTTGCCCTTACCGACCTTTTTTCCAGCGTCACACCCAATTGTCGGAGTTGGGTGGCTGCGCGTATGAAACCTGTCGCTATAAAAGCTGGACAACTTCTAATGCCCTACAACGAAAACACAACAGACTTATACATGGTGCGCTCAGGAAAGCTGGCTGTGACGCTCATGATTTCTGGTCAGGAACGATTACTAAAAACAATAGAGACTGGTGGTATTGTTGGTGAAACAGCCATTGTTGCCAATAAAAAACGAACAGCATCGGTGCGCGCAATCACCAATTGTGTTTTGATGAAGCTCAACGCAGAGGACTACCAAGCTTTTTACGCGCAAAGCAAACCTATCCAACAAGCATTGGAAGCTATTAAAAAAAGACATGTAGAGGAAACCTTGGACCTCATGAGAAATGTCAAGCTTGTGGATGGTGATGATACTTGCGAGATTCTATTAAAAAGCATTTGGTCTCCATCGTAGGCTTTCAACGCCTGCTTAAGCCTGTACATACAAAAGGTACAGGTAGGCAACATATCCCGAAAACAACACACCACCTTCAATTCGGTTGATACGCCCCGCACGCTTAAAACCATAAGCCACCAAAAACAAAACTATGGTAAAGCCAAACATGATGGGCAAATCCCGCGTTAAAGTTTGCGTATCAAAATTGCCTGGCGCAAACAACGCAGGCATGGATAACACGGCAAGAATATTAAACATATTGGAGCCTATCACATTGCCAAGCGCGAGCTCTGCCTCATTTTTAAGTGCACTAACAATGGACGCGACCAATTCAGGCAAGCTTGTACCAATAGCAACAATCGTAAGACCAATCATAAGATCGCTGACACCAAGCAGTGTTGCAACCTCCACAGCACCCCACACCACCATTTTTGAGCTTGCCAAAAGCACTACCAAACCAACAACAAACCAAAAAATAGAAGCTTTCATATCTGCATGTTCAGGGACTACATCGGCAAACTCTGCTTCAAGCACAACATCCCTTTCTTGCAAGCCCATGCGCAGCAGCCAAAACACCAACAAGGCTAAACCAACCAAAAGAATTATGCCATCCCAACGCGACAAGCCACCATCAAACATAAGCACCAAAGCCACAACCATAATAAGAAACAAAACAGGATACTCACGCTTCAAAATCTTAGATTGCACAGCCAGCGGCGCAATAATCGCTGTTGCACCAAGCACCAAACCAATATTAGCAATATTTGAGCCTATTGCATTACCTACACCCAAGTTGTTATTACCCTCCAATGCTGCCAATAACGCAACTAACATTTCAGGTAGTGATGTACACAAACTAACAATCGTTAAACCAATAATCATCGGTGGAACCTGAAAGCTTTTGGCAATACCTGCTGCCCCTTCAACAAATTTATCCGCGCTCCACACCAACAATACTAAACCCGCAATAATGGTTAAGCTGGCAATGATCATGATACTATTCTCCTCTTTCGTAAAACCGAATCATAACCTACCCTACCTTCTATTGCGATATGCGCTAAAATCACCACTTGAATCATGACTTACCATACTGCATCCTTGCCCTTGTTTAATTTGGGAGGTTTTGCCGTGATGGATGCAAATATGCTTTATACAGCTCGCCGCAATATGGTTGAATCGCAGCTTCGTTGCTGCAAAGTTTTGGAGCCAAGTCTCATTGATTTGCTCATGGAATCGCCGCGAGAAAAGTATGTACCAGAGCATGTTCGCAGCCTAGCCTACATGGATGGGTCAGTGCCTCTACCGCAAAAACAAGAAATGCTGACACCGCTGCAAGAAGCCCACATACTACAAGCACTGAACTTAAAAGGTTCTGAAAAAGTCTTGGAAATCGGTACAGGTTCAGGCTACCTCACAGCACTGTTGGCACTATTGGCAGACTCTGTAATCAGCTGTGAAATCCATGAAGATCTGGTCAGGCTTGCTGAATCGAACCTTCAAAATAATGGTATAGATAATGCAAATATTGTGCATGTGAACGCCATGGATGAACATGCGCTTCATGCCGCATCCATAGGGCGCAACTTTGATGTGATTGTGCTTGGCGCAACACTGGAGAAAATCCCTTCTCATATCCAAAGCCTGCTTGCTGATAGAGGTCAAATGATTGCGTTTATCGGATCAGACATCGTATCTTTAGAACATCATATCATTGATGGTGATAACACCTCTAGAAAAGTGATTATGGAAACACGGCTTCTGCCCATGGAAGGTTTAATCAAAACCCGAGAGTTTATTTTTTAACTGGGCAAAACCAATCAAACAAACAACACTTCAATAAAAGATTGGTCTTTTTGTTGGCTGAGGCTCAAATCATGCGCAAGTATTTTGCAGTCCATGCACCCAAAACCTTGCAGCCAATGCAACATAAAGCATAAGGTGATATTGGTATATCAATCGTTTGTGACTTTTTGACTTTAATCTATGCTAAGTCTGCTACTGATTTATTCTTGTTTAACTTCAACAATCTTACGCCAAATGCCTTCCTTGTAATAATTCGGAATACGCACTGCAAAGCGGTTAAACCGCCCTTCTAGAGCTTCATAATGGCAAACTTCGCAGCGAGCAACCGATTGAACATCAGGGTTTCCTGTGATCATTTCCGGCTTCACAATATCATGTAACAACATGAAATATTTTGTCTCGCTAATGCGTAGCGGCGTTTCATCATCTGCCAGCAAGTTGAGCATGGGCTGAGCATAAATATTCTCAACCTTGTCGGCCGCATTGCGCTGCAAATACGCCGATACTTCATCTCGTATAGGTGCAGCTAACTCAGCATTATCACCAAAATGATCTTGCAAACCCAACATTAACTTTGCCCAAGAGCGTGCAGGCAACATGCTTGGCGCATACAACATATGGCAAGAAGCACAAGCCTTTGCATACGCTTCACTTGTCTCTTGGGGAAGGATATTAATTTTTTTAATCATCCCTTTCATCCATGTTTGTTCCGCTGGGTCTTGCCAAATCGATCGCGTTGCGGCTAAAACACCAAAAACAACAACACCAATCATAATTGCCCAAAACACCACTTTATTCATGCCTCAAACTCCTGTTTGTATCATCAAGCCTAAGTCTATAACACAGACATGGAATAAACCGCAGCATTTGCGCCCATGTGTAAAGCAATGGCAACCCACAATGATCGGCTCCACTCATACGCAAGCGCAAAAATTACGCCACCCAACAATTGGGGTGAAATCAACAAGCCATGATGCACCAGTGAAAAAAACATGGCACTCACGGCAATGGATACAACAACACCCCATCGCTCGCGTAACATCCGATACAATAAACCACGAAACACCAACTCTTCAACAATCGGTGCAAGCACCACCATCAACAATAAGCCTGACACACCAGATAACCACGCGGGCAATGCAACATAGGCAAACACGCGGGGGGAAAGCCAGTATATCATGCCAACCACCCATAAACATACCAGTGAAATCACAAGAAAAATATACCAAGACTCTCGATTAGGCTTGGTCAGACCTAAGCTGTTGACCACTTGATAGCGATAAACAAGAAAAACAAAGCCTGCCAACTGCATCAATCTAAGCCATAAAACCACGGTTTGCTCGGACAACAAGTTGCTTGCAAAATAAGTGGAATACAATGAAGCCAAAAGCTCCAAGCCAATATAAATGATTAAGCCTGAAACGAGAAACCTGTAGGGTAAGTCAGGAAAGGCTTGCTTGGGAAAGCTCAACATGATGAAAATTAGCTTTCAGCTTCAGGGGATACAATGCGTGTTGTTGCCAGCAAAGCACCCAGTCCTCCGACCACAGCCCCCCCAAACAACAACGGTAAAAATAATGACCAACCACTCAAGTCAACGCTTAAGCTGCTTTGCCAGTCTGAGGTCAACCAAATCAGCGGCCAAATCAAAATCCATGCAGCAAAACCTGCACCTGCGCCCAACCATAAACCTTCCAAAACAAAAGGAAGGCGAACAAACCACTCTTTTGCACCCATCAAGCGCATCAAATGCACTTCATCAGCTCGTGCCAGCAAAGTCATACGCAATGTATTCGAAATAATAAGCGCCATCGCCAAGGCAAGGACCATGGTGGCAAACCATGCCAAGCCTTGGATGGTATTCAACAAATCATCCGCTTGCACAAGGTTGAATTCATCGGCATTCACTTCACCATGTCTGGCAAGCGCAGCGTCACGAATATCATCAAGCACTGATGCCACTCGAGGAACCTCTAATGTTATTTCAAGGCTAACCGGCAAATGCTTCACAAAGCTTTCGGCATTCAAATCTTCGCCTCCCAGCCACGCCTCCATCCAGTCGCGCGCTTCTTCCAAAGACACCCGCCGAACATCCGCAACACCATCAATATCTCGCAAACTGCTTTCCAATAGCGGCACATTGGCCTCATATGGCTTATCTACATACACATGAACCTTTATATCATCCTGCCATGAACCCACCCACTGTTCGCCAGCTTGGAGTACCAACCAAACAATTGATACCGACCACAGCGCTACAGCAACAATAGCCAACGCCAATATTTGATGCGCACCAAAGGGTGGAAGCTGCCATCCTCCCGGCAAGCGCATAGATGATTTGTGTTCATCCAGTTGTTTGGTTGTGGTTCGGCTTGTTTTTCTCATGCTGTTGCTCCCGCGACCAACGCACCCTGATGCAGTTGTACCACAAGCCCTGGATGTGATGTGAGCAAATGTAAATCATGCGTTGCCATGATCACTGTTGTGCCCAGCTTGTTGAGTGCCATCAATAAATCCAATACATGCCTTGCTGTATCATCATCAAGATTCCCTGTAGGTTCATCGGCAAGAATCAGTGGCGGATTAGCCAACATGGCGCGCGCAATCGCAACTCGCTGCTGCTCGCCCCCTGATAATGTTTCAGGATAAGACCACAGGCGATCTTCCAAGCCAACAAAAGATAAAACCTTGCGTACACGCGGTAAAAGCCTTTGCGCATTCCAGCCTTGCACACGCAAAGGCATGGCAACATTCTCAAATACTGTTCGAGGGTTTAGCAACCGATTGTCTTGAAAAATAATACCTGTACGCTGCCTTAGCTCACGAATTTGTCGTTCACTGGCGTCCCGGACATTGATATTTTGCACCTCAAGCTGCCCCGAAGTTGGGCGCAATCCTCCATATAACATCTTCAACAGCGTTGACTTTCCAGCCCCGCTTTCACCTGTTAAATAAACAAAGCTACCTTGCCATATTTCCAGATGAATCCCCGACAAAGCAACCTTGCCAGTTTGGTATCGCATCATCAAATGACGCATACAAATGATAGGTTTATCTTGGCGCATGGGCTAAGAGTAACCGCAGCCCAACACGCTGTCAGTAGGCAAGCTGCTTTATCTTTGTCAGACTTGGGCGTATGCGCGTGGTTTGCCCTGAATGTTTCGCTTCTTATCAAGTCGATGCTGCTATTAAAAACGCAGTATTGGTTTGCCATAAGTGCAATACTGAATTTGATAGCTATGGTCAAAAAATCATTGCAGGTGATGCAACCACCCAACCCTTCCAAACCCAAGAAGAACAAGCGCCCACCTTTGGTCTTAAAGATCTTGCCCAATCAGGCTTGAATAAACGAAAGCCACATGTTTGGCTCTGGATGAGCCTGGTTTTACTGCTGGTCATAGCATCTGGTGTTGCCTTCAATTGGCAGGTGTGGTCGCATCATGGTGTGTTTCGCGGCTATCAACTGCAACTGCAACCTGAATCGCCAGTGCTTGATAGCGACTGGGAAATCCAAGCCAGTTCCGTACACAGCCAATGGCTAAAGCGTGATGATGGTAGTCTTGCCTTGATTGTTGAAGGCGAAGTGTCCAACCGATTAAGCATTCCGCTTCCCCCCCCAGAAATTCAAGTTACATTCATCACCCAAACAGGTCAAAACAACAAGGTTGTTCAACCCATCACCGAACCTGCAAACATGGATATGCTCAAGGCATCACCCTTTGTTTCGCCACCCGTGGATAAAACAGCCGTATTTCCTTTGGGTTCTCGTGGTTTTATTTTGGTCTTAGAAGATGTACCGCTATCCACGCAAAATATCATGCTTCATGCGTTGGCTGTGCAACGCCAAGGAAATCCTCAACTGTAAACCTACAACAACTTAAGAACAGTCAACCTTCTGCTTCTGAATCATGGTTTGTACTAGTTTTATCGTTGTCATCACCGCTTTGGTTATCGGATGAAGCACCATCGGAACTGTTATCACCTGAACTATCATCATGATTGTATGGAGAGTAGTTGTTGCCCCCAGCATTACCTCCGCCAGCAGGTGGATTCACAACAACAGGTGGGTTGGGGTCAACTACGGTGATGGGCATGGTCGCTGTGACCAAGGTGGCGTAAGGGTCGCTCACGGCAACAGAGACTTGATATGTGCCTGCCGCAAGCTGCACGATGGGTTTTGCACCTGTAGCCGTGCCAAACGCACCGCTCCAAGTGTAGGTATAAACATTACCATAAGGATCTTGCGGGCCTATAATATCCAGTTGCACATCGCATATCCCACCTGCGCAACCAACCACTGAATAATTGTCGGTGACATTGGGTGTGATGGGTTTAACAGGGCCAATCACTGGGATGATTTTGCCAGGACCATATTTGCTTCGGTGGTAATACTCAGGAGCTCCAGAACCATCCTCCGCTGTCACGGGCGGATTGCTCCTACCTCGCACATACCCTTCTGCATTACCTGGCGGATGGGGGGAAACAAAGGTAAATCCTGTTGCTGCCCCCCCAGGTTGAATTTCAAATTGAGGGTAAAAAGCAGTCCAAGATATTCGAAATGATGATGGCGAATACACATAGCCTAGAGGTGGAGGGTTAGTTGGATTATTTGGAAATGAGCCCTTACTATTTTGCCATGGCGAGCCTTCAAAGCCTGGGACTATCGCACTGTAAGGATCGGGCAAAAACACTGCAAATTGCACCAAGTTTTGTTTACTGCTTTGCATCGAAGTTACTGTATAAGTATAGCGATAACCCTGCGGTACTTTTTGGACAACTGTTCCTATTTGTGTGTCCACTTCATCTTCTGAATGCACAGGATTACCGAATATATCCACTAACCCTGGTAAAATAACCGCACTGGCATGAGTTGAGAACAACAGGCTTACAGTCAATAGTAATCTTTGCATTTTTATCTCCTATCTCTTGAACCAAATGTGAATATGGTTCGGGTTAGCTGGCGTTTTGTGGAGTTGGAAGCTTACACTTCCCTTTAATTCTTCATTATCATTAATTAGGTCTCTTAAGCGATTCACAGCATTCGGGTGACTAACTGGCGGAACACCTGAACCGACAAATGTATCCTTCAACGCAAAATCCACATCAAAGCCAAGTCTATGGACATCATGACCCTCACTACATTTTGTGCACCACCCACCATTCACATCAAACATGCCACCAAACTTCAAGCTTGCATCATTAATATACAAACCAACTCCTGGGTATAGCCTCGAATACTCGTTCAAAAGCTTATCAAATGTACCTTTAATTGCTGGAGAAATATATTGGTTGCTTGTGCCAGTCATGCCTCTACATGCGGCTGTTTTGTTGGTGTCCCATGGCGTAGGTGCACCATAATGTTCACATCGCCCTCCCACAAATTGATGCGGGCTACCTGCTGGAAGCGTAATAGGAATGAGCCCTGGAATTTTTGAAGTGATGACTACAGGTGGTGAGGTTGCCGTAGCACCCTTATATGACGCTGTAGCAATAATTTCATCTTGCCCCGAGAACTCTGATGCATGGTATTGGGTTGTAAACAAACCAGTTGCGTCCGTTTGCCCTGATGTATTCAGCATCCAGCCTGTCGGTTTGTTTGAACCGTCAACCGTTCCATGGTCATGACCGCCAAATGTTTCCGTTCCTGCCGCCATACGCACTTGCGTTGAAACCTGTGCGCTAACCGCTGGAATACCACCACATGTCACCTTAATATCTACAGGCGTGCTATATTTCCCTATAAAATAAGATTTTCTGCTGTTGTTCAGAAATGGATACACTGTTTTCTTCGCAGGGGTGATGGTCACATTTAGCCCACCTGCCATGATATTGGCGGATGCGGTGGCACTTGCTGTTTTGCCTGCGGCGGTGGTAACGCTGGCATTCCAAGTGCTTATATCACCTGCTTGGAATGCACCAAGATAGGCAGTTGGCAAGCCGAAGTCTGCCAGTGTTAAAGCGGCACCTTTACCTGCAAATGATGCCGAAGCTGTGTTGCCATTAGGTGTAGTATCAAACATCAAACAAAAGTGAAGATTTTGATGCTTATGTCAAACACTTTACCTAATTTGACTCGCTATCCTCACTTTCTTCATGGTCATCGCTTTCATCTTCATCATCTGACCTATCGTTATAAGCGTTGTTATCATCATTGTATGGAGAGTAGTTGTTGCCACCAGTGTTGCCGCCAGCAGCGTTACCACCCCCAGCATTGCCACCGCCAGCAGGCGGGTTGGGGTCAACTACGGTGATGGGCATGGTCGCTGTGACCAAGGTGGCATAAGGGTCGCTCACGGCAACAGAGACTTGATATGTGCCTGCCGCAAGCTGCACAAGGGGTTTTGAACCTGTAGCTGTGCCAAATGCACCGCTCCAAGTGTAGGTGTATGCCGTACCATACGGGTCTTGAGGGCCTGTAATATCAAGCTGCACATCGCATATCCCACCTGCGCAACCAACCACTGAATAATTGTCGGTGACATTCGGTGTCACTGGTTTAACAGGACCAATGATCGACATCACTTTACCTGGGCCATAAGGTGAAATTAAATCATAGGCATCGGGGTTGCTCGGGGCACTATCATACCAAGGGTAATTGGTATCACCCTCTGCGTACATTTTGATAATTCCTGGTGGATAAGGAGATAAAAAGGCGTACCCAGCCAATGTTTGCCCTGGTGCCAATGGCGGTGGGTTGATTAGATCAGGATCAGAATGCCACCTTATAGCTTTTGCCCATAATTCTGCTTGAGCCAATGGATTCGGCTCAGCTCCTTTTCCCCATGGTGAGTTTGATGAGCCTTTTATTACAGAATAGGAGTCATTGGTAATAATGAAAAGTTTCCAAATCGGCTGGTTACTTAATACATCATTGGTCAAATCATAGGAATATCGATAGCCGTAAGGGTCGGTTGTGACTGTTGCTGATACATGTAGTGTAAATTCATCACCGCTATGCACAGGGTTACCATTTCTATCCATTAGCCCTGCAAGTACGCGAGCATGAGCAGTTGAAGCCAGTAATAATGCTGCCAACAATAAAAAAGTTTTGAATAAATTATTCATATCAATCTCCTATTCAAAGTAAACATGTAAATGCGCAGCTGTTGTGCTTTCATCTTTAATGTACTTAAAAAGCCTTGCTGGAGAGTCTGTATTAAGTGCATCTAACGCTTTTTTAGTCACGGTATATGGTGGTTTGCCAGGGATGTCGTATGTATCTCTATTGCCTATATCAACATCCAAGCCTCTTCGGTGTGTGATGTGACCAAACCCTTTTTGTGTAAGCTGAGCCTCATTTACCCACAAGCCTCTTGTTGTTGCTTCAAAAGCCCCCCCCTTGGGTAGGCTGGCATCATTAATGCGTAAGCCACCTCGATTAGGATACTTCTTCATATAAGCTTGTTGTAATTTAATGAGTTTATTTATGCTGGCTTGTGTTAAATAGTGATTGTTATTAGGCGATGTGCATGTTGTTCCACTATCAGCAGGTCCATAGTGATTACATGTTCCACCCACAAGTCTATTAATTCCTAAAGCAGTGTTCCACTGAACCAACCCACTGACTTGAGCAATAAACGGCTTGGATACAAGTTTAGCAGTGCATTGCGTGGCGGGATCAGTGGCTGTCACCCGAATTTGCGCTTTGGATGCGTAGATGGATGATGAATAAGTGGTGTTATATGTGCCGTTTATTTCTTTTATTGGTGTTAATGAGCCTAGTGTGCTGATGGGTCGCCCTGTAACACCATGATCATGCCCGCCAAATGTTTCTGCGCCAGGGAAGAGTTCAAAGCTTGCATTGACTTGTGCGCCCAAAACGGCTGCACCAGAAGAATCCAACACTTTAATTTGAATATCTTGGGTTCTCGCATTTAATTGTTGAATTTTTTTATTGCCTAAAATGTCTCTATCTCGCAATTGAGGCTCAATCATTGCTGTGTCGGGGGTCATTTGAATGGTCAGCCCGCCCGCCATGATATTGGCGGATGCGGTAGCACTTGCTGTTTTGCCTGCAGCGGTGGTAACGCTGGCATCCCATCTGCTGATATCACCGGCTTGGAATGCACCAAGATAGGCAGTTGGCAAGCCGAAGTCTGCCAGTGTTAAAGCGGCACCTTTACCTGCAAATGATGCCGAAGCTGTTGTTCCATCTGGCAAGGTTAAAGTCACCGTGCCGCCATTGGGTGTGGGGTCGTTGGATGTGACATTGATGGTGGCTTGCTGCCCTTCGCAAGGCACATAGCTTTGCTTATCCAATGCGATGCTAATGCTAGGTTTGGAGTCTGCTATCTTAAATGTTATGGTCTCCCGTACAAAAGTGTTCCCTTTGAAGCCTGCAAACCAGCTTTTGCCAGATCGGTTGCACCGGATGCCATACCAGTCCACCATATAAATGGAAATACTGTGTGTTGTTCCCTCTGCCATGTTTGAAATATCAACAGAAAATGCAAAGCTACGCACTTCCCCTATCATGGTATTACCCACACTATCTGAGTATATACCAGCAAGCGTCTTTACTGGCTGATTATCAATTTGATATTGGACATAGGCATGAACATTGTTCCAAGCACTAGAAACATAAATGGGGAACCCTACACCTGGCATATTGCTGATGCCTTTATCCATACAATAACTTGGCACTCCAATAGAATTTCCTGAAGTAGCTGTATCCGAGGTCATACTAAACTGACCAGACACAAGAAAAGACTTCGCAGCTACAAAGGGTTGTGCTGGTGAAGCCACGGAAATATAACCTGTCGTTGCCTGGGCATCACTGGGCAAAACGACTGAAACAACTGTAAAACAAAGTATATAAACACAACGCAAACAATATCGACGCACACGACCTCCCCTTTTTTCACGAAATGGTGTTAAACTTGGCAGCTTAGTTGCTGGGGGGGGATAAAAGTCAAGAGCTAATGAAACATAAGGCTACACCTTCGCGAGCAACATCCCCAACCAAGCCATGCCCACACAAAGCACCACAGTGCCGATGATATGGATAAAGCTTGTGGCGACTGATCCTTGCTCCAGCAAACGAATGGTTTCCACTGAGAAAGTCGAGAAGGTAGTGAATGAGCCAAGAAAACCAACCGTAATCATCAAACGAACGGCATCACTCCAGAGTGTTTTATCCAAAAACCAAATCACCAAAAAACCAAGGGCAAAGCTACCCACCGCATTCACCAGCAAGGTTGCCCACGGATAGCCCGCCCCCAACCAACGCTGCATCAACAGCACCACCCACCAACGGCACACCGCCCCTGCCGATGCGCCCACTGCAATCGCTGCCACTTGTTTTATCATCTGCTGGTTCCCCGCTTTTCATCGCGCCGAGCTTGAAGCCATGCTTTTCGTTCTGCCAATGTTTTTTCAAAGCCTCTGCCCACAGGGTCAAACAATACAACTTCATCCATAGCATCAGGGAAATGTTTTTGGGTGACCACAGCATCAGCTTCATGATGCGCATATTGATAACCATCACCATGCCCAATTTGCTTCATCAATGTGGTTGGTGCATTTTTAAGATGCGTTGGCACATCCAAATGTTGCGTTGCTTTAGCAAGTCTGCGTGCTGCTTTTTCAGCCATATATGCCGCGTTGCTCTTGGGCGCGAGGGCTAAATAAATAGCGACTTCAAATAAGCCTTGCTCCCCTTCAGGTGAACCCAAAATCTCAAACATGCGTTGCGCATCCAGTGCTAAGGTCAAAGCTTTGGGGTCAGCCAAACCAATGTCTTCGGTTGCCATACGAATCAATCGCCGTGCCAAATAAAGCGGCTCTTCCCCACCCTCAAGCATACGCGCCAGCCAATACACCGCCGCGTCCGCATCCGAGCTACGAATGGATTTATGCAAAGCAGAAATGAAATCATAATGGCTATCACCATCGCGGTCATACTTGGCTTGCTTGCGCTGCCATTGCTGCTGCACATCTTTTAAAACCCAAGTCTTACTATTGTCCGCATCAAACATAGCTTCCAAAGCATTCAGCGCATATCGAGCATCGCCGTCTGCCGCTGTTGCAAGCCAAAGTAAAGCATCTTCTTCAAGCCTGAAACCACCCGATTGCTGCTGCAATGTTGCAACCCCACGCCTTAAAATAACCAGCACGGCATCTGCTGATAAAGCTTGCAGCACAATCACACGACAGCGGGACAAAAGCGCATTGTTTAAGGTAAATGATGGGTTTTCCGTGGTTGCACCCACCAAAATCAATGTGCCATCCTCCAAGTAAGGAAGCAGCACATCTTGTTGCGCCTTGTTAAACCTATGGATTTCATCCAAAAACAAAAGGTAAGTACGCCCTGTTTGCTTGGCTTGTGCCACTATATCTTGCACTTCTTTTTTGCCCGCCGACACTGCTGAAAGTTGAGCAAATGGCATATCGGCATGTTTCGCCATAATGCGAGCCAATGTGGTTTTACCTACACCAGGTGGCCCCCAAAATATACATGAAACTGCACGCCCTTCTTTGATGCTTTGGGCAAACCAGCCTGAAGGATCGGTACACGCCAACTGCCCTTGTACCTCTTCAAGTGTGGTTGGGCGAAGGCGATGCGCCAACGGAATTTGCACATCAGACATAGGCAAATTCAGTGCGTCCATGTTTATGCTTCCGTCAATTTAGAACTTTTTGCTCAAGGAAAACATAAACTGATTACCTGTATCGCTGTATGTGCCTGCATACGCGCCAGTTGCCGAGAGCTTCTGCTTGATGTAGCCAGTATAGGTCATATCTAAGTGCATGGTAGACATCATACCCCCAAAACCAATAGCAATCTTGTGCCCCGACAAATCAGAAACCAAAGGTTGATACGCATCGGCTTGATTCGCACCTTGCTCATAAGCATAACCAAATCTGAGCTGGGTGTTATGCCGCCAAAACCATGTTAAACCCAGCATGATATCCGTAGTATCTCTAAGCTTGGCAACATGATTTTGCGATACAACCCCTTGATTCGACACTTCAAAGCCCTTGAAAGAAGACCATCCTGTTCGCTTGATATCCAGTTCAACAAGCATTTCATCATCCGCAAGCGCATATGCGACACCAAGGCGAACATCATCAGGAAGCACAATCTTTGAGGTATCACCCAATTGGTTGGATGCCGCTGCTGTTATTCCTTGGCGATAAAGAATGCCTAAAGTCCAAAAAGGTCGAAACTCCCAACGCAGACCAGCGTGCGCTCCCATATCACTCCAATCTGAGCCTGCAAAAGATTTTCCACCTGCATCCAGACGCAGGCTGGTATCATATATATCCAAACCAAGGCTCACACCCAGCGTGTTATGCACACGCCAAAAACCATCCAAGGTATAGCGTGTCATTTCAAGATTCATAAAGCCCAAGTTGGGAAACGCTGCCTGCCAGTTCGACCGTGTATCATAAGGATTGGCAACACTTGCTGCGATGCCCCACTGACCACCATCAGGAAGCCATGAAAATGCAAACGATTCTCTTGTGCCAAGGCTACTGTTGCCGCCATAGCTGCCTGACCCAGTATCCACACCTACATAGCGACTTCTGCCTTGGCTGGTGAACATCACCTGCACACCTTCCTGCCATGCCAAAGCAGCGGGGTTATACAACGCATCCGAAAGACTACCTATGCCTGCTGTCACAGCATTAACAACGCCCGCAGCATCTGAAGCCAAATTCTCATTTTCAAAGCTTGCCGCTGATGCCTGCGCGGAACACAGCCCCATACTTATACCTAGCCAGTACCATGCTTTTTTGTGCTTCCCTATGGATAACAAGCTCACAGTCACGCTCCAATCACATCTACACCATCTGGTGCAATAAATTCAAATATTTCAGGCTCTGGTTTGATGGTATTCACTTCCAGCAAATACAAACGATTGGTATTATCTAATACATCACGGCTTTCAATCCACAAGAGTTGATTCTCCCGCACACCCAGCCAAACCTGAACAGCATGCTCACCTTGACCAAGCTGAACATAAAAAGCATCCACCGATGCTTCAACTTGCTTTTGCAAAACTTGCACATCCTTTAACCCAATGCGTCCATCAAGAAGCCGCATGACTACAGGATCAACTTCTCCTAAGTCTTGCAACTTTTGCGCTTGCATGAGGTCTGGCTCATAAAGCCAGACGCCATCACCATTGCTCACATAAAGCTGCTCATAGGGCTTAACATAATGCCAGCGAAACTTGCCTGGTCTAAGCACTGCAAGCTCACCTGTGTATGTACGCTTGCCACCTTCCGCATAACTTAGCACTTGTTTGAATCTTGCTGAAAACCCATCAAGGGTTGCCATGTGGGATAATGCTTTGCCTAAGCTTGAGCTAGCAGAAACACCTGCTGCTAAAGCTGGTGAAGCAAGCAACAAGCTGCATAACAGTAATAATGTAGTTATTTTAATCAATGTGACCCGCATCCTCTGCCGAACGCGACAAAACCTGGCGAACACCTCCAGCGCCTGGCGGAGAAACCAAACCATCCCGCTCCATTTGTTCCACAATGCGGCTGGCACGGTTGTAGCCAATACGCAAGTAGCGTTGCACCATCGATACCGAGCACTTGCCTTTTTCCGCAACCAAATCCGCCGCTTCATTGTATTTCTCATCTTTTTCATCCGCCAAATCATCCACGCCACCCGCTTCACCATCAGCAGACACTGCGAACACTTCCATGCGATAATCTGGCTCACCCTGCTTCTTCAAGTGTTCAACCATATCCATCACTTCTTGGTCATCAATAAACGCGCCATGAACACGAATAATATCCCTGCCTAAATTTGAAAATAAAGCGTCTCCATGTCCTAGCAACTGTTCAGCCCCCACTTGATCCAGAATCGTACGCGAATCAATCTTGGAAGATACCTGAAACGCCAAACGACTTGGCAAATTGGCTTTAATCAATCCTGTAATGACATCAACCGATGGGCGCTGTGTGGCTAAAATCAAATGTAATCCCGCTGCTCGTGCTTTTTGTGCAAGCCGACAAATGGATTGCTCCACTTCCTTGCCCGCTACCATCATCAAATCAGCCAACTCATCAATCAGAATAACAATAAATGGCAAGTGCTCTGCGGTCTCACCTTCGATGCCTTCTTGTTTATTTTTAGCCGCAACTTTATTAAAACCTGCAATATTCCGCACCCGTGTTTCCGACATTAGGCGATAACGGCGCTCCATTTCATACACCGCCCACGCCAAAGCCTTGGCTGCTTTATTGGGGTTGGTCACCACAGGCACAAGCAAATGTGGAATATCATCATACATGGATAACTCAAGCATTTTGGGGTCAACCATGATGAGACGCAAATCTTTGGGGGAATACTTCATCAGCAATGAACAAATCATGGTGTTTACCGAAACAGATTTACCTGAACCTGTTGTCCCTGCAACCAACAAATGTGGCATCCTTGCCAAATCTGCAACTACAGGCTGCCCTGCAATATCCACACCCAATGCCATAGGCAAGATATGTTTCTTGTCTACAAAGTCCTTGCTGGCAAGCACTTGGCGCATATACACCATTTCTCGCTCCTCATTAGGCAGCTCAATACCTATCGCGTTCTTGCCTGGAATATTCCCCGCCACACGAATACTGCTGGCCGCCATAGAACGCGCCAAATCATCTTGAAGTGCAATCACCTTGGATACTTTGGTTCCTGCTGCCAGTTCAAACTCAAACTGAATCACAACTGGCCCCGGCTTGACTGCGACCACCTTTCCTTCAATACGGTAGTCCAGCAGTTTCTTCTCAAGCATGCGTGACATGGCTTGCAACACTTCTTCACCGTATGCTTTAACCTCGCCTTGATGTGCCTTGAATATTTTCAAGGATGGAAGCTCAAATTCTCCATCAGGATTGCCCAAGTCCAACGAGGGTTGATGCTCTTCAATTTTTACACGCTCCGCAATTTCCACTTGTTCGGGCTGAATCACTTTAGGCTCAGACTTCTGAATATGCACGGGGCGTTTTTTCTTTTCCTCAACCCTTGCTTCTCTTGCTTGAATACGAACCTGCTTTTCTTTAACCCTGTTGGCCACCTTGGCTTGAAGCAATTGCATCCATGCAACAACTTTCGACAACAAGTACGCCATACCCGAAAAAAACTGCTTGACCACCATCAACAACGATACATGAGATGCAACAACAAAACTACTGAGCAACATAGTTGACAACACCAAATCCCGCCCAACTTCATGCAGGGTATTGGTTAAACTTTGCGCAAAAAGGTTGCCCAAAGCCCCGCCTGCACCTGCGGGAAGATATGTGTCTCCCCAGTAGGATGAAAAAAAAGAGGCAATTGCCAATAAAAATGGCAGCCAAAACAAGGATGTCCAACCACCAAGATAAGGATGTTTCCCCAAGGCAATACGATAAGCAACCCATGCCGCCAAAACCACCAGAAGCCATGAAGCATGACCGAGCAACTGCATCAAAGCATCGGATATATAAGCCCCAACGATGCCTGTCATGTTTTCGGGTATTTTGTCTGTTATATGATTAAAGGAAGGATCATCGGCAGAGTAGCTAAACAATGACAAGCCCAACATCAACACAAGCGCCAGCAATAAAAATGCCAGTGATTCACGCCAGATATTTTTAGGGTTTAACACTTCCATACTCAAACCCTAAACCTCCAAAATGGTTGTGAGAACCATGGGGCGACGGCGCAACTTCTTCTTGCACCACCGGCGCACAAACAAACGAACCTCTTCTTTGGCTGTGTCCATATCTGCCAATACTTCCTGATTCAGTGCATCCAGAAAATGATGTAAACTGCGTGCTGCTTCTTCAAAGGTTTCCTCCGATGCCTCATGATTCAACACGCCGCGTGTCAACAGCTCAGGCTCACCAATCACTTTACCACTATGCTGATCAATCAAGACAACCACTGTGATAATACCGTCATCCGCCAACGATCGTCTGTCCTTCAATACAGCATAATCCAACTCATCTCGCCCTGAGTCATCAACAAACACCGCACCAGCATGAAAAGCAGGGCCATGCTTCATGCCCTCTTCACTGATTTCAACACTATACCCATTCTCTGCAATGATGGTATTTTCAAATGGCACATGAGTACTCACTGCCAAATGTTGATGCTCAACCAAGTTGCGATACTCACCATGCACGGGATACACATACTTAGGGCGGGTCAGTTGGATCATCATTTTTAGCTCATGGGCCTGAGCATGACCAGACACATGCAAATGCGCTTGCCCTGCATGAAGGACGCGCGCACCACGCCTATAAATATGATTAAACAACCCTGCAATCAACCGTTCATTACCAGGAATAGCAGAGGATGAAAAAATTACCAAATCACCCACACCCAAGTGTAATTTGGGAAAGTGATCCTGGGCAATACGAGATAATGCCGCACGCCACTCACCTTGGGACCCTGTCGCAACGACCAAAAGCTCATGATCGGGGATGTCTTCTGCTTGCTTTATATTCACCATTTTACTATCAGGTAAATGCAAACGACCCATCAGCTTGGTAATTTCCACATTTTTTTCCAAGCTTCGCCCTGCAAATGCTACTTTACGACCACACGATAACGCAGCATCCACAATTTGCTGAATACGAAACATATTGGATGAAAATGTCGATACAATCACCTTGCCTGAACATTGTGAAATCGCTTGTTTCAGTGGTGCACCCACGCTGGACTCACTAAGGCTGGTGCCACTTCGCGGTGCATTTGTCGAATCGGAACAAAGCAGCAACACACCATCATCACCCAGCTTGGCAAAGCGATGAAGCGCTGTGGTTCGCCCATCAATGGGTGAAGGGTCAAACTTAAAATCACCCGTATGAATAATCGCACCTAGCGGTGTATGAATAGCAATGGACACTGCATCCATAATCGAATGCGTCACCGGAATCGCTTCTACTTGAAATGAGCCAATTTGGGTGAGTGTGCCATCTTCAGGTAAATCAAAAAGTTTGGGCTTATAGTTGGTCTCAGCCATTTTATGCTTGACCAGTGCCAAGGTAATGGGGGTTCCCCA
>Ga0256839_1001258_pt1 | contig 31236 bp, 31 predicted proteins | sample 354166metaG_FD_185968 | JGI IMG/M metagenome (GOLD analysis project Ga0256839, IMG submission 185968) | Hydrothermal vent microbial communities from Mid Atlantic Ridge, Atlantic Ocean - 354-166 | ecosystem: Environmental > Aquatic > Marine > Hydrothermal vents | place: Atlantic Ocean: Mid... | reverse complement strand
GGTGGGCGTAACCGTGCTCCTCCTGGGGCTGGGATTGCGCTCGCTGTGGGGGCGCCCTTGGCCCGTGGGCTTGCTCCTCGCGGCCGGCCTTGGGCTTGTGGCCTGGGGGCTGAGGGAGATGGGCCGACGGGCCCGGCGCACGAGATATCGCCTCTACCCGTGGACGTGGCCCGACACAACTCTGGCCGTGGCCGGAGCTGTGCTGGCCACAGGCGTGCTGGCCACACGCCTCCTCGCGCCGGGCCAGCTTCTTTACTACCCGTATCCGCGCGTGACGTGGCCGGCCTTTTCCCCCTGGTTGGGCGCACTCTTCGCCCTCATCGCTTTGCCCGCCCTGTTGGGCCCCCACGGGGCCGAGGAGGAATCCCAATGGCCCCCCTAATCACCCTCTCCGGCGTCACCTACGCCTATCCCCTGGCCCAGAAGCCCGTTTTCGAGGCCCTCTCCCTGCACATCGACGAGGGAGAGTTTCTGCTCGTGGTGGGCGAGAGCGGCAGCGGCAAGAGCACGTTTCTGCGGCTTCTCAACGGCCTGATTCCCCACTTTTACGGCGGCCTCTTCCAGGGCGACGTGACGGTGGCCGGCCGAAACACCAGAACTCATGGCCCCCGCGCCCTCAGCGACGTCGTGGGCGTTGTCTTCCAGGACCCGGAGGCCCAGTTCGTGGTGGACCGGGTGGAGGACGACGTGGTCTTCGGGCTGGAAAATGCGGGCATCCCGCCGGCGGAGATGCGCGCCCGCGTGGACGAGGTGTTCGGGTACTTGGAGATCGAACACCTGCGCCGGCGCCCCCTGGCGACCCTCAGCGGCGGGGAAATGCAGCGCGTGGCCATTGCCGGCGCCCTCGTGCTCAGGCCGCGCGTGCTCGTGTTGGACGAGCCCACGTCCCAGCTCGATCCCAAGGCGGCGGAGGAGTTGTTGGCGCTCCTGGTGCGCCTCAACCGCGAGCTGGGCCTCACTATCGTCTTGGCCGAACACCGGCTGGAGCGGGTTGCCCACCACGCCCACCGGGTGCTCTACGTGCCCGGCCGCGGCAGGCCGCCGCTCGTTGGCACGCCCCAAGCTGTGTTTGGTCGCGTGCCCCTGGCGCCGCCCGTGGCCCGCCTCGGGCGGCGGCTGGCGTGGACCCCCTTGCCCCTCTCCGTGGAGGAAGGACGTGCTTTTGCCCGAGGCCTGGTGATCAGGGAGCGGGTGTCCGACGGGGTGCGCCGGCCTCACCCCAACGGACAGGAGCAGGTGATCGCCCTCGACGGCGTGTGGGCCGCATACGGCGATCACCTGGCCCTGCGGGACGTGCACCTCGTGGTCAGGCGGGGCGAGTTCGTGGCCATTGTGGGCGCCAACGGGGCCGGCAAGAGCACCCTGGCCCGCCTGCTGGTGGGCCTCGTGCGCCCTCAAAGAGGGCGAGCCGTGGTCGAAGGGCGTGATCTCCGTGGCCGGCCGCCCCAGGACGTGTGCCGCCGGGTGGCCTACCTCCCCCAAAACCCCTCGGCCCTCCTCTTCGCCGACACGGTGCGCGAGGAGCTCCTTGTCACGCTGCGCAACCACGGCTTTCGGCCCGGGGAGGCGCCTGTGGACCCGGATGCACTCTTGAAACGGCTGGGCTTGGACGCCGTGGCCGATGTCTATCCCAGGGACCTGAGCGTCGGCCAGCGGGAGCGAGTGGCCCTGGCGGCCCTGTTGGTGACGCGGCCGCAGGTGCTCGTGTTGGACGAGCCCACGCGGGGGCTGGACTGGCACCAGAAGGAGGAGCTTGTGGCCCTGTTGAAGACGTGGCAGGCCGAGGGAACTACGGTGCTCTTCGTCACCCACGACGTGGAGTTGGTGGCCTCGGCGGCCGACCGGGTGGTGGTGCTCGAGCGCGGCCGCGTGGTGGCCGACGGCCCCGTGCGCCCGCTCCTGGGCACCCTGGACGGCTTTGCTCCCCAGATGGCCCGTCTCTTCGGCCGGCCCGAATTGCTCACGGTGGAAGATGTGTTGGCGGCCGCACGTGTGACCGGTGAGGGGGCGCGAAAATGGTAGGCACGCGCCACCGTGGCGCCCGGTGGATTGGCCGTGCCCTGTTGGCAGTGGCCAGTTTGACCGGGCTGGCGGCCTTCTTCTACCCCTTCTTCTGGCCCCACGTGACTCAAGTCTCGCGCACGCAGGCTGTGCAGGCCCACGCTGGCGACGCGCCCCTTCTCTTCACCCTGTTGGTGCTCTTGGCCCTCACCGTGTTGCTGGCCGAGTTGGAGAGCGAGGCCATGACCACGCGGGAGGTTGCCCTGTTGGGCGTGCTGGTGGCCTTCAACGCTGCCCTGCGGCTGGCCGAAACAGTGACGGCGTTCTTGAATCTGGGCGGATTCTCCCCCGTCTTCGTGCTCATCATCTTGGGAGGGTATGTGTACGGGAGCCGCTTCGGCTTCCTGTTGGGCGCCCTGAGCCTCCTCGTCGGGGGAATGCTCACCGGCGGCGTGGGCCCCTGGCTGCCCTTCCAGATGGTGGCTGCCGGGTGGGTGGGGCTCACCTCCGGCTGGGTTCCGGCGCTGCTCCGCTTCCGTCCCGCGCGCGACCGGCTCGTCCGCCGGCGCGAGGTGATGGTCTTGGCCGCCTTCGGGGGCGCGTGGGGGTACGTGTACGGCTTTCTGATGAACTTGTACTTTTGGCCCTTCGTCTCGGGAGAGGGCATGTACTGGCGGCCCGGCATGGGATGGCAGGAGACGTTGGGGCGCTACCTCCTCTTCTACGTCGCCACGTCGCTGGCCTGGGACACGGCCCGCGCTGTGGGCAACGTGCTCCTCATCGCTCTGCTCGGCGAGGCCCTGTTGAAGGCCCTGCGCCGCTTCCACCTGCGCTTCTCGCCCCTTGCCCCGGAGGGGTGGAGCCCCCCTGTGGCCGGTAGCGACCGGCCAACGAGGGGCTGAACTTGGCTTGTCATCCGCCGAAAAATGGAGTATGCTCCCGTTTATGAACGTAGACTTGCACCTCCACACGTTCCGCTCGCCCGATAGCCTGACCACCTATGAGCAGGTGATCCGCGCCGTGCAGGAGCGCGGCTTGGACGCGGTGGCCGTCACGGACCACAACACCATCCGGGGAGCTTTGGAGCTCCGCGAGATGGCGCCGTTTCCGGTCATCGTGGGAGAAGAGATCCGCACCCAAGTGGGTGAAGTCATTGGCTACTTCCTCGAGGAGGAAATTCCCCCGGGGCTGAGCTTGGACGAGACCATTGCCCGCATTCGCGATCAGGGCGGGTTGGTCGCCGTTCCTCACCCCGTGGACCGGGTACGCCGCTCGTCCGCGCTGGGCGAGGCCGAGACCCTGCGCGTGTTGGACCAGGTGGACTTCGTCGAGGGGTGGAATGCCCGCTGTCTCTTCGTGGAAGACAACGTGCGGGCTCAGGCGTTGGCCCGCCAGCACGGCAAGCCGATGACTGCCGGCAGCGATGCGCACAGTTGGCGTGAAATCGGCCTCGCCTACGTGCAGGTGGCGCCCTTCGAAGGCCCCGAGACGTTCTTGGCCAACATGGCCAAGGCCACGATTCGGGGCCGGCGTACTCCTTTCCCCTTGCGCCTGGCGAGCCCGTGGGCCAGAGTGGTGCGCGCCGTGCTCCGGCGGAGGCAAGGAGTGAGGAGTGAGGGGTGAGGGGTGAGGGGTGAGGGGGCGATGCCTTGGGGTTGGCCGTCCACGAGGTCGGTGAACGTTTGATTGGCGGGAACAACTTGGGGAAGGAGGCTGATGATGTGGATCATTCGTGGACGCGGTAGCAAATTAGTACCGGTGGTGCTGAGCCTGTTGCTCTGGGGGGGATATGTCCTCCTCGTGGGCGCCGGCGTGCGGCCTGCCCGGGCCGAATCGGGGGTGGGGTTGGAGATCACTATCACCGGGCCGGCGCAGAGCACCACGGGGGCGACTGTGGTCTACACGGTCAAGATCACCGGCACGCTGGCTGACACGAGCTACGTGGAGTACCGGCCACCGCCGGGCTTCACCGTTCAGCAGACGGATCCGAACGGCTCGCAAACCCCCTCCGGTTCCTGGATATGGAATGCCAGCCTGCTGCCCTCGGATGCCACGATCACTATCACGGGCACCCACAGCGTGGCCTCGGGGTGTGTGGCCGTCCACCGCGCGTTGGTGGACGACACCTACTCCACCGGGCAGCCGCTGGCCACGGACCAAGCCAGTACTACGCTGACGGACGTGCTCTGCACCTACTTGCCAGTGGTGATGAGCACGTCCCAGTAAGGCCGCGTGGCGTTTTGGAGCACGTGGAATGATCTTTCTCGCCCTGCTCTTGACCGTGTTGGCGGCCGTGGTGCCGTCGGTGATCTACACGGGCATTGCGTGGTGGCTCGACCGGTACGAGAAGGAGCCCTGGTGGGTCCTGGTGCTCACCTTCTTCTGGGGCGCCGTGCCGGCCATCCTCCTGGCCCTTATCGTGGAAGTGGCCTTCGACATTCCCCTGCGCCTTTTCTTCATGCCCTCTCAGGCTGAGTTCTTCGCCTCGGCAGTGGTGGCGCCGATAGTCGAGGAGCTCCTCAAAGCCGTGCCCCTCCTGTTCATCTTCTGGTTCTACCGCCGGGAGTTCGACGGCATCATGGACGGGCTGATCTACGGGGCAATGGTGGGCTTCGGCTTCGCCATGACCGAGAACCTGTTCTATTTTCTGGGGGCCTTGGCGGAGGGGGGCATAGGTTCGGTGCTCGCCCTGGCCTTCCTGCGGGCGGTCGTTTTCGGGCTGAACCACGCCCTTTTCAGCTCGGCCTTCGGGTTTGGGCTGGGCTTGGCCCGCTACGCCCGCACGGGCCTGGTGCGCTTCGGTGCCCCGGTGGCCGGCCTGCTGGCGGGCATCGGGCTCCACATGGTCCACAACGCTTTCGTCTCCACGGGCTCAGTCCTCTGCCTGGTGAGCCTCTTCAGCGACTGGACGGGGATCCTGCTCTGGCTGGTGCTGGTCTGGGTAGCCGGCCGTCAGGAGGCTCGCCTGATTCAAGAGGAGTTGGCCGACGAGGTCGCGGCCGGGCTCCTGACGCCTCACCAGGCGCGGGCGGCGGGGAAGTACCGGGAACGAGTCGCCGTGCGGTGGGCTGCCCTCCAGGAGCGGGGCTTCGGGTACGCCCACAAGCTCGGCCGGCTCTACGCCCTGGCGGCCGAGCTGGCCTTTCGCAAGCGCCAGCTTCGCCTGCAGGGGGATGCTCACGGCGTGGCCGATGAGATCGTTCGACTGCGCCGGCGCATCAGCCAACTTCAGGAGGAACTGGTAGCGGATGTTTGAGGGAAGGGAGAAGGTCATGCGTGTGAACTGGTCGCTCGCTCGAATCCTCGCAGTGGGTGTGGGGGTTCTCGCGTGGATGATTGTCTTGGCCACGCTGGACAGGGTTGCGCCGGCGCAGGCCGAAGCCCAGGGGAAGCTGCCGGTTGTGCTGCCGACCCCGCCGCCGGCCCAAGCACCCCGCGTCGCCCTCTCCACCCCCCAGCTCATCGAGTTGGCCGTGGCGCGCGGCGAGATCGACCGCGAGGTGGCCGACCTCTACTTAACTTACGCCCTCTTCGTCCCCGAGATGCTGCCGGCCCGCTTCCGCAGCGACGTGCCCTGGGATGGGACGCTCCCCCTGTGGCAGCTCCAGCAGCGCCTGCGCCGCCGGCCCCTTTCGCCCCTGGGGGCAACGGTGCAACGGTTGGCCGCCGGCACGTGTAGCACATCTACGGCCTCGCTGTCCTCCTCCACCACGAGCGCCAACTTCTTCATCGAGTACGGCACCATTAGCGGTGGCCTGACCTTGGCCGATTACATCAACGCCCTGGAGACCTCGTGGACGACCCTGGTGAACACCTTCGGGTGGGCCGCGCCCCCCATTCTGAGCGGCACGCCGAGCAACAAGTACCACGTGCGGATCGACTCGCTGTCGCCCGGGCTCTTCGGGTTCGTGTCCACTTCCGGCACGTATGCCGGCTTTGTGGGGGACAACCCCAACACGTCGTGGAACGAGGGGTCGGCCATGGCGAGCTGTATGGTGTTGCGAAACGACTTCAGCGGCTTCCCCTCGGGGGCCATCGACGCCCTCCAGTCCACGGCCGCCCACGAGTTCCAGCACGCCATCCAGTTCGGCTACGGGGTGGCTCCCTCGGTGCGGGACTTGGACGGGGTGTTCATGGAGGCCGGTGCCACGTGGGTTGAGGACGAAGTCTTCGACAATGCCAACGACAACTACAACTACCTGTGGCCCGACTTCCAGGTCTGCATGGGCGAATACTACACCAGCACATCGGATAAGTGGTACCCCTACTGGATCGTGCTCCGCGGCCTCACCGAGCCCTTCGGCACGGGCACGACCGGCGGCGGCGAGCAAGTCATGCAGGATTTCTGGGAATACCTGAGCAAGGGCCAGGGAGGGATGCTCGGGGCCCTCGACCGGGCGCTCAAGAACCGATCACCGTCCCTCTCCTTGGGCCAGGCGTACCACCAGGCCGCCATTGCCCTGAACTTCGTCAAGCCCTGCGGGGGCGGCTACGCCTCCCCCTACTGCTTCGAGGAGGCGAGCGGCTACACGGGCGCAGCAGGCCTCCCGCCGGCGACGGCCGGGATCTCCTCCCTGCCGGGCACATACAACGGCTCGATCCAGGACGCCTACGCCCTCAACTGGATCACGCTTCCCGTGGGCAGCGGGGCCTACACCGTCACCCTGCAGAACACCTCGGGGGGCGGCCTCTTGCGGGCCAGCTTCGTGGGCGACACCGGGAGCAACCTCGACGTGCGCCCCTTGGGCGTGGCCTCGGCCGGCCAGACGATCCAGGTGCAGAACGTGAACTCGAACGCCTACACCAAGGCTGTGGTGGTCATCACCAACGAGGCCCAACCCGCGGACAACCCGGCAAGCTGTGCGGCCCGCTCCTACACGTTGGCGGTCTCCCGGGCGGCACCCTCGGCGCCGACGCCGCCCCCGCCGTCCTCCGCGCGCTCGGTCTTCCTGCCCCTGGTCGCGCGGACGGAGCCGGCGGCCATCTCGGGGCGCGTGACGGTGGGCGGCACGCCGGCCGGCAACGTGCAGCTCGAACTGCGCTTCTACGACGGCGCCGCGTGGTCCACCTTGCGGACCACGACCACGGCGGCCGACGGCACCTTCTCCTTCACGGGCGTGCCCTCCTTGGGCAGCGGTCAGGCGTATTACGTTCGTTACCTCAATCCCGGCACGGCGGACTCCCAGGGCCGGCTCGCCGTCTGGAGCACCCGCGTGATCACGGCCTACACCGGCGGCACCGTGAACTTGGGCACCTTCGACATCGCCGACATCACGCTGGCCTCGCCGCCTCACGGGGCCACGGTCACGCTGCCCCAAGTGTTCCAGTGGAACGTGCGGCCTGCCACGACGAACGACAATTACGGCGTTCTCTTCTTCGACCCGAACACGAACAAGGTGCTCGCCTTGGAGCCCACCGTGGGCTACCAGAACTCCTACACGCTGAACGCCCTGCCCTCGTCCCTCTCCTTCGGAACCCCCTACGGGTGGACGGTCTACGTCGAGTGGCCGGACGGCAGCCAAGGAGCGGCCTACTGGGCATACGAGGTCACCTTCTCGTCCACCCCGCGCCAGCAGCGCCGCCCGCCGGACGCGGGAGCAGAAGGCGTGTTGCGCGTGCCGGCCCACATCTGGCCGGAGCGGTGAGGTGGAATGGGGGCGTAAGGGGATGCCCAAACGGACGGAGGAAGCAGAGGGGGCCACACGATCCGGGGTGGCCCCCTCCGTTTGTGTACACCCTACTCGATGACGGCTGTGATGGCCTGCAGCACCTGCTGGACAGGGGGCGGCAGGTCGGGCTCTCCCACGATTTCGATCTCCACCGGCTCCTCGGGCCCGTAGACGAGAATGCGCTGTATTTGACAGCCAGGGCACGTCTCCCCGGGAGCAAAGCGGCCTTCCAGCTTGCGGAATTCCTGGGTGGTGACCAGGTCGAAGATGGGCTTCACCTCGTCCGCTGAGCGCACCTGCTCGCTCCCATCCAGGGCAACGATGCGTCCGGTCTGGTAGATGGTCCACTTGCCGATGACGGTGCCGCCGGAGTTATGGCGCACGTAGACCACGATGGGGTTGGGATACTTGGCCACCCTGGCGTCCTCGGCGCCGGGCGGGGCGTAGGCCATCTCGCTCATCGAGAGGGCCGGTGCCGATGCGGCCGGCGGCGCATAGGGCTGCGGGTAGGCGGCCGTGGCATCACCCTCGTCTCCTGCTGCCTCGGGGGGTGACGAAGGCGTCGTCCCGCCGCCACCACAGGCGGTCAAGAGCACCAGGAACGCCAAGGCTGTGAGCCAAACGATGCGTTTCCTCATGGGCCTACCTCCTTGTTGTGAGGTTCACGGACGGTAGTCTCTCGCCTGCTCTTCGGCTGTGCCGATCACGCCGGGGAGATCGCTGCCGTGGAGGGCAAACCACTCGCGGGCTGCTCCGACGTCGCGCTCGATTTGGCGGACGAGCTCTGCCACAGAGGGGAACGCGCGTTCCTCCCGCAGCCGATGGAGGAAGTGGACGGTGATTCGAGTGTTGTACAAGTTGCCCTCCCACGCCAACAGGTGGGATTCGATCTGAAGGCGGGAGCCGTCCACCGTGGGCCGCACGCCCACATTGGTAACTGCGGGGTGAGGGAGCCCGTCCCACTCCACCAGGGTCACGTACACGCCGTTGGCGGGCACCACCTGGCCGCGCGCCGGCACGATGTTGGCGGTGGGCACGCCCAGTTGGCGGCCGCGGCGGTCGCCCTCGATCACGTGGCCACTCACGCTGGGGGGACGCCCGAGGAAGCGGGCAGCCTCCTCGACGCGCCCCTCGGCAATGAGCGTCCGAATGTGGGAGCCGCTCACCCGTTTGCCGTCCACGACCACGGGAGGAACCACGTGGACGGCGATGTCCCGCTCCGTGGCCCAAGCGCGCAGGAGCTCCACGTCACCCTCGCGGCGGTGGCCGAAGCGGAAATCGTGGCCCACGACGAGTTCGCGGGGGCGCAGGCCGCGGTCGAGCAGTCGGAGGAACTCCACCGCCCTCATGCGGGCCACGCGGCGGTCGAAGGTGAGGATGGCCACTACGTCGAGCCCCCACGTTTCCAGAAGGCGGAGCTTGTCGGGCAGAGGAGTAATCAGGGGCGGAGCCTGCTGCGGGCGCAGGACGGCGGCCGGGTGAGGGTCGAACGTCACCAGGCCGGCCTTCGCGCCCAATGCCTCTGCGCGGGCCTTGACCAGCTCTGTCAGGGCCTGGTGGCCCACGTGAAGCCCGTCAAACTTGCCCACGGTGAGCACCGTGAAGCCCTCGAAGGCGGAGAAATCGTCTCGTACTACGAGCATAGTCACCTCGTCAGGTCGTTGCCGAGTTCTCGGCTGGAACTGGGGCGCACCTCATCGGGCGAGACCAACACTTTGCGCGGCTGCCAGATGCGACGCCTCTCGTCGTACTCGGCGATGGCGATGAGCCGGCCGTCAAGCCGCACGCGCGCCGGCTTGCCGGGTGGTGCAGGTGGCGGGCCGGCCACCGGCCGGCCGTGGGCCACGTGCAGGGCTTGGGCGGGAGTCACCTCAATGGCCGGCAGGTCGTCGAGGCCTGCGTCCGGCGGCAGAAGGAGCTCACGCAGGCGGGAGGCCCGGGCTGCTTCCTCCACCTCCTCGAGGGAGTGGGTCTCCTCCAGCGTGAAGGGGCCGCTGGCCAGCCGGCGCAGCGCGGCCAAGTGAGCGCCTGTGCCCAGGGCCTGGCCCAGATCGTGGGCCAGCGAGCGGATGTAGGTGCCCTTGGAGCAGGTGATGTCCAAGCGCAGCAGTGGCGGCGTGTACGCCAACAGGCGCAGCCCGTGGATCACCACGTGCCGGGCAGGGACAGTGACCTTCTCGCCCCGCCTTGCCTTGGCGTACAGGCGTTCGCCCCCCTGTTTCAGGGCCGAGAAAGGGGGCGGGATTTGCTCGATGGTGCCCACAAACGCTTGGAGGGCTGCCTCGACGGCTTCTTGGGAGGGCCAGGGGCCTTCGTAGCGGGCCGCGACTTCACCCTCGGCGTCGTATGTGGTCGTCGCCACGCCCAGCCGGACGGTGGCCACGTAGCGCTTGTCGTGGCCGGCCATGTACTCCAGCAGCCGGGTCGCGCGGCCGAGCCCCAACACCAGCACGCCCGTGGCCAAGGGGTCGAGCGTGCCGGCATGGCCCACGCGCCGCTGTCGGCCCAGGCGCCGCACGCGCTCCACCACATCGTGGGATGTCAGGCCGGCTGGCTTGTCCACCACGAGCAGCCCTTCCAGTTGGGCGCGTTTCTGTCGGGGAGCCATCGTTCAGGACCGTTTGACCTCAGCGGTGTGGCCGCTCACTTGGGCCTTCAAGGCTGAAACGACTGATTCCACGGCCTCGTCGAGGGAGCACTCGAGCGTGGCCCCGGCGGCTGGCGGGTGGCCTCCGCCCCCAAAACGGGCGGCCACTTGGGCGACATTGTAGCCCGGCTTGGCCCGCAGGCTGACTTTGACGCGCCCATCGTCCAACACGGTGAAGCTGGCCGCCACGTGGGCCTCTCGGATGGTGAGGAGGAAAGTGCTCAGGTCGCTGCTGTCCCGCTCTGTGGCCCCAACGGCCTGCCGCATGGCCGGCGTGTTGACCGTCCAGACCACGCCCTCCTCGAAACAGAGGGTTTGCAGGGCGTGGGCCCACAGGCGCACTTGGGTGAGCGAGCGGTTGAGGAAGGCTTGGCGCATGATCTCGGCCAGCGACGCGCCGGCGGCCATCAGCTCGGCCGCGTCGCGGAGCAGGCGCGGCGTGGTGTTGGGCGTGCTGAAGCCGTTGGTGTCCGTCACGAAGCCCGTCAGCAAGCACGTGGCAATCTGCGGGTCCGGCCTGATCCCCAACAGGGGGAGGAGCCGGTAGATCATTTGGGCTACCGCCGGGGACGATGGGTCGATCCAGTTCACGTGGCCAAACCGCCCGTTGGTCACGTGGTGATCCACGTTGACGATGAGACACCCACACGCGGTGACGTGCTCGAAAAGATCGCCCACGTGGTTGGGAGAGCTGCTGTCGAGCACCACGCAGACATCCGGGGCATCCACCACGTCGGCGCCGTCTATCTCCTCGGCGCCGGGCAGGAAGGCCAAGGTGGGCGGCACTGGATCGGACAAGGCCACCCGAGCGTGAACGCGGCGGCGGCGCAGGGCCCACATGAGGCCGAGCGCCGAGCCCACGGCATCTCCGTCCGGGTTGGCGTGGCTGAGGATGAGCACCGATTGGGCTCGGGACAGCGCCTCAGCAACGGCCTTCGGGTCGCTCATCGTCAGGGGACTCCGCTTCGTCGTTTCTCTCCTCGGGCCCAGAAGGGTCAATTTCCTCCAGGAGTTGCCACATGCGCATGGCGTGCTCCAGAGAACGGTCGGCCACGAAGGCCAGCTCGGGCACGCGCCGCAGGCGAAGGCGACCGGCCAACCGGGTGCGCAGAAAGCCCCGCGCGTGCTGTAAGGCCTGGAGCGCTTCGCCCTCCTCCGAGGGCGAGCCGAGCACGCTCACGTGGACGGTGGCACGGCGCAAGTCGCTGCTCACCTCCACGTGGGTGATGGTCAGGAAGTGAAGGCGCGGGTCGCGCGCCTCCCGGTGGAGGATCTCGGCCAATTCGGCTTGGATTGTCTCGGCGAGCCGCAGGGGCCGAATGCCGCTCATGGTCGTTACACCTGGCGTTCCTCGTACACTTCGATCACGTCCCCTTCCCGCAAGTCCTGAACGCCCTCAAGGCCCACACCACATTCGAAGCCCTGGCGCACTTCGGTCACATCGTCCTTGAAGCGTTTGAGGCTGGCGACTTTCGTCTCGGCCACCACATTGCCGTCGCGGAGCAGGCGGGCCTTGGCGTTGCGCACGATGCGGCCGTCCAGGACGTAACAGCCGGCAACGGGCTGGCCGCGCACGCGGAAGATGGCCCGCACCTCGGCCCGGCCAACGGTGATCTCCTCGAAGGTGGGCTGCAGCTTCCCCTTCAGGGCCCGTTCCACGTCCTCCAGCAGGTGGTAAATCACGTTGTACGTGCGCACTTGCACGCCCTCGTGTTCGGCTTGCTCGCGGGCCACGCGGTCGGGCTTGACGCCGAAGCCGATGACGATGGCCTCGCTGGCGGCCGCCAACATGATGTCGTTCTCCGTGATGCGCCCCACGCCCCGGTGGAGGATGCGGATGGCCACCTCGTCGGTGCTCAGGCGGTTGAGGGCGTCCACCACGGCGTCGAGGGTCCCCTGAGTGTCGGCCTTGACGATGAGGTTGAGCTCCTCCCGCTCGCCGCTGCGGAGCTGGCGGAAGACATCTTCGAGTGTGATGCGGCTGGTGGTCCGGCGGGATTCGAGCTCGTGCCTGCGCCGTTCGGCCTCCTCCCGGGCGAACCGCTCGCTCTCCACCACTTCGAAGGACTGGCCGGCCGGCGGGACTTCGTTGAGCCCCAGGACGCGCACGGGCTTGCTGGGAGGGGCGCTTTTGACCTGTTGGCCGTACTCGTCGAACATGGCCCTCATGCGGCCGTGGGCCGTGCCGCTGAGCACGGGGTCACCCCGGCGGAGGGTACCGTTGAGCACGAGGAGCGTGGCCACCGGCCCACGCCGGGGGTCCAACTCGGCTTCCAACACCACCCCTTGGGCCGGCCGGTCGGGGTTGGCCACGATCTCCTCCTGGTGGAGGTCGGCGACGATGAGGATGTAATCCAGCAACTCGTCGAGCCCCCGGCCCTGAGGGGCGACCACCTCCACGAAGGGCGTTTCGCCGCCCCACTCCTCGGGGATCAGTCCCAGTTGGTCGGATGCCTGTTGTTTGACCCGGTCGGGCGAGGCGTCGGGCTTGTCCACCTTTGTGATGGCCACGATGATGGGCACGCCGGCGGCGCGGGCGTGGTTGTAGGCCTCTATGGTCTGGGGCATGACGCCGTCGTCGGCCGCGATGACGAGGATAACAATGTCGGCGCCTTGGGCGCCACGGGCGCGCATGGCGGTAAACGCCTCGTGGCCGGGGGTGTCGATGAAGGTGATCAGGCGGCCGTGTTGCTCAACCTGATAAGCGCCGATGTGCTGGGTGATGCCGCCAGCCTCTTGGGCGGCCACGTTGGTCTTGCGGATGGCGTCCAGCAAGGTCGTCTTGCCGTGGTCCACGTGGCCGAGGACGGCCACAATGGGGGGGCGTGGGCGGAGCTTTTCAGGGGGCTCTTGTTCATAGAGCCGTCGTTTGCGCGAGGGAGGTGGCTGTTGTTCTTCCTGTGCGGCCTCGGCCGGCGCCTCCTCGGCCGGCGCTTCGGCTTCGGCCTCCGGGGGGGCTTCGCCGGGCAGAAGCACGCGGTGTCCCATCTCCTCGGCGGCCAAGGCGGCCGTTTCGGGGTCCAAGGTCTGGTTGATGTTGGCCATGACGCCCATGGCCATAAGCGTCTTGATGACCGCAATGGGGCTCTCGCCGATCAGTTCGGCCAGTTCCCGGACGGTGAGCGGGCCTGGTATCTGGATGGCTGTGGGTTCCTGTGTGTGGCTCATGGCTCCTCCTCTCGCGCTTGGTTGAGAGCAGCAGATGGGTTGTCCTTCCAGACGGGGCCGGAATCAAAGCGCGGGGCACGCCGGCCCCGCGCTGTTGGTCGAACTGGTGATGTGGGCGTTCGGCCCACGAATACTTCACCGTGAAAGCTGGGTCACCATGAATCTCCGCAGCTCCTCGACGGTCTCCGGCGTGATCGGACCTTTCAGCGCGTGGGACAGAATGGTATGCCGTTGTAAAATGCGTTCCCAGCAGGTCACCTGTGGGCAGAGGTAGGCCCCGCGCCCCTTTGCCTTGCCGGTGGGGTCCACGAGGACCTGGCCTTCCGGCGTGCGCACGATGCGGATGAGCTCACGCTTGGGCCGTCTGGCACGACAGGCCACACAGGTGCGGATGGGAATGTGTTTGCCCATCGGGCTCCTGCTCCGCGCAGTTTGGCGTTCCGGCCACGCTAGCGGCGCTTCTTCTTGCCCTTCCGGCGCGCCTTGCGGCGGGCGCGGATTTCGTCCTCCAGGTCAACCTGTTCGCCACGGTCGTTGAGCGTGTAGACCAGGTCGATAAGGCTGGGCTTGTCCGAGGGCTTGCGGGCCGGGACGATCTCATCGTCTTCTTCCTCGGGCTCTTCGTCGTCAACGTCGGCTTCCGACGCCGGAGGAGGCGTCTCGGCCCCTGCCGGCTTGGCCGGAGCCGTCGAGGCCGCCACGGGCTCGGGCTGCGCTGTGGGCGTCTCGTCGGCCGGGGATGGCTCCTCCTGTGCGGGGGACGCCTCCTTTTCCGGCTGGGCCTGAGCTTGGGGCTCGGCAGCTTGGGGCTCGGCCTGCCGGTCCGCCGGCGCTTCCCCGTCCTGGCCGCTGATTGTGGCGATCTCAAATTCCAGCTCCTCCACTTCTTCCTGGAGGGCGGCTGCCTGTTCGCTCTGTTCGGCCTGTTCGGCCTGGGCGAGGAGGGCGCGTGCCTCGGCAAGCTTTCGCTCGTACTCGCGCCGGCGCGCTTCCTCTTCGGCCTTGCGGCGCGCCTCGCGTTCGGTCAGCCGCAACACCTCCTCGGCGGCCTCGCTGGCGCTCTTGATGTCAATGCGCCAGCCGGTGAGCTTGGCGGCCAGGCGGGCGTTTTGCCCTTCCTTGCCGATGGCCAAGGAGAGCTGTTTGTCCGGCACGATGACGATGGCCGTCTTGCCCTCGGGGTGCTCGGGGTCCAGGAAGACCTTGAGCACCTTGGCCGGGCTCAGGGCGTTGGCCACGAATTGGGCCTCGTCCGGGCTCCACTGGACCACGTCGATCTTCTCGCCCGAGAGCTCGTTGACAATGTTCTGGATGCGGATGCCCTTCATGCCCACGCAGGCGCCCACGGGGTCCACGCCGGGGTGGGTGGACCAGACCGCCACCTTGGAACGGGCGCCGGGTTCGCGAGCGATGGCGCGGATTTCCACGGTGCCGTTGGCAATTTCGGGCACTTCGAGCTCCAGCAGCCGGCGCAACATCTCCCGCCGCGTGCGGCTCACGTAGATGTTGGGCCCGCGGGGCGTGCGCACCACGTTGTAGACGTAGACGCGCAGGCGCTGGCCAATGCGGTAGCGCTCGGTGGGAATTTGATCCTGCCGGGAGAGCAGGGCTTCGGCCCGTCCGAGGCTGAGCCGCACCAAGCCCGTGTGGGGATCGATGCTCTGGACCGAACCCATGACGATTTCGCCCTCTCGGTTCACGAAGTCGGTGTAGACGCGGTCGCGCTCGGCCTCCCGGATCTTCTGGAGGATGACCTGTTTGGCCGTCTGGGCGGCAATGCGGCCGAAGTCGCGCGGCGTGATCTCGACCCGCACCACGTCGCCGAGCTGGGCGTTTGGGTCAATGTGGCGGGCGTCTTCCAGGGCGATCTCGGTGCGCGCGTCGTAGACTTCCTCGACCACTTCTTTTTCGACGAAGACGCGAGCCTGGCCTGTCACCGGGTCCAAGCTCACCGTGGCATTGTGGATGGCGCCGTAGTCCCGCTTGTAGGCGGTGAGCAGGGCTGTCTCGATGGCCTGGATGACAATTTCCTTGGGAAGATCGCGCTCGTGGCACAGGGCGTTGAGCGCCATCATGAATTCGCTGGTGCGCATGGCCTGTCGTTCTCCTCCATGCCTTCTAGGACCCACTCTTTTGGCCACACCGTACTAAGCAAGAAAAGTGGGGAGACCCCACTTCTCGCGCACACGGTGTAGTTAAACCGTTTCTATTATAGTGCGTCTTCCGAAATTGGCAAAACACCGGGCCGGTGGCCGGCGGGGGAAGCGTGTTCAGAACTCGTCGATGGGCCGCCGGCCGGCGTAGCCGGCGTGCAGGCCGTGCCAGTAGGCAATGTGTGGCTCGCCGTACTGCCAGCAGAGAAAGACTTCCTCGCCGCGCCGCAGGGCGGGAAAGTCCACGAGGCCCATGTTCACGTCCTTGACTTGGGCGCCGGTGCGGTGAATGGCTTCGACAGCTTCCTCCAGTTGCCGGAAGAGGTCGGCCACTTCGCTGGCCACGCGGCTTCCGCTGTTCCACCCCCCTTTCTCCAAGACGGGCACCAGAGTGTCGTGTCGTTCGAGGATGCGCTGCCGGATGAGCAGGATGCGGCCCATCATGGAGGCGATGTGAGGGAGCAGGGCGTTGGCTTCTTCCACTGTGAAATAGCGTGATATGGACATGATGCGCCTCCCTCGGTGCCTACGGTCGGCTTTTGGGCTCTTCCAGAGCGTAGCTCACGAAGCCGGAGGCCGGCGCCGGCTCTACGCCTGCCGGCTGAGCCACGCGGAGCACGCCGTCGGCCGGCCAGATGAGCAGTGCCACCCATGCCTCCTCGTCCTCCTGGCCCGTCTGGACGAGGAATGTGGAGAGGTTGGCCGGGCTGATGTGGCCTTCGTTCCACCGCAGCCACGCGGCCACGCGGCCGAGAACCCGGCGTTGGTGGGCTTCGTAGGCCGGCGGCAGGGGCGTCCGGATAGTGTCGGCCACGGGCAACGGCGTGACAAGTTGCCAGGGCCGCTCCGGTGCCAGGACGCTGAAGAGGCGGGCCGACAGTTCCACGCTCCAGGCGCGCTCCTCCGGGCCCGAGGCCACCAACACCTGTGCGCCGCCTGCGCGGGGTGCTCCCACCAGCAAGCGCAGGGCCTCCTCGCCCGTGCGCGCCCTTTCCAGGGCCTGCCGCGCCTGCAGGGCGGTGGGCATGCCGTCGAGCCGGCGGTCGGACGACGGGGAGGTGACGGCCAGCAGGGCCAAGCCGGCCTCGTTGAGCCCTGCGGTGAGGCCCACCCAGCCCGGCAGGGCAACGCCGAGGGAGGCCAGGCCGCGCTCGGGCCGGCGTTCCACGAAGAGCGGTTGAGGGGCGCCGGGATAGGCGTCCAGCACGCCGGCCACGATTGGCCGGCCGTCGGCGGTGGCGTCACCCCAGGCGGCCAGGCCGAAGCCGGCCCCTGGCCGGCGACCTTCCGGCGCGCCGGAGGGCCAAGGGCCCGGGGCCACGGCGGGAAGTCCTCGGCGCACGGGGAAGCTGACCGCCCTTCCAGCAGGGCGGCCGGCCAGGTTGGCGGTGAGGCCGGCGGCCAAGGGCCAGGCGGGCGGGTTTCGCCGCCACTCGGCGCCACCCGTCAGCAGGTCGGGCCACATGTTGAGGAGGATCACCTCGGCCGGGGTGATGCCGGCACCGTCGGCGATGCCCTGGGCTTCTTCCAGAAGAGGAGAAGGCCAGCCGCGCGCCGAGGCGCGGGCGGCCTGGTACAACCAGGGGCCGTCCAGCTCCTGCTCCATGAGGGCGGGGAAGACCACATCGCCGAGGAGCCACCTGATCTGCGGGCCCAGGAGCACGCCCTGCTGGTAGCCCATTTCGTAGGGTGTGCCGGCCAGGCGCAGGCGAATTCGTCCCCGCTCCACGTTGAGCTGTCCCCGCCCGTAACGCTGCCCGGTGGCTGTGGGCGTCGGGTCGGGAGGGCTGATCGGGAGCGGCGGCGCCAGGAGCAGCACCAGGGCGCCGGCTGCCAGCAGGCGCACAAGGATGGAAGCGACCTTCGCGTTCATGGTGTGGCGGACGCCTCCAGCAGGTGGGTGTACTTGAGCCCGCTCCCCGTGAGGAGGAGGACCACGTGCTCGTCGGGTTGGACGAAGTCGTCCGCGATGAGCTGGCGCAGGGCGGCCACGGTGGCCGCGGCCTCGGGGGCCACGAAGAGCCCTTCCGTGGCGCCCAGTTCCCTCATGGCGGCGAGGATCGCGTCGTCGGGCACGGCCACGGCCGTGCCCCCGCTCTCCCGCAGGGCGCGGAGCATGAGGAAGTCCCCCACGGCCGAGGGCACCCGCAGGCCGGCCGCCACGGTGGCGGGGTTGGGCCACGGCTCGGCCTCCTCGTCGCCCCGCTCGAAGGCGCGCACGATGGGCGCACAGCCGCTGCTCTGCACGCTCACCATGCGGGGGCGCTGCCCCGCCTCGATCCAGCCCAACCCCTCCAGCTCCTCGAAGGCCTTCCACATGCCCACGAGCCCGGTGCCGCCCCCGGTGGGGTAGACGATCACGTCGGGCAGTCGCCAACCCAGTTGCCCGGCCAGCTCGTAGCCCATCGTCTTCTTGCCCTCCACCCGGTAGGGCTCCTTGAGGGTGGAAACGTCGAACCAGCGCCCCTCCTCGGCGCCGGCCTGAACGATGCGGGCACAGTCGGTGATCACCCCGTCCACGAGGGTAACCCGGGCGCCCAAGGCCTCCATCTCCAGGCGGAAGGTGGCCGGGGCGTCACGGGGCAGAACGATGTGGGCGGGCACACCTGCCCTTGCGGCGTAGGCGGCCAGCGCGCTGCCGGCGTTGCCGGCGCTGGGCACGGCCAGGGCGCGGGCGCCCAACTCCACGGCGCGGGAGACGGCCAGGCAGAGCCCGCGCGCCTTGAAGGAGGCTGTGGGGTTGAGGCTTTCGTCCTTGGCGTAGAGGTGGCGCAACCCTAGCCGCGCGCCCAGCCGCTCCAGGCGGAGGAGGGGTGTGAAGCCCTCGCCCAAGGTGAGCCGGTGCGCGGGATCGCGCACGGGCAGCACTTCGGCGTAGCGCCAGAGCGTGGCCGGCCGGCCGGCGAGCATCGCCGGCCTCACGAGCCGGCGGGCGCGCTCCAGGTCGTAACGGGCCAGCAACGGGCGCCCGCAGCTCGGGCAGAGGTTCCACAGGGCGTCGGCCTCGTAAGTGGCACCACATCGGCCGCATTCCAGGTGAGTCAGTGTGCTCTCCACGGCTATGCCTCCCCGTATCGCTCTCGCAGGAACTGGAGCACCAGGCGGTCCACCACGCCCTCGTCCGGCTTCCAACGCATCTCCAGGTTCTCCGTGCCGATGAGGGCGTCGAGGGCCGCGCGGAGCTCCGAGGTCATCGTGTCCGGCACGCCGCCCCGGAAGAAGCCGGCGCGGCGGGCCAAGTGGGCCAACTCGCGCACCGTCTGCTCGTCCAAGGGGACGAGGTCCCCGGGAGCCGGCTCGCCGAAGTAGAGCTGGTGGAGCTCGTAGAGCTCGCGCAGGCGGGCAATGGGCGTCGCGTGATCGTCCACGCGCAGGTCCACGGCCACGTCGTTGAAGCCGCCGTACCCGGCACCCTCGCGCACCACGAGCAGGCTGGCCGACTGTTGGCCGCGCCGGTCGCCGCCGGCCTCTTGGCCGGCTTCCAGGGCTTCGATCAGGCGAAGGGGGAAGGGGCTCTTGGAGCCCTGGAACGTATCGGCCATGGCGCGTACTACCTCTTCGCCGGCCAGGATGTTGCCCTGACAGCAGAAGCCCTCGCCCACCACGTGGCCGGCCCACTCGTAACACTCTCGGCCGGTGAACGCGGCCGCGCACCCCTCCCGGTCCACCACGCCCACCTGGCGGAGGTCGCGCCCTGGATCGCCGGCCACGAGGGCCTCCACAGTCTCCTGGGCGCTCAACCCCAGGCGCATCATGTGGAGCCCCAGAGGGCCGTAGCGCAGGTTGGCGTAGCTCTGCGTGGCCACAGCTCCGGCGTTGGCCTCGGCGTAGGGGACGGCCGCGCCCACGGCCAGGAACTTGGACTGCACGGCCACGCCCCACGAACGGCTCTCGGCGTCGAAGGCCACAATCGAAAACGTGGATGGCACCAACATGGCTGCTCCTCCTCGCTCGTCTGTTCCGCGTGTCAGCATAGCAGAGGGGCCAGGCGTTGGCAACTTGCGGGCGGGAGGGATGCGCCCGGAGGGAACTCGTCCTCGGCGAAATTGCCCATGTTGGCCCTCTTTGGTATCATGTGAAGGCCACGTGTGGAGGCGGGTGATCTGGAAGAGCGGTCTGGGCTTTCCTGATGTTAGGGCGTCACACCTTCAGAAAAGCAAAGAAAGGATGGTGAATCATGGGGCTCTTGTCAAGAATGATGGCCGTTTTGCGAGCGAAGATGAGCCAGCTTTTGGAGGGCGCTGAGGACCCGGCGGCCATGCTCGATTACTCCTACCAGCGCCAGCTCCAACTGTTGCAGGACGTGAAGCGGGGGCTGGTGGAAGTCACCACCTCCCGACGTCGCCTGGAGCTTCAGGCCGCCAAGCTCCGGGAGAACATCGAGAAGCTTGACGACCAGGCCCGCCGAGCGCTGGAAGCCGGCCGCGAGGATCTGGCCCGCTTGGCCCTCCAGCGCAAACAGGTGGCGCGGATGCAGTTGGACGATTTGGAGCGACAGATTGAGGCCCTGCGGCTGGAGGAACAGAAGCTCCAGGACGCCGAGAGCCGCTTGGCCATGAAGGTGGAAGCTTTCCGCACGCGCAAGGAGACGCTCAAAGCCCAGTACAGCGCGGCCGAAGCGCAGGTGCGCATCGGCGAGGCGGTGACCGGCCTCTCCGAGGAGATGGCCGACATCGGCCTGGCCATTCAGCGGGTGGAGGAGAAGACCGAGCAGATGCAGGCCCGCGCGATGGCCATCGAGGAGCTGGTGGCCGTGGGCAGTTTGGAGGACCTGACCGGTGGCGGCGACGCGGTGGAGCGGGAGCTGCGCCAGCTCGCCCTCACCCAGTCCGTGGACGAGGAGCTGGAGGCCCTCAAGCGCCAGCTCGGCTCCTCGGGAGAGACACCCCAATTGCCATCGGGTCAAGGGTAAGGAGGAGATCCCATGATTGTGCGCATTTCCCTGGAAGGACAGTACCGGGTTGACGATGCCCTGCTCGACCGCCTGAACGCCATCGACAACGAGATCGTGGACATCATCGCCAACGGCGATGAGGAGGCGTTCCGGGAGAAGTTCCACGCCATGTTGGAGCTGGTGCGCCAGAACGGCGAATTGGTGCCACCCGAGGAGATCATCCCCTCGGACCTGGTGTTGCCCCCGCCCGACTTGACGCTCGACGAAGCCCGTGCCTTCTTCACGGGCGAGGGCGTGATTCCCGGGTGAGATGGGGCCCAGCGCGATTCCCGGTGGAGGTTCAAGGGCACGGGGAACAAGCTCCCTGTGCCCTTTGCCCTTGAGGCTGTTCGCAGCGAGAGATGATGAAGTCAGCATTCCTTCCACTGACCACTCACCCGGAGGTGCCTGTTGACCGACCGAGTGCGCGCGTTCCTCTCCTACCCCTTGGTCGAGTGGGGCTTGGTCATCGTCAACGTGGTGGGATTCCTCGTGGGCGCCATCTACTGGTACGGCCCCCAGATGCGCCTTATTGCCCCGTGGCTCTGGCCCTGGCTGGTGGACTCGCCCCTCTCGGTGCTGGGCTTTGCCGTGGCGCTTCCCTGGATTCGCCGCCGGCCCCGGGATTGGTGGGCGAGGCTGATTGCCACGTGGAGCGTCATCAGCAACGTCAAGTACGGGCTGTGGACGGTGCTCTTCTGGGCGCTCTGGTGGTGGGGGCCGGGTACCTTCACCCTGGAGAGCGTCACCATGACCTTCACCCACAGCGTCATGGTGCTCATGGGCCTGAGCCTGCTCCTCTTCTACCGACCGGCCGTCGCTCACGTGGTGGTGGCCGGCGCCTGGTTCGCCCTCAACGATTACCTGGACTACTGGGGGGGCATTGCCCCCACCGTGCCGCCGGGCGTGGACTTGCGCCTCCTCCAGTGGGAGCAGGTCGCCGTGACAACATTCCTGGTGGTGTGGTTGCTCACCCTATCCCGGCGCGAGTCGAGCCTTGCACCTGCTAGGGGATGACCGCAGGGGAGGGAAGAGAGAGATGGATGAGCATTACACACACGCCACCTACCTGAGCCCCTTCACCTGGCGCTACGGCTCGGAGGAGATGCGGCGCATCTGGTCCGAGGAGTACAAGCGCCTGCTCTGGCGGCGCATTTGGGTGGCCTTGGCCGAGGCCCAGCACGAGGCCGGCCTGGTGACGGCCGACCAAGTGGCCGACTTGAGGGCTCACCAGCACGACGTGGACCTGGAACGGGCCCACGCCATCGAAGCCGAGATCCGCCACGACCTCATGGCCGAGGTGCGCGTCTTCGCCGAGCAGTGCCCGGTTGGCGGCGGCATCATCCACCTGGGCGCCACCAGCATGGACGTGGAGGACAACGCCGACGCCCTGCGAATGCGCGAGGCGCTCGACATCGTGCTCGCGCGGCTGCGCGATCTCCTCCTCACCCTGGCCGAGCGCGTCGAGCAAGAGGCCGACCGGGTCTGCATGGGCTTCACCCACCTCCAGCCGGCCGAGCCGACCACAGTCGGCTACCGCCTGGCCCAGTACGCCCAGGACCTCCTGGCCGACTGGGACCACCTGTGCCGCGTGCGGCGGGAGGTGCGCGGCAAGGGCTTCAAGGGCGCCGTGGGCACCTCGGCCTCCTACGCCGAGTTGCTGCGGGGGACGGGCATGAGCCCGGCAGAACTGGAGGCCCGCGTGATGGCTCGCCTGGGCTTGGAGGCGTTCCCGGTGACCACCCAGACCTATCCCCGCCGGCAGGATTGGGTCGTGGTCAGCGCCTTGGCCGGCCTGGCCATCCCCCTCTACCGCCTGGCCTTCGACCTGCGCCTCCTCCAGTCGCCTTCCCTCGGCGAGTGGCAGGAACCCTTCGGCGCGCGCCAAGTGGGCTCCTCGGCCATGCCCTTCAAGCGCAACCCCATCGTGGCGGAGAACGTGAACAGCCTGGCCCGCTTCTTGGCGGCCTTGCCCCGCGTGGTCTGGGACAACGCGGCCCACTCCCTTTTGGAGCGCACGCTGGACGACTCGGGGAACCGGCGCGTGGTCCTGCCGGCGGCCTTCTTGGCCGCTGACGAGCTGTTGGCGCGGGTCCACCGGCTGGTGGCAGGGCTGCGCATCAACGACCAGGCCCTTCGGCGCCACGTGGACCTCTACGGCACCTTTGCCGCCACCGAGCGGGTGCTCATGGAGGCCGTGCGCGCCGGCGGCGACCGGCAGGAGCTCCACGAGGTGATCCGCGAGCAGAGCATGGCCGCGTGGCAGGCCGTGCAGGCCGGGCGTCCCAACCCGCTGCGGGACACCTTGCCGGCCGACGGGCGCATCACGCGTTTCGTGCCGGCCGAGCGTGTTCGCGAGCTGCTCGTGGCCGACCAGTACGTGGGCGACGCTCCCCGGCGGGCCCGCGAGCTGGCCGAGCAGGTTCGCCGTGCCTTGGCCGCCGGCGGAGAGGGTGGGCCGCCGGCGACGGGGGCAGCAGGCGGAGGAGAGCCGTGAGCCCAAAAGAGCCGCCTCATGTGCCCGGGGACGTGGACTACGACGAGGACGCCTGACGCTCCCAGCGCGTGTTGGCTGTCGTTCGCGGAGTTCGTGCGCGCCGGCCTGCGGGGCCCCTTTCGCAAGCGCTACCCCTCGGCACGGGCGGAGCAATTGGGCACGGATGTGGCCCGCCACTGGAGAAAGTTGCTCAGGCGGGCCAGGGAGGAGCTCGCCCGAACGTCAGGTCACTCGAGCAAATAGCCCCGCGCCCGCAGGGCCTCTCGCGCCCGCTCCAGGGCCTCCGGCGTGCGGGCTTCCAGCGTGTGGAGGTGTAGGCCGTCGGTGAGCTCGCTGAGGAGGTGGGCGCCGGTGGCCTGCAGGTGTTCCATGAACTGGGCCACGTCCGCCCGCGAGGCGATGTGCAACATGCCCCGCAGCTCCCCGTAGATGGGGTGTTCCACGATCACGTCCACCACTTCCACGCCGGCGTCCACCAGGGCCAGCAGCTCGTCCTCGGTCTGGGCCGGCGTGTGGCGCACGGCCACCACGGTGCGCCGTGTGGACGGCGTGGTGCGGTACAGGAAGTACCCCCGCGGGCTGGCGAAGATCTCGTGGCCGGCGGCCCGGAGGATGGCCACATCCTGCACGATGACCTGTCGGCTCACGCCCAACTGGCCGGCCAGTCGGGCCCCGGTGATGGGCCGGGGGGAGGAGGCCAGGAGCTCCAGCAGGCGTTGGCGGCGCTCTTCAGCCGAAAGCGGTGGCGGGTTCGACACGGAAGTGGCACCCCCTGCTGTCCGGGTTCTCCAGAGCGGATCGAGTGACCAACAGGGCCACCTGGAGCATGTTGCGCAGGCCGGCCAGGCGGTCGTCAGGTGGCCCTCGGCGGTAGGCGTCCTCCACTTCGGGCCGGAGCGCGTACAGGCGCCCCAGAGCCTCCTCGAGGCCCTTCCCCGAGCGAACTAGTCCTACCAGCTCCCACATGGTACGCCGGATCAGCTCGGCGCGCAAGTCCACGAAGTCGGCCGGCGGGAGGGTGTGGCCTGTGGGCACGGCCGGCAGCAGGGCCTCGTCGTCATCGGGGGGGACGCCGTTCCACGTCCTGGCGATGTGCTCGGCCACGCGGCTTCCCCACACGACTCCCTCCAACAAGGACGTGCTCGCCAGCCGGTTGGCCCCGTGGAGCCCCGTGCAGGCCACCTCGCCGGCCGCGTAGAGGCCGCGCAGGGAGGTGCGCCCCCACTCGTCGCACCGGATGCCCCCGCAGGTGTAGTGGGCAGCCGGCGCCACCGGCACCAGGTCACGGGTCATGTCCACGCCGTAGCGCCGGCATTGGGCGTACAGAGTGGGGAAGCGGACTTTGATGGCCTCGGCCGGCATGGCCGAGCGCACGTCCAAGTAAACGTGGGGGAGGTTGTGCTCGCGCATTTCGTGGAAGATGGCCCTGGCCACCACGTCCCTGGGCGCCAGATCTCCCCACTCCGGGGCGTACCGGTGCATGAAGGGCGTGCCGTCGGCGTGGACTAGGCGGGCGCCGGCACCGCGCACGGCCTCCGAGATCAAGAACGGGGGCGCGTCCGGCCGGCAGAAGGCCGTGGGGTGAAACTGCACGTACTCCAGGTGGTCCAACCGGGCGCCGGCCCGCGCGGCCAAGGCCAGGCCGTCACCGCGCGCGCCGGCCGGGTTAGTCGTGCGGGCGAAGAGGGCACCGAAGCCGCCCGTGGCCATGACTGTGCGGGCTGCCCAGAAGGGCGCCACGCGCCCGGTGCTCCGCTCCAGGGCCACGACCCCGAGACAGCGCCGCCCGTGGACGATGAGCTCCAGGGCGCTCCACCCAGCCCACAGCGTGATGTTGGGGTGAGCGCGGAGCTGGGCGACCAGCGCCCGCTGGATGGCCCGGCCTGTGGCGTCGCCCACGTGGAGGATGCGGGCCACCGAGTGCCCTCCCTCCCGCGCCAGGGCGAAGCCGCCGTTCTCCCGGTCGAAGGCCACCCCCGCGCGCCTCATCAGGATGGACTCCACGAGCCTGGGGCCCATCCGGGCCAACAGCGCCGCGGCTTGGGGATCGCTGAGCCCGGCGCCGGCCCGCACGATGTCTTCCACCAGCAGCTCGGAACTGTCGCCCGGGCCCCGGTAGACGATCCCCCCTTGGGCGTAGTAGGTGTTGGACTCGTGGGGATCGTGGGCACGGGTGAGCACGGCGACCCGGACGCCGACGTCGGCCAGGCGCAGGGCCGTCACGCTGCCGGCAACGCCGCACCCGATCACTACCACGTCGGCCCGCATGGCTCATCCCACCTCCAACATGCGCTCCACCGCGCGCAGGGCGCGGAGGCGCACGTCCTCCGGCACCTCGATGACGTACTGAGTGTGTTGGAGCGAGGCCAAGGTGTCCTCCAGGGTGATCTGGTTCATGTGGGGACAGCGGACGCTGCACAGCCGGAGCATCTCCTTCTCCGGGTTGGCGGCGGCGATGTTGTCTCCCATGGCGCACTCGGTCAGCAGCAGGTACCGGGGCGCCTCTGTTTGCTCCACGAAGCGAATCATGGCGCTGGTGCTTCCTGAGAAGTCGGCGGCCTCCACCACCTCAGGGGAGCACTCCGGGTGGGCCAGGATGACCACGTCGGGGAATTGGGCGCGGACGGCCTCGATGTCCTCCACGGTGAACTTCTCGTGGACTTCACAGCGGCCGTGCCACCCTATGATCTGGTAGTCCACTTCTGTGTCGTCAACGTGAATGCGGCCGTTGGGCAAGCGTACCGGCACGATGATGTGCTTGCCCGTCTCGCGGGCCACGTTGCGGGCCAGGTACTCGTCGGGGATGAAGATCACGGTGTCGCTCCCGAGGGATTCGACCACGGCCACCGCGTTGCTCGAGGTGCAGCAGATGTCGCTTTCGGCCTTCACGTCGGCGTAGGTGTTGATGTAGGTGACCACCGGCACGCCGGGGAAGCGGGCGCGGAGCCGGCGCACGTCTTCGGCCGTGATGCTGGCGGCCAAGGAACAGCCAGCCCGCTCCGAGGGGAGGAGCACGGTCTTCTCGGGGTTGAGGATTTTGGCCGTCTCGGCCATGAACTTGACACCGCAGAAGACGATGATCTCCCGGTCGGTCTCGGCGGCCCTGCGGCTTAGCTCCAGGGAGTCGCCGGTGACGTCGGGAATGGAGTGATAGAGGGCCGGCTCCATGTAGTTGTGCCCGAGGATGATGGCGTTGCGTTCCTCCTTGAGGGCCAGAATCTCGGCGGCCAGGCGGGCCTTGTACCAGAGCTCCACGTCGGGCACCACGCCGTGAAGCTTGGCTTTGAGCTCTTCGTAAAGGCGTTCGGCGTCGGGCTTCAGCTCGGCGCGCTTCTCAAGGTTCACCGAAAGCATGGCGTTGTCCTCCTCGCGTTCAGGTTCGGATTTCAACCAACAACATGCTCAGGTCCAACGCGGGGGCCGAGTGGGTCAGGGCTCCCACGGAGATGAAATCCACGCCCGTCTCGGCCACGGCGGCCACGTTGTCGAGGGTGATGCCCCCTGAGGCCTCCAAGGGCACGCGGCCGGCTGTTAGGGCCACGGCGGCCCGCAGGGTGGCCACGTCCATGTTGTCCAGCAACACGCGGTCTACGCCCGCGGCCAGGGCCTCCTCCAGCTCCTCCAGCGTGCGCACTTCCGCCTCGACGGTGTAGCGCTCTCCCCATCGGGCGCGCACGCGGCGCACGGCTTCGACCAGGCTGCCGGCGACGGCGATGTGATTCTCCTTGATGAGCACCATGTCGTCCAGGCCGTAGCGGTGGTTTTGGCCACCTCCCAGCCGAACGGCCCATTTGTCGAAGGGGCGCAGGCCGGGGGCCGTCTTGCGCGTGTCGAGGATGACCGCCTTGGTGTGGGCCACGGCGTCGGCGAAGCGGCGGGTCAGGGTGGCGATGCCCGACATGCGCTGGAGAAAGTTGAGGGCCACGCGCTCGCCGGCCAGGATGGCGTCGACCGGGCCCTCCACGGCGGCAACCACCTCGCCGGGGCGCACGCGGGCGCCGTCGGCCACTTGGGGGACGAAGGTCACGCGGGCGTCCGCCAGGGCGAAGACGGCACGCGCCACGGCCAAGCCGGCCACAATGCCCTTGGCCTTGGCCACTACGTGGCCCAACGCGGGGCGTGCGTCGGCGACGATGGCCTCAGTAGTCACGTCGCCGGCGCCGATGTCCTCGTCCAGGGCACGCCGGATGGCCCTGATCGCGGTGCGGGCTTGGGCCGGCGGGAGCTCGGGGAGGAGTGTGAGAGCCTCCGGTTGTGTCGCTGGGGTGAGTGTCACGGCCGTCTCCTCCTGTGGTTGTCGGACTCCTGGACATCTTACCGCGAAATGCTGTCTTGTCAATTGTCATGACATTTCCTGCGTCTCCACGTTCCCGACAGGGCTGTGCGGTTTGCGGGGGCTCTGCGATCCCTGATTTGCCGACTTTGAGCAGATCACGTACACTACAGGCGAATCCGCGACCGGCTGCGGATTGCGTCCTCACACCTGTGGCCTCGTGAAGTGGAGGGAAGTGTGACCACACGGGATGGGCGTCCACGAGTTGTTGTGACCGGCCTCGGAGCCGTTACCCCCTTGGGCATTGGCGTGGAGGCATTCTGGAACGGTTTGGTCGAGGGCCGGTCGGGCATTCACCGGCTGAACCACTTCGACATCTCCAACTGGCCGGTGCAGATTGGCGGGTACATCGACGAGTTTGACCCCACGGCCTACATGCCCCCGAAGATAGCGCGGCGCACGGCCCGCTTCGTCCAATTGGCCATTGCGGCCGCCGACGAGGCGTTGGCCGACGCCGACCTCGATCTGTCGGACTTCGAGGCCACGCGCGTGGGCGTGGAGATGGGCAACGCGGTGGGGGACTTGGACACCATTACCCGCGAGCACGAAGTGATGCTCCGCCGGGGGCCGCGCCGCATCGTGCCCTACGCTGGCCCCAGTGTGTTGGTGAACATGGGGGCGTGCCAACTGGCCATTCGCTACGGGGTGCGCGGCCCCGTGGGATCGCCCGTGGCGGCCTGTGCCACCGGCCTGTACGCCGTGGGCGATGCCGTGCGCCGCATCCAGCGGGGCGAGGCGGACATCATCATCGCGGGCTCCACCGAGGCGTTGGTGACACCCATTGCGGTGGCGGCCTTCTGGCGCCTCCAAGCCCTCAGCACGCGCAACGACGATCCCGAGCGGGCGTGCCGTCCCTTCGACAAGGACCGGGATGGCACGGTGATGTCCGAGGGGGCCGCGGTGCTCATTCTGGAGCGGGAAGACGTGGCCTTGGCCCGGGGAGCGCGCATCTACGGCGAGGTGATCGGGTACGGCATCTCGGCCGACGCCTATCACCTGGTGGCCCCGGACCCTCAGGGCGGAGGGGCTGCCCGCGCCATGCGCTTGGCACTCGAGGAGGCCGGCGTCGCGCCTGAGGAGGTGGACTGGATCTCCGCCCACGGGACGGCCACGCCCCTCAACGACATCTCCGAGACCTTGGCGATCAAGCGCGTCTTCGGCGAGACGGCCTACAACGTGCCCATCAGCAGCATCAAGAGCATGATCGGCCACACGCTGGGGGCAGCCGGCGCCGTGAGCTTGGTGGCCAACTTCAAGGCTATCGAGACGGGCGTGATTCCCCCCACCATCAACTTGGAACAACCCGACCCCCAATGTGACCTTGACTACGTGCCCAACGTGGCCCGCCGAAAGCCCGTGCGGGTGGCCATGAGCAACGCCTTCGGCTTCGGCGGCCAAAATGCATGTGTGGTGGTCAGAGCCTATGAGCCCTCACAGCGTGACGACGACCAACGCGGAACATGACGGGGCAGATGTCAGGGCGTTCCTAGTACGGGCAGCGCGCTGGCTCTTCGGTCAGCCGGACCTCCGCTGGATGGTCTTGCCCCCATACGACATTCCCGGCATTGCCGTAATCGGGTGTGTGGTGGTCGAGAACGTCGGCCGGGGGGTGGCGCGCAACGTGAAGATCGAGCTCCAGTTCCCTCCCGAGTCGGCCCACATCATGCACCACGTGCAGGTGGTGAGCGAAGACCCCTACATCCTGCGTGGCGGAGGCGAGCGCCACTCCTTCATGACGCTTCGGCTCCGGGAGATGCAGCCGGGCAACACGGTGGTGGTCTACTTCAGCAGCCACGAAGTGGTGGTTCCCCACGTCAAAGTCAGCCACTTTCCCAAGGTGCCGGTGCAGCGGATGCGCTGAAGGGCTGCCCCAAGCCGGCAGGCTCTTTTCTGGCGCTGGCGGGGCGGTTTGATAGGGGCACTAAAATGTCAGGACGAGGTGTGGTCGTGGCGGGGGCGTGGAATGGGGGACAAAGCCCGTGTGATTACCACTCTTCTGCGTCGTCCACGGGTTCGACAGAGGTCGTCCACATTTCGATGTGCTCCAACACGTTGTCAATGGCCGTGAGTACCAGCTCAACGCGCCAGAAGGTGCCCTCCTGGTCGTGCCACCCTTCCCTTTCGGGGTAGCGGTCGCGAAAGCGCTCCGTGCGCTCGCGCCACTGCCGCAGGGTGGCCTCTGGCTCGCCTGGCTCGGCGAGCACCCGCCGGATGAGGCGCGCTTCCGTCTCCCAGATGGCGCTCAGGTCGTGCTCCAACGCGGGCTGTCCGGGCCCGGTTCCCCGGCGCAGGACGCCGCCGGCCGTCAGGCTCACCAAGGTTGCCAGGCGCCGGCGCAGGAGCGCGCGTGTGTCTGCGACTTGGGTCATTGTACCTCAGACCTCCCCTCCAAGGCTCGAATTAGCGTCATCTCGTCGGCGTACTCCAGGTCACCGCCCATTGGCAGGCCACGGGCCAGCCTGGTCACGCGGATGGGGCGGTCGCCGATCTGCCGCACGATGTAGGTGGCCGTCGTTTCCCCTTCCAAGCTGGGATTGGTTGCCAAGATCACCTCGCGGATGGGCTCCCGGTCGAGCCGGGCGATGAGCTGGGCAATGCGCAAGTCCTGCGGCAGGATGCCCTCGACCGGGGAGATGGCACCGTGAAGCACGTGGTAGAGCCCCCGGTAGGCGCCGGTTCGCTCGATGGCCACCACGTCGAGAGGGTCTTCCACCACACAGACTACCGACTGCTCCCGCCCCTCGTCACGGCAGATGGCACACGGGCTCGACTCGGCGATGTGGCAGCACCGCTCACACTCAACGAGGCCGAGCTTAAGGGCCCGAACGGCCTCGGCCAGGGCGTTGACCTGTTCGTCCGGGGCGCGGAGCAGGTAGAAGGTGAGGCGCGAGGCCGTCTTTGGCCCGATGCCGGGGAGCTTGGAGAGCTCCTCGATCAGGCGGGCCACTGATGTGGGCAGGGCTCCCTCGGGAGCGGACATGGCTATCCACCCAGGAGCCCGCCCAAGCCGCTGCCCTGGATCAGGTTGGTGAAGGGGGCCATGCGTTCCTCGGTCACGGCTCGCGCCTTGGTCAGTGCCTCGTTGAAGGCGGCCACGAGGAGGTCCTGGAGCATCTCCACGTCATCGGGGTCCACGACCTCCGGGTCGATCTCGACGGCGACGACCTCCTGAGCGGCGGTCATGCGCACGGTGATCACGCCGCCGCCGACGCTCACCTCAACGATTTCCTCCTTGAGAGCTTCTTGAGCGGCGAGCATCTCTTCCTGAAGCTTCTGAACTTGGGCGAGCAGTTGGGATGGGTTGAGCCCGGGCAGGCCGCCGGCGGGGAAGCCACTTTCGGAGCCGGATGTGCCGCCGCGCCGGATCTTCTTTTTGCGCTTGGCCATGTGGACACCTCCTTGTTTCGTGTAGCCATTTGGCTCTCTGTAATTAGTTGTCAGTGGGTTGTTCAGGAACGCGCACGTCCACGATGCGCCCGCCGAGCTGGAGGGCCGCTCGCACGAGGGGGTCATCGGTAGCTTCCTCAAACTTGGTGCGGGCCGGCGACAGGCCTTTCCGGTCGGGCATCCAGAGACACTCGACGGCCAGCGAGGCGCCGGCGAATTCCTGGATGGCACGCCGGAGGAGGCGGCTGGTTTCGGGCTCGGTCACCTTGTCGCGGTGAATGGAGTAGGCGAAGCTGAGTTGCAGGGTGTTCTGCTCGATGGCGTGGGGGTGGCCGAACTTGAGCCGCACGGCTAGACGCCGGTAGGGCCCTCCTCGTTCCCGGAGCCATTCCAGAAAGTCGCCCCACCGGTGTTGCCACCAGAGCACATCATGGCCCGCCTCGTCGGC
>Ga0256839_1001257_pt1 | contig 31243 bp, 19 predicted proteins | sample 354166metaG_FD_185968 | JGI IMG/M metagenome (GOLD analysis project Ga0256839, IMG submission 185968) | Hydrothermal vent microbial communities from Mid Atlantic Ridge, Atlantic Ocean - 354-166 | ecosystem: Environmental > Aquatic > Marine > Hydrothermal vents | place: Atlantic Ocean: Mid... | reverse complement strand
CGAGTTCGCGTAACACATGGCCGCGACACGGCTCTCGGGAGCCGGCAAAGCAGAAGAGGAGAAACTGCGTCGCGCGGCAAGGGCGCTCGATCCGGCCGCCCTTGCCCTGCTCCTGTCGCCGGGGATCCCGGGCGGCCACGGAATGCTCCGGACGTACCCTGGGATCCTGGCCCAAACCGGCGACTTCGAAACTTCGTTCGCGGCCGCGCAGACGTTTGTGTGGCTCTCGTCGACACCCTTCGCCGTTGACGACGACGGGCGGCGTGTCGGAGGCCGGGCCGGCGAAAGCGCAACGGCGCCGTCGTGAGCGGCGAACGTTGTTGCAAGCTAATACGCAGGTGAATCAGATCGTTACAGGCAAGGACATGAGATTCCTTCGCCACGGCGAGCCGTCTCGCCACCCGGTCGCAAGCCTTTGCGCACAAGCAGCTAGCGCCGGGCTATTTCGGCGCCGCTCTCAGCCCGCTTTGGCATGAAAGCTGCTACTAAGTGTCCAACGCGCGGAACCCAGCGACAGCGACCCCGTCTCTCCGGGCCGGTGCCCCCTCCACCGGTCCGGAGTTTTTTTGCGCTCTGCTCCCCGCGAACCACCCGTGCTGCTTCGGCGTGCCGGCGACGGAGTCGTCCGCAGCGGTTCCACTTCTACACACCGAGTGCACGGAGCGAACAGTGGCGTTTAGAACCTGCAGGGCGCTTGCGTGACACCGGCCACCTCTCGCGGATCACGTCACGTGGCGCGATCCGCTCCAGGGGGCGCCGAACTCGTGGCCTAGCCGAAGGAGGAACCGGTTCCAACCTGCGAGGTGGATCGCCCTCACTGACTCGACCGATAGGAAGCATTGGGCGGAGTGAGGGGCACTTCCAGGGTGAAGGTGGAGAGCCCGGCTGCGTTCGCGTAATATTCTGAGTCAGCGGCCCTGAGACACGGGCATGGAGGACGGTGGGCGTAGCCAAGCGGTTAAGGCACCGGACTGTGGATCCGGCATTCGCGGGTTCGAATCCCGTCGCCCACCCTTGCCTCTTCCGGAGGTGGCCACCAGCTTGGCCTCGTGCCCTCCCGGAGAGCGGAAGCGGGTTCGCCGCTTGCCCCCTCGGATCAGCACAGCTTGCTGCTCTGGGGAACCGTTCCGTAGCGATCGGTCGCGTTTCACACCGCCTGCCCGTGCGCGTTGGAGCTCCTCGGGCGAATCCCGTTCTGCAGGTCGAACGAGTCTGTGGGGAAAGGCGGAGGCGTTCCTGCGGAAAACGGAGCAAGCAAAAAAGAAGCGATGGCCCCCAAAGAGGAGCCATCGCTCGGCGTGATCCCAGCGTGATTAGATCATCAGTCCACCGGGTGCGCCCAATCGGATCCGGTTGATCACGTTGATCAGCGTTGACTGTCCAAGCGATGCCAGGCTGAAACCGGGCCGCACGTTGTTCATGATCCGCTGGCGGTTGATTCCGAAGATGATCTGGGCGCGTGCCAGGTCCTGGAGGTCGGCACCCCCGAGACGATCCACAGGGCTTCCCGGCAGACTGGGGTCCAGATCGCCCGTCAGCGGTTCGATCACAGCCGCCACGGCCAGTTCAGCGAGGGCGAATACCTCGTCCTCCGTGATAACAACGCTTGCCCCCTCGTTGACAGACACAAGTTCCGCCAGCGTATCGTCTGACAGCACATCGGCAAGGTCCGTGAGGTCCACGGTGAAGACTGTCCCATCGGCGGTGCGCACCGTCGTCTGGGCAGCGGTGGGCTGCCCCGCAATGATCAGCAGGCTGTCGTCGGCGGGCACAAGCTGATCGCCAAGGACGATGCTCTCGAGCAACTCCTGCTGGTTCGCATCCAGGGTGATGACGCCGCCGTGAGTTTCGTCGAACCCGAGCGACAGGAAGCTGCCGAAGACGCCGTCCAGCAGCGTGAGCGCATCGAGGCCCAGGCCACCGTTTACGGTGAACAAGCCGTCCACGCTTGCAGAGCTGACAACCGTGTCGGCTCCGCTACCACCTCGAACGGTCGCATCCGCTTCGAAGTAGGCGTCGTCCAGGAGGTCGATGCGGTCCGTACCGGCCTGGCCGTCAACGAAGAAGTCGCTGTAGAAGTAGCCGCTAACCGTGAACTGATCGTCGTCACGGCCTCCGGTCAGGCTGAGGTCCCCCTCGAACGCGCTGAGGGGATCGGTGCTGAAGGTGTCGTCACCGCGTCCACCGTCGGCGGACGTCGTGGCGGTGAACCTGCCGAGGAAGGTGAGGGCATCGTTGCCGTTTCCGGTCGCCACGGTGACCGTGTTCCCGAACGTGCCGTCCAGGCTGACGCTATCCGAACCTGGGCCGGTGCCGACCTGGACGGTCCCGGTTGTATCGAAGAACTGGCCAAAACTCACCACGTCGTTACCGCCGGACATTTCCAGCAGCATCGCAGTCGTGGCCATGCCGAGCATGGTAGCGGTATCCGATCCACGCTGGCCGTAGATATTGGCCCGTCCCGAGAGCGTTCCCTGGTCGTCGAGAAGGAACATGTCATTCCCCGCCCCGGCTCGGTACACGGTGCGCCCCGTCACCTGCCCCTGGATGGTCACGGAGTCGTTACCTCCGAACGTACGCGCCACGAAATGGCGTCCGATGGTCACGGCCGGGCCGATCGTCACCGTATCCGCGCCTGTGCCACCGATCACGATCAGTGTGCGAGTAACGGTGCCGTTAGTAATCGTGAAGGTGTTGTTGCCGTCGCCTGCGTCGAGCCGCACGCTCAGGGGGGTGGCCAAGCCGTTCAGGTTGAGCGTGACCGCATCGTTGGAACGGGGGCCGGTCTGGTCGATACTCAGACGGATATTGCGGGTTACTCCTCCGAGGGTCGCTACGACGACTCCGTTGTCGACCACCTGGAACGTGTTGGCGGCGACCGCGTTGATCTGTACGGCTCCGTCCGGCTCACCTGTGATCACCAGATGGCCGTTGGTGACTGTGGCACTGACGGTTAGACAGATTCGGTCCTCAAGGCGTTCGAACTGGAATGCTGGCCGTTTACGCCTCATGTCGTTGCTCTCCGCGGTCTCTGCTGGCAGGAAACCCTCTGAAGGCGGGGATGGCGAGGAGTACCACGGTAGGCAGGCATTCTCCGGGGGTGTACCACTGACTCCTCGTTGAACGGATAGCTCACGGCGGCAGTGGGCGCCGTCGAGGCACGACCTTGTGAGCCACCGAAAGTACCGGTTGTGCCGATGAAGCTTTTCGACCGCCGCTCAGATGGCCTCATCCGGCGCGGGGGGTTGCTGGGGAGTGGCAGCACACCGATTCCACCGCTGAGCGGGTCCACCGCAGCCGGCGCTTGCGGGCAGAAGGGGAAGATCGCGGGCGATTGGCCCCGTGGATCGGCTACACTGCTTGTTGGTAGAATTCGCTCACTTTGTGTGAAGTTCGGGATCGCCCGTGGGAGAAGCAAACGTGGGTGTTCGGCTGAGCGAGTTTGCTCGGGGAGTCACAGCGGAGACGGCTTTTGCGGTTCTGGCTCGAGCGCGGGACCTGAAAGCTCGCGGCAAAGACGTCGTCGAACTGGAGATCGGGGACAGCCCGTTCCCCACGACCGCCCATGCGCGTCAGGCGGGGATTCAGGCAATCGAGGAGGGACAGACGTTCTATGGCCCGTCGCAGGGACTGCCGGAGTTTCGCGCGGTGGCCGCAGAATTTGTTCGCCGGGAATTCGGCATACCGGCCGGCCCGGAGAACATCGTCGTCGGGCCGGGGGCGAAGATCTTCGAGACGCTGTTCTGCGAGGCTTTTCTGGACCCCGGCGATGGCGTGCTGATCTTCACCCCGCAGTTTCCGACCTATGTCCCGAACGTCCAACGACGAGGAGCTCGATACCGTCTTGTCCCCCTGAAAGAGGATCGGCAGTTCCGGCCTGACCCGGCGGCCGTCGCCCGGTTCCTCAAGGAGGATCCCCGTCCCCGCGCCATCTTCCTGAATAGCCCCCACAATCCGACCGGTGGGGTCGCGTTGCGTGAAGATCTCGAAGCGATTGCGGAGCTGGTGCGGGGCACGGAGACGGTTGTTTTCAGCGACGAGCCGTACTGCCACATGGCCTGGTCGGCCCCCCACTGCTCTATCCTCAGCCTGGACGGCATGCTCGACCACGCGGTGGCCGCCTTCACGTTCTCGAAGTCCTACAGCATGAGCGGGTGGCGACTGGGCTTTGCGGTTATGTCGACCGAGTACGTGGAGACGTTCACCCGGCTGGTAAACACGAGCCTGAGCTGCGTGCCCCCCTTCATCCAGAGGGCGGGCATCGCGGCCCTGCTGCACGACGGCGACGAACGCGACCGCAACATGGCCGCGTTTCGCCGCAAAGTGGAACGGCTGGTCAAGGGGTTGGCCGAAATCCCCGGGGTGAGCGTATGTATGCCTGGTGGTACCTTCTATGTCTTCCCGAACTTCATGCGCGTCTGCAACGATCTGGGCATCACTTCCCACGGTCTTGCGATGTACCTGCTCGAAGGGGCCTCACCAGAGTTCGGCGTTGCCTGCCTGGGGGGCGAGTGTTTCGGCGGCGCGGGGGCCGGCTACCTGCGGTTCAGTTGCGCCGAGCCGGACGAGCGAATCGACCAGGCGGTGGCGTTCATCCAGGAGGCGATCCGCCGGCACGACGCGGTACGAAGCTATCTGGAAAGCCATCCCGAGTATCGCTTGACGGCGCCGTATCCTTGCTGTTAGCACGCGGTCCTTTCTGATTGCCTTCGGAAAGCGGCCCCCCGCCAGGCCGCGGTTGCCAGCGCACAACCGCGTATGGTCCCGAGCTGTTCGGGTGCGGGTCGTGGTCACCTCAGGCGGCTGTGAGGTGTCGAGCGTCGGCTTGCGCGCGGGGGCCGTCGGTCCCGCCCCCGTCGAGCCTCACCCCCAGGCGAGCCGAAAAGCGACAGCGCCTCCGGTTGACCGCCGCATGTATCCCGGAAAGATGCTATTTGTCCTCTCGATCGCCTCCGGCTTCACGCACAGGACGCTGTCGGCTTACTCCGCCTGGTTGCCTAACCGAAGGGTGCGGATGACGACGGCACCGTCCACATCCTGCGCCAGCTCGACGATGCGTCGGTGGTGCGTGAACAGCAGCACCTGGGTCTTTTGGCCGATAGTCGCCAGGGTTTCCAGGCCGTACCGGGCGCGATCGTCGTCGAAATGCACGAGGACATCGTCAAGCACGACCGGGATCGGACCCTCAGCCATGAGGAACTGTTCGACGACAGCCAGCCGCAGGGCCAGGAAAAGCTGGTCGGCCGTTCCGTCGCTGAGCTCGTCTGTTTCCAGCTCATCCCCGTCACAACGGAGGATGCGGATCTCGCCCCCCTGCTTCGGGTCGACCTCGAAGCCCCGGTAGCGGCCACCGGTTAGGGTAGCGAACAGCTCGCCGGCCCGCTTTTCGAGCACCGGCCCTGCTCGGTCCTTGTGGATCTGGACGGCGCGGTCGAGCACCCACTCTGTGGCCTTCAGCACCAGGTAGCGACGGGCCTTGGCCTGGAGGTCCGCAAGCAACTCTTCCCGCTTTCTGGCAGCCTGAAGCGCCTGGCCATCCCGAGCCTGGAGCTCCTTTTGCTTCCGCTTGCACTCCTGCTCTGCGCGAACCAGCTCATCGCGCTCCGCCTCGAGCCGCTGAATCTCCTCGTCCAACTTCGCTTTCAATGCCTCGATGGTATCGACACCGTCATCCCCCTCCAGCTCCGGAAAGTTCCCAGCGTCGACCTTTGGCAAACTTTGCAACTGGCTCTGGTCGCGCCGGATTTCCCTGAGCAGATTCTTTGCCTTCGTCACGCGGTCGCGGAGAGCCAGGACCTCGGCCGGACTCTGGCAGCCGAGCTGTTTGAGCACGCCGTCCCGTTCGCGCTGCGCTGCGTCGTGCCTCGCCTTGGCCTCTTTCAGTTGCTGCCCATATCGGCGGACCTGCTCCTCCTCTACGCCCTGTTCCTGGAGCAAACGCACCGCTTCGTCGTAGCAACGATCCAGACGCTCCGCGTACTCGGTCAAACTCCGTCCGCACAGGCGCACACCACACGTCTCCGCTACCACAGCCTGCAACTCCTTGTAGGGGCGACGATAGTCGCGCACGAGCTGGATATCCCCCTCGATCCTGGAAAGTTCGCCCACAAGTTCGGCCAGCTCTTCGAGCGTGGCGGCTACGGACCCTTCTTCGGGCGTCTTTTCCGTAACACGGCCCACTGTCTCGGCAATCTGACGCCGTTTGTCATGCAACGTGCGCAGACGCTGCTCGTAGCTCTCCAGGTCCCGTCGCCGGTTGTCGCGATCGCGAACAAGTGCATTGCGTCTTTCAACGTCGCCTTTTACCGAGCTCAGGACCTCGGGAACACGACTGAGCACGACTGCCGGATCGCACTCCGCGTCCCAGGGCCGTCCTAGCTTTGCGAACAGTTCGCGCAATACGCGTCGGAGCTCGCTCTCCTGCTCCTTGGCTCTTTCTTGCAACCGACCGCGGTGTTCGAGATCGGACCGCAACTCCCGTACACGCTCCAGCCAATCACCGGCCCGTGCCGGATCCTGGCGCACGTAGAGGTCCCGCCAGAGCTCGGCAAACTCCCGTTCGCACGCGTCCAACTGGGCTTTCAACTGGTTGTAACTTGCCCGCTCCTGGTCCAGTTTGCGCCGGCGCACGTGCAGGTCCCGTTGCCGCTGGCGAAACCGTTCGATCTTCTGGTGATGCCGAAGAAGCTCGTCGTAGAGCCGATCCACCTCGGCCGTAGCAGCGGAGTAGTTGTTGGCGAGCTCTTCGCGGGGGGCGCGGTCCAGGGCGGCGAGTTCGTCCGGATCCTCAATGATCCAGCGCCGAAGCTGCCCCCACAGTTCCTCCCGACGTTGTTTCGCCCGACGGAGCTCAGCTTCGAGCCCAGGGAACCCCTCTGCCTCGTCGGCCTCCTGCTCCGTCTCGAGCTCCCGTACCTGCTCCTCAAGCTCACGAATCCGTTTTTCAGCCTCGCGGAGAGTCTCTCTCAGGTTGCTATGCTGCTCACAGACGCGGCGAAGATCGGACTCCCCGGGGAGCTCCGCCCGGAGAATCCGGTCGTCGCTAAGCCCATCGATCCCAAGCTGGCACTTTGCTCTGTTGATCCTCTCCTCGAGGCCGACAAGGGGATCCTTTGTGCGGCACAGCGCCTGGGACAGCGCCTGGGCCTCGGCGCGAAGCAGCTCTGCCTCCTCAACGGTCTCTGATGACGGAACGTCTGCCAGCCTCTGGAGCTCCCCTTCGATCTGCCTGAGCTCACTGGCGATCTCATCGCGCTTCTGCTGGGCCTCATCATACTGGCCGTCGACTCGGTCCCACTCCCGACGCAGGTGTTCCAGAGTGGTCTTAGGCAGGCCTCGCTCGATCGCTCGCGCCCGGTCCAGCGCTTTCGGCAACGAATCCATCGCCTGTCCGGTCACCCTCTTGACCCGTTGACAAAGCGAGCGAAGCGGCTGGCGCAACCGGGCGATGGCGTCCCGTCGAGCCTTCTCGGAGTCCTGCAGGGTATGCAATCGATCGCGGATACGGGTTACGGCCTCCTGTGCCAGCGCACCAAAACGTGCAAGCTCATCGTCATCCTGTAACCGCTTCCTGATCCGCTCCAATTGCCGTCTGTGGTCGCGCAACTGGCCATCGATCTCTCTGACCTCGTTTTCCGTTTTCTTGACCAGATCCTGAGTTTCCTGAAATCGGTCGAAGAGGGTTTCGTCGAGATTCTCCGCGCCGCCGAGCTCGGCGAGTTCTGACTCCCGCTCCGCAATTCGTTTCTGGAGCCGCTTCCTCTGCACGAGGATCTCAAGGGCTTCCTTCCGTCGGCGGACTTCGGCCAGGCTCTTGCGGCACCGCTCGAGTTCTTCCCTCGTTGCGTGCAGCTCCTCCTCGACCCTCTTCCACTCATCCCCTCGCACCTGCAATTTCCGCAAATCGATTTGGTTCTCCTTCACCTGCCGAAGCAACCGGTCGAGTTCCCGACCGCGAGACCGCTCCGTGAACAGGGATTCGGCCTCCTCGTGGACCGTGCGTCGGATCGCGTCGATACTCCGTACGCCGGAGGCGAGGAAGAAGAGGCCCCCCTGGTCATCCCGTACAGAGAGGATCCGCTGTCCTCCCTCGCGGAGTTCCTGATGTCCAAGACAGAAGATGTTCTCGAACAGCTCGCGTGAAAGGCCACGCAGGCCGGACTCAAGGAGCTCCTCCAGGTCATCCTCATCACCGGTCAACCGGTTCGCGTGTGCGGAACGACATACGCGGTAGAGCTTGCCTGCCACGCGCAGGCGGGCCTCAATACGGGTCTGCTGCCGCTTGCGCCCCCGCACGTCGGGATCCTGGCGGGTATGGAACCCGTAGAGGAATTTCACCAGGGCACGACGCAGTGTGCTTTTCCCCGCTTCGTTCAAGCCGTAGATCACGTATAGCCCTGGGCCCCCGTCGCCCAGGTCCAGTTCCAGCCCCTCAAAACCGGCGAAGTTGGCCAGCTTCAGCTTGAGGAATTCCATATCCCCCCCTCCACCGAGCTACGATTTCCGCAGGGCACGGAGAACCCGCGCCAGGACTTCCTCACGCAAGCGATCCTCCGCTATGAGCTCCTCTGATGGGATCTTAAGGCCCCGCATCTGCTGCAGAAGCTTGCTGACGTCTTCGTTCAGACGCAAGCTATCCAGGGTGAGCTCCTGGACCGCTTCTTCCACCGCTTCCCACACGCGGGGTTCGATGATCCCCTGGTGCGCCCCGTCCGACGATACCGTGCTGATGCGCAGCCCTTCCACCCAGATCCGCTCGCTGCCCACGTGAGCGGCTGTGTTCCTTGCCTCGCCAAGCAACCACTCCTCCTCCCCCCGTAGCTCCAGATTGATCGCCGTCCCCCCGACCAACTCAATCCGCACCGCGAAAACCTCAGGATCGTCAGGTAGCCCGTCGGCGAACCGCTCGATTCTCTCGGCGACGCGGTCGAGCACGGCGTCACGATTGCTCACGCCTGTCATATCCACATGCAGGATTTGCCACTCCACCAGGTGGGTTGGCCGGAACCGCCAACTAATGTCGTTGCCATCAGCCTCCACGATGTAGACCCCCTTTTTGCCGACTTCGTTACAATGGCGGCCCTGGGTGTTGCCGGGAAAGATCACGGGCGTTCCCCGCGCGGTCGTCTGTTCCTCGCGCGCATGCACATGGCCGAGTGCCCAGTAGTCGTAGCCGAGGGCGTCCAGATCATCGAGGGTACAGGGGGCATATCGTTCGTGGCCCTCCCGTCCATCGAGAGCCGTGTGGAGGAGGCCGATGTTGACGAGTCCTTCTCGTCGGTGTGGATAGTTACGCACCAGGTTGTTCGTGACCGCCCGAGTCGCATAGCTCTGCCCATGCACCACGACGCCGATGTGGTCGAACTGCACCGAATCCGGCCTATCGTGAGGCAAGACGCGACAGAGCTCTTTGAGATCGAGCCAGCGAGTCGTCATGAGGTTGGCGGCGTCATGGTTGCCGCGGATCATCACGACCGGGATGTTAGCCTCGCGGAGTTTGTCGAGCTGCCGAGCAAAATGCAGACCGGTGTTGAGATCGGGCCACTCACCATCGAAGACGTCCCCGGCAAGCAGGACGAGCTCCACCCGCTCTTCGATCGCCAGCTCGACCAAACGCTCAAATGCACGTCGCGTGGCGGTCGAGACATCGATCTGAGGAGCCCCCTCATAGGGGACCAGGCCGCTAAGCTGGCTACCAAGATGGATGTCGGCGCCGTGCAGAATCCGGACCATTCAACCTACCCCCCTCGGCTCGTGGACACAAGAACGTCAGACGGGCCACAGGCCCCTGGCCATCGAGCGATTCTACTGGACGAACGTTCAGTTGTCCAGCGTTGAGGGGTGTTTCCGGTACCGACCGTGCCCGGCGGGCATCGAACCGGGAAACGGCCGCGACGAACGGCCGGATTGGGGAACAGCCCCCTCGTGCCATACCCGTCCCCCCCACCGGCCTCCCACCTGCCCTCAGGGCCCCCGCGGACACCTGCACGCTTCAGATTCACCGGCGCCCGTGCGTGCGGTAGGAAGCCGGAGGACATGGACGGGAAAGTTGTTTTCCCCCGCTACGGGGGCCAGGAGGTAGGGGAATGCGGTACCCCAGCAACGGCTCAGGCCGACCGGTGCCGAGCCCGCCACGGGTAGACCCGTGTTGCAATCGACGGCGCGTGCGCCCGCGCGGCGAACAGTCCGTCAGGGCGCCGGCGAAGATGGTAGCCGGCCATCAGACCCATGCCGGCCACGTGGCGCACACGGTACCCCGGTGGTGGCACGCAACACTCCGGCCGACACGGAACGGCCTGCGTCGCGCTATCCCATGCGGCGTGACGAACCGACTGGTCCCCCGAGCCCCTAGCTGCGTTGGTCAATTGGCACGTAGCGGCGCTCTTCAGGACCGACGTAGGCCGCACGGGGGCGGATGATCCGGTTGTCGGACTGCTGTTCGAGGATGTGCGCCGTCCAACCGGCGGTACGGCTGGCGGCGAACACGCAGGTGAAAAGATCCCAGGGGATGCCCAGCGAGGCTTCGACAACAGCAGCGTAGTAGTCCACGTTGCAGGCGAGCTGCTTTTCCTGCTTCATGATGTTTTCGACTTCGAGCGCGATCTCGTAGAGGCGGGACTTGCCGGACCGCTCGGCGAGCTGTTTCGCCCACTCGCGCAAGTGCGTGGCACGCGGATCCTCCACCTTGTAGACGCGGTGACCGAAACCCATGATCTTTTCTTTGCGGGCAAGGCGCTCCTTAATGTAGGACTCGGCCTTCGAAACGTCCGCGATCTCCTCGAGCATCAGGAAGACCCGCGGTGCCGCTCCGCCGTGGAGCGGGCCTTTTAGCGCGCCGATCGCTCCGGTCACGGCCGAATACGTATCGGAGAGCGTTGACGCGATCACACGGGCCGTGAAGGTGCTGGCGTTGAAGCCGTGCTCGGCATGGAGCACAAAGACGAGATCCATGGCCCGAGCCTCGACTTCGTCAGGTTTGCGGCCGTTCAGCATGTAGAAAAAGTTCGCTGCGTGGGGAAGCTCCCCATCCGGACTGACGATCTCTTGCCCCTGTCGAACGCGGTGAATGGCTGCGACGAGCGTAGGAACCTTCGCCGTCAATCGGATGGCCTTTCGGTAGTTCGCCTCAGGCGTGTTCTCGTCGGCCTCGGGGTCGTAGGCAGCCAGGGCCGAGACCGCGGTGCGCAGGGCGACCATGGGAACGGTGCCCTGGGGTAGATCGCGCACGATACGGAGGACGTCGTCTGAGACCTGGCGCTCCTGGCGAAGCTGGCCGGCCACTTCGTCAAGCTGCTCACGACTGGGGAGTTCCCCGTTCCAGAGCAGGTACGCAGTCTCCTCGAACGTGGACTGCTCTGCCAGGTCGTGGATGTTGTAGCCGCGATAGAGGAGCTTGCCCTGCAGACCATCGATGAAGCAGATGGCGCTTTCCGCCGCGATGACGTTCTCGAGACCCTTCGCGACGACAGCGGTGCTGCTTGCCTGTGGCTGATTCATCAAAATCCTCCCACAGCTTCGCCACTTCGTAGCACAGGCGCGCGCCCGGTCCACGGACTCACGTCCCGGCAAGTATACCGCCCTTCTGCAGTCTAATCCAATCCGGCGGCGGTTGGAGACAGGCCGAACAGGACGGCGACGGAAGGGCGTGACGGTTGGGTAACCGCGGCAAGCTGCGTAGATCGCGCACGGACAGGAGCGTGCAAAAGCCATCTTGTAGTGCGGCGGGCAGTCTGGTAGCCAATTGTCTGATTGTCTGAGCTGGGACGTTCTGGAATCCCCCGTGGGGCGACATCGATGAGTAACTTCTTCCATGTCCTTTGCATGACATGGGCTTACCGGTGGCGCATTGCTGCCGCGCTGCTTTTTGCTGTGGCGGGAGCCTTCCTGTGGGGGGCAAACATCAGCGCAATCTACCCGTTGATGGAAGTGCTGGTTCGCAACCGCAGCGTGCAGGATTGGCTGGAGGAGCGGGCGGTGGCGTGCGAGCAGGCGGCCGCTCGGATCGACGAGCAAGTCCGGACCGGCTCGGTCCCGGCGGCCACGGGCGAGCTGCGTCGTTCGGAGCTGCTCTGGCAGGCTCGCGCGTTTCGACGAGCTCTGTTGGTTGCCGAACGCTACCTGCCTCGCCAGCCCTTTGCAACGCTGGCGTGCGTGATCGCTCTTTCCCTGCTTGGCATGTGCCTGGCGGGAATCTGTCGGTTCTTAAACGAAGCGCTGGTGGGAAACGTCACGCAGCGCACGATGTATGACCTTCGCGCGCGTTGTTACTTCCACGTCTTGCGGCTCGATCTGGCCCATTTCAGCGACGCGGGCACCCACGACTTGATGGCGCGGCTGACCAATGACATGGAGGTCGTCTCGAACGGCGTCAAGTTGCTGCTGGGGCGCGCCGTGCGCGAGCCGCTGCGAATTGCGGCGTGCATCGCCCTGGCTTCCTGGATCAACTGGCGGCTCACCCTGCTGGTGATTGCCCTCGTTCCCGGTGTCGCTCTTCTGCTGGGGGCCATGAGTAGTTGGCTGCGGAGGGCCGCGCGGCGGCAACAGGAGGCTGTCTCAGGACTCTACGGGGTCCTGCAGGAAACGTTCCGCGCCATCAAGGTGGTCAAAGTATTCCGTGCCGAGGCCGCTGAACGGAGGCGGTTCCTGAACACCGCCCGGCAGTATTATCGGCGCGCGATGCGGATGGTCGTCCTTGAAGCAGCCATCCGGCCGGTGCTGGAGGTGGCCGCTACAGCAGCGGTGGCCTGTGCCCTGCTGGTGGGGGGCTATCTCGTGCTAACCGGATCGACCCACATCGCCGGCGTCCGGCTGGCAAGCGAACCGATGACGACCTCGTCGCTGACGCTCGTCTATGCTGCGCTGCTTGGCATCATGGACCCGGTACGGAAGCTTTCCAAGCTCTACGGTCGCGTCCAGGCCGCCCAGGCCGCCGCGAACCGAATCTTCGAGATCCTCAGGATCGAACCGACGATCGATGTGCCCCGCTCAGGCAGCATCGTATTGCCCCGACACCGGGAGTCACTGGAATTCCATCATGTATCCTTCGAATATCGCCCCGGCCATCCGGTGCTTAAGGATGTCGACCTACGGATCGAACACGGCCAGGTGGTGGCGTTCGTCGGCCCCAACGGATCGGGCAAGTCAACGCTTGTGAGCCTCGTGCCCCGGCTGTATGACCCAACGTCGGGAGCGGTACGCATCGACGGCATTGACCTGCGTCGGGTAAGGCTCCGCTCCTTGCGCCGCCAGATCGGCTACATGACCCAGGAAGTAGTGCTCTTCGACGACACCATCCTGGCGAACATCCGCTACGGGCGTCCGTCGGCCACGGACGAAGAGGTCTATGAGGCGGCTCGGAAGGCGTTTGCGGACGATTTCATTCGCAACCTGCCCGACGGGTACCAAACGCGGGTTGGAGAACATGGGTGCCGCTTGTCGGGAGGCCAACGGCAGCGGATCGCTCTGGCGCGGGTGATCCTTCGTGATCCCTCCATCGTGATCCTGGATGAGGCCACCAGTGCGGTGGATGCCGAGAGCGAAGCCCTGATCCACCGGGCGCTTCGCGAGTTCTGCCGGGGCAGAACTGCGCTGGTCATTTCCCATCGGCTCGACACCCTTGCCTGGGTCGACCTGGTGGTGGTCCTGGATCGCGGCCGTGTCGAGGCCGTGGGCACCTATGATGAGGTGGCGCGCAGCTCCAGTGTGGTCGGGCGGCTGCTGCAGCCCCTGCGTAAGTCTGCTTAATAGTCCAACGTTGTGCTTACACTTCTGGCCCCCCGGCGCGCATCCCCGCTTCACGATGCACGACCCATCGAATCCCCCATCCCGCCGCCCGGAACGGTTGACACGAATCTCGTGTTTATACGACAATGCTACTGAACGGCCGGTGGTTGCGCCGGTCCAGTGGGCGATTTGATCCAGGAGAAGGCGAGGATTGCCAATGCGTCGAGCTCATCTCTGGGCAGGTGGAGTCGGGGTTCTGCTGCTCGTTTGCGCCGGGTTGTTCCTGTTGAAAGCTCCTGCCGCCCCCGCTGGAGAGGATACCTCCGCTCCCAGCGTGGAGTGGATCAACCGACTGGTACGAGAAAAGTGGTCTGAGGATCCGGACAATCCCATCCGCCCGTCCCCGGAAGCGACGGACGGCGAATTCATCCGTCGGCTCTTCCTCGACGTGCTCGGGCGCATTCCCACCGCAGAGGAGGCTCGGGATTACATCACGAGCAAAGACCCGAACAAGAAGATCAACCTGGTCAACCGGATCCTGTTCGAAGAGCCCTACGCGTCGGAGTACGCGTCCTATTGGGCGACCGTCTGGTCGGACATGCTCATCGGTCGTAATCCGGCGAGGGATGTTTCGAAGGCTTCGTTGGAAAAGTGGTTGCGAGACGCGTTCGCTTCGAACCGATCCTGGAAGGAGATCGTCTACGATCTGATCACGGCCACCGGCGGCAGCACTCCGGAAAGTCTGAAAGATGGTATCCCTTTCAACGGCGCTGTGAATTTCTTGATGGCCCATGTGGGCGACCGAGCGACCAAGAACGTACCGGCCACATCGTTTACGACACGCTATTTCTTGGGAGTGCAGGTACAGTGCACCCAGTGTCATGACCATCCGTTTAACGACCGGACCCAGGCGGACTTCTGGGGGATCAATGCGTTTTTCCAGCGGATGGAACGGGTGGATGTCACCGATGTGGACGACACGGGACGACGCATCTTCCGCTATGCAATCCTGCGCGACCGCCCCCTCTACGGGGGAGAACCTCTGTTCGTGCTCTACGAGAGACGAAATGGCCTGATGATCGCGGCCGTCCCCCGCTTCCTGGACGGTCGCGAGATCCGCGAGTCACGGGAGGGGTTGAACCTGCGCAAGGAGCTTGCCGAGTGGATCACGAGTGCCGACAATCCCTACTTTGCCCCCGCGATCGTGAACAGGATGTGGGGGCATTTCCTGGGTCGCGGAATCGTCCACCCGGTCGACGACCTGGGCGATCACAATCCTCCCAGCAACCCGGAGCTCCTCTACCAACTCGCCCAAAACTTCAAGGAAAACGGCTACGACCTCAAGGAATTGATCCGGTGGATCGTGCTCAGTGAGCCGTATGGGCTGTCCAGCAAGACAACGCCATCCAACGAACGGGACGACGTCTACTTCAGCCGCTACTTGCTCAAGCAGATGAGCCCGGATCAGTTCTTCAACTCCTTGATGACCGCCAGTGAGGCGTACAAGACCGGGGCCGTGACGCCTGAGCGCGCCTACCGCCTCAAGCAGGAACTGAAGCGACAGTTCACGGCGGTGTTCGGCAACGACGAAAACACCGAGGCCGACACATTTGCCGGGACAATCCCTCAAGCGTTGCTCATGATGAACGGCCGGTTGATCCAGCAGGCGACTTCGCTGGACAAGGGCAGCTATCTCCGGCGCCTCATCGATTCGCATCGGCGGAAGTACGGGCGGAGTGCCCCGGCGCGAATCATCGACGAACTCTATCTGTCCGCCCTATCCCGCTTCCCGACCCGCAAAGAACGTGCTCTGGCGCTGCGGCTGGTCGCCACCTACGCTCGCCGTGGCGAAGAAGACAAGGCATACCAGGACATCTTCTGGGCGCTGCTGAACTCGAACGAGTTCGCCCTGATCCACTGATCAGCGCGGCTCACCGACGCAGCTCATGTTAGGAGCGAGAGGCAACCGGCGAAAGGGAGAACCGAAGATGAAGAGACCGATTTCCATGCCCAAGGGTATGTCGAGGCGGCACTTCCTGTCGCACCTGGCGCAGACCTCCCTGGCGCTACCGGCACTCTCCTGGCTGGAGCACATGCGGGCACATGCAGCGGACATCCAGAAGCAGGGAAAAAGCGTGATCCTGCTCTGGATGAGCGGTGGTCCGGCCACGATCGACATGTGGGATCTGAAGCCGGGCGCGCCGACAGGGGGCGAGTTCAAGCCGATTCAGACCAACGTGCCGGGGATCCAGATTTCCGAGCACCTGCCCCGGATCGCGAAGATCATGGACAAGCTCGCCATCATCCGCTCGATGAGCACTGTGGAGGCAGACCATAGCCGGGGTACGTACAAGATGCACACCGGCTACCGGCCCAGCAACAGCATGCAACACCCGTCCTTCGGAGCACTGGTGGCACACCAGCTCGGTCCGAAGGTCGACATCGATCTGCCCCATTTCATCAGTATCAACACGCCAAGCGTGGGACCAGGGTTTCTGGGGATGGCGTACGCCCCCTTCGTGGTAAACAGCCCAGGGCGTCCTATCCAGAACCTCCAGTTGCCCACCGGCGTTACCCCCCTGCGCATGCGCAATCGGCTGGGCTACCTCGAGTTCATTGAGAACCGCTTTATCAGCGAGCGTCGCGGGACGGCAGCGGTGGACCACAAAAAGGTGTATGAGAAGGCGGTTCGGTTGATGACGTCCGATCAGCTCGACGCGTTCAGGATCGACAAAGAACCGGAGTCGGTTCGGGAACGGTACGGGGACACCAGCTTCGGCCGTGGCTGCCTGATCGCTCGCCGTCTCGTAGAAGTGGGTGTGAGTTTCGTGGAAGTCGGTCTTGGCGGATGGGACACGCACAGCAACACGTTCGAGGCCCATCGAACCAGGTTGCAGCCCACCGTGGACCAGGCGATGTCCGCTCTAATCGAGGACCTCGTGTCACGCGGGCTCTATGAGAAGACGCTGGTCGTATGGATGGGCGAGTTCGGACGCACCCCGAGGATCAACCAGAATGTAGGCCGTGACCACTATGCCCGTGCCTGGTCGGTCGTACTTGGTGGCTGTGGCCTCGCCGGCGGTGCCGTCATCGGAAGGACCAACGAAGACGGCACGCAGGTGGTGGACCGTCCCGTCGATACCCCAGACTTGATCGCCACCTTCTGCAAAGCCCTCGGCATCCCCACCGACCTGAAGTTTATGACACCCAACGGTCGTCCCTACTGGGTCGTCGATCGGAATTCAGGTGCAGCCCCCATCCACGAACTGTTCACCTAATCGGTCAAAACCGGCGACAGCACGTTTCACCGGGCCCTGCGTAAGCAAAGGGCCCTTCTTTTTTGCCGGTCCGTCTGCTGGCCTACTCCGGCACACGGCCCCGCTCCAGCAACGGTCTTCGAAGGCACCGGATTCGAAACCAGAGCTTAGTCTCGCGCGGGCGTATCACAAAGTTGCCGGACAGGCTGGTCCCTGACCACAACCTTGGTGGTTTGGCGCATAGGGCTAAGGGGAGGGCCGACTGCCTGACTTACATCTATGCTCGGTCTCACAGTGACTGCACATCGGCCGTTCATGTGCAGGCGATACCCAGGCAGTCACGGATGGTTCCTGGCGGCTCCGCCCAACCGCGGCTGGAACTGACCGGATAGAATGCGAAACAGGACCGGTGGGAGCTGGTAGCCGAGGAACTGTTAGCCCCCCAAGAACAGGATCGCACCAAGATGAAAGCAGAACAGAGGGTCGGAGCCGGTACATGGATCCAGTGACGATTACGATAGCCGTCGTCGATGGACCAGATCGTGGCCGGGTCTTCCCGAACCTGAAACCGGGTATCAGTATCGGCCGCGAGGAAGGAAACACGGTCCTGCTTCGCGACGAACGCGTTAGCCGGTTTCACGCCAAGATCTACTCGACCGGGGACGAAATCGTCATCACCGACCTTCAAAGTACAAACGGGACATTCGTCAACGGCGATCCGATCCGCTTCTCACCGCTCACCTCCGGCGACCGAATCATGATGGGACGAACGGTCCTGGTCGTGCACATCCACGAGGGAAGCCGCTCCGATGACGAACCGTCCACCTTTTCCATCGTGCAGGTGTCCAGGGACGTCCCCGCGCCGGACAAACTGGACGAACTCCCGACTCCTGAGGCAGACGAGCGGGCCAAAAAGGGGGAAGACTTCGAGTTTGTCGTCGGTTCTCCCGGACGTAGTTCCGCGGAACTTCCCCCGTTACCGTCTGACCTCACACAGGGGCAGAAAGCCCGGATTATCCGAATACTCGACTGGATCCATAGGCGGTTGCGAAGCTGTCTGTGGTCGGCCGTCGAAGATCCCAGCGCCCAGGTGGTCCGCATCCCCCGCGAGGAGTGGCAGCGGCTCGTAGAGACAATCGCACGGATCACCGAACAATACAGGGAACTGGTCGAGCCTTCCGAGGAGTGATAGCGGTAGGGCAGCCCGGTTACCCGGCCTCCCCCCTCCGAACCGTACGTCCGGCTCGCCCGCCTCTCCGGTCGGTGGTCTTACGAGGATCGACAGCAAGAACCGCGGCCAAACGCGGGCTACCTCGCCATTGTCCCCGCTGACTTTGGCGCGCGGCAGCCCCCCCCTGCCGCTTTTAAGAAACTAAAGCGGCACGGGAGTGCCGCACTCCAAAGAACCAAAGCGGCAGGGGACTGCCGCACTCCAAAGCCTGCCAACGTACCGGGGACGCGGAACCAACCATGGAGCTGGAACCCGGTGGCGGCGTGGGCTGCCGCGGCGGATCGGCGAAAAGACGTTTAGAATAGGTATGCCGACCGGTTCGCCTGACGCCCGACTACGTTGATGCCCGGCGGTTTCCTCTGAGCACAGCCCAGGGGTCAACCCGGCCACAACTGGGGGAAGAAGGGTGCCCTCCAATCCCTTTGCGGTTGGAATCAACCTTGCAACCTACTCCTACTTTTCCCTCGTGCTCCTCATCGCGCTTTTCTTTAAGTTCTCGCGGCCCTTCAGCTTGAGGAACGCGGACATCATCATTTGCCAGCTTCCTTTCCTCGGGTTCGTCGCCCTCGAGACGTGGCCGGCCATCGGTTACTCCTTGCTTCTCATTTTCGCAGCCGCGACCATCGTCCGGGCCTACTTTGACCCTGGTCTGGAGCGGCGACCGGCGTTGGGGACAAACGCTACCGTCGGCGCTCTCACTTTCCTCGTCTGTGTGGCGTTCAGCTTCCACACTCTGTACGGCCTGCAGGTGCATCCCAACCGCGCGGACCTGACGCGGGCGAACGTTCCCCACAAGCAACCCCGAGAGCCCGACTCACCAATCGTGGCATGGCCCGCAATCCAGCGACGACTGGGCCGAACTATTGCATCCTGGGTCGGGATTGGCATCGCCTACGCCGCACATCTCGTCGTGACCGTTGGCCTGGCATCGGCGGGTACTCGCTGGTTCAACGACATGACCCTGGGACTGGCGGCGGCCGTCTCCTACATGGCGTCCACGGCCGTACTCTGGAGTGCCGGGGATCCGGCCTACTCGCTCCCACCCGCGCTGATTATGGTGGCCCTTCTGTGCGCCCCCACACCGACGTTGTCCGCCTTCCTGCTTGGGCTCACGGCAGGCATCGCGGATGGGTTCGTCCTGCTGATTCCCTTCTGGGCACCGGTGTTGATGCGTCAGAATGTGCGAGGCTTCGCGGGCGGGTTGATTTGCGGTCTGCTTCTGAGCTGGCTGGTGGCGTGGGCGATCGGTGCCCAGTGGGCGCTGGATGCAGCACGAATTCAGTTGGTCTACTGGAGCAGCGCCGCGGCGGCCCCTCATACCGGGGTGTGGGGCACCGCACCGGCGGCGCTTCGGTTCGCCGTCGTCGTAGTCACCCTTGGGCTGGTCAGCGGCTTTGCACTCTGGCCGCTGCATAAGAACCTCATGTCCGTGGTCGCCGCCACGACGGCCGTCCTTGCCGCCACACAACTGTGGTACCCCTACTACGGGGGCACCTACGTCACCTGGTATCTGCCGTTCCTGCTACTCATGATTTTCCGACCGACGCTGGTGCGCGTGCGATTGTGATCGGTCGGGCCAGCCTGGGCGAACCGGACGAGTCAGCTTACCAACCGCACGGTCCCCGATCCCTGGGCAACTTCCCCCACGATCCAGCAGTCCACTCCGTGGGACCTGATCCGATTGGCAATGCTGTCGGCATAAAACGGACTGACGACCAGGATCATGCCCAGCCCCATGTTAAACACGCGATACATTTCTGCGTCTTCCACCGGGCCCAACCGCGCCAGCCACTGGAAAACAGTCGGTACGGGCCATGTGCCCACCCGAACCAGCGCATCCACGGTCGGCGGGAGCACTCGCTTCAGATTCTCCGCAATCCCCCCGCCGGTGATGTGCGCCATCCCCCTCACCACACGCTTCACCCGATAGTGGGCCAGCACGTCCGTGATGGGAGACGTGTAGATCCGCGTGGGCTCCAGCAGGACGTCCGCGACTGTTCTGGCCAGATCAGAAACGACGCTGTCCGGCTTGAGCCCCGCGCGGTCGAAAACAATGCGGCGCACGAGAGAATAACCATTCGAATGCAATCCACTGGAAGCCAGTCCAATCAGCAGATCACCCGGGCGGATCGTTTCTCCGCTGACGATCTTTCGCTCTTCGGCCACGGCGACGCAAAAGCCGGCCAGGTCGTACTCACCCGGTCCATACACGTCCGGGAGGATCGCCGTCTCGCCCCCCAGCAGAGCACAGCCTGCCAGGCGGCAACCGGCCGCCACACCGCGCACGATCTGTTCCAGCCGTTCCGGGTCGTCGCGGTCCATCGCCACGTAGTCCAGAAAGAAAAGCGGCTCCCCCCCGAGAGCGAGGCAGTCGTTGACGGACATTGCCACCAGATCGATCCCGACCGTGTCGTGACGCCCTGTCATGACGGCCACCTTCAGCTTGGTACCCACGCCGTCGGTGGCGGCGAGCAGTACCGGCCGCGTGTACCGCCGCGCCAGCAGAGGCCGCTCTTCGAACAGCTTGAACGCTCCTGCGAACAAACTGCCAAGGGGGAGTACCCGCGACGTGTGCGTGGAGCGCACCAGGCGCTGGATGCGCTGCATGGCTTCGGCGTATTGGTCGAGGTCTACGCCAGCATCCCGGTACGTCAGTGGTCTCGCCCCACGATCACTTTCGCTCGACATCGGTCAGGTCCACGATTGGAACGGGGTCTTCTTCGAGAATCTCGATCAGCTCCGGCACTGCCTTGCTCTGCGGCGCGTACCGCCGAATGATCGAGGCGGCCACACGCAGGCCGTCCACCGCCGCACTCACAATCCCACCGGCGTAGCCAGCCCCTTCACCGCAAGGATACAGGCCATCCGCGCCCGGACAGCAGAGCGTGGCGGGGTCGCGCGGGATCTGAACAGGGGCACTACCCCGCGCCTCGGGTCCGACCAATGTGGCATCCCGGAGCAGTGCATGCTTGAGCTGTCGGTCCAGTGCGGGCAGGCCCGCATGCAGCGCCTGGATCACGGCCGGTGGGAGGAAATCGTGCAAGTCTCCCGGTACTACCCCCCGGCGGTGGCTGGATGGAATCGAACCTGAACTGGGCCGTCTGTGCAAGAAATCGACCGCCCACTGGATAGGAGCAAGATATTGGCGCCGTCCATGCAGGTAGGCAGCCCCCTCCGCAGCTCGCTGGAACCCGATCGCGCCCCAGGCACCGGGATTGGGCAAATCTTCGGCCTGGATCGTCACCACCAGGCCACTGTTTGCAAAGGGGGAGTCTCGACGGGCGTAGCTCATGCCGTTCGTGCAGTAAAAGCCCGCCTCGGAGACGGAAGGAATCACGTAGCCTCCCGGACACATGCAGAACGTGTACAGGGTTCTACCCACGTGGGCCTTTAGCTCGTACTCGGCGGGTCCGAGCGCGGGGTGGTCGGCGTAGGGGCCGTAACAGGCCACATTCACGTTGACTTGGGGCTGCTCGATGCGAACGCCGAACTGGAACGGCTTAAACGCCAGCGGTATGCCACGGCGAGCGAGCATGGCGTAGACATCCCGGGCACTGTGGCCGGTGGCCAAAACGATCACCTCCGCCGGCACGAAACCACCCGTCGTGTACACTCCGCGGACACGGCCGGCGGCGATCTCGATGTCCTCCACCCGTCGCTGGAAATAGAAGTCGCACCCGGCCGCAGCCAGGCGACGCCGGATCGCCTTAACCACAGCCGGAAGCCGGTTGCTGCCCAGATGCGGCCGGCTCTCCCAGAGAATGGACAACCGTCCCTTACAGGCGGCGATCACGCGGAGCACCGCCCGAACCTCGGGCCCGCTCCTGCGACAGGTCAGCTTTCCATCGCTAAATGTTCCTGCGCCCCCCTCTCCATACAGGTAGTTGCTCTCCGGGTTCAGTGGCCCCCCGGCTTCGAACGCCTCCACGTCCCGTGTTCGTTCCCGCACGCGCTTGCCGCGTTCGAGCACTAACGGGGGGTAACCGCAGGCCGTCAATAGCCACGCGGCAAACAGACCGGCCGGACCGGCCCCCACGATAACCGGGCGGAAACGGAGCAGCCGCTGCCCCGGTTCGGGTACCCGGTAGGGCTCGCTTTCGATCTGACTAACCCCTGGCGGCAAATGGTCCAGCCTCAGCTTTCCGCTCCTGAGAACCTCCACCTCCAGGGTGTAGACGAACGCGATGCGGTCCGGCCGCCGCGCATCCAGGCTCCTGCGCAGGACGCGGTAGCGCAACACCGTCCCCTCGGGAACACGGAGGCGGCGTGCGATGGAGTGCGCAAGGCGCTGCTCCTCGGCGCCCAGCGGAAGGCGCACGCCCGAGACTTTAAGCTTCACCGTTGCACTGGCCACGGCGCATCCCAGTCGCTGAGGCTCCTCCTCCAGGACCTAAGCGAAGAAGACAGTTCCGAGTCTGCTGCGGTGTTCGGCTCCGCTGCAGGGGCCGTGTGTTGATTCTAGTCAGCCAATTGGCTTGGCCGGACATCCGATGGAAGCCAGCGGCTGGTCTTGGTTGTCGCCCGCTTCTACCATCACTTGACGTCGCAAACGACCAGCGGAAACGCCGGGAGACCTGATTGCTCGGGAGAACGGACAATGCCGCCAGAACCCCAGGCGCAAGAGAACGGTCAGAAAACCGTTGCTGTGGTGGGCGCAAGCACCGACCGGTCCAAGTACGGCAACAAGGCGGTGCGCGCCTACCTCCGCCAGGGCTGGCGTGTGTTCCCGGTTAACCCTAAGGAGGAAACGATTGAGGGCCTGAAAGCGTACCGCTCGGTGCTGGACGTTCCTGTCCCCGAGCTTGATCGCATTACCGTTTACGTCCCCCCACAGGTCGGCATCAAGCTGCTCGAAGAGTTCGCTCGAAAGCCGCACAAGGAGCTGTACATCAACCCGGGGGCCGAAAGCCCCGAACTGCTCAAGCGGGCGGAGGAGCTCGGGCTTAAGCCGATTGTGGCCTGTAGCATCCTTGCTCTGGGCGCAAACCCAGAAGAGTTCTAGCCCCACGCAACGCCCGGCCCCCGCTCATGCTCCCGATCGACACGGCCTTGCCTTCGGCGGAACAAATAGACAGGACCACCGCACCTCCGGTCGAGTGGTACGGTGGTCCGTTCGTTTCCCGAACGCGAGTTTGTTCCGCCTACACGAGCGGCGTCCGTCCGGGCTTGGCAACCGGTTGGATCTCCACGGGCCCCCACTCGTACTTGTCAGGACCCAGCCGCTGTTTCGAATTCCACGCCTGTTCCCAGGTGACGACCTGGCCCGTGTAGGTCGCCATGCGGCCCATGATGGCCATCATGGTACTCTTGGTCATGTACTCGCCGTTGTTGATCGGCTTCCCATCAAAGATGCTCTGCATCATCTCGTCGTGCTCGGTCTGATACATGTTGTTCGACTTGCCCCGGTATCGCCAGACCGTCTTGCCCTTGTACGTCGCCCGGTGCTTGAGCACGTCAACATGGCCTTTCGTGCAGAAGATGTGGTCCGAAACGTCGTTGTAGCAGCCCGATATCTGGCGGCAGTAGCTGAAGCAGCGAACGCCGTTGGCAAACTCGAAGACCACGGCATGGTGGTCATAGATATTGCCATAGATCGGTTCGACACGGACTTGACGACCGCCTAACCCCCAGGCTTTCACCGGATAGGTGTCCCCCATTGCCCAGGCCATCTTGTCCAGGCTGTGGATGTGCTGCTCCACGATATGATCGCCCGAAAGCCACTGGAAGTACAACCAGTTCCGACACTGCCACTCCATGTCAGACCAGCCAGGTTTCCTGGGAACCGACCAGAGGTAGCCGACCACGTAGTTTGTCTGCAACGCGATGATATCGCCGAACTCGCCGTCCAGCACCCGTTTCATGGTCTCCCGCACGCCGTAGTGATACCGCCAGCAAAGCCCGGACACGACGGCGATGCCGTACTCTTTGGCCTTCTGGCACGATTCCCACACCGACCGGACCCCGGGGGCATCTACAGCCACCGGTTTCTCGGCGAAGATGTGTTTCTTTGCCTCGACCGCAGCACGCAGATGCTCCGGCCGAAAATGAGGCGGCGTGCACAGGAGAACAACATCACAGCACTCGATGACGTGCTTGTAAGCGTCGAACCCCGTGAAGCACCGGTCCTCGCTCACTTCAACCTTGTCGGGGACCGTCTTTCGCAACGTGGCCAGGCTCCTATCCAGCTTGTCGCGGAACAGATCGGCCATCGCATACAGCCGCATGTTTGGCGCGGCGCGGACGCTCTGAGCTGCCGCTCCGGTGCCCCTACCACCGCATCCAATGAGACCGACTTTGATGATGTCGCTGCCCGCCGCATGGGCGAACCGGCTCACATCGAGGCTCGCCAGGGAAACCGCCGCGGCCGTCGCGGCCGTGGAGTTCCTCAGAAAAGAACGCCGACTCGTTGCCTTCCGCTGCGTTGCACCACGTTGCTTGTCGGATGGCATCATGTATCCTCCAAAAAGCCTGTTCCGCTCACACGCTGCTTCGCCGACGCCAGTCGGCGAAAAAGGTCCTTAACGAGGCAACGCACTGCCTATTCTTTCTTCCCGCGGAGATGCTCGTTCAGGAAAGACAGCACCAGCCTCCGCACCGGCGGCGCGTCGAACTCCGGCCCGCCGTGCCTGGCCCCCTCGATAATGTGAAGGACTGCTGTCAACCCGGCCTCACGGTACCGCTCCGCCAGCCGCGTGCTCTGCTGCACGGGCACGACGGGGTCCGCTGAGCCGTGGACGATCAGAATAGGAGGATCATCCCGCGTCACGTGGGTGACCGGACTGGCCAAACGAGCCAGGTCTATCTTCTTGGAGGGTAACCCACCGAGCAGCAGGGCGACCGGGGATCCCGGCCGGTTAATCCTTTCCCCCTCTGGAGAGTTGATCCAGTGGACCAGGTCCGTGGGGCCAAAAAAGTCGACCACCGCCTTTACCCGGGATGAGACCGCGGAGTTGCCCCCGACGCTGCCTTCCAACTCTTTTACCCCGGCCGAAACGCCAAGCAGGGCGGCCAGATGCCCACCGGCAGAGGCACCGGCTACCGCGAACCTCTCCGCGTCCAGGCCGTACTCGGTGGCGTGAGCCCGCAGCCAACGGACAGCCCCCTTGCAATCGTGGATCTGGGCCGGAAATAGCGCCTCCGTGCTCAACCGGTACTCGACACTCGCGACCGCGTACCCGCGACCGGTCAACCAGAGCAGACGGCAATTCCGCTTGTTGCCCGCGCGCCACCCGCCGTCGTGGATCCAGACCACAAGCGGAAGCGGACGCTCGGCCCGTTCGGGCACGTACAGATCCAACCGCAGCGGACGGTCGCCAAGGCGAGCGTACTCGATGTCCCGTTCAACTTGCACACCTGCAGGCAGGCCGGACCGCTGCTGCACTAGGCCCGCCCGCAGACTGGGCAGCGCGAAGGCAAGCACAATCCCCACCACTACGGGACACGTCGCTCTAACCACACGTGTCGCCATGCTCTGTCTCCACCGCGGGATTTCCACTTCCTAAGTGTATCAAAGAACTCATCAACGCACGACAGAACGTTGATGGCTTGCCGCCTCCTCTCCTCGCAGGACCGGTGGGTTCGTGTGGCCGTTCGAAACCTCCCTTGCGGCAGGCTGATGCACAGCTCCAGAGCGCCCCGTCGGACAGGGTGGGCCGAGCGAGCGGTCCTGGCAGGCGCGGACCCCGAAGCAGATGGGCCACGTCGTGGCGGCCTAGCACTGGCGGTGGACGCCACAGCGTCGGGCTGGAGAGGGATTCGCCCGCGGGCCTATACTTTTGTCGAAGTGCACACCGGAACGGTTCACTTCCCTTCCAACGAGCGCCTCGAGATTCGTCTGGCCGCATACCGAGTAGTGGAGAAGGGGAAGAGACCTGTGGGGCTTGTCGTACAGAAATTTGGCGGAACGAGTGTGGCGACGAGCGAGCGAATCATGGCGGCCGCGCGGCGGGCGATCCGCGCCCGACAAAGCGGCCATCAGGTGGTCATCGTCGTCTCGGCACGGGGCGACACGACCGACGAACTCATCGCTCTGGCCCGCGAAATCACCGAGGATCCGCCCGCCCGTGAGATGGACATGCTGCTGTCTACGGGCGAGCAGGTCTCGATTGCATTGATGGCGATGGCCGTGCAATCGCTCGGTTGGCCGGCGATCAGCTTAACGGGCGCCCAGGTCGGCATCGTAACGGACCACTTCCATACGAAGGCGAGGATCAAATCGATTTCAACCGATCGGATCAAGAGGCTGCTTGAGCAGGGCTACATCGTAATCGTGGCCGGTTTCCAGGGGATTGACGAGTCGCAGAATATCACGACTCTTGGGCGTGGGGGATCCGACACGACCGCGGTCGCCCTGGCCGCGGCGCTCGGCGCCGATCTCTGCGAGATTTACACCGACGTGGACGGCGTGTACACCACCGACCCCCGTATCGTTCCGGAAGCGCAGAGAATCGAGCAGATCAGCTACGACGAAATGCTGGAGCTCGCCTCCGTGGGGGCCGGGGTCATGCACAATCGATCAATCGAGTTGGCGAAGAAGTACGGTGTCCCGATCCACGTACGGAGTTCCTTTACGGATGCGCCTGGCACCTGGATTGTGCCGCTGAGTCCCGAGCTGGAGCAAGACGTGGTGTGTGGGGCGGCTCTAACGCGTGACGAGGCGCGGATCACTGTGGAGGATATCCCCCTGGAGCCCGCTCGTATCTACGATCTCTTCCGGCAAATTGCCGGGGAGAATATCGTTACCGACATGATCGTGCAAAACCTTTCCAAAGAGGATAAACCGCAGCTTTCCTTCACGGTGCACCGGAACGACTTGAAGGCTACTCTGGCAATCGTCCGCGAGATCGCCCGCGCCGTCGGTGCCGGGAAGGTGCAGTCGGAGGACAGCGTGGCGAAGGTCTCGATCGTGGGCGCAGGCATGCGGACGCATAGTGGCGTAGCCGAACGCATGTTTGCGGCGCTTGCCGCTGAAGACATCAACATCAAGATGATCACAACCAGCGAGTACAAGATCTCGGTTCTGGTCGACCGCGACCGCGGTATCGATGCCCTGCGCGCGGTCCATCGCGCGTTCGATTTAGGACGGGAACGAGGGGCTCGGCACCGCGGCGAATTCCGGCCCAGCCCCAGGAGATCGCACTACACCGACGAGTCGCTCGCGGCGATCGTGCAGCAGCTCCCCTCCATGGAAGCCATCGTTGTCAGCAATATCGTGCCCGACCCGAGCCAGGGGCTCATTACCCTCTTCGATGTACCCGACCGCCCGGGAATCGCGGCACGGATCTTTTCGCGGATCGCGGAAACAGACGCCATTGTCGACATGATCGTGCAGGACGTGTCCCGAAAGGGCTTCACCCACCTCTCCTTCACGGTGCCACGACCGGACATGAGCCGCGTCCTCACCGCCCTAGAACCGTTCGCACGGCAGATCGGAGGCACCGTGCATGCCAACGCGAACATCACGAAGATCACCCTCGAAGGTGTCGGCATGCGCTCCCACACCGGTGTTGCGGCGCGGATGTTCGAAGCGCTCCTTGGGGGGAATATCCCCGTGCTGATGATCAATACCAGCGAGGTCCATATCTCGATCGCGGTTTCCGATGTCCATGCCGATGAAGCAGTCGCCCGGCTCAGAGCCGCATTCGGTCTACCGGTAACCGAAACGCAGCGGCCGGAGTCGGCAACCGCTTGAGCTGCTGTTTCGATCAGACAGCCCACGGACGGCCCCCGCCGTAGCACCAGGCGTGGCGCACGTGCCGGGCCCTCGTCACGATCCGTCCCCTGGACTAGCGTGGAGCGGATTCTGGCTTGGGCGGGGACGCCGGCTGCTAAGGCGCGCAGCTAGTTCTTTTCGTAGCCGGCGGCCTTCTCGTAGTCGAGTTCGTACGGAGGCAGGTCCTTCCGCTTGTCGCGTACGAACCAGTCCATCCAGCGCAGACAGCGCAGGACGTAGTCGAGCCGCGACGCCGCGCGGCGGTTGCCGTGCCCCTCGCCAGGGTAGAAGACGAGCCGTACCGGCGTCTTACCTAGAGTTTTCAGGTGTCGGTAGAGCTCCATCGACTGGCTCGGGTGAACGCGTGTGTCCTCCTTGCCATGAAGGATCAGCAGAGGCGTCCGCGCTTTTTGAACGTGGTAGATCGGGCTCCGTTCCAGAAACAGCTCCCACGCCTCCCAAAGCCGATGGCGATCGTGCACCAGATAAATCTCGTCCGGAATGTCCGTCGTGCCCGCCTTGGAGATCTTGTCGCTGATCCCCACGAACATCACACCGGCGGCAAACCGCTCCGAGTAGAAAGTGCTGCACCACGCCGTCGCGTATCCCCCGTAGCTGCCTCCGGTCACGGCCACCCGATCCCGATCCACGAGACCGGTCTTCACCAGATAGTCCACACAGTCGACCAGGTCGTCGAACTCTTTGCCGGCCGGGTCACCGTGGTCGAGCATGGAGAATTCGACCCCCCTGCCAGTACTACCGCGGTAGTTCGGGTACACGACGGCATAGCCTCGTGCTGCGAGCAGTTGGCCGGGCGTGGCGTAGCGAGTCACCCAACCGTTTGGCACATGAGATTCCGGCCCACCGTGGACCATCACCACCAGGGGGTAGCGGGTGTCGCGCTTCCAGTCCAACGGCCGAATGAGGATCGCTTCGATGTCCAGCCCGTCACGGGCGCGATATCGAATCGGCTCCTGCGTCGCCAGACGGACCTGCTCGAGCCAGGCGTTGTGATCGGTGACCCGCTTCGGTTGGCCCTTGCCTTTGTCCCAAACGAACAACTCGGGGGGATGATGCGGCGTATGCCCGATCAGGGCCGCCCGACCTGCGGCAACCGAATAGCTCACCGACGTAAAGATCGGCCCCTGTGGACCTGCCAGAATCTGTCTTTTCCCCCCTTTCGCTGAGATCCTGTTCAACGTGCTCCAAACCCCCTCGTCGGCAAGAAAGAGCAGCTCGTCCGGGCTCTCCCATGCGATCTGCCTCACGTGTCCCGCGAACCCAGGAAAGATGTCGCGGAACTCGCCGGTGGCTGCGTCCGCTACCATCAACCGCCCCGCTGCCGGATCGTGCTGGTGTTCCGCTGAAACGAACGCCAGCCGCTTGCCATCCGGACTCCATGCCAGCGGTCCCAGTTTGCCCGGGTTCTGCACGCGTACCAGGACCTGCCCGGTATCTGGGTGCACGATGTGGATCCGCCTGCGCATGTAGTGGTCGTCGACCAGCGGAGTCGGGGCCAGAACTACAGCCAGCAGGCCGCCCGGCCCCCACTGGACGACGGAAGCGGAACCTGGTAAATCGAGCCGGCGAGGGTTCTCAATCTTCTCGCTCGAAACGTCGGCCACCCACACCCGGACGAACGGGCGATCCTCTTCGTAAATCTCCTGGTTGAACCCCTGCTGTCGGCGACGCTTCCGTTCTTCCGATATCGGGTCGGCCGCAAGGAAGGCCAACCGCCGTCCGTCCGGGGACCAGTCGTACGCCACGATGTCGGTTTCATGCTCAAGTAGCCTGCGTGCTTCGCCACCGGAGAGTGCGATCAGGTAGAGGGATCGATGCTCGTCACCCGGGCGCTTGGCAAGGAAGCTAACCCCGCGCCCGTCCGGTGTCCACCGGACACCCCCCACAACCACGTCCCCCGTCACGAACGGCATCGATTCCCGCCGCTCCCCCGACCAGACGTACAGCTCTACCCGATCCGTTCCATCCTTTTCTTCGAACGGGTTTCTGGGCCGCCTTACGAGGTAGGCTACGTGGCGGCCGTCCGGAGCAAGCTCCGCTGCTACGACACGCCGCACCCGGAGCAGGTCAATGGGCTTCATTGCCCGCTTCGTCTGCGCGTGTACCGGATGAGCTACCGTAACTGCTATTGCTGCAGCAACCCAGAACAGCCTTATCGTCGCCCGGCTTAACGCGGTCATTTCCACCTCCAGTCATTCGGAAAAATGCGTGCTCTGGGCAAAACAACCAATCAGTGAAGGATAGCGAATTTCGCGACTCGCAGCGACCAACTTCCTCAGCCAGGCGCGACACGGTCCGCCGGGCCACTTCGATCCGACCGACCACGCCTCGCAAGGCCTCCGCTGGGCCTGCATCTTCACGTGTAGCACGCGAGAGCGAACGCACTGGCAAGACCGGACCTCGACAACGGTGAACGAGCGTCGGTTTGCCACCGCGCCGGGTGCCGATGAAGGGCCACGCCGCTCTAATGGCAGCCGCCGGCCCGCCGCACGGCCAAGGAAGACCAAGGTCGGCCCCCTTTCGCTGCCGCCCGCCCAAAAGGAGGTCCCCCCGCACGCCCAAGGGGTACCTGAAGCAGCCGGTTGTGCAGATCATGCAGCCAAGAGAGGATCGAGCAATTCTGATTGCCCGGGGGGCAAGGACTCTGTGGACAACCACGGATCAGCTTGAGCTAAATTTCAACGTGTGGTGAGCGTTTCGTGGGGAAACGCTCGGTCCGGGGGCATGTTGATTCGGCGGGCTTTTGCCACATGTCTGTCGAGCCACAGGCCTCTCATCAGCCACGTGTCAGGTTCGTGTACGAAGGGGGGGTAGATTCATGCACGTATCCGGCACAACGCCCACCTCGTCAGCATCGCTGTGGACACGAGATGCCGCTAACCTGCGCGCACGCACGCAGCGTGCCGACCTGCCATCGTCCGGTCGCGTAGGGGTAATTCCAACCCCGACGGCTCATCCGACCGCGGACGCTAGGGCGGCCAACCTGCCATCGCCTGATCGCGTAGGAGTAATTCCTACTCCGACGGCCCATCCAACCGTCGACGCTCGCGCGGCTACTGACACTGCGAACCTGCCATCACCCGACCGTGTCGGCTTCATTCCCACTCCCGCGGGCCACCCCACGGTCGGCGCTCAGGCGAGCAACAACGCGGCCCATCTGCCGTCGCCAGACCGCGTCGGTTTTATCCCAACTCCGGCCGGTCATGGGGATCCCAACAGGTTTCCTGATCCAGACCGATTCCCCGACCCGGACCGAGCCCCGAAGGGTCCCGGACCGGCGCCGTATCGAGCGGCGAGCCT
>Ga0256839_1001256_pt1 | contig 31250 bp, 30 predicted proteins | sample 354166metaG_FD_185968 | JGI IMG/M metagenome (GOLD analysis project Ga0256839, IMG submission 185968) | Hydrothermal vent microbial communities from Mid Atlantic Ridge, Atlantic Ocean - 354-166 | ecosystem: Environmental > Aquatic > Marine > Hydrothermal vents | place: Atlantic Ocean: Mid... | reverse complement strand
GGGCCTTCCGTGATTTTGATGTTGGGATTTGAGAATCAACATTTTATCACGCGCAAGGCCTTTTTTGTTGCTATTTCAATGCCTTATAGGGATTTTTGTGCTGAAAGTGAACTCCGAAACTTGAGATGTATATACCCCCCCAGATCGATCCGGTATAGTTGCCCCCTTTTATCGGTTGGCTGGATCCGTTCGTTTCCGAACGGTTGCATGGCCATTCCAATTCGGGTTCCAGACATGGAAAAACTGCTGATCCAGGGCGGCAATCCCCTGCACGGTGATGTGCGCATTTCTGGTGCGAAAAATGCCGTGTTGCCGATTCTCGCGGCCACATTGCTCGGCGACTCGGCCTCGCGCATCTGCAATGTGCCGCATCTGCGTGACGTGACGACGATGAATCGGCTGCTCGGCCAACTGGGCGCATCGCTGACCGTCGACGAGAAGATGAATATCGAAGTCGATCCAGTGACTGTCAACAGCACCATCGCGCCCTATGATCTGGTCAAGACGATGCGTGCCTCGATTCTGGCGCTTGGGCCGTTGCTGGCGCGCTACGGTTTTGCCGAGGTGTCGCTGCCGGGTGGGTGTGCGATCGGGGCGCGGCCGGTAAATCTGCACATCGATGGTCTGCGGGCGATGAAGGCAGAGATCGTCGTCGAGGAAGGCTATATCAAGGCGCGGGCAAAGCGGCTGCAGGGCGCGCGGATTTTCATGGACATGGTCAGCGTCACGGGCACCGAAAATCTGCTGATGGCGGCGACATTGGCCGAAGGTGAAACCGTCATCGAAAATGCGGCACGCGAGCCGGAGGTGGTCGATCTGGCCAGCTATCTGACGCGCATGGGTGCCCGTATCGAAGGTGCTGGGACCGATACCATTACGATTCAGGGTGTCGATCGGCTGCGTGGCTGCGAGCATCGTGTGCTGCCGGACCGGATCGAGGCGGGCACGTTTCTGGTGGCGGCAGCGATGACCGGCGGGCGGGTGCGCTGCCTGGATGTCGCGCCAGCCACAATGGACGCGGTGCTTGCCAAGCTGCGCGAGGCGGGTGCCGAACTGACCATTGGCGAGGACAGTATTGAGCTGGATATGGACGGCCGCCGGCCGGCACCGGTCGATATTCATACGGCGCCCCATCCCGGCTTTCCCACGGATATGCAGGCGCAGTTCATGGCAATGAACAGCATCGCAGACGGCACCTCGACGCTGGTGGAGACGATCTTCGAAAACCGTTACATGCATGTGCAGGAGATGCAGCGTATGGGTGCCGATATCCGTCTCGAAGGGAATACCGCAATCGTCAGCGGCGTCGACACCATTACCGCTGCGCCGGTGATGGCGACCGATCTGCGCGCCTCGGCTGGGCTGATCCTGATGGCGCTGGTGGCTGCCGGCGAAACCGTGGTCGATCGTGTCTACCATATCGACCGGGGATACGAGAGAATCGAGGAAAAGTTGTCGCAGCTTGGTGCGCGCATTCGCCGGCTGTCATAACCTCAACCGTTCAAATACCTATGAAACAAGATAATCTCATCATTGCGCTGTCCAAGGGCCGCATCTACAAGGAGACCCGACCGTTTCTCGAAGCGGCCGGGATTATCCCGGTAGATGACCCCGAAACCAGCCGCAAGCTGATTCTCGATACCAACCGGGATGATGTGAAACTGCTGATTCTGCGTGCCACCGACGTGCCGACCTATGTGCAATATGGTGCTGCCGACCTCGGTGTGACCGGCAAGGACGTGCTGTGCGAGCATGGTGGTGAAGGTCTCTATGAACTGCTCGACCTTGGTATCGCCCGCTGCCGGCTGATGGTTGCCGGGCGTGTCGGCGAGCCGCTGCCGGAGGCGCGCCGTGTGCGGGTGGCGACCAAGTTCGTGCGCTCGGCGCGCGATCATTTTGCCCGCAAGGGGCAGCAGGTGGAGGTGATCAAGCTGTATGGGTCGATGGAGCTGGCGCCGCTGGTGGGGCTGGCCGACTGTATCGTCGACGTGGTCGACACCGGCAATACCTTGAAAGCAAACGGGCTGGCGCCGCTGGAGCATATTGCCGACATCAGCTCGCGTATCGTCGTCAACAAGGCGGCGATGAAAATGAAGCATGAACGGGTTACCCGTCTGCTCGAAGAGATGAAGAAAGTCGTGACCGAGAGGCAACAGTGATGGCGGCAGAACAGCAAGCCCCAATGCAGACCGATGATCTGCGCATCGATGGCATCAAGGAGGTCAGCTCCCCGGATGTGGTGCGCGCCGAGATTCCAATCACGCCGAAAGCTGCCGCGACCGTGCTGTCTGCGCGCAATGCGATCCACGATATCCTCGTGGGGGACGACGACCGCCTGCTGGTCGTTGTCGGCCCCTGTTCGATTCATGACCCCGAGGCAGGTCTGGAGTATGCGCGGCGGCTGGCCGAACAGCGCGAGCGCTTCAAGGATTCGCTCGAAATCGTCATGCGGGTCTATTTCGAAAAACCGCGCACCACGGTGGGCTGGAAGGGGTTGATCAACGACCCCGGGCTCGATGGCAGCTTCCATATCAACAAGGGATTGCGGATTGCGCGCAAGCTGTTGCAGCAGATCAACGACATGGGCGTACCGACGGCTACCGAATACCTTGATCTCATCAGCCCACAGTACGTGGCCGATCTGATCAGTTGGGGTGCGATCGGCGCTCGTACCACCGAAAGCCAGGTACACCGCGAACTGGCATCCGGTCTCTCCTGTCCAGTGGGCTTCAAGAACAGCACCGACGGCACAATGCAGATCGCAATCGATGCGATTGGCTCGGCGTCGCACCCGCATCATTTTCTGTCGGTGACCAAGGCAGGGCACTCGGCAATATTCTCGACCACCGGCAATCCCGACTGCCACATCATCCTGCGTGGCGGCAATGGCCGCCCGAACTACGATGCAGCGCATATTCAACTCGCCTCGCAGCAGTTGGAGAAAGCGGGCTTGCCGGCACGGCTGATGGTCGATTGCAGCCATGCCAACAGTCAGAAACAGCATCAGCGTCAGATCGATGTCGCTGCCGATATTGCCGGGCAGATTGCCGCTGGTGAAGAGCGCATTGTTGGTGTCATGATCGAAAGCCATCTTAAAGCCGGTCGGCAGGATGCAACGCCTGATAAACCGTTGGAATACGGGGTTAGTATTACCGACGCCTGCATTGGCTGGGACGACACCGTGCCGGTGCTGGAAAAACTCGCCGATGCGGTTCGGCAGCGGCGTGAACGGAGTGCAGCGTGATGTTGCAGATGAAACGACTGTCCACCAGCGCCGATGATTTCTATCGTCAACTGGAAACCATGCTTGCCTGGGAGTCGGTGTCGGACGATGAGGTGTTCGGCGTCGTCAATGGCATTCTGAAACGCATCCGGGCCGAGGGTGATGCCGCGTTGCTGGAATATACGGCAAGATTCGATGGCCTTGAGGTGGCCAGCGCCGCTGAACTGGAGATGCCTAAGGCTCAGCTCGATGCCGCACTGAACAATCTCCCTGAAACCCAGCGCGAGGCGCTGGAAGCGGCGGCGGAGCGGGTGCGTAGCTACGCCGAGCGGCAAAAAATGGCGTCCTGGCAATATACCGAGGCCGATGGCACGGTGCTGGGTCAGCAGGTCATGCCGCTCGACAGTGCTGGGCTCTATGTGCCCGGCGGCAAGGCGGCCTATCCCTCATCGGTGTTGATGAACGCCATCCCGGCCAAGGTGGCCGGTGTGGGCGAGCTGATCATGGTGGTGCCGACACCGGGTGGCGAGGTCAATGAACTGGTGCTGGCGGCGGCTGCTGTGGCGGGCGTTGATCGCGTCTTCACCATCGGTGGTGCCCAGGCAGTAGCCGCGTTGGCCTATGGTACCGAGACGGTACCGCGGGTCGACAAGATCGTCGGGCCGGGCAATATCTATGTCGCTACCGCCAAACGCATGGTGTTCGGCACCGTTGGCATCGACATGATCGCCGGGCCGTCCGAGATCCTGGTGGTCTGCGATGGCAAGACCGACCCCGACTGGATTGCGCTCGACCTGTTTTCCCAGGCAGAACATGACGAGGATGCGCAATCGATTCTGGTCTGTCCGGATGGTGCCTATATCGATCGTGTCATGGAGAGCATGCAGCGCTTGCTGGCCGAGATGCCGCGGGCGGAGATCATTACCGCGTCGATCAATGGCCGGGGTGTCGTCATCGAAGTGCGGGACATGGACGAGGCCATCGAGGTTGCCAACTTTATTGCCCCCGAACACCTTGAGTTGTCCGTTGACGCGCCTGAGCTGATGGCCAAGCGAATACGTCATGCCGGTGCGATCTTCATGGGGCGTTATACCGCCGAGGCGGTAGGTGACTACTGCGCCGGCCCCAACCATGTGTTGCCGACATCGCGCACCGCGCGCTTTTCATCTCCGCTGGGCGTCTATGATTTCCAGAAACGCTCCAGCCTGATCGGTTGTTCTGCTGATGGCGCCTCGGCACTCGGCCAGATTGCATCGGTGCTGGCGCGGGGCGAAGGCTTGATTGCCCATGCGCGTTCCGCCGAAAAGCGGATCAAATAGGCATCGTAACAACTCAGCTCACCACTGAAACACGCCATCTCTGCGTCGCCTACATGGATGTAGGTGAGGGGCGTGAGCAGGAGGCGGAAGCTTTGGGAAATGGTCATTTACACGTGGTAGACAATTGCTCCATGCATTGTCTACACTCCCCACTTCCATGTGGGTCGTAAACTCACATTTCCCGCCTTGATCTGACGCGTTTCAGCGGCGATCTGAGCAGTTACGGTTCTATTTTTCTACCAACTGAATAGTTACTAAGCGCCCCAGCCCGCTGCGCGGGCACACACCGAAAAGTAACGAAATGATACTGAGCCAGCCATTCAATAGCCACCCGGGCACTTGGTTGTCTTTCCCCTTCACACGCGCCGCTGCTGGGTGCGACTGGAGGGGGCAACCGGCCACGGATGGCCGGTTGAAGCTTGCGCGGCAGGAAGCCGCTCAAGCTGACCCCGGAAGGCGTGCCCGGCAGCGGAATCAAGCGTGTGTTGGGGCGTCTTTTTTGGGTTCCGTTTTTTGGACGAGCAAAAAATGGAACTCGCGCTGTGCGAGAATCGGTTGGAAGAATCGTGGCGTTGAGGAGCGCGAAACCCATACCACCTTGCTTGATATGAATGGTGAGGCCAACAATCGGGACATCAGGTTTGTTGGCCTCAGCACTTGGAAAAAATGGTGGTATTGTTTCGTGGCCAATCAAGCTATGCTGCTTCCATTCCAGCCTTCGACCATGGCCCCGAGTACCTTTTTGTCAACAGCAACAAAAAGGTACCAAAAAATGCCGCCCCGATTCCCCGCTGTCGACTCCAGGGAGGGAGGAGCTAGAGCGACGCAGGATGCCAAAGCCGCTTCCTGCGCTTCTCGGCCCAGCCGGGGGTCGGCCGACACGTCCCTTCGTGACGGCCGACGCAGGCCATCCATGGCCTGCCCCTGTGGGCTGATCCCGACCGGGCCTGCGATGCTCGGGCGGGCAAAGGGGGGGATGTGGTTGTCAAGCGACCGGCTTGGTGGGAAGTTACTTGGAAGCATCATATGAACGATTCGCTGGTGTCACGCTGGATTCGACCGGAGATTCGTGCGTTGTCGGCTTATCACGTGCCGCCATCGCGTGGACTCATCAAACTGGATGCCATGGAAAACCCATATACCTGGCCGCAAGCGCTGATCGACGACTGGCTTGATAAGCTGGGGGACACGGCGGTAAACCGCTATCCAGACCCCGCTGGGCGTCAGCTGGTGGAGCGGATTCGTGACGTGATGCAGGTGCCCGCGGGGCAGGAAATCCTGCTGGGGAATGGCTCGGATGAACTGATTCAGGTGTTGGCAATGTCGGTGGCGGCACCGGATCGGAGCATCATGGCGCCGGAGCCGGGGTTTGTGATGTACCGCATGATCGCGGGCTTCGTCGGTATGCAGTATGTTGGTGTGCCGCTGCGTGCTGATGACTTTTCCCTTGACCTCGATGCCATGCTGGTTGCGATCCGTGAGCATGAACCGGCCATTATTTTTCTCGCCTACCCCAATAATCCGACCGGCAATCTGTGGGATCGTGCTGTCATTGAGGAGATTGTTGCCGCTGCGCCGGGACTGGTGGTGATCGATGAGGCCTATTCCCCATTTGCTGCCGACAGTTTCATGCAGGATCTGGGGCGCTGGCCCAACCTGTTGGTCATGCGTACGTTTTCCAAGCTGGGCTTGGCCGGGTTACGACTCGGCTATCTCTGTGGCCCGCAAGCGCTGCTCAGTGAATTCGACAAGATACGTCTGCCATATAACATCAACACGCTGACGCAGATGACAGCGGACTTGGCGCTGTCGCATATCGAGGTGTTCGATGAGCAAGCCGAGCGCATCAAGGCATCGCGTACCGAGCTGGCCAGGGAGTTGGTCGCGCTGCCGGGGCTGACGGTCTATCCCAGCAGCGCCAACTTTCTGCTGTTGCGCAGCTTGCCGGGCAGGGCAGATGCTATTCACAAGGGATTGCTCGACGCCGGTATTCTGATCAAGAATCTGTCGCCTTCAGGAGGTTTGTTGCAAGATTGTTTGCGAGTAACCATCGGTACGCCAGAGGAGAATACCCGTTTGCTGGAGGCGATCAGGGGCTTGCTTTGATCGGTCGCAGTGATACCTCGGCGGTAGCTTTGATGGGGATGCCGTCACGCAACCCGGCCAGTGTCAGTAAGGTTCCGGGTCGGCTGTTGGCGATCAGTGTCAAAGCATGCGCCGGATTCTTGATGGGGCGGTCATCGATTTTGAGCAGAATGTCGCCGGTCTTGAAGCCCGCCAGCGCCGCAGGGCTGCCTTTGGTGACCGCCGTGATCAGAATGCCTTCGCCCGGTTGCAGCGCGTTGTCGCGCAGCAGCGCTGCGGATAGCGCGATGGCCTCGATGCCGAGCCAGCCGCGAATCACTTGTCCATGCTTGATGATCTGACTCATCACGTTGTTGGCGAGGTTGACCGGAATGGCGAAACCGATGCCCTGTGAGCCGCCGCTCTGGCTGAAAATAGCGGTATTGATGCCCACCAGCTCGCCGCGGGTATTGATGAGTGCGCCACCAGAGCTGCCGGGGTTGATGGCGGCATCGGTCTGGATGTAGTTTTCAAACGTGGTCAGGCCCAGTTCATGGCGACCGGTGGCGCTGATGATGCCCTGGGTGACTGTCTGCCCAATACCGAAGGGGTTGCCGATGGCGAGTACGATGTCGCCGATCTGTACCGTGGTGGAATTGGCAAACACCAGGCCCGGCAGGTCGTCTGCCTCGATTTTGAGTACGGCGAGGTCGGTTTCCGGATCGGCACCGATGACCCTGGCTTCGAAGTGGCGGCCGTCGGCCAACAGCACCTCGATTTGGCGGGCATCGGTAATGACATGGTTGTTGGTCAGAATATAGCCGCGTGAACTCATGATGACGCCCGAGCCGAGGCTGGTCTGGCTCTGGATTTCGGGCGCCAGGATCGGGTCGTCGGCAAAGGGCTGAAACAGCGGATCTTTCTGCAACGGGTGGTGTTCCAGCAGCACCTCTTTGGCGATGTGGATATTGACGACGGCGGGGGAGGCGGCCTGGACGGCACCCGCCCAGGAAAATACCGTGGTGCGGGCATCGTCGTGTTTGCGGTTGCTGTTTTGCGGCAAGCCCGGGCCGAAGCGTTCCGGGAAGATGAACACAGCCAGTAACGCGATCAGCAGGCCGAGGCTGATCATTTGAAAGGCGAATGTACTGTGCTGTTTCACGCTAATATCACCTGTCTGTATGCTGTTACCCCCGATTTCTCACCAGATTGACGAAACCCATGATTGAACGCACTGCCCTGATCCAGTACGCCAACAAGTTGTTGAATGTCGATGCCTTCAGTGACTACTGCCCCAATGGTCTGCAAGTGGAAGGGAAGGCGCACATTGGCATGATCGTTTCCGGCGTGACGGCTTGTCAGGCGCTGATCGACGAAGCGGTGCGGCTGAAAGCGGATCTGTTGCTGGTGCATCATGGTTATTTTTGGAAGGGGGAGGCGCAGCCCATTGTCGGTATCAAGAAGCGCCGTATTGCGACCCTGCTGCAACATGATATCAGTCTGCTTGCCTACCATCTGCCGCTCGATGCACATGCCGTGCTGGGCAATAATGCCCGCCTGGGGGCGCTGCTTGGCATCACGAGTGAGGGCGCGTTGACCCCGGAAGGAATCGGCCAGCTTGGTGTGCTCGAACAGGCGGTCACCGCGGAGGAGTTGGCCGGGATCATCGGCCAACGGCTCGGCAGAACGCCGCAGCTGATCAGTGGCGGCGCGCATCGCATTACGCGTATTGCCTGGTGTACAGGCGCGGCTCAGGGCTATATCGAACAGGCCGCAGCGCTGGGGGCCGACGCCTATATCAGTGGTGAGATCTCCGAACAGACGTTTCATCAGGCCAGGGAGCTTGGTATCCACTATTTTGCCGCTGGGCACCATGCTACCGAGCGCTATGGCGCGATGGCGCTGGGTGAGCATCTGGCGCAACAGTTTTCGCTCGATCACCGCTTCGTGGATATCGACAATCCGATATAAGTGTTATGGAACAGCCGCTGCCACGGTGCTGCCGCAGTTGCTCAGGCGCAGCTCGGCGGGCTCAACCGAAAAGGCAAATGGCGCGGTTTTCTTCAATGCGCTCAAGCCGAGCAGGTTACGGGTGCCCGGTGGCATTTCCGCTGCTTCGAAATCCCTGACGATGCAGCCGCCGATGTTCAATGAAGAGATCATGTAGACCGGCAGTTCATAGATGTCGCCATTGGCCATGATGCCTTCGACGGAGCCAATTTGTCGTGCGTGGCCAGAAACCTTGAGTTGTTCGATCAATGGCCGGTTGAGCGCGGTGAAGCCGGCGCCGGTATCCACCAGCAGGTCGAATTGCGCGCTGCCGACGGATGCGGTGACATAGTAGGTTTCGGTGCCTTTTTCGATCAAAGGAATTGAAGTGCTGAAATCGTCCGCGTTCGCGGATATCGTGGAAATGAAAGCCGTGATAAATGCAATTGTCTTGTACACCGTTGCCCCCTGAGTGGTATTGATTTTCTGATAAACGGTATGGCTGAGGCTATCACCGCGAACGTGGCTGAGCAAGCCGGAAACATTCGCTCAGAAACCAGATTGATTTTTGTCATTGGTTGTTAACTATATGAAATAAAAAGAAAATATTCTCTCGTGGTTATTTTTTGATCACTCGTTGCGTTTGACGAAACAGCCAGTATGCGAGACAATTCCGCGCCGCCGTGAGATGAGACACTACTTTAAGTCCGGTATTTGTCGCGAACTGGAAGGCTTCAGTATCCGTTCGATGGGTGCGGCCGACAGGCTTCAGGTTCATCGTAAGCTCACGATTTGTATACAGTTAACTGGCGTTCTCGCTATTCGGTGGGGGAGTCGGTGAATTGCCTCTAACACAACAGTATCGGGAGAGATTAGATGTCGACTGCTGCAGACATTGAACAGACAGATCAAGCTGGATCGACCGAAAAGGTCGATCTGAAAAAGCGCAGGTTTCTGGTCGCGACCACCAGCGTTATCGGGGCCGCAGGGGCTGCAGCAATGGCTGTTCCGTTTCTAACCTCTTTTTCGCCCAGTGAACGCGCACGCGCCGCAGGCGCGCCGGTCGAAGCCGATCTAACCAAGGTACAGCCGGGACAGCTGCTGCGGGTCGAGTGGCGTGGCAAGCCGGTCTGGATCGTGCGCCGTACCGAGGAGATGCTGAAGTTGCTGCCGGAGAATGACAGCCGCTTGCGTGATCCCAATAGTGAAGTCGAAAGCCAGCAGCCGCCTTACGCGAAAAACAAGCACCGCTCGATCAAGCCTGAATATCTGATTCTTGTTGGTATCTGTACGCATCTCGGCTGCTCACCAACCTATCGCCCCGAACTGGCACCCGCCGATCTCGGCGAGAACTGGAACGGGGGCTGGTACTGCCCTTGTCACGGTTCACGCTTCGATCTGGCCGGTCGCGTTTTCCAGAATGTTCCCGCCCCCACCAATCTCGTCGTTCCTCCTCATTACTACCTGAGTGAGAGCAAAGTCCTGATCGGAGAGGAAAAGAAAGAGGCCTAATCAATGAATAAAGTTCTTGCCTGGGTGGATCAGCGGCTACCCATCATCAAGCCGCTGGAGGAACACCTCACCAAATATTACGCACCGAAGAATTTCAACTTCTGGTACTACTTCGGTTCGCTGGCAATGCTGGTGCTGGTGATCCAAATCGTGTCGGGGATCTTCCTGACAATGCACTACAAGCCAGATGCGGCAACGGCTTTTGCATCTGTCGAGTACATCATGCGCGAGGTGCCGGGTGGCTGGTTCATCCGTTACATGCATTCGACCGGTGCGTCGGCGTTCTTCATCGTCATCTATCTGCACATGTTCCGTGGTCTGATTTATGGTTCCTACAAGACACCACGCGAGCTGATCTGGATCTTTGGAATGTTCATCTACCTGGCGCTGATGGCTGAAGCGTTCATGGGGTACTTGCTGCCTTGGGGTCAGATGTCGTACTGGGGGGCGCAGGTCATCGTCAATCTGTTTGGTGCGATTCCCGGTATCGGACCTGATCTTGCTGTCTGGGTGCGCGGTGATTTTGTCGTCTCCGATGCCACGCTGAACCGCTTCTTTGCGCTGCATGTCATTGCTGTGCCGCTGGCGCTGATCGGCCTGATCCTGCTGCATATCATGGCGTTGCACCAGGTTGGATCGAACAATCCTGACGGTGTCGAGATCAAGAAGCTGAAAGACGAAAACGGCAATCCGGTCGATGGCATTCCGTTCCACCCTTACTACACCGTCAAGGATGTCATGGGCGTCGCTGTCTTCCTGATTTTCTTCTTCGCCATTCTGTTCTTTGCACCTGAGGGTGGCGGCTACTTCATTGAGCACGCCAATTTCGTCCCGGCGAATCCGTTGCAGACGCCTGAACACATCGCACCGGTGTGGTATTTCACGCCGTTCTACACGGTGCTCAGAGCAGTGCCTGACCCTTTTCTCGGCGTATTGGCCATGGGTGCGGCGGTCGTCATTTTATTCTTCCTGCCGTGGATTGATCGCAATCCCATTAAATCCTGGAGATACCGCAGCAAGCTACACACTTTCAGCATTCTCTACTTCGTAGCCGCCTTCATCTGGCTGGGTTATCTGGGTATCGAGCCGGTAACCGAATTCAACTCGGAAATGGGGTTGAGGCTGACGGAAGTCTACTTTGCGTTCTTTGTCGTCATGTGGTTTAGCAGCAAGAAGCGCTCCGCGGCGACCAGCCTGATCGTGTTTGCCGTGGTCATGGGGCTGATTGTCGCCTGGGATCTGATGCGGGTGGGATCGTTGAATCCATCGATGGTATGGCCTGCGCTGGCAGTGCCCGGCGTCTACCTGGTCGTGACGCTGCTTTTCCCGATCTTTACGAACTGGGACGCCGAAAAAGAAGTCCCTCAACGGGTGACTGGATAATGAAAAAGCTGATTACCTTAGGTCTGATTTTGCTCGCTGCCCCCGTATCCTTGTTTGCATCCGGGGCGGGCCTCCACCTCGACAAGGCCGATATCGACCTGTCGAACACGGCATCGCTGCAGCGTGGCTTCAAGTACTTCACCAACTACTGCTATGGTTGCCATTCGATTGGCTTGACCCGCTACAGTCGGATTGGCGAAGACCTCGGTATTCCCAAGGAAGTGCTCAAGTCCGAAGTGGTTTTTGCGCGGGATGAGAAGGGAGAGCCGGTCAAAGTCGGTAGCTATATGAAGACTGCCATGAGCAAGTCGTATGGGGATGAAGCCTTCGGTAAGGCGCCGCCAGATCTATCCGTCACCGCGCGCGCGCGTGGCGCCGACTGGATCTACACTTATCTACGCAGTTTCTATCTCGACCCATCGCGCCCGCTGGGTGTGAACAATACGGCCTTCGATAATGTTGGTATGCCCCATGTTCTGTGGGAGTTACAGGGGTGGCAGATACTGAAGAAGGGGGATGAGCATGGTGAGGCGCATGGTGGTGCTGATGAGCTGGTGCTGGTGTCTCCCGGTACAGTACCTCCTGTGCAGTACGATCAGATCGTCAGGGACATCACCAATTTCCTGACCTATCTGGCGGAACCTGTCAGGGAAAAACGGTTGCAGACTGGCGTTTTCGTCATGCTGTTCCTGTTCATTTTCTTTGTTGCGGCTTATTTCCTCAAGAAAGAGTATTGGAAAGACGTGCATTGATATGGCATTCAAAGGCTCGGGCGCGTCCCGAGTCGGGATGTATGGTGTATCATGCCCCGCTGGTTGATTTGAGGAATTGAACATATGGCACTAGCCACCAATCGACGTTCTGTCATGACGCTGTTCTCCGCTCAGAACTGCGCCCAGTGTCATCGGGCGAGGATCGTACTCGCGGAGAAGGACATCACGGTCGACATCATCGATATCGATCCCGAGAACAAGCCCGAGGATCTGATCGATCTCAATCCCTATAACACGGTACCGACACTTGTCGAGCGTGATCTGGTGCTCTACGAGCCGCGTATCATCATGGAATATCTCGACGAGCGCTTTCCGCATCCGCCATTGATGCCGGTGGATCCTGTTTCCCGGGCCCGCTCGCGTCTGGCGCTGTACCGGGTCGAACGGGATTGGTACTGCCTGCTGGACGACATGCAGTATGGCGGCGAGAAGAAGCAGGCCAGGGCGCGCAAGGCGCTGAAAGAAATGCTGATCGCGTCTGCAGAAGTGTTTTCGGCCCGGCCGTTCTTTCTCAGTGACGAGTTCAGTCTGGTCGATTGCACGATTGCCCCGATACTTTGGCGGCTCAAGTTTCTCGGTATTGAATTGCCTTCCTCGGCACAGCCGGTTATTGATTACATGGAACGAATCTTTCGGCGCGAGAGCTTTATTGCCAGTCTGACCCAGGTCGAAGCAGAGATGCGGCCGGGGTATGCGAAGACAGGCTATTGACCCTTGATGACTAAAAGACGGCGTAACGATTTTGTCCGATAGTGAAATCAAAATGACCAGCAGCAGGCCCTACCTGCTGCGCGCCATGTATGACTGGATTGTCGATAATGGTCTGACCCCGCATCTGTTGGTGTTTGCCGACGAAGAAGGTGTTATCGTCCCCAAGGAATATGTCGAGGGCGGCAAGATTGTTCTCAATATCAACCCGTCCGCCGTTCGTGGGCTGGTGATTGGCAATGATCAGATCACCTTTTCCGGCAGATTCAGCGGCACACCAATGGATATCGTGGTGCCTGTACAGAGTGCCGTGGCGATCTATGCGCGAGAAAACGGCAAGGGTATGGTCTTCTCCCCTGAAGATGGGGAAACGCCTACCGATCCCGACTCGGGTCCTGATGCATCAGGAGACAAGCCGGACGGCGGACGCCCGGCGTTGAGAGTCGTTAAGTAGGTTATGCCACGCGGAATTGCCGTACGCTGGTTGTCAAATCTCTTTTCCATGATGCCGAACATGCGGGTAGCGTAGCCGATGCTTTACCCGTTGATCAGGCCGCTGTTGTTCAGGCTCCCCGCCGAAACCGCGCATCATCTGTCGCTCGCGGCGCTGCGTTTGTCCCCGTTTCGAAAAAAACCGTTGGCCTGGGCGGGTGGGCCGAGGACGGTGATGGGGCTGCGCTTTGAAAATCCGCTCGGTCTGGCGGCTGGCCTCGACAAGAACGGTGACTATATCGATGCATTGGGCGGCTTGGGCTTCGGTTTCATCGAGATCGGCACCATCACACCGCGCCCGCAGCCGGGCAATCCACGTCCCCGCCTGTTTCGTCTGCCCGAGGCTGAAGCCATCATCAACCGCATGGGTTTCAACAACAAGGGGCTGGATCATCTGCTCGCCAACGTCGAAAAGCGCCGCTATCAAGGCGTCCTCGGCATCAATATCGGCAAGAACATCGATACCCCAGTCGAACGCGCGTTGGATGATTACCTTGTCGGTCTTGAAAGGTCGTACCCCTTGGCTGATTACGTTACCGTCAATATCTCATCCCCCAACACGCCGGGGCTGCGTGACTTGCAGCGCAGTGAAGCGCTGCGTGCATTGATCGAACCGCTCAAGGAGCGGCAGGCGCGCCTTGCTGGTCAGCACTCACGCCACGTGCCGCTGGTCGTCAAGGTGGCCCCCGACCTCGATCGTGAAGAGATTGGCGCTATGGCCGACACCTTCAATGCGCTGGAGGTGGATGGGGTCATCACGACGAACACAACATCCGCGCGCGAAGGCGTTACCGGGCTGAAACATGCCGAGGAAGCCGGCGGGCTGAGTGGCAAGCCGCTGTTTACTCGCTCGACCGAGGTGTTGACACTGTTCCGGCAGCAGCTTGCCGATAACATCGCATTGATTGCGGCGGGCGGTGTGTTCTCGCCGCAAGATTTTCGCGAAAAACTGGACAAGGGCGCAGACTTGGTCCAGATATACAGTGGGCTGATCTATCGCGGGCCGGGAATCGTTGCGGCATTGCTGGAGCGGTAAGGTTTCGCCGCAGAAGTGATGCGCTGCGCGGCGTTTTGTGACGCAGTGCAATGGTGATCACAGATTCATACAGAAACAGTGGGCTACAATTCGATCCAGCGCTTGGCACTCAAGTTTTGGCGTTTTAGCCCCCTCTCCCCTCGGGGGAGAGGGTCGGGGAGAGGGGGAGGCTGGGTTCGCGTTGGCCTCCTTGGCGATGAAATAAGGGATCTAAACAATTTGAGGGTCCTCTTTGGGCACTGAAACTTGCGTAAGCAACACACAGAAGTGGCTCGTAATCCGTACTACTAAAGGTAATCACATGGCGAAACAACAGAAATTCTTCTCTCTTACACCCGTTGCAGCAGCATTGCTCGCTGTTTCCACCACGACATTCAGTATCGACGCCGATGCGGCATTGCAGTTTCTGCGCGAAGTCAAAGGGCCGATTACCGTGACAGGCACAGGGGCTGCTGCGGAGTACAGCTTTTACATCCAGATGCGGGTTATCAATGATGAGATAGTCCCTACTGGTGGCACAGCTACTCCAGTTCCAATTCAGATTACCGATGCAATCAAGGATGCAGCGGATTTTGCGTTGGCTACTTCTGTGGCCGTAGTGCCAAATACGCTCGAAGTACTTGATGAAGCCGTTGGGTGTGAAAGTAATTGTATGGAGACGACTGATACGCCTCCCAAGCCAATTGACTACACTACGGTTACGCTGCCAGTCAATGGTGGATTTACGGGTACCGGTGCAGGGACAACGATTTTCCCGGCGGGTACGGAGCTTGCCCCATATTCTGTTGTAACGGTTCGCTATCAAGTGACGCTCAAGCCGGGTGCTGAAACTGGGCCTTTCGAGTCAGAGGCAACGATGAACGGCGATACCGACAGCGCCCAGTTCATGATTCCTGCCGAACCATCGTCTCATGCCTCAGTCTGCCCGACAGGCACGGTTCCAAATACCGTGAATCTGGTTACCAACGGCGATTTCGCGACGCCGTATGGCAAGGCCTTGGACGTTGATACAGACGGGAAGCCCAAGCCGCTGGCGCCCGGCACGGATATCGCGTCGTTTGCGAGCGACTTCGAGTTTGCCGGTGATCATGCTTTCCCCCAGTACAAGCAGATTTCGCTGATAACCGAGATTCCGGCAACGGCTACTTCTCCGGGTGTTGGCAATATCTATATTTCTGAGCTGTCTCATTTTCAGTATCCGTTCCCGGGTGCCACCAAGGCTGGCGACATTCCGGCGGTGCCGGCCGCAAAAGGTTACCTTATTGGTGCAGGTGCTGGCATAGATGGGAAAGGAAGTATCTGGAAGCAGACAGTCACTGGCCTTGATGCCAATGCCAACTATCAGTTCGAAGCTTGGGTATCCAATCCTGCACCGGTCGGTCAGAATGGCGATGATCCCGTGATTTCATTGAAGGCGGGTACGACAACCTCCCCGACAGATTTTACGCTAACAGAAGATACCGCGACTGATACTTGGCACCAGATTAGTCTTCAGGTCAATCCGAACGGTCAGACCAGTCTCGACCTCGCGGTGGTCAACAGCAATATAAACGAAGGCAACTACAATTTGCATGCCTTGTCCGGAATTGCGTTACGCAAGTGTGTCGCACCGGCAGATCTGGGTAAAACAGATACCGGCGGCGGCACAACCACGGGTGGCGGTACGACGACAGGTGGTGGCACAACAACCGGTGGCGGCACGACGACCGGCGGTGGTACAACTACTGGTGGTGGCACCACAACAGGTGGTACGACGACCGACACTGATACCACCAGCTCCGGTGGTGGTGGCGGTGCACTGGGGATGGCCCTCGCGATCTTTGGTCTCGCTGGCATGTGTCGTCGCCGCTAGTCCAAATGCTCAGGCGAGAGTAGTAAAAAGACCAGCTTCGGCTGGTCTTTTTGATGGCGTAGTGAAAACTTGCCCTTCAATTTTGTACGCCTCTTTGCACTTTTCACTCAGATCGGGTGAAATGCCTCGCCTCGCCCGTTGTTGAGGCTATCGGTCACTGATGAGTTTTCCAGACAAGCAGGATATTCCGCATCGCAGTCCGGTGCAGCCGCACGAGCTGACACTGGATGCCGAGATTCAGTTTGATTGCCATGCCGGTATTTCCTGTTTCAATGCCTGCTGTAAACAGAGTGATATTCAGCTGACGCCCTATGACATCATCCGCCTGAAGGAACGTCTGGGTATGCAGTCGGCGGCGTTTGTCGCACGTTATACCGTTCCGTTTGAAATGGATCATCATGGCATGCCCGGACTGAAACTGGCGACTGCCGCCGGCTCGCGCGAGTGTGTGTTTCTCGGTGAAGCGGGGTGTACGGTGTATGCCGATCGTCCGCTGGCCTGCCGCTACTACGCGCTTGGCAAGATGGCGATGCGCCGGGTGGGTGGTGCGAAGGTTGAAAATGTCTATTTCGTCGTCAAAGAAGTGCATTGCAAGGGGCATGATGAGCCCGTGAGGCAGACAGTGCGCAGCTATCTCGCCAGCCAGGGGGTTGCCGAGTATGACGAGGCGAACCGGGAATGGATGGATATCGTGGTTCGAAAACGCAGTGCTGGCCCCAGTATCGGCGCGCCATCGGCTCGCAGTCTGCAACTTTTCGATATGTGCAGCTACGATATCGACGGCTTCCGCAACTTCATTGAGGGTTCGGGTTTTACCGATATTTTCGATGTGCCGGAGGATGAGCTAGCCGATATGCTGGCCTCCGACACGCGTCTGCTGGCGTTCGCCATGCGCTTCTTGAAGCAAGTGCTGTTTGGTGAAGAGACCATCCCGTTAAAACCGGGGGCACGTGAAGCGCGGGCTACGGCGCGCAAGGCAGCATGGGCGAAGCGTCGGCAGGTCGAGCTCGAAGCGCATCGTCAGGCGCCCGAGGCAGAAAAGATTTTGCACGATTGAGAAAATATGATGAAACATTTTGATCTCGCCAATATGGGTGATACGTTGAGCGTCGCAGTCGTTTCCGACACGCACGGGCGACTCGATCCACAGGTTGCGGATGTGGTTGCTGGCTGCGATGCGGTGATTCATGCCGGCGATTTCTGTGGTGCGGCGGTGCTACATGAGCTCAATCGCTTGAGTAGCAATGTCATCGCCGTGGCCGGCAACAACGATATTCCCGCGCTATGGCCGGAAAGCGAGGCCCAGGTCGTATCCGCACTGCCAAAAGTGGCCAGAGTCAGTGCGCCGGGTGGCGAGATCATCGTCGAACACGGGCACCGTTTCGGCAACAAGCCGGATCATGCGCAGCTACGCGAGGCATGGCCCGAGGCGAGGCTTGTCGTGTATGGCCATACCCATATCCAGGTCTGGGATCGCGATGATGATCCCTGGGTGGTGAACCCCGGCGCTGCCGGCTATGTACGCAACCAGGGTGGGCCGTCATGCACCGTTTTGCGATTGACCCGGCAAGCCTGGAATGTTGAGCCGATCAAGTTTCGCGAAACGCTCGATAACCGGGTTGCCTGATAACGTGCCTGCAATGATCAACTGGGGCGAGATCGACACCGTCTTTCTGGACATGGACGGGACGTTGCTCGATTTGCATTTCGATAACCACTTCTGGCTTGAACACGTGCCGCAACAGTATGCCGGCAAGCACAATCTTGCGCTGGATGAAGCTCGTCGTGTGCTGGAAGAAAAATACCAGGCCATCGTCGGCACATTGAACTGGTACTGCATCGATTACTGGAGTGATGCGCTTGAACTCGATATCGCCGAATTGAAGCGGGAAATCGAACACCTGATCGCGATCAGGCCGGGGGTGGAGGGCTTTCTGTTGGCGTTGAAGGCATCGGACAAGCGGGTGGTGCTGGTGACTAATGCGCACCAGAAAAGTCTGTCACTGAAAATGGAGAATACCGGGCTGGAGAAATACTTCGATGCGCTGATTTGTTCGCACGACCTTGGGCTGCCCAAAGAGGATCCAGCCTTTTGGGACAAGATCAGCGTGCAAGAGCCCTATCGACGTGAGCGGACGCTATTGATCGATGACAGCGCCTCGGTACTCGAATCTGCCCGGCGTGCCGGTATCAGCCATTTGCTGTCGATTCAGCAACCGGATATGCAGCAAGCGCCGCGTCCTGCCGGGGAATTTCCGGCCGTAGAGAGTTTTTCGGAACTGTTACCGATCGCGTGAACGGTGGCTTGGGTCTCGCCGAGGAGCTCACCATTAATGCAGAGAGCCGCGAAGAACAACCTGCGGAGCAAGGTTCAGGGTTTGGTGGATGGCCGGCAAGATGCCGGCGGTCCCAGGCCGAAGGTGGTGCGCGCGACAAAACGTACACACCATCAGCGTAAATCGGTGAGCACCTGGTCGGCGCTCACTCTATATTGCTACCTGGGGGAGCGCACTATTTGTTAGTGCTCAAACCAATCAGGCTGTAAGCAGGGCAGAAGTTGAGCAGCCCGGTTGCCAGTGGCACGATACCAATCCATGCCCATGCCGGGCCGCCCAGGAACAGTGTCCAGACGATCAGCAGTGCGCCTACGACGATTCTCAGAATGCGATCGATTCCACCTACATTTTTTGGCATTGCAATTACTCCTCTTGATGAATGTGCGGCTTATTGTCCACTGGTTCCGATACCGATTCAGTAACTCAGTCACCGAACAGCTCTCCTGACTATAGGTCATCAGCACGGGAAAACAAGCGTATCCGCCTGTGTCAGTCCAATAATGCCTTCAGATGCTTGAGGTGGCTGCGCCCGGTTTCTCGGGCGCGGGTGGCGTTTTCTTCGCCGGGCTTGTCCCATTCAAGGTGTTCCGGGGGCAGTTCTTCAAGGAAGCGGCTGGGTTCGCATTCGATCTCTTCGCCGTATTTTTGCCGTTTGCGTGCATAAGTCATCGTCAGCGTTTGCCGCGCGCGGGTGATGCCGACGTAGGCGAGGCGGCGTTCTTCTTCGAGGTTGTCTTCCTCGATGCTGGTCTTGTGTGGCAGCAACTCTTCTTCCATGCCGGCAATAAAGACGTGGGGGAACTCCAGCCCCTTGGCAGCGTGCAGGGTCATCATCTGCACGCCCTGGCGTTGCTCGTCGTCCTTGTTGCGCTCCAGGATGTCCATCAGCTGCATGCGGTTGACGATATCTTTGAGCGAAGCATCGTCGCGTTGTTTGGCGCTGAGCCGGGAAATCCATTCCAGCAGTTCGCCGACGTTCTCGATTCTGCGGTCGGCGACTTTGTCGTTGCTGCTGATCTCGCGCAACCAGTCATCGTAGGCGATTTCTTTCAGCAACGACTTCACCAGTACCAGCGCCGGCGTATCTTCGGCTTTCCAGGCGAACTCGGAGACCAGGTCGGCAAACTGTTGCAGTTTCAGTAGTGCGCGCCGGGTAACGTGCATTTCCAGTGCTATTTCGCCGCAGGCGTTGAGCAGGCTTGTTTCTCTTCCGGTTGCATAGCGTCCCAGTTTTTCCAGCGTGCCCGCACCGATCCCGCGCCGAGGTGTGTTGATGATCCGCAGAAAAGCGGCGTCATCGTCGGGATTTGTCATTAGCCGGAGATAGGCAATGATGTCCTTGATCTCGGCGCGTTCGAAAAACGATGTGCTACCACTGACGAAGTAGGGAATGCCATGTTCGCGCAGCTTGCGCTCGAAGGGACGTGACTGGAAATTGCCACGGTAGAGAATCGCGAACTGGTTGTAATCGACGCTCTTGCGGAACTTTATGTTCATGATTTCCGAGACGACGCGCTCGGCCTCGTGATCGGCACTGTCGCAGGGAATGACGCGCAGCGGATCGCCTTCGCCCAGCGTGCTCCAGAGTTTCTTGTCGAACACATGGGGGTTGTTGGCGATCAGCACATTGGCCGTATTGAGGATGCGGCTGGTGGAGCGGTAGTTCTGTTCCAGCTTGATGATTTTTAGCGTTGGAAAGTCCTGTTTCAGCAGTTGCAGGTTTTCGGGGCGTGCGCCGCGCCAGGCGTAGATGGATTGATCGTCGTCGCCTACGGCGGTCAGGCGGCCTTCGACACCGACCAGCAATTTGACCAGTTGGTACTGGCAGGCATTGGTGTCCTGATACTCATCGACCAGCAGGTAACGCAGCCGGTTCTGCCATTTCTCGCGGATCCCGGCATGTTGCTGGAATAGATTCACCGGCAGCACGATCAGGTCGTCGAAGTCGACCGCATTGTAGGCTTTGAGCTGGCGTTGGTAGCGTTCGTAGAGCTGGGCATGAAACGCAGTCTCCTCATCATCCGCTTTGCTGAAAGCCTGCTCAGGGCTGATGAAGTCGTTTTTCCAGGCCGAGATGCGCCACTGAATGCTGTCGGCGGCTTCGATGTTCTCCTTGCGTGCCAGCTCCTTCAGCAGTTGGCCGCTGTCCTGGGCGTCGAAGATCGAGAACCCTGGCTTGTAACCCAGTGTGTCGAGTTCCTGGCGGATAATACGCAGCCCCAGCGTATGGAAGGTCGATGCCTGTAGCCCCTTGGCGGCGTCGGCCGACAGCAGTTTGCCGATGCGCGCCTGCATTTCACTGGCGGCCTTGTTCGTGAAGGTGATCGCGGCGATGTTTCGCGCGTCGATGCCATGTTGCTGGATCAGATGGGCGATCTTTTCGGTGATGACGCGGGTCTTGCCGCTACCGGCGCCGGCGAGCACCAGCAGAGGGGTGCCGACATGATCGACGGCGGCGCGTTGCTGTGGGTTGAGTGTGTCCATGGGTTCGGCTGGGCTGAAGGGTTGAGGATTCTACCGCCTGCGTCGTAAGCTGCCTACCACGGAAAGAGGGTGTCGCAAAACGACACCCTCGTGCGGCACAAGGAAGTACCGCCAGATTCAACAACTCAGTTGTTGAATCTGTGAGGAAAGGAAAAATCGCACTTTTTCCTTTCTGTGTGTCGCAAAGCCCTGGATGGGCTTTTGCGACACTTTCGGAAACAGTGGAGTGATTTGTGGAACTGGACAGGAAACGGGGTCTGCTAATCGGGGCCAGGCAGATGCCATCGCCCAACTTCGATGAGCGTCCAGCTGGCGTCGAGCCCGATTTGCTGGTGATCCACAATATCAGCCTGCCGCCTGGGCAGTTTGGTGGCAGTGACATTGATGCGCTGTTCTGTAACTGCCTCGATCCAGCCGCGCATCCCTATTTCTCCGAGATCAGCACGTTGCGTGTATCGTCCCACCTGTTAGTGCGGCGCGATGGCGAGGTGGTTCAGTACGTGCCGCTGCACAAGCGCGCCTGGCATGCGGGAGTTTCCTGTTATCGGGGCCGGGAAGGCTGCAATGACTTCTCTATCGGCATCGAACTGGAAGGGACGGACGATACGCCCTACGACCCCCGTCAATACACAGTGCTGGTCGATCTGGCTGCTCTTCTGGTCTCGACCTGGCCTGGCCTCAAAGGGAATATCGTCGGTCACAGTGACATCGCGCCAGGCCGCAAAACCGATCCTGGGCCTGCGTTTGACTGGTCGATTTTAAAACATTTGTCAGCAGTGCGCTGAGTGCCATTGGTTTGTTAGTTTGAAACTTGGCCGCGTAGTGGTGGAATTTGCGCCTGTTGTTGCAAGTAATTCTGGTTGTAATATATTTATTTAACAGTATGTTACGACTGAAATTTGAATTTGATTGCGAGCACATGGTCAAAGTTGAAGCCGTGCCGCCTCGGGCGATACGGCGGTTACGCCATGTACTCGCGGATTACCGCATGTTGTGGACTTTTTCACAGTATTGACTAGTATCTGCGAGTGACCGTTCGAGTTATTATTTCAAAAAGAGATCCATCCCTATGAATAGAAAGTCACTAGGTCTGTTTGTCGCCGCTGCGCTGACCGTTTCCGGCGTTGGCCATGCAAGAGTCGATGCGACGTCCACCCTGCCTGATGCCAAGCCGGGCGAATGCTACGCCAAGGTCGTCATACCGGCGAAATATGAAGAAAAAACCGAGGAGGTCGTGATCAGCGAACCGTCCGAGCGCATCGAAATCATTCCTCCCAAGTACGAGTGGGTGGAGGAAGAGGTTCGAGTCAAGGAGGGTTCTTTCAAGTTGGTGCCGGTTCCTGCGACCTACGAAACAGTGACCGAACGTGTGGAGATCAAGCCGGCATCGACCCAGTGGGTATTGACGACGCCCAAGGGGCAGGTGAAGACCGCCGGTGCTTCGCTGGTTGCCTATGCCAAGGGGGCGGGTCTGCCGGCGGATTCCGCCACACCAGGGCAGTGTTATCTCGAATACTACAAGCCTGCCGTCTATCGCACCGAAACCGAAAAGGTGGTGGCGAAAGAGGCGTCCGAGAAGATTACCGTCTTACCACCCAAATACGACTGGGTAGAAGAAAAGGTTCTCGTCAAGGAGGCATCGACCAAGGTTGTTCAGGTGCCGGCAACTTATGAAACCGTTACCGAGAAAATTCTTGTTTCGCCGGCTACGACGGTGTGGAAGAAAGGAAGGGGTGCCAAGGAGCGTATCGACAACGCCACCGGCGAGATCATGTGCTTGGTGGAAGTGCCGGCAAAGTACAAGACTGTGACGCGTCGTGTTGTGAAGACGCCGGCAACCACCAAAACCATCGAGATTCCAGCGGAATACAAGACCGTCAAGGTACGCAAGCTGGTCGAGCCGGCGCAGGAAAAGCGTGAGACAATCCCGGCCGAGTACACCGAGATCACCAAGCGCGTCAAGGTGTCAGATGAGTCTGTCTCATGGGTGTTGGCGACAGACCCTGCGCCTGAAGGCGCCAAGCCCACCGGCAACAAGCTTTGCCTGAAACAGAACCCTGCTGTCTACAAGACCGTCACCAAACGGGTGTTGAAGACACCGGCTACGACCAAGCGTATTGAAATTCCGGCCGTCACCAAGAAGATCAGAGTGCGCAAGCTGGTGACGCCAGCCCAGGAAAAGCGCATACCGATTCCTGCCAAGACGCAAAAGATCACCAAGAAGATCAAGGTCGGTGATGAGCGCCTCGAATGGCGTCAGATTCTCTGTGATACCAATACCACGCCCGAACTCGTCAAGAAGATCCAAAAGGCCCTGAACGATGCAGGCTTCCGTGTCGGCGTTGACGGTCATTTGGGTACGCAGACGCTGAAAGCCATTGATAACTTCCAGCGCAAGCAGGGGCTGGCGCGCGGTGGTTTGACAATGGATACGCTGAAGGCGTTGAACGTCGAGATCTGACGTACCATCGCTGCGTTTTGCGTGGCCACAGATCATATAGATCGATCTGGCCAGAATGAAAAAGCCTCGCTATGCGAGGCTTTTTCATGTTTGCCGTGCAGGCAAGCTGGCGAATGTTATTTCGCCAGCTTTTCCAGCGCTGCCGCGACTTTTTTGCGTTTCATGCTCGATTTGACGGGCACATCGTACTCGCGAAGGTTGGCAGGGTACTCAGCCAACAGCTCCTTCAGTTCCCGTTGGTGTAATTTTTCCGTGTTACTGAAGGCCTGCCGGATATCGCCATGGACAATCAATTTGCCATCGCGAATCAGAAAGCGTGCCTCGACGACATCACCGACTGTCAGTCCCTTGCGAGGGATGGTGACCTCTCTTGTCACGCAGGCTGATGGACGGATGCCGCTGAATCCTTCCTCGCCATAGGGAAAGCAGCGTTCTTGGCGCAGGATAAGGTTGTCGGTGGTAACAGCTACGTCCTCTGCATCGATGGCGGTCTGTAAATAGACCAATGTTGCGGGATCGACGGAATTGTCAGTGCTGTCCGCTGTGACTGGCGAAGCGGGAGAGTCTTCTGCACACAGCTGGGTGATCTTTGCCAGAGAATATCCTTGATCGAGATAGCGATCGATATCGGCCCGGGAGCACTCCGCTGCCATGGCCGGCTGCGCAAGCAATGTACCGGCAATGAGGATGGATTGTAATATTGTTCTCATAAGCTATTGATCCTGAGGTTGTTTTGCGATTCTGTGGTTATCGAGTGATTGCCAGATGCCGTCTTGCAGCACTTCGAGCGGTTTGAAATTCGATTTGTACTGCATCTTGCGACTGCCTTCTATCCAGTAGCCGAGGTAGACGACCGGAAGCCCCTGCATTCGTGCATGCTCGATTTGCCATAACACGGCATAGGTGCCGAGGCTGCGATTGGCTAGCTCGGGGTCGAAAAAGGTGTAAACGGCTGAATACCCGCGCGGCAGCATGTCGATGACAGCAATGCTTACCAGCCGTCCCGCAAGATGGAATTCGATAAACCAGGTATTGCTCCAGCTGGCATAGAGGAAATTGCGAAAACCGTCCTCATCCGGGTTGGCCATGTCGCCGTCGGCATGGCGGGAGTTCAAATAGCGGGCATACAGCGCAAAGGCCTCCTCGGAGAATGCAGCTGGATGCAGCTGCACATCGAGATCTTCGTTTTTTTTCCAGCAGCGCCGTTGTGAGCGATTTGGACGGAAGTCGCCGCTGCGAACACGACAGGGCACACAGGCGGCGCAGCCCGGACAGTTTGGTCGATAGAGATGGTCGCCGCTGCGGCGATAACCCCGATCGATCAGTAGTTGATAGCTATCGAGACTGGGCGTGTAGGTCGGGTCGATAAATGCGTTCGCCGCCAGTTTCTCCGGCAGATAGCTACAGGCGTGGGGGGGCGTTGCGTAGACCTTCAGTGTTTGCGTCGTTGCCCGCATAGTGCTCAAGAGGCAGTTGCCTGTTCTTTGGGTCTTGATGGGGTGACAGTCATTTATTCCCTGAATTCAACCGCTTGTCGTGATTTTCTGAGGAATCATCCGCTCTGGATCACACGTTTTTGTGAGGCAATCCCAGTTGGCAATCCACCAATAATACTATTATCGCCGAAATAGTGTCGTTTGTCGGAAAGGGCGATGTGGAAAAAAATCAGAATAAGCACCCTGCTGGCCATCTTGGTTATGGTCGCCTGGAATACCTATTTCGAGCGTGTCGAGGCAACCGATTGGGATGAAACCCTGGATGTGGTGATCTACCCCGTTAATGGCGACGGCTCCGGGGTCACGGCAGGTTATATCCGCAAGCTCCAAGCGACCGATTTTAGCGGCATTGCAAGCTTCATGCGCAAACAGGCGATCGACTACGCGATCCCAATCGATGAACCTGTCAGCGTCAGGCTGGCCGAACGGGTTACTGCCTTGCCGCCGACACGCGACGACAGTAGCAATTCTGTCATCGATACCATTCTCTACAGTCTCAGGCTTCGGCTATGGGCGGCTTTCCATGACAACGGTTGGGATGCCGGCGACATCCGTGTCTTCGTTGTTTACTACGATCCGCAGACGCATCCGGAAATACCCGATTCGCTGGCGCTGCCCAAAGGGCTGATCGGCCTGGTGCACGCCTATGCCGACAGCGACTACAACGGTACCAACAATTTCGTCATCGCCCATGAGATGCTGCATACCCTGGGCGCAACGGACAAGTACGATCCGGCAACCAATATGCCGCTCTATCCAGTAGGCTATGCCAACCCCTATGTGACGCATCGTTACCCGCAGCAGATGGCCGAGATCATGGGGGGACGAATTCCGGTGGACAAAGGCTTGGCCTATATTCCCGAGTCGCTCGATCATGTCATGATCGGTGCCAGAACTGCGCTGGAAATCAATTGGTTTAACTGAGTCAGAGGGTGCCGCAAAAGCCCATCCAGGGCTTTGCGACACACGGCAACGAAAAAGTGCGATGTTTCCTTTCCTCACAGATTCAACAGCTTAGTCCTCATTGAATATGGCAGCACTTCCCCGTGCCGCGAGAGGGTGTCGTTTTGCGACCCTTCAGTCACCTGGAGTAAGCGTTTACCCCTCACAGCGCATTCCAGTCTCCCCGGCATGAGTGATATGCCGCGCGTTATCCCCGCAGGATACGGCGATCCAGTGACAGGCATTGTGCTGATTCGTTGCCTGCTTAGAGCCTTCTTTTGTTGTCAATAGCCTGGTGAAGTTGAGCTTGACGGTATTAGGCGCTAGAGTTCCGCCACCCGCGAAGCGGATTGGCCAGGACCCAGGCGTGGGGAGGCCGCTGAAGAAGGTGGCAATGTACTACTGGTCAAGGGTGCCAACGTCCACCCGGATGAACTCCAAAACTTGCGTTTTCAACAACAGAGGTGCAACTCCATGCCTGCATTCGTACGCACCGACAAATGTGATGGCTGCAAAGACCGAGGCGAAGCAGCCTGTGTCTATATCTGCCCGCATGATCTGATGAAGCTGGATCGCGATGGTTCGGTAACTGGACAGTCGATGAAGGCCTGGAACCAGGAGCCTGACCAGTGCTGGGAATGCTATGCCTGTATCAAGCTCTGTCCCCAGATTGCGATTGAAAACCGCGCCTATGCGGATTTTGTGCCGATGGGGGGATCGGTTCAGCCTCTCTACGTGGGTAATTCGATTGTCTGGACCATCAAGTTTCGCAATGGCGAAGTAAAACGCTTCAAGCTTCCAGTTCGCACCACTCCGGCTGGTTCCGCCGACCCCTATGGTGGCGAGCCGGAGGCTGAGTTGTCCGCTATCAGCGATCACGCCAGCCTGTTTACCAAGGCGACGCACAGTTGTGACATGTCCCAGTTTCGTTCCGCAGCGGCAGAGTCCAACGAATAACACCGGGATAACCCCGACCGGAGATATCTATGAGTGAACACGGTTTTGGCAACCCGGAAGTCGTCGAGGAAGCAGTCGACATCCTGATTATTGGCGGCGGTATGGCCGCCTGTGGTTGTGCTTTTGAAATCCGTCGCTGGATCGATGCCGCGAAAAAAGAGGGGCATGAGATCAGCGTCAAACTGGTGGACAAGGCCGCAATGGATCGTTCTGGCGCCGTCGCCCAGGGGCTATCGGCGATCAATACCTATATGGGTGCCAACGATCCGGCCGACTATGTGCGCTATGTGCGCGGCGACCTGATGGGTATTACGCGCGAAGATCTGGTCTATGACGTGGGTCGGCATGTCGATGATTCGGTACACCATTTCGAGAAATGGGGGCTGCCGATCTGGAAGCAGGAGGGAGATGAAGGCAAGAGCCTCAAGGAAGGGGGTAAGCCTGTCAATTCCGGTCGCTGGCAGATCATGATCAATGGCGAGTCATACAAGTGGATTGTTGCTGAAGCAGCGAAAAAGGCGCTTGGAAATAGTCGGATTCAGGAACGGATCTTTATCGTCAAACTGCTGAACGACAAGAACGACTCGAGCCGTATCGCCGGCGCCGCCGGTTTTTCGGTGCGCGAAGACAAGATTCATATCTACAGATTCAAGGCCTGCCTGCTGGTCTGTGGCGGCGCCGTCAATATCTTTCGTCCCCGCTCGGTGGGTGAAGGCATGGGGCGGGCGTGGTATCCGGTGTGGAATGCCGGTTCCACCTATGCCATGGCAGCGGAAGCAGGCGCCGAGCTGACGCTGATGGAAAACCGCTTTGTCCCCAACCGTTTCAAGGACGGTTATGGGCCGGTGGGGGCGTGGTTTCTGCTGTTCGGCGCGAAGACGAAGAACGCCTTCGGCGAGAACTATGCCGAAAAAAACTACGACGATCTCAAGGCCATCAATGCAGACCAGTATGCGGCCGGCTCCCGCATGGGCACTTGCTTGCGCAATCACCTGATGCTGAAAGAGTTGCGTGAAGGCCGCGGCCCGATTTTCATCGACACGCCAGCGGCCATGGCAAAGCTGGCGGAAAACATGACGCCGAAAGAGATCAGGCATCTCGAAGCCGAAGCCTGGGAAGATTTTCTCGACATGACCATTTCCCAGTGTGGTGTCTGGGCGGGTGAAAACATCGAGCCGGACAAGGAAATGTCGGAGTTGATGCCCACCGAGCCATATCTTCTCGGTTCACATGCCGGCTGTGCGGGCATCTGGGTGTCAGGCCCCGAGGATCTGCCGAACATGCCCGAGCACTACCATTGGGGCTACAACCGCATGAGTACCGTCAAGGGGTTGTTCACCGCCGGTGATGGTGTGGGCGCTTCGGGTCACAAATTCAGCTCCGGTTCGTTTGCCGAAGGGCGGATTGCCGCCAAGGCGATCGTCAAATACGTCATCGATAACGCCGACTTCACGCCAGAGATCGACCGGCCGGTGGCCGATATCGTCGCCGAGCTCTATCGTCCGGTGAAGAACTTTCTGGAACACAAGGACTATGCAACCCAGCAGGATGTCAATCCGAACTACATCACGCCTAAAATGTTCCAGATGCGGCTGCAAAAGATCATGGATGAGTATGTGGCCGGTATTTCGACTGGGTATCAGACCAACGGCCCGATGCTTGAGATCGCGGAACGCAAGCTGCAGATGCTGCGCGAAGATGCGCAGAACATGCGTGCCAAAGACTTGCACGAACTGCTACGGGCCTGGGAAAACTACCACCGCATCATTGCTGCCTGGGCCCACATGAAGCACATCCAGTTTCGTGAGGAAACACGCTATCCCGGCTACTACTATCGAGCAGATTACCGCGCCGTCGACGATGACAGCTGGAAGTGTTTTGTCAATAGCCGCTACGATCGGGATACCGGTACCTGGAAGCTGAAAAAGGTGAAGTGGGAATGCCTGATCAGCTTTGATCCGGATAAGGAAGCGCCAGGCATGGGGCACATGGGGCCGGAACAGCTGTAAACGGTCATGGCGCTGGTCTCGAACTCATCCGGCAGTGTTTTATTGCCGGGTAACTGCTCAGATTGCCGCTGTAGGCCGGATGTCTGGCGGGCAGGATGTTAGCCCCGCTTGTCAACACCCGCTGAGAAACCCTGATCAGAGACTGTCGATAATCTTTCGCAGCTGGATCATGGCGGCGTCATATCTTGCCCGGGCACTTTTTCTCTGGGCTTCCGCCTGGAGCTGTCGGGCTTGCTCGATAATCGCGTCGAGCCGCAGTTGCTCCGTCGGTGTTGCCATCTGGCGTGCCGCTTCGAGGTTTTTCAGCGCCTGTTGAAGATATTGCCCGACTCTGTTTTCCTGAGATGCTGCTGCCTGATCCAACGATGGGCTGGTGAGCTGTTGCAGGCTTTCTATCAATGCAGCTATCTGTTTGCGAATGTCTGTGCGGGCATCGCTACTTGCCACCTGCAGGTTGCCAATGGTTGCCCCCAGCTCACGATCGGCTTCGCCCGGATCATGCACCACGAATAGACTGTGTTCGGCATTGCGTAGGTGCATGCGTGCATTGAGCAGGTATTTTAGCGTCGTTTCCGCGCTGGAGAGCGTTTCATAGCGATGGATGAGCTGGTCGAGTTCACGCTGCAGCAGGGAGGTGGCCTTATGCCAGTAGCGAGAGATGGAAGATTCGGCTGCTTTTGTGTCCTGCTCCAGTGAGGCTTCCAGTGCAGCGATTTCATCAGCCAGTTGGTTAGCCTCCTGACGGGTGGTGGCGCTATTGCTCGAAGTAGCGGACGTTTCCAGCCACTTGCGAGCGGCCTGCAGGCTTTTTTGTGCCGTGGCCGTATCGCCAGCACGCAGCTGATCGAATGCCTGTTGTAGCCTATTGCGTGCTTCGGATAGTGGGCTGTCGTCCGCAGCTGTCGTCCCAGGCGTGACTTTTCGCGTCGGCGTGGCATCGTCCGCCGCCTGCGGTTGTGTCGTGACGGTGGCGGAGGGGGCGGCTTGTCCCAGACTGACCAGGAGCAACAACGCCGCTACGATGAGCGATTGCCAGTGCTGAAGGCGTGGCCGCAAGCTGGCGCTGTTCTGTTCGTGCCGCCGTTCCACTACGGCATCTCGCGCAAGCCGTCGTGTTTGATCTCCTCAATGGTCAGAATACGCTCCTGGATCAGCCGCCATTTGCCGTCGCTCTCCTTTTCAAGCACCACTTCGATGCCGTTCTCGATGGTTTGGCCGTCGCGGGTGTCGAGCGTCTCGATGGTCTTGAACATGACCTTGTTGTCGTTGCTCGCCAGCATTTTCAGGCCCTGATAGCCGACGGCGGTGATCATGCCGGCGGCGAAGTCTGAAGCGCACTGCGCGGACCACTGGTCGTATTCGATGACATCGAAGTCGGCAACTCCGTAGAGTTTCACCCGGCGGGAAATCAGATCCATATGGGCGGCGTGATCCTTTTGCGCAGCGGTGCGGGCGCTCTCGGTGAGCCAACGTTTGGCGATGCCCTCCGCAGTGAGTGAGGCGACTGGAAAGGTGGCGCTGGCCGCCGGGGTTTTGTTGTTCATCGGCTACTCCTGGGGCAGTTTTGCCCGCAGCGCGTCACGGTCGATCCACCACTGGTCGATGACGATGATGTCCAGCACGCGCCCGAGGCGGGGTAGAAACACCTGCGGATCGTTCAGTTCCAGCTTCATCATCCACATGTCGAGTTCCTGCTGGGACTTGACCTGGCTGTGTCTTTCGGCGACCCGAACAAGCATGTTGCGGGTGATGAACGAGAGACTTTCATACTCTTCGTCGCTGGCGCGTATGCCGGCGATATAGTGTGCGACAGCCGCGGCAACGGCGGCGCCATCGGAGTTGTCGGGTGTCTCGTCGATCATGTAGTTGATCATCGTGATCGTGGTTTGTGGCTTGACCGGATAGGTCACACTGAGCCAGATACCATGGCACAGCGCGACAATATTGGCGGGTGCGCCGGTGTTGTACATGACCTCGCAGGATTCAATAGCGTCCTGCCACATCTCGTTCTCCATGAACGTATCAAAAGCTTTGCGGCTCAGCTCCCAGGCCTCTGCCGTTTCACCCAAGCCAGTTTTGGCTTCGGCGATATCGAGGTCGATACGTGCCTTGTCGACTGCCGTTGCTGACGCTGGCAGTGACTCCAGCCGGCTGACGGCTTCGCGCAACGTTTTTTCGTACTCCACCCGGTCGTCGTGATCGGGAGCCTCAATC